>Ga0208987_1000053_pt1 | contig 28177 bp, 32 predicted proteins | sample MedBloCARef_O2_FD_187845 | JGI IMG/M metagenome (GOLD analysis project Ga0208987, IMG submission 187845) | Forest soil microbial communities from El Dorado National Forest, California, USA - Mediterranean Blodgett CA Ref_O2 (SPAdes) (version 2) | ecosystem: Environmental > Terrestrial > Soil >... | reverse complement strand
GGATACGATCGAGGACCTCAGGGACAGCCTGGTTCAGGCGTCATTCACGGTGATCGCGATGCTGAGTCGTGTTGCCGCCGAACAGGATCTGTCGCTGACACAATTGCGGATGCTGGGGATACTGCGCGATCGCGAACCGGCGATGGCCGAACTCGCGACGTATCTGGGCTTGGAACGCTCGACGGTCAGCGGGCTCATCGACCGTGCGGTTCAACGCGGCCTGGTCCAAAAAACCAGCGATGCCGCCGACGGTCGTTCGGTGCGGGTCAGCCTCACTGCTACGGCCCGACGCTTGGAACCCCGGGTTATCCGCGAAATCGGCGCGCTACTGGCGCCGATGACCGACCGCTTGACCTCGGCCGAGCAGGGCCGGTTAACGGCGTTGCTCGGCAAGCTGCTCGAGCGCTGACGAGGCCGAATCATTCAGTCGCCCTGGTAAATGACTAGCGGGTAGCGATGTTTAGACACAAGTCCAATGGGTATCGCTACGCGACGAGAAACTTTCTCGGATACAACGGAGGTCACGATGCGTGGTCGCGGAATATTTGGCGCGATCGTCCTGGTGTGGCTGCTTATCGGAGTCTTCGCCGCATGGCAGTTGCACTACTTCGAAGATAGTCCAGTGGATTGCGCCGCTGCTGGCACTGTCGCACTGACGGTCATCGCAGGGCCACTGAATTACGGAGTTGTCAACCCGCAAGTGCAGGAATGCCCGAAGCCCCAAGTACCACAACCTCATTCAGCGCAATAAGTCAGCCAAGGAAGAAGGAAGTTGTCATGATCGCACTCGGAGTTGTCTTGATCGTCCTCGGTTTATTGTTCCCGACCGTGCACATACTGTTCACGATCGGCATTGTTCTCCTGGTGATCGGCGCAGTGCTGTGGGTCCTTGGCTCGGTCGGCCGCCCGGTCGCCGGCAGGCGGTACTGGTACTAGATCCTTCATCTGACGAAAAAGACGCGTGCCTGCTCAGCGGGCACGCGTCTTTTGCTTCACAGAACTCGCATAGGAATGTCATAGCGTCAGCTAAGTAACGCGCGGATACTGGATCTTGTGACAACACAGCCCCGAGCCTCCGTAGAGCGTGTGGTCATGTGCCGCGCAGACGGCAATCCAATCAATGTTCTTGTGGTCGACGACGAATCCGTTTTGGCCGAGATGGTCTCGATGGCGTTGCGCTACGAAGGCTGGAACATCGCGACCGCCGGGGACGGATCGGCAGCGATCGCCTCGGCCCGTGCCCAACGGCCCGACGTGGTGGTGCTCGACGTCATGCTCCCCGACATGAGCGGGCTGGACGTCTTACACAAACTGCGTGAAGAGAATCCGCAGCTGCCGGTGCTATTGCTGACGGCCAAGGACGGGGTGGAAGACCGCATCGCCGGGCTGACCGCGGGCGGTGACGACTATGTCACCAAGCCGTTCAGCATCGAAGAAGTGGTGCTGCGGTTACGGGCCCTGTTGCGGCGCACCGGAGTGACGACCGTGGACAGCGGCGCCCAGCTCGTGGTCGGCGACTTGGTGCTCGACGAGGACAGCCACGAGGTGACCCGCGCCGGTGAACCGATTTCGTTGACCTCCACCGAATTCGAGCTGCTGCGGTTCATGATGCGCAACTCCAAGCGGGTGCTGAGCAAGGCGCAGATCCTCGACCGGGTGTGGAGCTACGACTTCGGCGGCCGGTCCAACATTGTCGAGCTGTACATTTCCTACCTGCGCAAGAAGATCGACAACGGGCGTGAGCCCATGATCCACACGCTGCGCGGCGCGGGCTATGTCCTCAAGCCAGCCCGTTAGCCCTCGGCGCGTTTGGTCGCTCCGGCTGCGGCTGTTGGTCGGTCAGCTCGTCGTGCTCGCCCTGGTGTGTATCGGCATCACGGCGGCAACCGAACTTTCGCTCAACCACCACTTGGTAAAACAGCTCGACGCGCAACTTGGCGCGGCCTCCTACCGCTCGGCGCTGATGTACCCCGAACCGAACCGCCCGGGCTGGCGCCACGAGCACTCCTACTCTCCGCGACCCGGCCCCGGCCCACGGTTCCTCGACGCGCCCGGTCAGCCGGCCGGCATGGTGGCAGCGGTGGTCAGTGACGGCAAGACGCTCGACGCCGGCTACCTGACCAGCAGCGGTGCCCGCGCCACCCTGAGCGACAAGGCGCAGGCTCAGCTGGCGGCCATCGCCGGTAGTCGCAAAGCGACGACCCTCGATCTCGACGGCCTGGGCCGCTACCGCGTGGTCGCCGCGTCCAGCCGACGCGGCGGCGACGTGATCGTGACCGGTCTGTCGATGGCCGACGTCGACGCCACGCTGGTCCGGATGCTGGTGATTTTCGGGATCGTGACGGTCATCGCGCTGGCCGCTGCGACGATCGCCGGCGTAGTGATCATCAGGCGAGCGCTTGCGCCGCTGCGCCGCGTCGCTGCAACCGCGCGCAAAGTTTCGAGCCTGCCGCTGTCTCGCGGTGAGGTCGAACTGCCAGTGCGGGTGTCCGAAGGAGACGCCAATCCCTCAACCGAGGTGGGTCAACTCGGTTCGGCGCTCAACCGGATGCTCGACCACATCGCGGCAGCACTGGAGACAAGGCAGGCCAGCGAGACCCGGGTGCGACAGTTCGTCGCGGACGCGAGTCACGAACTACGCACGCCGCTGGCCGCGATCCGCGGCTACACCGAACTCACCCAACGCATGGGCGACGACCGCGAGGCCGTCGAGCACGCGATGAGCCGAGTCGCTTCCGAGACGGAGCGGATGACGCGACTGGTCGAGGACCTGCTGCTGTTGGCGCGGCTGGACTCCGGCCGGCCGCTGGAACGCGAACACGTCGACCTGTCGCTGTTGGCGGTCGACGCGGTCAGTGACGCCCACGTCGCCGGACCGGATCACCAGTGGGAGCTTGACCTGCCCGAGGAGCCGATGGTTGTCACCGGTGATGCGGCACGGCTGCACCAGGTGCTGACTAATCTGCTTGCCAACGCCCGCGTCCACACCGGCGCGGGAACCGTCGTGACGACTCGGTTGTCCGCCGAGCCGACCGAGAATGTGCTGCAGGTGATCGACAACGGCCCCGGCATCCCGACCACGCTTCAGTCGGAGGTCTTTGAGCGGTTCGCCCGCGGCGACACCTCGCGCTCCCGCAAGGGGGGCAGCACCGGCCTGGGCCTGGCGATCGTCTCTGCGGTAGTCAAGGCCCACAACGGGAGCATCACCGTCGACAGCTCACCTGGCCACACGGAATTCACGGTGCGGTTGCCACTCAACGGGTGGCAACCGCCCGCCGAAACTGCTGCTAGCTAGAGCAGGTCACGTTGATTTCGAATGGCTTGTTCACCGGTTGCATCGGGTTGGCCATGTCGACGCCGGTGGCATTGCCGCTGATCTTGTAGCTAGTGCCGGTCTTGGTTGCCGAGGCGTTGCCCTGGCCGGTGCCAGCGGTGTAAGCAAGCGTCACACCGTTGACGTTGCCCAGCCCAACGGACTTCACCTCGGGCGGGCTGGCGTCGCTGAGTACCGCGGCGATACCGGTTGCCGCCCCGCCGATCGCAATGTTGACGTTGCCGCCGGCCGTCGTGCAGACGACCGAGCCGGTCACATTTTGATTCTTCCCGTCAATCGATACCGACGGCCCGCCGCCGCTGGACGCTGTCGCACTTGTACTGCCCGAAGAGCCGCTACCGCTCGACGTTGACTTGTTGTCCGAACAGCCGGAAATACCCGCAGCCAAAATTGCCGCCGCGGCTACGGCGATCGTCGCTTCACGCTTCACCTATGCTCCTTTGCCGATGTAGCGGTCCTCCGAGGTGAAGGGCCCTCTGCGCAGTATGCGGGTTTGCCGACTCACGCAAAAGAGGTTCAGGCAAATTGTTTCGTTCCGGTTAACCGGCCCGCTCGCCACACATCCTTTCGGGCAAGGCCGCGTTAATGGCAATGTATTGCCGGTGCACCACAAGCCCCCCACCGCAGTTATCGAGTCCGCGCATGGCGAGCACGCGCTGCCATTCCACGACACCACCGACTTCGGCAACGCCGACCGCGGCTTCATTGCGGCCTTGTCGCCGTGCGTCATCAAAGCCGCCGACGGCCGCGTGGTGTGGGACAACGACTCCTACTCCTTCCTGGACGGTCCCGCGCCGACGTCGGTGCACCCCAGCCTCTGGCGGCAGTCGACGCTTGCCGCCAAGCAAGGTCTGTACGAAGTGGTGCCGGGCGTTTATCAGGTCCGCGGCTTCGACTTGTCCAACATCAGCTTCATCGAGGGCGACACCGGGATCATCGTCATCGACCCACTGGTCTCCACCGAGGTAGCCGCCGCGGCGCTGGATTTGTACCGCACCCACCGTGGTGGCGACCGTGCCGTCGTCGCGGTGATTTACACCCACAGCCATGTCGACCACTTCGGTGGCGTGCTGGGCGTCACCTCCCAGGCGGATGTGGACGCCGGCAAGGTGGCGGTGCTGGCTCCGGAGGGCTTCACCGCACACGCCGTGCAAGAGAACGTCTATGCCGGTCCGGCAATGACGCGACGGGCCACCTATATGTACGGCAGCATGCTGGAACGCGGACCCCAGGGACAGGTCGGCTGCGGGCTCGGCCAAGCCGCATCCAACGGCGAGGTCGCCATCATCGTCCCGACCGTCGATATCCGGGAGACCGGCGAAAAGCACACCATCGATGGCGTGGAGATCGAGTTCCAGATGGCGCCCGGCACCGAGGCGCCCGCCGAAATGCATTTCTATTTCCCGCGTTTCCATGCACTGTGCATGGCCGAGAATGCGACCCACAACCTGCACAACCTGCTGACCCTGCGCGGCGCGCTGGTGCGCGACCCGCACGCCTGGTCGGGTTACCTCACCGAGGCCATTGACCACTTTGCCGAACGCGCCGACGTGGTCTTCGCATCCCACCACTGGCCGACCTGGGGACACGACAACATTGTCGAATTCCTTTCCCTGCAACGGGATCTGTACGCCTACCTGCACGACCAGACGCTGCGACTGCTTAACCAGGGCCACACCGGCGTTGAGATCGCTGAGACATTTCAGATGCCGCCGGCTCTTGAGCAGGTCTGGCACACCCACGGTTATTACGGCTCGGTCAGCCATAACGTCAAGGCCGTCTACCAGCGCTATATGGGCTGGTTCGACGGCAACCCCGGCCGGCTGTGGCAGCATCCACCGCAGGCCCTTGCGCCCCGCTACGTCGACGCGATGGGCGGTATCGACCGGGTGGTCGAGCTGGCCAAGGCCGCGTTTGATTCCGGGGACTTCCGTTGGGCTGCAACACTACTGGACCACGCGATCTTTACTGACAGCGAGCATGCCGGCGCCCGCACGCTCTACGCCGATACCTTGGAGCAGCTGGCTTACGGCGCCGAAAACGCCACCTGGCGCAACTTCTTCCTCAGCGGGGCAACCGAATTGCGCGACGGCAACTTCGGCACCGCAGCGCAGACCACATCTCCGTCGATGCTGACCCAGCTGACACCGGACCAGATCTTCGACAGCCTCGCGATCGCCATCAACGGCCCCGGTAGCTGGGAGCTCGATCTCGCCTTCGACTTCTTGTTTGAGGATTCAGGTGCGAATTACCGGCTCACGCTGCGCAACGGCGTGCTGGTCTACCGGGAGCGTCCACCGGACCACGCGTCGGCAAACGTTACGGTGAACCTGGCCAACAAGGTTCGGCTGCTGCAGGCGGCGTTCGGGGACTTCAGTTCACCCGGGCTTGAGTTGTCCGGCGACGAATCCGCGCTGCAGTCGCTGCTTGGCGCACTCGACCGGCCGGATCCGAATTTCAATATCGTCACGCCGTAGCCGTCAGACGTCGATAACCACCTTGCCCAGCACCTTGCGCTCGGCCACGTAGCGCAACGCCGCGGCGGTTTCGGCCAACGGGAATCGCGCACCGATGTAGGGGCGGACGATTCCGGCGGCGAACATCTGCGTCAACTCTTCATCGTCGCGGACGGCCTCGTCGGGATAGCTGCTCGCGAAGGTCCGGATCTCCATGCCACGCACGTAAAGGTCTTTGAGCAGAACAAGATTGAGCGGTATGGCCGGAATCGTACCCGCTGCATAGCCCAGCGTGACAAAGGTGCCGCCGCGGGCCAGACCGCGCAGCGCCGGCTCCGAGTACCGCCCGCCGACCGGGTCCAGAACCACCCGGGCACTATCGCCGGTGAGCTCGCGGATCCGCAATTTCAGGTCCTCGCGGTCGTAGTCCACGGTGGCCTCGGCCCCACGCTGACGGCATAGTTCGAGCTTTTCCGGGCTGGATGCCGCGGCCAGCACCCGGGCCTTCATCGCGACCGCCAGATCGACGGCGGCCAGCCCCACACCGCCGGCGGCGCCCAGCACCACCACCCAATCGCCTTCTGTCACAGCGGCGGTGGAGCGCAGCGCGTAATACGCGGTGCGGTAGGTCACGCCGAATGCCGCGGCCGACGCGAAGTCGGCGTCGTCGGGAATGAGCGTCGCCTGAGTCGAGTCGAGCAACGCCTGTTCGGCGAACGCTCCGAACGTGGTGCCGGCCACCCGCTGTCCGGGGCTGTACGGCGCGCCCTCGCCGGCGGCGATCACTTCGCCTGCGATCTCATTGCCCGGGATGAACGGCGGCGGAATTTTGATTTGGTATTTGCCTGCGATGAACAGCACATCGGGGAAGTTGACCGCCGCGGCGCGTACCCGCACCAGTATCTGGCCGGGGGCCGGAACCGGTTCGGGAACATCGTCGAGCACCAAGTTCTCCGGTGGACCGTAGCTACGACAAACTATCGCCCGCATTAGCCGGCCCCCAATCCGTTCAGGCAGAACTGAACCACGTGCGCAATGTCGTCGGGCGCAGGTCGCTCCGCCGAACCCAGGTAGCGGCGCATCGTCGCGGCCGTGCAGCAAAACACCGCCTCGACGTCGCGTTCCACGTCGCTACTGCCCAGCGCCGCAACCGGATCGGTCAGCAGATCGCGCAGTGGCCACATCATTTCCTGGTCGACCGTACGCCAGTTGGTGTTCGCCGACATCTGACCGGCCGCCGCGCGGCTCTTGCTGATCAGGTCCGGCTCGGCGACTTGCGCCAGCGTGCCCTCGATCCAGCGGGCAATCTTGTCTTGCGGACTGAATTCCTTGTCCATCTGGTGCTGCAGGTAGGACACGACGATGGCGACTCCGCGTTCCATCACCGCGAGGATGAGGTCGTCTTTACCGGCGAAGTACCGGTAGAACGCCTTGTTCGACGAGCCGGCCTCGGCGACGATATCGCTGACTCGGGGCGCCTCGGGGGCGACCCGTTCCATCACCCGCACCGCCGCGGCCAGGATGCGTTCGACCTCCTCGGTGGCCTCTCGCTGGCGGTCGTCGAGGGCACGCTCGACGGCCGCAGTCACGCGATTGCTCACGACGAATCGGGAAGCGCCGGAACGCGACCGACGAGCGCGCCGTACTTTTCGCGGGCCGCTTCGCGGCGGACGTCCAGCATTTCGCTGGGCCAATCCCCGTCTTCGGCGTCATAGCCCTTCAGCAACATCCGGGCCAGGTTGACCTTGTGCGCCTCAGTGGGGCCATCGGCCAGACCGAGCGCGATGCCTCCGAGTAGCACGTTGACCAGCGGCAGCTGGTCGGTGAGTCCTAGTGCGCCGTGGACCTGGATCGCCCGCAGCGCAATCGATTTCAAGACTTGCGACGCCAGGATCTTGCAGGTTGCGATCTCTGCGCGCGCCGCACGTTCGTCGCCGTTGTCGATCAGCCAGGCGGCATGCAGCACCGTTAGCCGAAACGGAATCAACTCGGTATAGGAGTCCGCGACGAATTCTTGCACCAACTGCTTATCGGCCAGCGAACTACCTTGCGTGAAGCGGCTTTTCGCGCGCCGAGACATCATGTCGACCGCGCGCTGCGCCATGCCGATCGCGCGCATCGCGTGGTGTAGCCGCCCACCGGCGAGCCGGGTCTGCAGAATCAGGAAGCCCTGACCCGCTTCACCCAACAATGCATCCGAGCCCACCCGAACGTCGTCGTAGTGCACCAGGGAATGTCCCGGTTCATGCGGGTCCGCACCGACCAGGTGATGGTTGGCTTGTAGGACCAGCCCTTCGGTACCGGCCGGGATCAAAAATGTCGATGCGCCGGTATGGACTGGGACGTCAGGATCGGTGATCGCGACGACGATGAAAAACGATGCGACGGAAGCGTTGGAGGAGAAGTACTTTCGTCCGGTGATCACCCAGTCGTCGCCGTCACGGACCGCCCGGGTGGTGAAGACGCGCGGGTCGGCTCCACCCTGCGGCTCGGTCATCGAAAAGCAGGAGAAGATTTCTCCGGATAGCAGTCCGGCCAGGTAGCGGTCCTTCTGCTGCTGAGTTCCGAAGCGCGCGATGATCTCGGCATTGCCGGTATCGGGTGCCTGCGTTCCGAACACGATCGGCGCCCATGGGCTGCGGCCCAGGATTTCGTTGATCAATGTCAGCTTGACCGCGCCGAAGCCCTGCCCGCCGAGCTCTGGGCCCAGATGTGGTGCCCACACGCCGTTGTCGCGCACCTGCTGTTTGAGCGGATCAACAACCCGCCGGCGTTCGTCGTTCAGCGGCAAGAACTCGCAGCCCGGGAAAAGCACCTCGAGCGGTTCGACCTCTTCGCGCACGAACTCGCGGATCCAGTCGAGCTTCTTCTCGAACTCCGGCTCGGTGGAGAAGTCCCATGTCATTCGAATGCTCCTACCTCGTTCATTGTGGCGACCCGACTGCGCCCGGCTCCGATCGCCACGTTAGGGGATCCCGCCGTCAGAACGCAGGATCGAACCGGTAGTGAAACTGGACGCATCGGACGCCAGAAATAGTGCGGCGCCGACGATTTCGCGTGGATCGCCGGCGCGTTTCAGGAAATGGTGGCCGAAGCTATCGCCACCGTCACCGATGTTCCAGGCCTTGCTGACATCGGTCAAGTAGGGTCCGGCCATCAGCGTGTTGACCCGCACGGTCGGCCCGAATGCCTGAGCAAGTCCTTCGGTCATGGCGTTGAGCCCGGCCTTGGCGGCGGCGTAGGGAATGATGCCGCCGTTGGGCCGCAGCGACCCGGTGGAGCTCACGTTGATGATCGATCCGCGGCTGACGGCCACCATCCGCTCGCCCACCAACGCGGATAGCCGGAAGGGGCCCTTGAGGTTCAGGTTGACTACCGCGTCGAAGAGCTTCTCGGTGACGTTACTGAGCTTGTCGTACAGGGGCGACATGCCCGCGTTGTTGATCAAGGTGTCGACCTTGCCGAATCGCTCGTAGGTGGCGTCGACCAAGCCGTCGAGCTGATCCCAGCGTCCGACGTGCACTTGATACGCCATGGCGGAGCGGCCGGTCTCGGCCTCGATCTCCTTGGCGGTGGCCACGCAGTTGTCCATGTTGCGACTGGCGATCACCACGTCGGCACCGCAGTGGGCGGCGGCGAACGCCATTTCGCGCCCCAGTCCGCGGCTGCCGCCGGTGATCAGGATCACCCGGTCGGTGAGATCGAAAAGCTGGTCCGCGTAACCCATTTCAGCGGGCTCCAGTCTGCAATGAGCGCGCCAGCTCGGCAGCCGTGGTGATCAGCCGCGGAATCATCGCCCCGAAGGCGTCCTGGATGTTCGGGTCGACTTTTCCGGTGCGCACCCCGGCGGCGTAGGTCTTCTCCAGCACGATGCCGAGTTTCCAGTTGGCCAACACCAGGTAGTAGTCGATGTTCTCGGTGGACAGTCCACTGATCTTTTCGTAGTGCTGCAGTAGTTCGCTGCGCATCGGCATGCCCTTCATGTCCAGATAAAACCCGTCGTCGCTGGGGTTTTCACCGTCGTAGCCCAACAGCGCCCAGGCGAGATCCAGCAGCGGATCGCCGACCGTTGTCATCTCCCAGTCCACGATCGCGGCCAGCCGAGCCGGTGCCCCGTGCTCGAACATCACGTTGGCGAACTGGTAGTCGCCGTGCATGATGCCGGGCTGGTAATGCGTGGGCCGGTTGCGGCGCAGCCAGTCGGCCGCTTCGTCCAGGCCGGGAAGTTCACGCACCTTGTAGGACTCGAGAAAGCTCAGCCAGCGATCGACCTGCCGTTCGTGGAATCCGTCCGGACGGCCGAAGCCGTCGAGGCCTTGGCCGCGCCAATCCACCCGGCCCAGCTTGGCGGCGCCCCCGACGAGTTGGAACGCCAGCTCGCGCCGCGCCTGCAGGTCGGTGTCGAACGGTGCCTGCCACCCGCCGTCCATCGGGCTCCAGCCGTCGATCGCCCGCATCATGTAGAACGGCAGGCCGAGCACCGCGCCGGTGTCGTCGGCGGCGATCAGCTCGGCATGCGGCACATCGGTGCCAGACAGCGCTCGTACCAGCCGGATCTCGCGCAGCAGTCCGTCGATACGGGCCGCGTCCGCGCGCGCCCCGGGCATTCGGAGCACCATCCGCTCCGAGCCGCGCTCAATCAGATACAGCGTGTTCTGTGAACCGCCCTTGAGCTGCTCCAGGACCGGCTTTTCACCGCTTCCCGGCGCGTCGTTCGCATCCAGCCAACGAGCAAGAACGCCCTGGTCCAGTTGGGTTTCACCGGCAGTCGCCATTGTCCGCACACCCCGCTCTCTGTGCAGAGAATAGCATTCTCCGGCAGCCGTGAGACCCGCGGTTTACTGCGCGGGTTTGTGCGCGCTGAGCAGGAATCCGGGCGCCATGAAATGGCCATCGTTGTCACGTTCGACATTCGGGCGATCGGATGCCGCCAGTGCGCTTTCGTTGCCGTAGACCTTGGCGGGGCGCAGGTCGTCCACCCGCCACAGCATCGACACGGCGTCGCGCAACTCGGTTTCGGTGAACCCGCGCGGGCCCGGGTGCTCGTCGTCGGCGTCACCCAATGCGCCAGCGGCAAACGCCAGGATGTGCAGGGCCGCTCCCGGCGCCGCGGCCCGAAAAATCGACTGCAGGTAGTCCTGGCGTTTCTCGGGCGGCAGGGCATGGAGCAGTCCACTGTCCAGGATGGTCGAGAAGCGGCCGTCGTAGCCACGAAAGCTTGTTACGTCAGCCTGCGCGAAAGTTGCTGTGGTCAGCCCTTGTTCGGCCGCCGCCGCGGCCGCGGCGGCCACCGCGGTGGCGCTGCCGTCTAGACCGACCACGGTGTGGCCACGGGCGGCGAGTGCCAGCGACAGGGCGGCGTGGCCACAGCCGGCGTCGAGCACATCGCTGCGGACCTGATCGATGAGAACCGCCAGCTCGGGTTGCGGCTGGCCGATGCTCCACGGCGGCGGTGTTTCTTGTCGGTAGGCGGCGTCCCAATCCCTGCTCGGCTGGCTCATCAGTCCTCCTCGAGATCCAGATTAAGAGACAGCCGCAGCGGCGCGGTAGGTGCGATGAGAAACTGGCGGACCGGGCCCGGCGCTGCGCCCGCCGACCCCCGACATCAGTCGACGACAGGAATCAACATGCAAGTGCTTCTGGTCCGCCATGCGTTGCCGCTGCGTAGCGAACCAGGCCAGGGTTCCGACCCGGACCTCTCGGATGAAGGGGTGGCGCAGATCGCGCGCCTGCCCGAGGCGCTCGCCCGGTTTCCGGTCTCCCGGGTAGTCAGCAGCCCGCAGCGCCGTGCCATCCAAACCGCAGAGCCGGTCGCCGCGGCGCGGGGGCTAGCTGTCGAGGTAGATGACCGGTTCGCCGAATACGATCGCGACCTTCCGGCCTACATCCCGGTTGAGCAGATCCGCGCGGAAAATCCGCAGGAGTGGGAGCGGTTGATACAGGGGCGGCTACCCAGTGCGGTCGACGAAGGCGCGTTTCGGGCGCGGGTGCTGGCGGCTGTCAACGATCTCGTCGCCACTGGCGATCCCGAGGACACCGTCGCGGTGTTCAGTCACGGCGGGGTAATCAACCTGCTGCTGCACGAGATTCTGGGAACGGCACGGCTGTTGTCCTTTCTGGTGGACTACGCATCGGTGACTCGTCTGCTCTACTCACGCTCCGGTCAGGCGACGGTGGCGGGGGTCAACGGCGTCGAACACGTGTGGGACCTGTTACCGCGCAACCAGCGATGGTAAACAAGTGCGGTGACGGCTGACCAACTTGACGGGCTGGACCTACCTGGACTGGACCGGTATCTACGTTCGCTCGGCATCGAGCGCGACGGCGAGTTGCGCGCCGACTTCATCTCCGGTGGCCGCTCGAATCTGACCTTCCGGGTCTATGACGACAAAACCAACTGGCTGGTGCGACGCCCGCCGCTGCACGGCCTGACACCGTCGGCACACGACATGGCCCGTGAGTACAAGGTGGTAGCGGCCCTGCAGGACACGGCTGTGCCGGTGGCGCGTGCGATCGCCCTATGCGAGGACGACTCGGTGCTGGGTGCGCCGTTTCAGATCGTCGAATTCGTTGCCGGACAAGTGGTGCGCCGACGCGCCCAACTTGAAGCCTTCAACCACACGGTCATCGACAAATGCGTCGACGCATTGGTCCGGGTACTCGTCGATTTGCACAGTGTCGACCCGCAGGCCGTTGGCTTAAGCGATTTCGGCAAGCCCAGCGGCTACCTGGAACGCCAGGTGCGCCGATGGGGCTCGCAATGGGAATTGGTGCGACTGCCCGATGACCACCGCGACGCGGACGTCGAGCGGCTGCATTCCGGCCTGCGCCAAGCCATTCCGCAGCAGAGCCGGACCTCGATCGTGCATGGCGACTACCGGATCGACAACACCATCCTGGACGCCGACGATCCGACTCAGGTGCGCGCGGTGGTGGACTGGGAGCTGTCCACGCTGGGCGACCCGCTGTCCGACGCAGCCCTGATGTGCGTGTACCGCGACCCGGCGCTGGACCTGATCGTCAACGCGCAAGCTGCTTGGACGTCGCCACTGCTGCCGTCGGCCGACGAGCTGGCCGACCGGTACTCGCTGGCTTCGGGGATGCCGTTGGAGCATTGGGAGTTCTACATGGCGCTGGCGTACTTCAAACTCGCCATCATCGCCGCCGGCATCGATTTCCGCCGGCGGATGTCGGATCAGGCCCGTGGCAAAGGTGAGTCTGAGCACATGCCCGAAGTCGTAGCGCCGCTGATCTCGCGCGGCCTCGGGGAGCTGGCGAAGCTACCCGATTAGACGGTGCCGGCGAGCCCGGCCTGGGCATCGTTTGCGGCTGCGAAGTGCATCTTCGCCACCCGCCGCAACTGAATTATTCGCGCGGTGCCCACCGCCACGGTGAGCAGTCCGCCAGCCACAGCCGCGAGCAAAATGGCCACGCCCAGCGGCAGGGACCAATGCCAGCCGAAGAACTGAAACGGCGTTGATGTCGTGTTCTGGGCTATGAAGATCAGCAGCAAGATGAGGGTCAGGAAGCCGCCGATCAACGCAGACCACAACGCGCCTGCGCGGGTGAACTTGACCGGCTGTTCTATGGGCGTCGGACCGACAGGAGGCGTCGGTGCGGACGGAGTGGGTGAGGCAGGAGGGTCGCTGCTCATACCTCCATCTTTGCCCCATCTGCCAGAGAAAGAAACCAGCAACGCCGGAAACCTGGCGCTGGGCGCGAAACGGCGCGACGTCTCGAAGGTTCTGACGTTAGTGTCGGCGGTATGAGGATGCTGCGGCGCGTGTCTAGCGCGATCGGCCCCGCAGCGGTGTGGCTAGCGGCGGTTTGTCTGCTTGCGTCCTGCAGCAGTTCCGACCCGCTGGGCACGGAAATCCGCAGCCTGAGATCCATTGTGGTGGGTTCCGGCGACTTTCCGGAATCGCAGATCATGGCCGAGATTTATGCGCAGGCATTGCAAGCGAACGGGTTTGACGTCGGGCGGCGGTTGGGAATAGGCAGCCGCGAGACGTATATCCCAGCGTTGAAAGATCATTCCGTGGACTTGGTGCCGGAGTACATCGGCAACTTGTTGCAATACTTTGAGCCCAAATCGACCGCGACCATGCTCGACGCCGTCGAGTTGGAGCTCTACAAGCGTCTGCCCGGCGACCTTTCCGTCCTCACGCCCTCTGCGGCATCCGACACGGACACCGTCACCGTCACCAGTCAAACCGCCGCGGCATGGCACTTGAAAACCATTGGCGACTTGGCCGCACATTCGTCAGACGTCAAGTTTGGTGCGCCCTCGGACTTTCAGGCCCGCCCATCGGGGCTACCCGGCCTGAGGCAGAAATACGGACTGACCATCAGCCCGGGTAACTACCTCGCCATCGAAGACGGCGGCGGTGCTGTTACGGTGCGCGCGCTGGTCGAAGGAAAGGTCAACGCCGCCAACATCTTCAGCACCTCACCTGCCATCCCCAAAGACCACTTGGTGGTACTCGAGGATCCGGAGCATAACTTCTTGGCGGGAAACATTGTGCCGCTGGTGAATTCGCAGAAGAAGTCTGATCGTCTCAAGGACGTGCTGGACGCGGTGTCGGCGAAGCTCACCTCTGCAGGGGTGGCCGCGCTGAACGCCGCGGTGGCAGGCAATTCTGGTGTAGACCCCGGCCAAGTTGCGCGAAACTGGATACGGGACAACGGGTTCGATCATCAGCTGGCTCAATGATCAGCTTTTCTCGAGTCAGCAAGGTGTTTCCCGGCGGCAATACCGCCGTCGATCAGCTCAGCCTCGAAATCCCGGACGGCAAATTGACCGTCTTCGTCGGCTCCTCCGGCAGCGGTAAAAGCACCGCGCTGCGGATGATCAACCGCATGGTCGAGCCGACCTCCGGCACCATCAGAGTGGACGAGGCCGATGTCTCCACGGTCGACCCGGTCAAGCTGCGTCTCGGAATCGGTTACGTCATCCAGAGTGCCGGGCTGATGCCGCATCAACGGGTGATCGACAACGTCGCGACCGTGCCGGTGCTCAAGGGCGCGCCGCGCCGCGAAGCCCGCAAAGCGGCCTACGAGGTGCTCGAACGCGTCGGGCTGGATGCCAAGCTCGCCACCCGCTATCCAGCCCAACTCTCCGGCGGCGAACAACAACGCGTCGGCGTGGCACGCGCCCTGGCCGCCGACCCGCCGATACTGCTGATGGACGAACCGTTCTCGGCTATCGACCCGGTGGTCCGCCACGAGCTGCAGAACGAAATACTGCGTCTGCAAAGCGAATTGCACAAAACGATTGTTTTCGTCACGCACGACATCGACGAGGCGCTCAAGCTGGCCGACCAAGTCGCGGTGTTCGGGCGCGACGGTGTGCTGCAGCAATACGACGAACCTGCACTGCTGCTGTCTCGGCCGGCCAACGATTTCGTGGCGAGGTTCATCGGCCTCGGCCGTGGCTATCGCTGGTTGCAACTCATCGAAGCATCTGCGCTGCCCCTGCATGAGATCGAGCGGATCTCGGTGAGCGCCTTGACCGATGGTTCGGTCAGCTGCGCCGAACGCGGCTGGACGTTGGTCGTCGACGACGACGGCGTGCCGTTGGGTTGGGTCGACTCCGACGGTGTGCGACGCCATCGTGGTGGCGCACCGCTGTCGGAGAGCATCAGCGCCGTCGGCTCCCAGCTGCGTCCGACCGGTAACCTCAGCCAGGCGCTCGACGCGGCGTTGTCCTCGCCGTCGTTCGTCGGTGTTGCCGTCGACCGTGACGGCAAGGTCATCGGCGGTGTGATGGCCAGCGACGTATTGGCCGCGGTAGAAGCCCAGCGTGGGGCCTGACCATGCACTATCTGCTCACTCATCGCGCCGACGCCTGGGGCCTGACGTTGGTGCATCTGCGGCTTTCGTTGCTGCCCGTGCTGATCGGTCTGGCGATCTCGGTGCCGCTGGGTGTGCTGGTGCAGCGCACGCCGATTGCCCGGCGATTGACGACCGCGACCGCCAGCGTCGTATTCACCATCCCGTCATTGGCGTTGTTCGTGGCTTTGCCGACGATCATCGGAACCCGGATCCTCGACGAGGCTAACGTGATTGTCGCGTTGACGGCCTACACCGCCGCGCTGTTGGTGCGAACCGTACTCGAGGCGCTCGACGCCGTTCCGGCACAAGTGCGTGACGCGGCGATCGCGGTGGGCTATCCGGCGATCAAGCGAAAGCTGAAAATCGAACTGCCGCTGTCTATTCCGGTCTTGGTCGCGGGATTGCGCGTCGTCGTGGTGACCAATATTGCGATGGTGGCGGTGGGTTCGGTGATCGGCATCGGCGGGCTGGGCAGCTGGTTCACCATGGGTTACCAAACCAACAAGAGCGGCCAGATCCTCGCCGGCATCATCGTCTTACTGCTGCTTGCCGGCGTCATCGACGTGCTCATCGTTCTGGTCGGGCGGCTGGCCACACCCTGGGAGCGTGCCGCACGGAAGAAGACTCGGCGTCGAGCGGTCGTGGCCCCGGTAACCGGCGGTGCCCGATGAACTTCGTGCAAGAGGCGATCTCGTACTTGCTCACCGCCGGCAACTGGACCGGTCCGGTCGGGCTCGCGACGCGCATCGCCGAGCACCTGCAGTACACCGCGCTCGCGGTGGGCGGGTCGGCGCTGATCGCCGTGCCGCTCGGAATGCTCATCGGACACACCGGGCGCGGCACCCTGCTGGTGGTGGGCCTGGTCAACGGCCTGCGCGCGTTGCCCACCCTGGGGGTGCTGTTGCTGGGAGTGCTGATCTTCGGGCTGGGCCTGGGGCCGCCGCTGGTTGCCCTGATGCTGCTGGGCGTGCCGTCGCTGCTGGCCGGCACCTATGCGGGCATCGCCAGTGTGGAGCCGACGGTGATCGACGCCGCCCGTGCAATGGGCATGACGGAGGCCCAGGTGCTGCTGCGCGTCGAGGTGCCTAACGCGATGCCGTTGATCCTGAGCGGGCTGCGCAACGCGACGCTGCAGGTGGTCGCCACCGCGACGGTCGCCGCTTACGCCAGTCTGGGCGGCTTGGGCCGATACCTGATCGACGGCATCAAAATGCGCGAATTCCAGCTCGCCCTGGTCGGTGCGCTGATGGTGGCCGCGTTGGCCCTGATCCTCGATGGCGTGCTGGCGTTGGCGGTCTGGGTATCCGTCCCGGCCACCGGGCGGTGGCGTAGGACGGGCCGGCGCGACAACGTGACGCCGACCGCACTTACCGACAATGCTGCCGTAGGCGCTGAACACGTCTTACGGTAGAAGCGTGACAGCCCCTTCTGATCCGACCCAGTCTGTTTGGTCGGCAATGTTGACCTGGCGCGCACCGGATATCTCCCGAATGGAGTCGGTGCGAGTCCACTTGTCCGGCAAGCGGATTCGAGCCAATGGCCGCATCGTAGCCGCAGCAACCGCGGGTAACCCGGCGTTCGGCGCCTACTACGAGCTGCAGACCGACGAGAGCGGAGCCACCACGCGGTTCGGGCTGACCGTCACGCTGGCCGAGCGGGAACGGCAACTTGCCATTGCCCGCGACGAGGAGAACATGTGGTTGATCACCGACCACCAGGGGGAGCGGCGCGAGGCATTCAACGGGGCACTTGACGTCGACGTGGTGTTCAGTCCGTTCTTCAACGCGCTGCCCATCCGCCGCCTCGGACTGCACGAGCACGCCGACTCCATCGCGTTGCCGATGGTGTACGTGAACGTGCCGGAGATGTCCGTCAGCGCTGCCATCGTGAACTACACCAGCCCGGGGGGCCTGGAAGGCATCAAGCTGCATTCGCCGGTCGCCGACACCACCGTGAGCGTCGATGCCGACGGTTTCATCGTGGACTATCCCGGATTGGCAGAGCGGATCTGATCACTCCGCCTGCCCGGCCGGCGGCGGCCAGTTCCGCACGCCAGTTCTGCTCACCGATGACGACGGTAAAGATGTCGGAGCGCGGGAAGCGGTCGTAGCGGATGCGGGCGGCGTGGCCGGCCTCGACCAGCTCGCCCACCGAGTTGTCCCAGTCCAGCGAGTCGCGGGCCCGGCTGAGCTGGTCGAGCATCCGGTCGAGTGCCGGCAGCAGCTGGGCGGAGTTGGCTTCACACATCGCGCGGACCAGGTCAGGGGGGCTGCCGGCGACCCGGGTGGCATCACGGAACGAGCCGGCGGCCAGCCCGAAGGCCAGCGGGACCTCGGCGGCCGTCATTGCCAACGCCTCGGCGAGCAGATGCGGCAAATGCGAGATGGCCGCGGCCGCCGCGTCGTGTTCGTCGGACCTGGCCGGCACCACCACCGCGCCGCAGTCCAGCGCCAACGTCATCACCATCCACCACACCACCGGGTCCACTTCGTCATCGACGCTCACCACCCACGGCGCCGCAGTGAACAAACCGGCGTGCCCGGCGGTCCAACCGGAGTTTTCGGTGCCGGTCATCGGGTGACCGCCGACGAAACGTGCCTGTAGACCGGCCGCGGCGACCTCGCCGAGGACCGCGGTTTTGACGCTGGTGACGTCGGTCAGTGGACACTTGGGTGCCAATTCGCTGATGTGGGCGAGCATGCTCGGCAGCGCCGGCATCGGCACGGCCAGCACAATCAACGCGCCGGTAGCGGCGGCGCGGGTCAGCGTGTCGGTGAGGTCTGTGGTGGCGTCGAAACCGTCGGCGACCGCACCCCGGGCACCCTCCACCGACCGGTTGTAGCCGAAAGCTTCACGGCCGACGGCCGCCATCGCCCGCATAATCGAGCCGCCAATGAGTCCCAGACCGAGTACGCATACCGGTGTTCTCGTCGCAGTCCAAGCCACAGGTAAAGGTTGGCACAGTTCCGCCGGCGACGGTGCGCCCAGGTGGCTCGCCGGGCGGGCTGATCTGGTCAAGGAGCCTGGTCAACGACTAGCGTAGGCGCCCATGGGAGCACAACGGGCCTCAGCGCAAGGCCCGGCCGCGGACACACCGGACGGCTTTGGCGTCGCGGTTGTTCGAGAAGAAGGCCAATGGCGCTGCTCCGTAATGGGACCCAAGTCGCTGATCAGTCTGGCTGCCGCTGAAACCGAACTGCGTGAGTTGCGCAGTGCCGGAGCGGTGTTTGGACTCCTGGACGTGGACGACGAATTCTTCGTCATCGTGCGCCCGGCGCCGTCCGGGACCCGGCTGCTGCTATCGGATGCCACCGCCGCGTTGGACTACGACATCGCTGCCGAAGTCCTCGACAACCTGGACGCCGACATCGACCCTGAGGACCTCGAGGACGTGGATCCGTTCGAGGAGGGCGACCTCGGGTTGCTGTCCGATATCGGGCTACCGGAGGCGGTGTTGGGTGTCATCCTCGACGAGTCCGACCTATACGCCGACGAGCAACTGGGCCGCATCGCCCGGGAGATGGGCTTCGCCGACCAACTATCGGCGGTGATTGACCGCCTCGGTCGGTGACCACCGACGAGGATCTGATCCGTACCGCGCTGTCGGTCGCTGTGACGGCGGGCCCCCGGGACGTGCCGATTGGCGCGGTGGTTGTCGGCCCCGACGGAACCGAACTCGCCAGAGCGGTGAATGCCCGTGAGGCCCTTGGTGATCCGACGGCGCACGCGGAGATCTTGGTGATGCGGGCCGCTGCCAGTGTGCTCGGCGACGGGTGGCGGCTGCACGGAGCCACGCTGGCCGTCACTGTCGAACCCTGCACCATGTGCGCCGGTGCGCTGGTGTTGGCACGGATCGACCGGCTGGTATTCGGCGCCTGGGAACCCAAAACCGGAGCGGTCGGTTCGCTGTGGGACGTGGTGCGCGACCGTCGGCTCAATCACCGCCCGGAGGTGCGCGGCGGAATACTGGCGCAGGAGTGCGCGGCGCCGCTGGAGGCGTTCTTCGCTCGCCAGCGATTGGGGTGAGCGGCAGTTCCTTCTGTAAGCTGCTCGGCGGTGGCGTGTCCGAGCGGCCTAAGGAGCACGCCTCGAAAGCGTGTGACGGCTAAAACCGTCCGAGGGTTCAAATCCCTCCGCCACCGCCAAAACTGCCGGCGAGAAATCGCAGGTGAGTACCTAGTTGCGTAGTTGCTGCGAGCCGTCGATGGCACCCCTTGGCCACATTTTGGCCACACCTTCACGTGTTGAGACCATGGCGCAATCCCACTTAGTCAACAGTGTTGACAAACACTTGTCAACACTGTTGACTGTCACGGTCAAGCGTCGGTCACACCTGAGAGGAGCGCGCCTTAACGAATCGTCCGACGGTCACCCGAACCCGACCTCGTGGTGGGCGCCGTCGGGGGAACATCCCGGTGATGCCAGCCAATTGCCCGCTGCGCAAGTCGATGTCGGCGTCGCGTTCGGACTGTTGCCAGCCGCGCGCTCGCCAAAACGGTGATCGAGGTGTCACCGAGGGTGGCATGATCACAAACCTGGGCCGTGGCCACCGAAGAGACCCAATTACCTTGGGATACAACCGGATTTGTCGGAGACGAACCCTCCCAACGTCCCGTCCCTGGTAGCCGGGCGGCGGTGCACCGACGGTCCTCAATGATAGGAGAGTAAATCAGTGGGCATTGTCGCCACGAGCTCAGAAACTGCATTCAACCAATCGGCGGCGGCGGTGTATGACTTGGCCACCAACCCGGCGAACTGGCCCAAACTTTACCCAGGCAGTGCTCACGTCGGTGAGGTCCCGACCAATCTGCCGCTCCGGGTGGGGGACACCTGGACTGAGGCGGGCCAGGACGCGAACCTTATCTTCACGTGGCAGCTGGCCATCGCCACGCGACCCAAACTATGGATGTTCAATTCCGTTGGCCGCCTGGGCCATGACCATGAAGGCAACGGCGGCATCGAGGGGCGTATCACGGTGGAATACCATTTCACCCAGCCTGGCGCAGATATCACGCTGTTTACCCGGACGATGACGATCGAGGCATACAAGGACGCCCCGTTGCCGGACGAGTTCTTCCTCAGTGTCAACCCGGCCGCCATCGACCAATACCACGCAGCGATTGCACGCGAGCTCGCGAGCAGTACCCCGCTGCCGGATTGAAGTCCGTCGACAATGCAGCAAACGAGTTTCGGAGCGGATCGGTGTCGAAGCCACCGACCCACTTTCGGCGTGGAAGGCGCCGCCAGCACGGCATGACCATGCACCTCGCGAACCACCATCCATGACCCGAGGTCCCATCGCCGACCGGTAGCATCGGACGGACCAGGCTAGACAGAATGAAGCCAGGGGGGTACGGTTCCCGCCATGGCCTTGACCGATGACTTCACGTCGCGAGATCTGCGGCTCACCGGGATGTCACCCACGCTGTCGCGAGTCACGGCCGGTCTCCTATCTAGACGGTGGTGTGCGGGCCGTGTGTGCTGGTAGTTATCTAGGGCACCAACCAAATTCGGTGGTGGCCCGCCACGGCATCAACTCGTGTTCGTGCAATCTTCCATGAGTGCAGACTCGGATCCTTTCGATGGCGTAGCCCTGCTGTACGCCAGGTTGGCGGTGCCGAGCGCGGTGAAGAAGCTCTCAACTACCGCGAGCACACCGAAGCCACGGGCACACCGATCCCGAAGGCGCCCCCGTTGTTCAGCTAGTACAACAATTCCCCGAACCGCCACGGCAGGACGAATGCATCCGCCTAAGCGTCGTCACGGGATTTTTCAAGTTGATGGGAGGATGAAATGATCAAGCTCAGTATTCTTATGGTGCGCCGAAGCGATTTTGCATACGACAAGTTCATCCAATACTGGCGTGAGGTTCACGCCCCCCTCTTCGCCGCCCAGTCGGAGTCGAAGAAATACGTTCGGCGCTACGTTCAAGATCACAGAACGCAGGACGCATTGCCTGGGACAACAGCTTCCAACTTCGACGGCATCGCGGAGATTTGGTTCGATGACATCTCCGGGGCAAAAGCGTTCTTCGAATCGGATGGTTATCAGAACAACGTGGTCCCCGACGAAGAAGCATTCATGGACCGCAAGCGCTGCGAGCTGCTCTACACCCACGAATACAATGTCATGGCCTAATGCCACTGACATTGTTCTCGTCATCTGTAACTGTTATCTCGTGAGAGGATTTACGATGAGTTCACCAGTGTTCGAGAAGGATCTGACGGGCCTTCTGGTAGTTGATCCCTACAACGACTTTATCTCGGAGGGTGGCATTCTATGGCCGCTGATAAGGGAGGTAGCGGAGGCGGTTCAGTGCGTACCGAACATGCTTGCCGTCCTTCTGGCCGCACGTGCCGCAGGCATACGAGTCTTCTTCGCACCACACCACCGAGATCGGGGCGCCGGGGATGAAATCGACGGCTGGAAGTACATAGCACCCATTCAGAGATTCGGCCACGAGCGACGTATCTTTGCCGCTGGAACCTGGGGCGGAACCTTTCGCGACGAATTCACGTCGCTGCCCGGCGAAGTAGTAGCGCAAGAACACTGGTGCTCCAGCGGTTTCGCGAACACAGACTTGGATCTCCAGCTTAAGAAGCGTGGTATCCACAAGTTGATAGTGATTGGCCAAAAGGCGAATACCTGCATCGACTCGACGGTGCGTTATGCCGCAGAACTCGGATACGAGGTCACCCTGGTGAAGGATGCGATCGCTAGCTACCAATGGGAAGAGATGCGGGCGACATTGGAAATCAATCTCCCCAATTATGCCACCGCTATCCTTAGCGCCGCGGACACAATAGCGGCGCTCGAACCCATAAAAGTCTGATTTCGAGCCTGTTCATGATCAGCTGACTAGGAGAACTGGAGCGGGGAGTCGGGCGGCTTGAATCACCTCGCCGCCTACCCCGCAGTAAGGTTCTGTCGGGCCAGAACGTTCAATAACGTGAGTTTGTCGTAGCTTTCGGTTGCGGGCGTGGCGGTGAACACGAGCAGTGCATGACCCTGCACGGGATCGACGAGCGTCTGGCAGTGCAGGCTCATGGCGCCCAGTTCGGGATGGCTGAAACGCTTGTGTTCGCTGTGTGTGAGGCCGACCCGGTGCGCGGACCAGATCGCCGCGAATTCTGCGCTCTGCGCGGCGATCGTGTCGGCCAGGTCCGCGGCCGCCGAGCGAGCTCCGTACCGGCCGACCGAGGTCCGCAACTGCGCGACGTAGATTTCGCCGTGCATGCCGTGGTCTTCCACCGGATAGACCGACCGACACTCCGGCTCGAGGAACCAACGGTAGACCGCGCAGCGTGACAGCCCGGTCAAGTCGGTCTGGTTGCCGAGAAGGGCTTCGGCGGCAGGGGTTTGGAAAAGTGTGCGACCTAGACTGTCCATCACTTGGGCGGCGGTGTCGTCAAGGCGATCGAGGATCCGCATCAATCCGGGGCTGATGTGTTCGCCGCCCAGGGCGCGCCCGGGCGAGCCGTAACCAGCGAGCCCGAACAGGTAGTCACGTTCGTCCAGGCTCAACCGCAACCCGCGGGCAATCGCTGCGGCCATCTGCTCCGACGGCGCGGGCCCGGCTCCACGTTCGAGCCGCGCGAGGTAATCCACCGACATACCGCACAGCTCGGCGACCTCCTCGCGACGAAGACCGGCCGCCCGCCGGCGCGGGCCCCGCCGCAGGCCGACGTCCTCGGGCTGCAGTGCGTTTCGGCGGCTCTGCACGAAATCGCCGAATCCCAGAAGGTCCATGGTCGCCATTGTCGTCGCGGCGGACTGGCTCAGCCACTGATCGACAGTCAGTGGATAACGGTGCCCTGTTACCGCTTGCCCGTTGCAGTTCTACTGGTGAGATCCGCTAGAACGTTGCGCGACAGCCTACCTGGGGAGGGTCCGGGATGCCGAAATGGACAACCGCCGAGGTCGGGGATCTGAGCGGGCGCACGATCGTGATCACCGGAGCCAGCAGCGGCATCGGATTGGTCACTGCCCGCGAACTCGCGCGGGCCGGAGCCCGGGTGGTACTGGCCGTGCGCGATCCGGACAAGGGTCAACGGGTCGCCGCGGAGATGGCCGGTGACACCGAGGTACGCCAACTCGACGTGGCAAGCCCATCGTCGGTGCGCCGGTTCGCCACGTACTGGTCCGGCGACATCGACGTTCTGATCAACAATGCCGGGATCATGGACATCCCGCTGACCCGGACCGTCGAGGGTTTGGAACTGCAAACCGCAACCAATTACTTTGGGCCGTTCTTGCTGACGAACCTTCTGCTTCCGTTCGTTACCGATCGCGTGGTTAGTGTCACATCGCAACTGCACCGTATGGGCACTGTGGACCTCGACGATCTGAACTGGATGACGCGGCCCTACAAGGCGATGGCCGCCTACCAAGCCTCCAAACTCGAACTGGTGCTGTTCTCACTTGAGCTTCAGCGACGACTGAACGAAGAACCCACGACCGTGCGCTCGGTGCTCGCCCATCCCGGCATCGCCAACACGAATCTCGTGGCGCACTCCCCGTCCAATGCGATCATGAAGTTGGGGTTCCTGCTCAACGATCCCGAACATGGTGCGCTGCCGACGCTGTTCGCCGCCACGCAGGACGTGGCGGGAAACGCCTACGTTGGCCCGCGCGGACTCGGCAGCATCAAGGGCCATCCGAAGGTGCGCAAACCTTCCACACGAGGCCTCGACACCGACCTGGCAGCTAGGCTGTGGGCCGCGACTACGCAACTCATCGAGTCGCACTCGTGACCGGCACCCTGCGCCGAATGTCGTTGAGCATGTGCGATATCAGGATGCGGTTAGTCCGCTGTGAGGCACGACTGTATCGCTCGGCCGTAAATGCGCACGACGATGTCGCGGTCGTGTTCTCGGAATTGATCATCGGACAGGCTCAGCGAGCTGAGCAGCCCAGCGACTTGTGCTGCGACCAATCGCGCGCGCAACACCGGATCCGGTCCGGGCAGTCGGTCCCCAAGTTTCTCGACGAACGCCACGTCCATGACCTCACGGAAGCGTTCACGAACGGCTGGACTGTCCGAGGCCCGCTGGAGCGTGGTGTAGGTCTTCAACGTCGTTCCGTCGGCGCGGTCCAGCACGAAGTCGGTCAACCGTTCGCCAAGTGTCTGCAGCGGCCCCTCGAACACCTCGTCGAAGTATCCGGTAGCGGGCAACGTCACCAGGAAGAGCGCTTCCTTGGACCCGAAGTGTCGAATCACCAACGCCGGGTCCACCCCGGCCGAACGCGCAATCTCGCGCACCGAGGTGGCGGCAAAGCCGTTGCGGCCGAACAAATCCGCGGCAGCTTTGCGAATCAGCTCGGCCGTCAACTGCGCGCTGCCCGTGGTCTGGCGACGGGTCCGCCCAGCAGCTGGAACATTCGGCACGGGGCCCGCTCCTCTCGGCCGTGAACAACACTTGACAGCTTGAGTCAACGGTGTTGATACTAGCATTGTCAACAGTGTTGACTTTACGGCCGGGCTCGGCAAGGCTGGACGCGCTACGGGGCCGTCGACCTCGCCGCCGGGAGTGTCCGCGATGTCGACGGGATCGATCTGGCAGGCGCCGTGAGCACCAAAGTGGATACCGCACAGACGAATTGAGAGAGCATCCGTGGCTAATCAACGAGCCCAGGTCACAATGACCGAGGCGGAGATACAGGAATTTCTAAAAGCGAGCCGGGTAGTGACGCTGGCGACGAACGGTCCCAGCGGATATCCACACCAGGTGGCCATGTGGTACAGCATCGTCGATGGGCAGGTCTGCATTGAGACCCACCCCAAATCCCAGAAGGCCGTCAACCTGAGGCGTGATCCAAAGCTGAGCATCAGCGTCGAGGCCGGCGACAGCTACGAACTGCTACGTGGCGTCGCAATCGATGGCATCGCACGGATCATCGACGACACCACCGACCCGACGTATTGGGCCGCCGCCATCAACAAATTTGAGCGCTACACGGCTCCCTATAACGAGGAGATGCGGCCGGTCGTGGAGTACATGATGAACAAACGCATCGTCGTTGTTGTTGAGCCACTGCGAATCCGCTCTTGGGACCACCGGAAACTCGGCATTGACACCGAGCCCGCTTCGGCACCAACACATTAGACGACATGAAGGGATCCGGCGCGGTCCGCATCGAGCGTCGTGGCGGGCCGTAGATCGATGTTGCCCTCGACGAATTCGACTGCAGCAGCGGCAGATCTAGCCCGGCTTGCGACGCGTGCTAGCCGCCCGGCAGACGACGTTTCGATAACTTGATGAAAGGAAGGCCCATAGTGCAGGTCAGTGTCCTTGGTTCGCTCAACGACGGTTCGGTGGATGAGTTCGTCCAACAGATCGACCAGTACCGCGAGGAGGGTTTCACACGGGTGTGGCTGCCTCAAACGCCACACGAACTCGACCTGCTGACCATCTTGGCCGTGGCGCTGCGCGAGGTTGACGGTATCCAACTGGGTTCGGCGGTAGTACAGATCCAGGTCCAGCACCCGATGCTGTTGGCCCAGCGCGCATTAACGCTCAGCACGATCTCAGGCGGGCGATTCACCCTTGGCATTGGCCTGACCCATCAAGCGGTCACCGAAGGGATGTGGGGCATCCCATACAACAAGCCGGTACGACGCCTCAACGATTACCTCGACGGGCTGCTGCCGCTGCTCGCCGGTCAAGAGGCCGACGCAGTCGGGGAGACCGTGACCACGCGTGGTGTCGTGGTGATCCCAAACGCACCTGGCCCGGATGTGTATATAGCTGCGCTCGGTCCCCAGCTGCTCAACATTGCCGGGCGGCGTACCACGGGCACTGTGACCTGGATGACCGGGCCGAAGACCCTGGCCGACCATGTCGGCCCGACGTTGCGCGAAGCAGCCACCAAAGCCGGCCGGTCCCAGGACGAGGTTCGCGTCGTCGCGGTCCTGCCGGTGGCCGTCACCGATGACGTCACCGCCGCGCGAGCACAGGCCGCCGAGCAGTTCGCGATGTACGGCTACCTACCGTCTTACCGCGTGATGCTCGACCGGGAAGGCTATCCCGACCCCGAGGACGCGGCGCTCATCGGTGACGAGGCCACGGTCTCGGGACGCATCGACGAACTGCGCGTTGCGGGGGTCGACGAGTTCGTCGGCATCCCGTTCGACGCCTCGCCCGACAATCGTGCCCGCACCCGCGCGCTGATCCGCCGTCACGACGGACCGTTTGGTGCTGGCGCGTGAGCCATCGACCCTTGCTGCCGCTCGCTCCCCGGCCGCAGCGAATCGACTGTTGAACGTCTGCCGTGCGCGCGATCAGTTCCGAAAGCCGCGACGAGGATGGCCGTGATGAGGCCGTCACGGCTCTGGGCGAAATCATTGCCGAATCCGCGTGTGTTGCCACCCTCAACCAACGCGAGGAACTGCGTCAACTGCATGGCGATCTGTTCAGCCCTGGCCTTCGCTGCGAAGCTCCCGGCTACCGAAAAGTCCAGGGCGTTAGGAGGAATCGCTCGACCTGCTAGGGCCCGACGATGGTTTGCTTCACGTCCGAGCCCGCATCGCCGACAGGGGCAGACGAGTGGACTCAGGCAGCTCGGGTCCGAAGACGCCGCAGTCCTTGAACATCGAACAAAGGAATCGGGATGGAATTGAAGGATCAGCGTGTGCTGGTGACCGGGGCCACGGCGGGGATCGGGCAGGAGACCGCCAAGCTGTTTGCCCGACACGGCGCCACTGTTGTGGTGACAGGCCGCAACGTCGATCGTGCCGAGAGGACCGTCGAAGCTATCGTGGCCGAGGGCGGTCACGCGCAGTTCATCGCCGCCGACCTAGGCGATGTCGGTTCTGTACGGCAACTCGCCGAGCAGGTCGGCGTCGTCGACGTACTGGTGAACAACGCGGGCGCGTTCCCCTTCGCGTCCACGCTGGAGCAAGATGTCGAATCGTTCGATTTGATGTTCGACGTCAACGTCCGCGGACCGTTTTTCCTTACCGCAGCGCTGCTGCCGAAAATGATCGCCCGCGGATCCGGGGTGATAATCAACGTCTCGACTGCCGCGGCGTCGGCCAGCTTGCCCGATGCGCCCGTCTACGGGGCGACGAAGGCGGCGCTGGAATCCCTAACCCGATCCTGGGCAGCAGCGTTCGGCGGCAACGGGATCCGCGTTAATACCGTCGCCCCGGGGCCGACCCGCACCGATGCTGCCATCGATACCCTTGGCGACGGGGTGGAGCAGCTGGGATCGAAGACAGCACTGGGCCGCGCCGCCAATCCGACGGAAATCGCCGAGGCGATCGTGTTCCTCTCCTCGCCACGCGCGAGCTACCTCACCGGCGCAACGGTGGCCGTCGACGGCGGTTACACGGCCATATAAGGCTCGCGTCCGATCAACGGCTCTCCTCGTACCGCGCGAACCCTGCTGCGCGATCGTGTATCGGGAAAGCCTTGTCAGACAAAATATCTCTGAACTTCAAGAAAGCAGGACGCCATTATGAACGCTGACAGCTCGGCACCCGAGTTGGCGCGTGCGTTCCACCGCGCGGTCACCTTGGCGATTCAGCTTGGCTGGCAATCAATACCGTCAC
>Ga0208987_1000052_pt1 | contig 28359 bp, 28 predicted proteins | sample MedBloCARef_O2_FD_187845 | JGI IMG/M metagenome (GOLD analysis project Ga0208987, IMG submission 187845) | Forest soil microbial communities from El Dorado National Forest, California, USA - Mediterranean Blodgett CA Ref_O2 (SPAdes) (version 2) | ecosystem: Environmental > Terrestrial > Soil >... | reverse complement strand
TCGTCAAGGACGCCAAGACCGGACGCACCTCGTTGGAGGTGCTCTCCCATTTCGACACCATCACCTATCGCGAGCTGGACCAGCGTGTTGGCGCGCTGGGACGCGCTTTGACCAGCGACTCAGTGCAGGCCGGCGACCGTGTTGCGGTGCTCGGCTTCACCAGCGTCGACTTCACCACCATTGACGTGGCGCTTTACCGGATCGGCGCGGTGGCGGTTCCGCTGCAGACCAGCGCGGCTATCACCCAGCTGCAGCCGATCGTGACCGAGACCAGGCCCAGCGTCATCGCGGCGAGCGTGAACCAGCTGCCCGATGCCGTCGAGCTGATCCTGAGCACCGACCACCAGCCCGCCAAGCTCGTGGTCTTCGACTACCACCCCGAGGTCGACGACGAGCGCGAGGCCGTGGAACGCGCCCGGGCACGACTTGCCGCGGTGACCGTCGACACCCTGGCCGACCTGCTCGAGCGTGGCAAGCAACTACCCGCGACACCGGTGGTGAACGACAGCGCCGAAGACGCGCTGGCGCTGCTGATCTACACCTCCGGAAGCACCGGCGCGCCCAAGGGTGCGATGTACCCCCAAAGCAACGTCGGCAAGATGTGGTCCAGGTCGGCCAAAAACTGGTTCGGGGAGAGTGCAGCGTCGATCACCCTCAACTTCATGCCGATGAGCCACGTCATGGGACGCGGGACCCTCTACGGCACGCTCGGCAATGGTGGCACCGCCTACTTCGCCGCCAAGAGCGACCTGTCGACGTTCCTGGAGGACCTCGAGCTGGTCCGGCCCACCGAGCTGAATTTCGTGCCGCGCATCTGGGAGACCCTCTACGGCGAGTACCAGCGCCAGGTCGATCGGCGGCTCTCCGACTCCGCCGACCGCAAGGCCGTGGAGGCCGAGGTCATGAACGAGCAGCGCCAGTACTCGCTGGGCGGCCGGTACATCTTCGCGATGACGGGCTCGGCGCCCACTTCCCCGGAGCTGAAGGCCTGGATCGAATCGCTCCTCGAGATGCATCTAACGGACGGCTACGGCTCCACCGAGGCCGGCATGGTCTTGCTCGACGGCGAAGTGCAGCGTCCGCCGGTCGTCGACTACAAACTGGCCGACGTTCCGGATCTGGGCTACTTCGCCACCGACCGGCCGCATCCGCGCGGCGAATTACTGCTCAAGACGGCGAATATGTTCCCCGGCTACTACAAGCGGCCCGAAGTCACCGCCGACGTCTTCGACGCCGAGGGCTACTACCGGACCGGAGACGTGGTCGCCGAGGTAGGACCCGACAAGCTGGTGTACGTCGATCGCCGTAACAACGTGCTGAAGCTCGCGCAGGGCGAGTTCGTCACCGTCGCAAAGCTGGAAGCGGAATTCGGCAACAGCCCGCTGGTCCAGCAGATCTACGTCTACGGCAACAGCGCACACCCCTACCTGTTGGCTGTCGTGGTCCCCACCCAGGAGGCACTGCAGCGCTTCGATGAGGCCCAGCTCAAGCCGGCCATCGCCGATTCGCTGCAGAAGGTCGCGAAAGAGGCCCGCCTGCAGTCCTACGAGGTGCCACGCGACTTCATCATCGAGACCACGCCGTTCACCCTGGAGAACGGTCTGCTGACCGGCATCCGCAAGCTGGCGTGGCCCAAGCTCAAGCAGCACTACGGCGAGCGGCTCGAACAGCTCTACGCCGACCTGGCCGCAGGCCAGGCCAACGAGCTGGGCGAGCTGCGCCGCAGTGGCGCCGACGCACCTGTGCTGGCGACGGTGATCCGGGCCGCGGCTGCCCTGCTTGGGGCGGCCACCACCGAGCTGACACCCGATGCCCACTTCACCGACCTGGGCGGAGACTCGTTGTCGGCGTTGACATTCGGCAATCTGCTGCACGAGATCTTCGACATCGACGTGCCGGTGGGTGTCATCGTCAGCCCGGCCAACGACCTGCAGGCGATCGCCGGCTACATCGAGGGCGAGCGCCACGGCAGCAAGCGGCCCAGCTTCGCCTCGGTGCACGGCCGCAACGCGGTCGAGGTGCACGCCAGTGACCTCACGCTGGACAAGTTCATCGACGCGCCAACGCTGGCCGCCGCATCGAAGCTGTCCGAGCCGGCAACCGAGGTGCGCACGGTCCTGCTGACCGGCGCGACCGGCTTCCTGGGTCGCTACCTGGCCTTGGATTGGCTGGAGCGAATGGACCTGGTTGACGGCAAGGTCATCACCCTGGTGCGGGCCAAGTCCGACGAGGACGCCCGGGCCCGGCTGGACAAGACCTTCGACAGCGGCGACCCGGAGCTGCTTGCGCACTACCAGCAGCTGGCCGCCGACCACCTCGAGGTCATCGCCGGCGACAAAGGCGAGGCCAACCTCGGCCTGGACGAGGCGACCTGGCAACGGCTGGCTGACACTGTCGACCTGATCGTCGATCCCGCGGCGCTGGTCAACCACGTGCTGCCGTATAGCGAGCTGTTCGGCCCCAACGCACTGGGCACCGCTGAGCTGATCCGGATCGCGCTGACCGGCAAGAAGAAGCCGTACACCTACGTCTCGACCATCGGGGTCGGTGACCAGATCAAGCCGGGTGAGTTCACCGAGGACGCCGACATCCGCCAGATCAGTGCCGACCGGCGGGTCAACGACAGCTACGCCAACGGCTACGGCAACAGCAAGTGGGCCGGCGAGGTGCTGCTGCGGGAGGCGCACGACCTGTGCGGCCTGCCGGTGGCGGTGTTCCGCTGCGACATGATCCTGGCCGACACCAGCTACGCCGGTCAGCTCAACGTGCCGGACATGTTCACCCGGATGATGTTGAGCCTGGTGGCCACCGGCATCGCCCCCGGCTCGTTCTGCGAGCTGGACGCCGACGGCAACCGGCAGCCTTCCCACTACGACGGGCTGCCCGTCGAGTTCATCGCCGAAGCGATCTCCACGCTGGGAGCTCAGAACCTGGACAGCAAGGCAAGCTTCCAGACCTACCACGTGATGAACCCGTACGACGACGGCATCGGGATGGACCAGTTCGTCGATTGGCTGATCGAGGATGGCAACTCCATCCAGCGGATTGCGGAATACGGCGACTGGCTGCCGCGCTTCGAGACCGCGCTGCGGGGTCTGCCGGATAAGCAGCGCAATGCCTCGCTGCTACCGCTGTTGCACAACTACCAGAAGCCGGACAAGCCGATCAACGGCTCGATGGCACCGACAGATCGGTTCCGTGCGGCCGTCCAGGACGCGAAAGTTGGCCCGGACAAGGATATTCCGCACATCTCGCCGCAGATCATCGCCAAGTACATCAGCGACCTGCGACTGCTCGGACTGCTCTGAGATAGCGACGCAAAACCGATCGCCAGCCTGTGACGGGCTGGCGATCGGTTTTTGGGGCGTTAGGGACTCAGCGCTGCGGGTGGGGCCAGCGCATATACGAAGCACTCGCCGCGGGCTCGGCGTCTGCCTTGCGCCGACGCCATCCACCGGGCTTCGGCGCGCCTTCCGCGGGCGGGTAGGGGTGTGGTCCCGGAGTGGTGAGGGCATCCGGTGATACCTCCCGCGACGGCTCCTCGAGCCCCGACATGTACCCGGGGTCGTCGCCGACCGGCGGCGCTGCGGATCGCACGCTGGCGAGGGCTTCGACATCGCTGGCCAGCCGCACCGCCAGGCGCGCCAACGCGATGCCACCGACAAAGACGATCAGCGCACCTAAGCCGGAGAAGTACGAAATCTCCAGGGCGGCCCGCTTCCGGTCGGTCACGGCAATCGGGTCGCCGGCCGAACCGATGCCCAGCAGCGGAGCGACCTCAGTGCCGACCACGAACCAGACGCCGGCCAGCACCGCCAGCCAACCGCCCACGATCGCGGTGACCCGGTTTCCGGAAAAGATCAGCAGCAAACCCCCCAGCACGGCAGCGGCGCCGGGCAGCACCTCAAGCCAGCCGCGCGCCGTGCTCCACGCCCAGTCCTGGTCGGGGCTGTAGGCGAAATTGAAGTGCGGACCGACGAACGGTATTACGGAACCCCACACACCCAGGACGATCAGCACTAATCCGCAAACTGCCCCGCGGGATCGTGGCATCCACAACATGCCTGGATGGCCGTTTTCTACGCGACTCATTGAAATCTCCTCGTTAGACGCCGTTCTACTTCAGCACCGCGTGGGTACCCTTCTGCGTCGCGATATAACCGAGCCCGTGCCTGGTGAGGCAAGTGTGGCTGGTGTTACGAGAGGAGGCCGATCACCAGCAGTACGACGGCGATCAGCGGGAAAGTGCCCTGCGTGATCGCGGCCCGGGCCTTGTCCGGCGACGAGAGCAGCAGCACCACCGCGGCGGCGACCATCGATCCGACGCCGGCAAACACCAGCGCCGCTCCGACGCCCGGGCGCCCGGTGGCCAGCGCGGCGATGCCGATGCCGCTGACGATTGCTAGGAAGAGGTTGTAAAAGCCCTGGTTGAACGCCAGCAGCCGGGTGGTTTCGGCTTCCTCGGGCGTAGTACCGAAGGTGGCGCGGGTACGCGGCGAGGTCCAGGTCAACGACTCCATCACGAAGATGTAGACGTGCAACAGCGCCGCGAGCGCGACGAATATCAATCCAGCAGTGATCATGGTGTGCCTCCTACTCGAACAATCCCGGTTGGCCGAGTCCAGTGAATCCGGCCGGCGGAGTCAAGCCCAGGTGAGTCCACGCCTGTGCGGTGGCCACCCGGCCGCGCGGGGTACGGGCGATCATGCCGGCGCGCACCAGGAAGGGTTCACACACCTCCTCGACGGTGGTGGCCTCCTCCCCGACCGCGACCGCCAGCGTCGACACCCCGACCGGCCCGCCGCCGAAGCTGCGGGTCAGCGCCGTCAGTACCGCGCGGTCCAGCCGGTCCAGGCCCAGCTCGTCGACGTCGTACACCTCGAGCGCGGCCTTGGCCACATCGCGGGTGATCACGCCGTCGGCGCGCACCTCGGCGAAGTCGCGCACCCGGCGCAGCAACCGGTTGGCGATCCGCGGCGTCCCGCGCGAGCGCCGGGCAATCTCCGTGCCGGCGTCGGCGCCCAGCTCGATGCCCAGAATTCCGGCAGAGCGGACCAGCACCCGCTCGAGTTCGTGAGGCTCGTAGAAATCCATGTGCGCGGTGAAACCGAACCGGTCGCGCAGCGGCCCGGTCAGCGCGCCGGACCGGGTGGTCGCGCCGACCAGGGTGAACGGTGCGACGTCTAGCGGAATCGACGTCGCCCCAGGCCCTTTGCCGACGATTACGTCGACGCGAAAGTCCTCCATCGCCAGGTAGAGCATCTCTTCGGCGGGCCGGGCGATGCGGTGGATCTCGTCGATGAACAGCACATCGTGCTCGACCAGGTTCGACAGCATCGCGGCCAGGTCCCCGGCACGTTCCAGCGCGGGCCCCGACGTCACGCGCAGCGACGACCCCAGCTCGGCGGCGATGATCATGGCCAGCGACGTCTTGCCCAGCCCGGGCGGCCCGGACAACAGAATGTGATCCGGGGTGCCGCCGCGGTTCTTCGCGCCCTCGATGACCAGCTGCAGCTGTTCGCGCACCCGGGCCTGGCCGATGAACTCGCCCAACGAGCGGGGCCGCAGGCTGACGTCGACGTCGCCCTCGCCGACAGTCAGCGCCGGCGACAAGTCGCGATCGGCATAGTCTTCGGGATCCTCGTAGTCGGTCATTTGGCCTTGCCCAGCAACGACAACGCGGCCCGAAGCGCGCCGGAAGTTGTTGGCTGCTCACCTTTTTCACGGGTGGCGGCCAACACGTTGTCAGTGGCCTCCTCGGCCTGCTTGGCCGCGAAGCCCAAACCGACCAGCGCTTCGACCACGGGGCCGCGGACCGCATGGCCGTTAACGGCAGCGCCCACCGGCGCGGCCGCGGACGGGCCGGTGGGATAGATCTTGTCGCGCAACTCCAGCACCATGCGCTCGGCGCTGCGTTTGCCGATACCGGGTACCCGGATCAGCGCGGCGACGTCGCCGTCGGCCAGCGCCTGGCGCAGCGTCGCGGCATCGTGCACGGCCAACGTCGCCATCGCCAGCCGGGGCCCCACCCCGGACACCGACAGCAGCGTCAGGAACAGGTCGCGGGTGTCCCGGTCGCCAAACCCGTACAACGTCTGTGAATCTTCGCGGACGATCATCGCGGTGATCAGCCGCGCCTCGCTGCCGTGACGCAGCGTGGCCAGCGTCGAGGGCGTCGCATTCACGTGGTAGCCGACGCCCGCGCACTCGATCACCACGTGATCGAGTGCCACCTCGAGCACCTCACCGCGCACCGACGAGATCATCGGGCCGCCTTGACCTTGGCGCTCTTTGCCTGCGCGGCCAGCTTGGCCGTGAACGCCTGCCGCTGCTTGGCGGCCATCGCCTCGGCCGCGGCCATCCTGGCCAGCATCGGCGCCCGCCAGCAATGGCAGATCGCCAGAGCCAGCGCGTCGGCCGCGTCGGCCGGTGTCGGTTTGGCTTGCAACGCAAGGATTCTGGTGATCATCGCGGTGACCTGAGCCTTGTCGGCGGCACCGTTGCCGGTGACCGCGGCCTTGACCTCACTCGGGGTGTGGAAGTGCACGTCGATGGCGCGTTTGGCGGCCGCCAACGCGACGATGCCGCCCGCTTGCGCCGTACCCATCACCGTCGACACATTGTGCTGAGCGAACACCCGCTCGATGGCGACGACATCCGGATGATGCGTATCCATCCAGTGCTCGACCGCGTCGCTGATGGCCAGCAACCGCTGGGCCAGGGGCGCATCCGACGAGGTGCGCACCACGTCGACGTCCAGCGCGACCACACTTCGACCGCGCCCGGATTCGACGACCGACAGCCCGCAACGTGTCAGTCCCGGATCGACGCCCATGACGCGCATTGTCCGCTCCCGCCTAGTACCGAACAGCTGTTCGATAGCGTAGCGGTCGGCGCCGACCGCGCCAGGCAGGACACGCGGCGCCCTCCGGCTTCGTGGCCGCGCGCGTAACGGCGACGCGCATAGCAAAAGCTGTTAGCTTGAAGTCCACAATTCGCTCAAGCACCGGGGCATCGGAAGGGACTGCGTGGGAACAGGGCTGGTCGTGATAGCCGCGGTGCTGTTCATCGCGTCCATCGTGGTGCTCTTTGTGGCTTTGCGGCGGCCCAAGAAACCGGGCCACCCGAGCGGCCGCTCCGACCCACTGTCCTTCAACGCCATGCCCCAGTTCGGGCCCCGCCAACTGGGACCCGGCGCGATTGTCAGCTACGGCGGGATCGACTACGTGGTCCGCGGATCGGTGACGTTCCGCGAAGGACCCTTCGTGTGGTGGGAACACCTGCTCGAAGGCGGCGATCAGCCGATCTGGTTCAGCGTGGAGGACGACGACGGGCGCCTCAAGCTGGCGATGTGGGTGACCCGCAAGGACCTGACGCTGCAGCCCGGCGACCAGTATGTGGTCGACGGCGTGCCATTCCGGGAGTCCGAGCGCGGTCGGGCCTCGTACACCACCGAAGGCACGACCGGCCTGCCCGCCGGCGGTGAGATGGAATTCCTCGACTGCACCAACGCCGACGAGTCCACGCTGCTCTCGTTCGAGCGCTGGGCCCCCGACACACCGTGGGAGATATCGACGGGCAAGCCGGTGCTGCCCGGCGAGCTCACCGTCTATCCCGCGCCTCCGCCGTCGGCTCCCTAGGCCACCCCGGTGCCGCTTCATCAGCTCGCCGTAGCTCCGGCGGACGTATCCGGGTCACGACTCGGACTGGCGCTCAACGCGCCCGCGCCCCGACCGCTGGCCAGCTACCAGCTCGAGCATCCCGACGGCAGTGTGCTGCGACTCGGGGTGCTGGGCGCCTCGCACGTCGTGACGGTCGAGCACCCCACCCGCCAGTTCTCCGAACAGGTTTCCTGCACCGCTCGCAAGCACGGCGGCACACTTCCCGAGCACGCCGACGCACCGGGCTACCGCATCGAATCCCAGACCGCCACCCATGACGAGGCGACGTTCCGCCGCCTGGCGGGCGAACTCCGCGAACACTGCACCACCGGAACCGGGTGGCTGGGCGGCACGTTCCCCGGCGATGACGCCGCGCTGACCGTGCTGGCGGCCGAACCCGACGGCACCGGCTGGCGCTGGCAGACCTGGCACCTGTACCCGGCGGCCTCCGGCGGCGTGGTCGTCCACACGGCGAGCCGGTGGCAGCCATGAGCCGCAGACGCCGAGGCCCGATGAGCCGCAAAGGCCTGTTCTGGCTTTCCGGTGGACTGGCGATCGGCGCGGTGGTGTCGTTGGTTATCGGAATCATCTTGCTGAACAAGGACATTGCGTCCTATATCGCCGGCCACTATCACGAGTACTCGCGCGATGCGAACGGAACGCGGTACGCCTGCTCCGGAACGCCCGACGAAGTTGCCGACAGTCTCGCCGACTATCAGGAACCGGAGGCGCGCACTGACAACGACAAGAGCGAATACCTGCGCTACCCCAACAACATCGTCATCGTCGGCCCGGATGGCAAATACCCGTGCAGCATTCGGGTCGAAAACCTCAGCGCCGGATACAACCACGGCACATTCATTTTCCTCGGACCTGGTTTCAGTCCCGGATCCCCATCGAGCGGCGCCGGCGGGTCGCCCGGCGGGCCCGGCGGAACCAAGTGATGCAGATCGGGATGCAAACACCAAAGGAGTAAGCCATGTACCTTGCACTCGAGATCGGAAACGTCGACCTCAACCCAGTCTTGAAGGGCGTCGTCTCGACGGTCCTGTATTTCCTTGTCGGAATGGCGGTTTTGGTCGTCGGCTTCTTCACGGTCGACGTGCTGACCCCGGGAAAGCTGCGCGAACTGGTGTTCGTCGATCGGCGCCCCAACGCCGTCGTAATCACCTGCGCGATGTATATCGCGCTGGCCACCGTCATCATCAGCGCCATCGTCAACAGCTTTAGCCAGCTGGGCCAGGGACTCGTCGGCGTGGCGGTGTACGGGTTGGTGGGTGTTGTGCTGCAAGGGATTGCGCTGCTGACTCTTCATGTGGTGATACCCGGTGACTTCCACGAGCACGTCGACGAACCCGAGCTGCATCCGGCGGCCTTCGCGGTCGCGGTGATGCTGCTGGCCGTGGGAGGAGTGACCGCCGCCGCGGTGTCATGACGTCGGTCGATTCGCCGGTGCCCCAAGCGATCCGGCCCACGGAATCCTCGGCGCGCTGGCGGGCCTTGCTGCTGGCTGCCGTCGCGGCATGCGCGGCGTGCGGCATCGTCTACGAATTGGCGTTGCTCACCCTGTCGGCGAGCTTGAACGGCGGCGGGATCGTCGCCACCTCGCTGATCGTCGCGGGCTATATCGCCGCGCTGGGTGCCGGAGCCCTGGTGGTCAAGCCGCTGTTGCGGCACGCGGCAATCACTTTCATCGCCGTCGAGGCGTTGCTGGGCATCGTCGGCGGGCTGTCCGCGGCGGCGCTGTATGTGGTGTTCGCCTTCGTCGACGGGTCGACCTGGGTGCTGGCGCTGAGCACCGCCCTGATCGGCGGTCTGGTCGGCGCCGAAGTGCCGCTGCTGATGACGCTGCTGCAGCAGGGGCGGGTGGCCGGAGCCACCGATGCCGGCCGGACGCTGGCCAACCTCAACGCGGCCGACTACCTGGGCGCGCTGGTCGGCGGGCTGGTCTGGCCGTTCATCCTGCTGCCGCACCTGGGCATGATCCGCGGCGCGGCGGCCACCGGCATCATCAACTTGGTGGCGGCGGCGATCGTGGCGATGTTCTTGCTACGGCGGGTGGTTTCCACCCGGCAGCTGGTGACCGCGCTGTGCGCGCTGGCGGCTGCGCTCGGGTTGCTCGTCTCGTTGCTGGTGAATTCACGCGACATCGAAACAACAAGCAGGCAAAGGCTTTACGCGGACCCGATCATCGCCTACCGACACACCGTGTACCAGGAGATCGTGGTCACCCAGCGGGGCAACGACACTCGTTTGTACCTCGACGGTGGTTTGCAGTTCTCCACCCGGGACGAATACCGGTACACCGAAAGCGTTGTCTACCCCGCGCTCGGCAACGGTGCGCGCTCGGTGCTGGTGCTGGGCGGCGGCGACGGCCTGGCCGCGCGGGAGCTGTTGCGCCAGCCCGGCATTGACAAGATCGTGCAGGTGGAGCTCGACCCGGCGGTGATCGACATCGCCCGCACCACCTTGCACGACGCCAATGCCGGTGCGCTGGACAACCCCCGGGTGAATGTCGTCATCGACGACGCGATGAGCTGGCTTCGCACCCCGCACCCGGAATTACGTCCGGCCGGCGGCTTCGACGCGGTCATCATCGATCTGCCCGACCCGGACACGCCTGTGCTGGGGCGGCTGTATTCGACCGAGTTCTATTCGCTGATCGCGCACGCGCTGGCTCCCCGCGGGCTCATGCTCGTGCAGTCGGGCAGCCCGTTCTCCACCCCGACGGCGTTCTGGCGCACGGTGTCGACGATCCATTCCGCCGGCTACGCGGTCACGCCGTATCACGTCCACGTGCCGACGTTCGGTGACTGGGGTTTCGCGCTGGCGCGCCCCGGCGACGTCCCGCCGACACCCACCATGCCCGTTAATGCGCCCCCGCTGCGCTTCCTCAATCCGCAAGTGCTGCAAGCCGCGACGGTGTTCTCCGACGACATCGGGCCCCGTGCGCTAGACCCGTCGACGCTGGAGAATCCGCGCATCGTCGAAGACATGCGCCACGGGTACGACTAATCGTCCTCGTCGAGCGCGGCTAGAACCTCGTCCGACAGATCGACGTTGGTGTAGACGTTCTGCACGTCGTCGCTGTCCTCCAGCGCGTCGACGAGTTTGAACACCTTCCGGGCGCCGTCCACGTCGACCGGCACGCTGACCGACGGCTGAAAGCTGGCCTCGGCCGAGTCATAGTCGATGCCGGCGTCCTGCAACGCGGTGCGCACCGCAACCAGATCGGTCGGCTCGGAGATGATTTCAAAGCTGTCGCCCAGGTCGCTGACGTCCTCAGCGCCGGCATCCAGCACCGCCGTCAGCACGTCCTCCTCGGTGAGGCCGTTCTTCTCCAGCGTGACGAGGCCCTTGCGGGTGAACAGGTAGGCCACCGAGCCGGGATCGGCCATCGCCCCGCCATTGCGTGTCATCGCGATCCGTACCTCGCTGGCGGCGCGGTTGCGGTTGTCGGTGAGGCACTCGATCAGCACCGCCACGCCGTTGGGCGCGTAGCCCTCGTAGGTGATGTTCTGCCAGTCGGCGCCGCCGGCCTCTTCGCCCGCGCCCCGCTTGCGGGCCCGTTCGATGTTGTCGTTGGGCACCGAGGTCTTCTTCGCCTTCTGGATGGCGTCATACAGCGTCGGATTGCCGGCCGGGTCACCACCGCCAGTACGGGCGGCGACCTCGATGTTCTTGATGAGCCGGGCGAACTCCTTGCCACGGCGCGCGTCTTTGACGGCCTTCTGGTGCTTCGTGGTGGCCCACTTGGAATGGCCGCTCATCGCCGTCCTACCTCTTTCCGCTTCCTCTGGTTCTTGGCCAGACGAGTCTACGTGGACGGTCGGCAGCAGACTGCCCGACGCCTCACCCGCCGAGTGTGGGCCCTGCGTACGTGAGCTGCCGCAAATTCGTCCCTAGGCCCCACGCTCGGCGGCTCAACCGCGCCCGCTCAGGCGTTGCCCTTGACGATGTCGACGAACAACTGGTGGATGCGACGGTCGCCGGTCATCTCCGGATGAAACGCGGTGGCCAGCTTCGAGCCCTGCCGCACCGCGACGACATGGCCCGCGGCACTGGCCAACACCTGCACCCCCGCACCGACCCGCTCGACCCACGGCGCGCGAATGAACACCGCCCGCACCGGAGAACTCAGACCCAAGAATGCGATATCGCCCTCGAAAGAGTCGACTTGCCGTCCAAATGCGTTGCGGCGCACTGTCATATCGATGCCGCGCAGCGGCAGCGCCTGCCGGCCGCCGGCACCGGCATCCAGGATCTCACTGGCCAGCATGATCATGCCGGCGCATGCGCCGTAGGCGGGCAGCCCGTCGGCCAGCCGCGCCCGCAACGGCTCAAGCAGCTCAAGGTCTAGCAACAGATGGCTGATGGTGGTGGATTCGCCGCCGGGTAGGACTAGCCCGTCGATGGCCTCGATCTCGCTGCGGCGGCGCACCGGCATCGCCTCGGCTCCTGCTTCGCGCAGCGCGGCCAGGTGTTCACGGGTATCGCCTTGCAGCGCCAGGACCCCGATTTTCGGCCCGCTCACGTCTGGAATCCCCGCTTGTAGCGGGTCATCCCCTCCTGCATCACGGCCGCAACCATCTCACCGGTCTGGGTGAAGATCTTGCCCTGGCACAGCGCCCGGCCGCCGCCGGCCGACGGTGAGGACTGGTCGTAGAGCAGCCACTCGTCGGCGCGGAATGCCCGCATGAACCACATTGCGTGGTCCAGCGACGCCACCTGCAGATGCTCACGTACGTCGAGGTGGGTGACCTGCGCCGATCCCAGCAAGGTGAGGTCGCTCATGTAGGCCAGCGCGCAGATGTGCAGGACCGGATCGTCCGGCAACGGGTCACGATGGCGGAACCACACCTGCTGCTGAGCGGCCTTGCCGGGCGTGAGCTGCAGGAGCTCGCGCGGCACGATGCAGACGTCCCACTCCTCGAACTGCTTGAATCCGGCGTCGTCGAAGACCTTGATCGAATCCAGCCCGGGCAGCCCGTCCGGTGGTGGCGCGGCCGGCATCACGTCTTGGTGATGAGGGCCTTCCTGATCGGTATGGAAGGACGCCCCCATGCTGAAAATAATTTCGCCGTGCTGGATGGCGTTGACCCGCCTGGTCGCGAACGATCCGCCATCGCGAGAGCGCTCGACGATGAAAACGGTGCGCTCCTTGGCATCTCCGGGCCGCAGGAAGTAACCGTGCAACGAGTGGACCTGATAGCGCGGGTCGACGGTGCGTACGGCCGACACCAGCGACTGACCGGCCACATGGCCCCCGAAGGTGCGCTGCAGAAATCCCGATTCCGGGCTGAAGATGCTGCCTCGGTAGATGTTGATCTCGAGTTGCTCGAGGTCAAGGATTTCTTCGATCGACACGGACTGTTTTTACCAGCCGCGCTCGGCCAGGCGATGCGACTGCGCGATCTGCTCCACGTTGATGCCGACCATCGGCTCGCCCAGACCGCGCGACACCTTGGCCAGCACGTCGGGGTCGTCGTAGAAAGTGGTGGCCTTGACGATGGCGGCAGCGCGCAGGGCCGGATCGCCGGATTTGAAGATGCCCGAGCCCACGAAGACGCCTTCGGCGCCGAGCTGCATCATCATCGCCGCATCGGCCGGCGTCGCGATCCCGCCCGCGGTGAACAGCGTGACCGGAAGCTTGCCCGCTCGGGCCACCTCGACGACCAGCTCGTAGGGTGCTTGCAATTCCTTTGCCGCAACGAACAATTCGTCTTGCGCCAACGATGTCAGCCGGCGGATCTCGCCGCCGATGGCGCGCATGTGTGTGGTTGCGTTGGATACGTCGCCGGTGCCGGCTTCGCCCTTGGACCGGATCATGGCCGCGCCCTCGCTGATGCGGCGCAGCGCCTCACCGAGATTGGTCGCCCCGCACACGAACGGCACGGTGAACTTCCACTTGTCGATGTGATGGGTGTAGTCGGCGGGAGTGAGTACCTCGGACTCGTCGACGTAGTCGACCCCCAGGCTCTGCAGGATCTGCGCCTCGACGAAATGCCCGATGCGGGCTTTGGCCATCACCGGGATGGTGACCGCGGCGATGATGCCTTCGATCATGTCGGGATCGCTCATCCGCGAAACCCCGCCCTGGGCGCGGATGTCGGCGGGCACTCGTTCCAGCGCCATGACCGCGACGGCGCCGGCGCCCTCCGCGATCCGCGCCTGCTCGGGGGTGACGACATCCATGATGACGCCGCCCTTGAGCATCTCCGCCATACCCCGCTTGACCCGCGCAGTTCCGGTCTGGCTCGATTGTGCGCCGCTGTTCACTAGCTTCTTCTCTCCTTCGACTATCGCGCCTCCACTCTAGTGGTGCGAAACGAACGAGTTTTGCGGCCGTTAAGCGGGAGCTATGCATCTTCTCCCGCACGTGCGTCAACGGCCACATTGTGTCTAATATTTCGTCAGCAATTGGTGCCCACCGTTGCTGCTAGTGCGAGTCGCTGGGGGGCCACTCGGGTCACACCAGCGATGATTGTCGGCCGAGAAGAGGCCCCGGATGTTGCCGGATTTCGTGCTGTTACCGCCGGAGGTCAACTCCGCGCGGATCTACGCAGGCCCACGGTCGGGATCGATGTGGGCCGCCGCCGCGGCGTGGGACGGGCTGGCCGCCGCGTTGGGCTCGGCGGCGAGTTCCTTCCAGTCGACGGTGTCGGGGCTGACCGGTGGGACGTGGCAGGGGCCGACGTCGATGTCGATGGAGGTGGCCGCCACCCCCTACGTGGAATGGTTGAGCGCGGCATCTGCCCAGGCAGAGCTGGCGGCCAACCAAGCCCGGTTATCGGCCGGGGCATTCGAGGCCGCGTTCATCGCGACAGTGCCCCCGGTCGCAGTTGCGGCCAACCGTGCCCTACTGATGACGCTGATCGCCACCAACATCTTGGGACAGAACACCGCGGCGATCGCGGCGACCGAGGCCGAGTACTCCGAGATGTGGGCCCAGGATGTGACGGCAATGACGGGCTACGACGCCAGCACCAGCGCGGCCGAGGCCGGCTGGACACCGTTCGGCAAGCCGCCCACCAGGTTGGCCGGGCCGGCGTCTCAGGTATCCCCCGTCGCCTCAACCGGTTCGGACCTGTTCTCGTCGCTCAGACAGACGCTGTCGACGTCGATGTCACGGCTGCAGATGCTCTCGACGCCCGCCCAGTTTGCGATGGAACCCATGAACATGGTCATGGGTCAGCTCATGAGCGGCAATTCGATGATGGGTGCCGCCGACGGCAGCGTCCCGACGATGGGTCCGGCCCTGATGTCCGAGGTGGGTCCCGGTATGGGCGGCGTGAGCACGGCCCAATTGAGTGCTGGGGTTGTTACGGCGAGCGCCGGCCAGGCCAGCTCCATTGGGGCCTTGTCGGCGCCGGCGAGCTGGGCGGGCGCGGTGCCGGCGGCAACCCCGGCTTCCGCACTCGCCGGAATGCCGAGCGCCTCGGTGAGTCCCATTTCGGCCAGCCTGCCCAACACGCCGCACCTGCCCAAGATCGGCATGCCCGGGCGAAGCGCGGCGGCAGCCCATTCCGCGATCGGCACGCCCCGCGAGGCTGCGGCACCGCGCTTGGTACCCGGCTAGTCAGGCGGAACACCCCATGTCGTTCGTGATCACGGACCCCGACTTGATGGGCGCAGCGGCCGATGAGTTGCAAGGCATCGGTTCGACGCTTGCCGCCTCGAACACGGCCGCGGCCGCCCCGACGACCGGAGTGCTGCCGCCGGCCACGGATACGGTGTCGGTACGCGCGGCGGCGCTACTGGACGCGCATGCCCAGCAATATCAGGCGCTGAGCGCGCAAGCGGAAGCCTTTCACGACCAATTCGTGCAAACGTTGCTCGCCGCGAAGAACGCCTACGCCGATATCGAGGCCGAGAACGCGACCGCCATGCAGTCGTCGCCCGACAAGATCGCGCTGATCATGGGCGGCACCGGGGACTCGACGCCGAACCTGAAGTACATGACGGCGATCGACCAGGCCTATCTCGCCCAGCACTACCCCGGCTACACCCTGGTGAGTCTGCAGACACCTGAGCAGTTTTGGCCGCTTACCGGCAGCCAGAGCTTCGGTCAATCCGTCCAGCAGGGCGTCGCGATTCTGAACGACGCAGTCATGTCGCAAACCGCCGCGGGCCACCAGGTCGTTGTCGTCGGCTATTCGCAGAGCGCCACGATCGCCACGATTGAAATGCGCTATCTGGACGCCCTGCCGGCCGCCGTACGGCCGAGCCCCAATCTGCTGAACTTCGTGATGCTCGCCGACCCGAACAATCCGATGGGCGGCATTCTGACCCGCTTTATCCCGGGCTTCGGCGAGTTTCGGTTCGCAACGCCGTTCAACACCCCGTACACGACCGCCCTCTACACGCTGCAATACGACGCGATCTCCAACTTCCCGATGCACCCCTTGTGGCTGCCGTCGGACATCAACGCCCTGTTCGGGGCCTTCGATTCACACGTCACAGTTCCGTACCTGAGCGCCGCACAAGTCGCCACCGCCATACAGGAGCACATCGGCAACCTGACCTACTACTTCATCCCCAGCACGAATTTGCCGCTGCTGGATCCGCTGCGAATGATCCCCATCCTGGGCGACCCGCTGGCCGACGTGCTGCAACCCTTCCTGCGGCCGATCGTCGACCTGGGCTATGGCAGCCCGTTCGCGATCCCCGGCATAATTCCCAGCCTCAGCCCGTTCACCTTCGCCGGTTCCCTGGGGCAGGGCGCCGCGCTCGGAATCACGAGCCCGCTGGTTGGCGGGCTGCCGTCGGTAGGCCTCCCCATCGTGAGCGGGTTCTAAGGCAGGCAGCCTCAGCGGATGGACTGCAGCTGCGGCAGCCCGCCCGCTGCAGGGTTCTCGGCCAACGCGATCGCATCGGCAAGCAGTTCGGACAACTGACGCGGGTATACGGTCTGGCCTGCGGCAACCAGTTCGGTGATGTCGTTGGCGTCGCACCAGCGGGCACCATGGATGTAGCGGCGTTCCAACTCGGTGCGGCCCACACAGGAAGGTTCGAACCGCAGAGTCCGGCGCACGAAGAAGAACTCCTCGCTGTCGATCAGTGCTCCGTTGAACTCGAAGACCTCGTCGCGGCGCCAGATCGGTCCGACCATGTCGGCCGAAGCGACCTGTAAACCGGTCTCCTCGAACAACTCTCGCGCGGCAGCCTCGGCCAGCCGCTCGCCTGGGTGTACTTCGCCGCCCACCGTGAACCACCACTTCGGGGCATTGCCGTCGATGATCGCCGGATCCGAGCCGCACAGCAACAGGACGGCGCCGCTCTCGTCGAGCAGCACCACCCGCGCCGAGGTGCGGTGGTCGGGCACCCCGTGCCCGGTGTACGCCAGCGCGTGCGGGCGCTCGACGATCTCGAAATAGCTTGGCAGCGCGGCTGTTCCACCGAGGCGAACGGCGCGCACCAGGCGCCGCTCAGCCAGCGCGAGGGTGTCGCGGACCGCGTCGTTGTGGAATCGGCGAGCCAGCATCAACCTGGCTTCGGCGTCGGCCAACTCGGCGATCAGTCCCGCGGGCAGTGCAGCCGGATCGACGACGGCCAGCGCGGTCGAGAGCTGATTTTCCGCGGTCTCTCGCGCGGGTCGGGGCGCGCGCTCGGCGGCGTCGGCCAACGCGGCGAGCCGGCGGCCCTGCACAGCACCCCCGTACGCGTCGATCGCGACCGCTCGCGCCACTACCGAGCGGCGGGCCAGTACGCCATCCAGCGCCTGCCAGGACAGGTCATAGCGGACGTTGAGTCGGTCCAGCCGGTGGGCTGTCCGGAGCGCCCAGGTACCGACCAGCGCCAACACTGCCAGCAGCACCATGACGAGCGCGATGGCCACGACGGGCCAGGTCATCAGCTGGCTACCTGAACTTTGACGCCCGACCCGGCGACCGTCTCGTATACCCGCATGATCTGGCTGGCCACTACCGGCCAGTCGTAGCGCTTCACCGCTTCCGAGGCGGCGGCCACGTAGCGTTCCCGCAGCACGTCGTTCTGCAGCGTCTCGATCAGCGCGTCGGCCAACGCGGCGCCATCGCCGACCGGCACCAGCCGCCCCAGCTCACCATCGCGCAGCACCCGGCGAAAGGCATCCAAGTCGCTGGCTACCACCGCGGTGCCGGCAGCCATCGCCTCCACCAACACGATGCCGAAACTTTCACCGCCGATGTTGGGCGCGCAGTAGACGTCGGCACTGCGCATCGCCGACGCCTTTCCCGCGTCGTCGACCAAACCAAGAAAACGCATACGCTCAGCCAATCCCCCTGCCTGCCTGCGCAATTCGTCCTCATCGCCGTGGCCTACGACCAGTACTTGCAGATCTGGAACATGTTGGACCACCGTGGGCAGCGCGTCGAGCAGCACCGCCAACCCCTTGCGGGGCTCGTCGTAGCGGCCCAAAAACAGCACCGTCTTGCCCGGCCGCGGATAGCCGTCGAACCGCGGCGCCGAAGAAAGCGCCTCGACGTCGACGCCGTTGGGTATCTCGACCGCGTCGGTCCCGAGCGCCTCCATCTGCCAGCGCCGGGCCAGATCGGAGACCGCGATCCGGCCGACGATCTTTTCTTGCATGGGCCGCAGCAGGCCTTGAAAGACCGACAGCGTCAGGGATTTGGTGGTCGAGGTGTGAAATGTCGCGACGATCGGGCCTTCGGCGATATTCAGGGCCAGCATCGAAAGACTCGGCGCGTTGGGCTCGTGCAGGTGCAAGACGTCGAAAGCACCTTCAGCAAGCCACTTTTTGACCTTGCGGTGGGTTGCCGGGCCGAACCGCAGCCGGGCCACCGAGCCGTTGTACGGAATCGCGACGGCCTTTCCGGCGGAGACGACGTAGTCCGGCAGCGCGGCGTGCGGCGACGCCGGGGCCAGCACACTAACCTCGTGACCGCGGGCGCGCATCACCTGGGCCAGCTGCAAGACATGAGACTGCACCCCGCCCGGGACATCGAACGAGTACGGGCAGACCATCCCGATCCTCATTCAGCCCTCCCGCAGCTGGGCACGTCGGGCCGCGGACAGATCGGCCAGCCACTGCGGTTGCAGCATGTGCCAGTCGGCGGGGTGGGCGGCGATATTGGTGGCGAACTGATCGGCCAGCGCCTGGGTGATGGTTGTGACGTCCCCGCTGGAACAGTCCAGCGGCGGGAATATCTCGACGGGCCAGCCTTCGCCCTCGTTCCAGCAATGCGAAGGCAGCAGGGCCGCCCCGGTTTCGATTGCGAGCTTCGCCGGACCGGCCGGCATCCGGGTGGGCTCGCCGAAGAAATCGACTTCGACACCGGTGCGGGTCAAATCTCGTTCGGCCATCAGGCACACGGCCCGGTTGGCCCGCAGCCGCTCGGCCAGCACCTCGAACGGCGGTCGTTCGCCGCCGGACAGCGGCAGCACTTCGAAGCCGAGGCTTTCGCGGTATGCGATGAAACGTCGGTATAGCGACTCAGGTTTGAGGCGTTCCGCGACAGTGGTGAAGGTGCCGCGCGTCTGTGCCAGCCAGACTCCGGCCATGTCCCAGTTGCCGCTGTGCGGCAACGCCATCACAACTCCGCGGCCTTCGGCTAAGGCCGCGTCGATATTGTCGGCCCCCCGGAACGTCTCGTCGATCTGACGGGCCAGCACGCGGTGGTCCATCGTCGGCAGTCGAAACGCCTCTCGCCAGTAGCGGCCGTAGGACGCCAGCGAAGCCCGCATCAGCGCGTCCGGAACGTCGGCCGACGCTACCCCGACGACCCGGGCCAGGTTCTTGCGCAGCTGGTCCGGCCCCCCGTTGCGGGCGGCGTAGCGCGCTCCGGTGTCGAATATGCTGCGGGCAGCGAACTCTGGCACCGCTCGCACCGCCATCCAGCCGGCCGCGTATCCCCAGTCGGTCGTCGTTCGGGTCACCAGACGGCGCGGGGCGTCGAAAGCTTTCAGACCCGCCGGTGTGGAGATCATGGCTCGCTCGTTCCCCGGGCTTCCGGACTTGGCGGCAACGGATCGGTGGCCCCGGGCGAGGTCCGCACCCGGTGCAATCGCTGCGCACAGGTGACCAGGCTTGCCACCGCCAGCACCCACATCGCCACCGGCAGTGCCGGCGGCCATGCCACGAACGGAAAGTCGGATATACCGGCGCCGCCCAGCACGATGATCAGCCGTTCCGGCCGTTCGATGATGCCGCCGTCGCCGCGCAACCCGCTGGCCTCGGCCCGCGCCTTGATGTAAGAGATCACCTGGGAGGTGACCAGGCAGATCAGCGTCGCCACCGCCAACAGTTTGTCGTGCAGGCCGAAGACAATCCACCACAGCAGACCGCAGAACACCGCGCCGTCGCTGATCCGGTCGCAGGAGGCGTCCAGCGTCGCGCCGAAGCGGGTGCCGCCGCCCCTTTCCCGGGCCATCGCCCCGTCGAGCATGTCGAACAGCGCGAAGAACCAGACCACACACCCGCCCGCGAACAGCTTGCCCATCGGGAAGAGCGTCAACGCCCCTGCCACCGAGGCGATCGTGCCCAGGATGGTGACGCCGTCCGGGGTCAAACCGACCCGCAGGGCGGCCCTGGCGAGCGGACTACTGAGCCGAGCGAAGGCCGCCCGGGTCAGGAAGGGCGCCTTACTCATTACTGTTTCGCCCACTCGGTGGCCAGCAATTGACGGGTGTCCCGCAGCAACTGCGGGATCACCTTGGCGCCGCCGACGATGGTGATGAAGTTCGCGTCGCCACCCCACCGCGGCACCACGTGCACATGCAGGTGCTCGGCCAGTGACCCGCCCGCCGAGGTCCCGAGATTGAGCCCGACGTTGAAGCCGTGCGGGCGCGAGACGTTCTTGATGACGCGAATCGCCTTCTGGATGAACGCCATTAACTCCGCGCTCTCCGCATCGGTCAGGTCTTCGATTTCGGACAAGCGCCGGTAGGGCACCACCATCAAATGCCCGGGGTTGTACGGGTAGAGGTTGAGCACGGCGTAGACGAGTTCGCCGCGGGCGACCACCAAGCCGTCCTCGTCGGACAGTTGCGGAATGTCGGTGAACGGCTCGTCGGGTTTGCCGTTGTCGCGCTTCGTCGGAGCTTCGGCCAGATAGGTCATCCGGTACGGCGTCCACAATCGCTGCAGATGGTCGCGTTCCCCGACGCCCTTGTCGACGATGCTGTCGTCACGATGTTCTTGCTCACTCACCGCCGGCTACTTTCACGAGTTCAGCTGTGGGAGAGGAGTTCTCGCGATCAGCGATCCACTTCACGATGGCATCGATCGCGCTGTCGATCCGCACGCCGTTGATCTGGCTACGGTCACCGAAACGGAAGCTGACCGCGCCGGCCTCCACGTCGCGGTCGCCGGCCAGCAACATGAACGGCACCATCTGGTTGGTGTGGTGCACGATCTTTTTGGCCATCCGGTCGTCGCTGGTATCCACCTCGACCCGCACCCCGCGCGACTTCAGTTGAGCGGCAACCTGTTCCAGGTAGGCAACGTGATCGTCGGCGACCGGGATACCGACCACCTGTACCGGAGCCAGCCACGCCGGGAAACCCCCCGCGTAGTGCTCGGTGAGGATGCCGAAGAACCGCTCGATCGACCCGAACAGGGCGCGGTGGATCATCACCGGCCGCTGCCGGGTGCCGTCGGCGGCGGTGTATTCCAGCTCGAAACGCTCCGGGAAGTTGAAATCCACCTGAATGGTGGACATCTGCCAGCTGCGGCCCAGCGCGTCGCGCGCCTGCACCGAGATCTTCGGGCCGTAGAACGCCGCACCACCCGGGTCGGGAACCAACTCGAGTCCCGACTCCGTCGCCACTTCGGCCAGGGCGCTGGTGGCCTGCTCCCACATGTCGTCGGAGCCGACGAACTTCTCCGGGTCTTTGGTGGACAACTCCAAATAGAAGTCCTCCAGCCCGTAGTCGGCGAGCAGGTCCAGCACGAACCGCAGCAGCGATGCCAGCTCGCCGTGCAGTTGCTGGTGTGTGCAGAAGATGTGTGCGTCGTCCATGGTGAAGCCGCGCGCCCGGGTCAGCCCGTGCACCACACCGGACTTCTCGTAGCGGTATACGGTGCCAAACTCGAAGAGCCGCAACGGAAGTTCCCGATACGACCGCCCGCGGGAGCGGAATATCAGGGTGTGCATCGGGCAGTTCATCGGCTTGAGGTAGTAGTCCTGGCCGGGCTTACGCACCGTGCCGTCGTCGTTGTATTCGGCGTCCAGCTGCATCGGCGGGAACATGCCGTCGGCATACCAGTCCAGGTGGCCCGACGTGTGGAACAGCTGCGCCTTGGTGATGTGCGGGGTGTTGACGAACTCGTAGCCGGCCTCGATGTGTTTGCGCCGCGAGTACTCCTCGAGTTCCCTGCGCACAATCCCACCCTTGGGGTGGAAAACCGCTAGGCCGGAACCGATTTCGTCGGGGAAGCTGAACAGGTCCAGCTCGGCGCCCAGCTTGCGGTGGTCGCGGCGCTGGGCTTCCTCGATGAGCTCGAGATGACGGTCCAGCGCCTCCTGCGACTCCCACGCGGTGCCGTAGATGCGCTGCAGGCTCGCGTTTTTCTGATCACCGCGCCAGTAGGCGGCGGAGCTTCGGGTCAACTTGAACGCCGGGATGTGTTTGGTGGTCGGAATATGGGGGCCGCGGCACAAGTCGCCCCAAACCCTTTCCCGGCTACGAGGATTGAGGTTGTCGTAGGCGGTGAGCTCGTCGCCGCCGACCTCCATGACATCGGGGTCGCCCGATTTGTCGTCGACGAGTTCGAGTTTGTAGGGCTCGTCCGCCAACTCGGCACGCGCCTGGTCTTTGGACTCGTAGACCCGGCGGTCGAACAGCTGCCCGTCCTTGACGATCTGGCGCATCCGCTTTTCCAGCGCGGTCAAGTCCTCGGGCGTGAACGGCTCGGCCACGTCGAAGTCGTAGTAGAAGCCGTCGGTGATGGGCGGTCCGATTCCCAATCTGGCTTGCGGGAACAGGTCTTGGACGGCCTGGGCCAGCACGTGTGCGGCCGAATGCCGGATGACGCTGCGCCCCTCGTCGGTGTTGGCGGCGACCGGGAAGACGTCAGCGTCGGCGTCGGGCACCCAGCTCAAGTCACGCAGCTTGCCTGCGGCGTCGCGCACCACCACGATCGCGTCGGGCGCGCCCCGCCTGGGCAGTCCCGCCTCCCCGACGGCAGCGGCCGCGGTAGTCCCGGCAGCAACCCGGATCGGGGCTGCGGGGGCGGGCTGGGCGGGGGCACTCATCGCGTCGGGTCTCCAAGCGTGCTGGTTGCGTTGATCGTGACTAATCGAAGCCATGCTATCGGGGCCGATCTCGAAGAGCCCAAACCATTAAGGGTCGGGCGCGGTCCTAGGGCTGACCCGGCTTGAGCTTCACAAACAGCGCATCGGCTTCCGACAGCAGCGTGTCACCGTCGGTCAACCTGCCCGACACGAAGATCTTGCGCCCGTCCACCTGATCGATTCCCGCGTCGAACTGCAGCTCTTTGTCGATCGGCACGATGTTGCGGTAGTTGATCTTCAGGTACGCGGTGCGCTGGCGACGGCTGCCGGTCAGCACGGCTCCCGTCAAGCCGAGCACGGTGTCGAACAGCATTCCCAGCGACCCGCCGTGCACGGCGCCGTTGCGCCCCAGGTGGAAGCGACCGAACCGGGCCCAGCCCTGCATGCGGCCGTCCTCGGTCTTGTGCGCCGACATCGGAATGGTCAGGATGTTGCCGCGAACCGGCAGGTCCATCCGCCGCCCCGACGGCGAGTGCCACTCATCGGCGTCGAACGGGGTCAGCAGCGCCGAAACCTTGTCGAGCAGGTCCGCGGCTTCGGTGATCACCCCGTCGGGCGCATCGACGGCACGGGCGTGATCCTGCAGCGCGCGCACGGCGTCGATGAATCGGCCGTAATCGGGCCCGCCCTTGGTCGTCGGTTCGGGTGGATTGAACCCACCGCCTGGGTGCCCGGCCTCATCGCTTGTCACCAGGACACCGTATTGCGCGGCTGCTTACTGTGCGCCCGCGGCCGCCAGGGTCTCGAACTCCTCGTCGCTGAGGGTGATCTCGGCGGCGGCGACGTTCTCCTCGAGGTGGGCCACCTTCGACGTGCCGGGGATCGGCAATATCACCGGTGACCGCTTCAGCAGCCAGGCCAGCGCCAGCTGCGACGGCGACGCATGATGGTCGGCCGCGATGCGCTGCAGCGGGCCGTCCGCCGCCGCCAGCGGGCCCGCCGCCAGCGGGAACCACGGAATGAAGGCAACGCCTTGGTTGGTCGCCTCGTCCAACAGCGGTTCGGAGCCGCGGGTCGTCAGGTTGTACATGTTCTGCACCGACACGATCTCGGTGATCGTCTGGGCCTCTTTCAGCTGGTCGACGCCGACCTCGGACAGACCGATGTGGCGGATCTTGCCTTCGTTCTTCAGCGTGAGCAGCTCGCCCACCTGGTCGGCCAGCGGCCACTTCGGGTCGACCCGGTGCAGCTGGAAAAGATCGATGGTGTCGAAGCCGAGCCGGCGCAGGCTCATCTCACATTCCTGGCGCAGGTAACTCGGATAACCCATCTCGATCCAGATATCCGGACCGGTCCGAAGGAACCCGGCCTTGGTCGCGATCACCAGCCCGTCGTAGGGATACAGCGCCTCGCGGATGATGTCCTCGGAGATGTAGGGGCCGTAGGAGTCCGCGGTGTCGATGAAGTTCACGCCGAGTTCGGCGGCCCGCCGGAGCACCCGGACGCATTCGTCGCGGTCGTCGGGTGGGCCCCAGACGCCCTTGCCGACGATGCGCATGGCGCCGAAGCCGAGTCGGTTGACGGTCAGATCGCCGCCGAAGGTAAACGTTCCGGACGCTTGGGCAACTTTTTGTGCGCTCACTTTTACGACCGTACGCTTACGACAGCGCGGCTTGAGACGTTAGCGTTGTAGGTCCACCATTTAGTCCCAGGCGGCCAACCATCATCGGAATAACCGGCGGTTGACTCATCCTGGGAGGGCTACTAACAGCAATTAGACATGTCCTGTGGGGCCGAAGCTATCGATGTTCGGCTAGTGCGAACCTTGTTCAGGTGGCACTCGCCGTGAGCCGCCGCGCAGCCGGTCGGAAGGCGCCATGAGCACCGACTCAGAGCCTGTTTGGGCACCGTCAGCCCGGCTCGATGCCAACGGCAAGGCGCAGCTGTCGAACATGCACAGCATCTTTGTCCTTGCCTCGTGGATGTTCGACGGGCGTGGCGCCGATTCGATATTGGCGCTTGCAGCCGATGCGGTGTCATCGCTGTCGAGATGTCGTGCCGAGGCGACGTATCTGCTCGTCAACGGATTGCTCACGGATGGTCGCGATCCCGGACGCAACCTAGACCGCGACCTGGACGCCATCGTGGCCGCGGACCTGGGCGTTGATCAGCCGATCCTGCTGCCCGATGGGCAGTGGCGATATGCGATCACGCTGCGCGGCGTCAATGGACTGATCGGTGCGATAGTGGTCTGCGCCCCCCTGCCTGCCTTGCCGGCGGAAATATTCCTACTCAAAGTTCTGGCCCAACAGACTGCGGCCGCGATGACAAGCGCTGAGCTGCATCAGCAGGAGCGCGCACAACGCATCCAACTACGCGACCTCACCGAAGAAGGTGAGCGGACCATCCATCAATTATCTGAGACCGTGGCCGAACTCAGGCGACGCGACGAGATACACACAACCCTGACCGCGGTGTCTGGGTCTGGCGCCGGGGAGACCGGAATCACCGACGCCCTGCACCAGCTGACATCGCTTTCAGCGGCAGTCGAGGATGTCTTCGGCAATCTGCGCGCCTGGTCGGGGGGGCCCAGCCCCACGAGCTACCGCCCCATCGGCGGCAAGAACCGGGCAGACGTAATGCGGTCTTCAGCGGCGCAGGCAAAACCCACCCGCGACGGCGAGCGACTTTTCTACGTTATCCGGCCCCAAACCGAGATTCTTGGAGTCGTGCTGCTGCACGATCCCAAGCGGCGCGCCGATCGGCTGGACGCGGTTGCGCTCGAATACGCGGCAACGGTGCTCGCGCTCAAGCTGTCTCATGAGCGCGCGCTGGCGGAAACAGAGCTTCGGCTACGGCGTGAACTGATCGAAGACTTGCTTGCTGGCACGGAAGACGACAGCGCGTACTCGCGTGCCGAGGCGCTAGGCCATAACTTGCGCATGCCACACAACATCACGGTCCTGCAGTGGATCCCCGACGTCGACAGTGACCTGATCGCCAAGGCGGCGCGACGATGGGCGAACTCCGCGGGGCTAAATTCTTTTACCGCACGACGACCCACGATGACGATCCTGCTCACAGACGGGGCGCCCGACGCGTCGCTACTGCACCGTGCCGTCTCAGCCGAAGTCGGCTCCGATCGGGGTGCGATCGGAGTCGGCTCGGTGGCCGAGACTCCGTCAGAATTGCCGCGGTCATTCACAGACGCCCAACGTGTCTTGCAGGTCCAGATGTCGTCGGCGACGCCGTACGGAGGCCGGTGCTTTGATGAGCTCGGCGTGTATCGGATTCTCGACGCCGCTGACGGCAGGCCCGAGGTTCGTGAATTCGTACAGGAATGGCTGGGCAAGTTATTGGCCTATGACCTGGAGCATTGCGCCGAGCTGGTCAAAACGCTGACCCGCTATCTCGAAGCGGGCGGCAACTACGACCAAACAGCACGAGTGCTCAACATTCACCGCAGTACCCTGCGGTATCGGCTGAGCCGCATCCGCGAAATCTCCGAGCGGGACCTGCAGGACGTCGACACGCGCCTAAACCTGCATCTGGCGACGAAGATAGTCACCGTCACCGGCATCCCGGGACCGGGGACCGCGGGCCACGGCAACGGTTAGCGAGGTCCGAATCCGCTTCATCGCGGCGAGGCCGGCCAGCCTATCCGCCGAGTGGCGGCGACTGGTTCAGGACCAAATCCACTTCCGTGGCGATGGCGTCGGTGATGTGGGCGACCACTGCGTGCGGATCCAAGGGAACCGGCGCCTCCTCGACAACGGCGGCGAACGAGTGCAGCGCGTCGGCGGCGAGCGGGCGCCACTTCTCGATCCAGCCGGCGACCACCTCCCCGCTCGCCAGCGGGTCGTCGACAACGTGTTGCAGCAGCGCTGCCGTCCATGCGCGATGCCAGCGCGCATCCTCGTTGAGCGAGAAGTGCATGCTGGTCAAGATCGGGTCGCCGTTTTCGGTTGCGAGCGTGCCGGCGATCGCCTCGTTGACGAGGCGGTCGATGCGAGGCTTGATGACCAGGTTGGTCACCGTGAATGCCTCACCCCAGTCATAGGCAATCAGCGCGCGTTCTATCAGCTCGCGCAGCGGTTGAAACGCAGCAGCATCCTCCCAGCTTGCCTGGTGTCGCCACACCACCTCGGCGTCGAGCGGCGCGCGACTGAGCTGGACCGTGCGGTAAGCGATCCGCTGGATCCGGCGCATCTCGTCTGCCGCCTGGAATGCGGCGCAATTGGTGATCCGAGACGCGGGCGCCATCTGCGCGATATAGGCGGCCAGCATCTGCAGCCCGTGCACGGGAAATCGCAATGGTGAATACCAGCGGTCGAGAAAGCCTTTCCAGTCCGCGTTGAGGCCCGAGTCGTAACCGGTGTCGTCAATCTCGCGTAGAAGCCCGTCGACGACATCTTCACGGCCGTCCTGCAGCACGGTGTAGCTGCGGTAGGTAGTGCGACGTGGGTCGGCGAATGGCTCCCAGTTGTCGGCTCGCAGCGCAGAGCCTTCGCGGTGCTTGTAATACCATGCGACAACAGGGTTACTGGCTGGCAGCTCGAAGGCCAGCGGATAGTTGTAGTGAAGATCGCTACTGACAAACTCGTACTCTCGCGGGACGCGCCGGCCCGTGGCAAGTCGGGAGTACGTCTTGCGCCCCGGTGGACGGTCCGGCGGCGTTGTCGGCGTTGTCATGGGTCGTCTTTCGGTGCCGCGTCCGGATCGACCGAAGACTCACTCGAAAGCCGCCAAACGGCGCCGTCCTCGGTCAGCTCCATGACACCGGCGAACGATGACATCACCACTTCGAGATCCCCGGGAAACCTGATGTCTGGTCCCGCCGCCGCCTCGAGCCCCACCCGCGATAGCCGGCAGACCGGGGAAGCCAGCACGCGCAGATAGGCTCCTTCATCGACGATGACGGCATTGTGATTCTCGTCCTCGATAACCGACACCACCGTCAGCGCGAACGGCGTGGTGTGGAGCACCGGACCCACGCCGTGCTCGAAGTCCTGCGACGCGCTCATGGATCGGGTCCCACGTCAACGAAGATGCGCTCACCGTCGACGCGCACGGGATACCTTCGCAGGCAAGAAGTTTCCGGATTCACGCCGCGTCCGGAACGCGCGTCGAACGACCACTCGTGGGCGGCACAGGTGATGACGTTGTCGCTTAGTACGCCAGCCGACAGCGGGTTCGCCAGGTGGGGGCACTGATCCTGGTAGGCGACCAACTGCCCATCGACGTTGCACAGCAGGACGTCGACGGCGCCGAGTTTCGCTGCGCACATCTCGCCCTCCCAAATGTCGTCCAGCGTCCCGGCGTACTGCCACACCACGATCGGGACGTCAGCCTTGGTGGACTGTGAAGATGTCGCCATTTGTCAGCCCTGCCTCGGCGATGGTTGACGCTGGATCGAGTACGTCACCGGCTTCGTTGCGCACCGTCACCGATCCGCAGCGCTCCGGTGTCAGTCCCCAGGCCACCAGCTGGTCAGCCAGCTCCGCCACGGTGCGCTTGACGGG
>Ga0208987_1000051_pt1 | contig 28378 bp, 26 predicted proteins | sample MedBloCARef_O2_FD_187845 | JGI IMG/M metagenome (GOLD analysis project Ga0208987, IMG submission 187845) | Forest soil microbial communities from El Dorado National Forest, California, USA - Mediterranean Blodgett CA Ref_O2 (SPAdes) (version 2) | ecosystem: Environmental > Terrestrial > Soil >... | reverse complement strand
TGGGGCGGCAGTGTTCCCGCCAGCGACGAGGAGGCGGTAGCCCGCATCCTGTCGGCGACCCGTCAAAGCATCGACGAGCACGGCGAGCACATCAGTTTGACTGACGTCGCGCGCACGCTGAACGTGACACGACAGACGATCTATCACTATTTCGCGTCGACCGACGACCTGCTCCAGGCGACCGCCCAAGGCGCGACCTCCGATTTCATGGACCACCTCGCGACAGTGCTGCAAGGCATAAGCGACCCGGCCACGGCCCTGATCGAGGGCGTTGCCCAGGTGTTGGAACGGATGCCGAAAGATCCCTACATCGGCCTCATGCTGCGTGCACCACGCAACGCGGCGTTCGCAGAACAAGTCACTTTGGCCAACGACAGCGCCCGCATGTTCGGCCGCTCGCTCCTGGACCGCCTCGACGTCGACTGGTCGACGTTCCCGCCCTCGGCACTCGAAGACATCCTGCAGATCGTGATGCGCACACTGCAGTCATTCATCATGTCTCCGCCCACCGGCGGGACTACCGAATTGCGCCGGCTGCTCGGCGTCTGGATCGGCCCCGCGGTGGCGGCGCTACAACGCAGCCCGGCACCAACGACTCAACCCGACTGACCGGCCAAAGTCGCCCGGGGTCATACGTATCTGGCCCAGTTGCATGGTCGGCTTATTTCACCGTGGCGAACGCGAAGCCATCCCAGTGCTTGGCTCCGACCGTCTGAATCACCGCGGTCTCCAGTCGCGGGTGCTCGCCCATCATCTGCAGTGTCTGGCGCGCCGCCCGGATTCGCGGGTCGTCGGAGTCTTGCACGAGGATCTTGCCGTCACGAATGACGTTGTCCACCAAAATGACTGAGCCGGGCCGGGACAGCTTGACCGCCCAGTCCAGGTAGGCGACGTAGTTCTCCTTGTCGGCATCGATGAACACCAGGTCGAACGGACCCGTCACCGTCGGCAAGGTGTCCAGTGCGGCACCGACGACTACCTCCACCCGGTTGCCGACGCCGGCTCGCTGCAAATTCGCCCGCGCGACCTCGGCGTGCTTCGGCTCGTATTCCAGCGTCACCACCCGGCCCTGCGGCCCGGCTCCGCGCGCCAGCCAAATGGTGCTGAACCCGCCCAGCGTGCCGATTTCGAGGACGCGGCGCGCCTGGATCGCGCCGACCAGCAGCGAGAGGAACTTGCCCTGCTGCGCCGACACCGCGATCTGCGGGAGCCCGGCCGCGTCGCTGGACTCGAGCGCAGCGCACAGCGCGGGGTCGTCGCCAATCATCGTGCTGTTCAAGAACGCGTCGACATCTTGCGGGGTGGTTGTCTGGGTCATGGCATCAACGCTAGCAACAGCCGCAGAGCACCGACACGCCTACCACCATTTACCAGGTACCCGTATAGGGTATATGGTGAGAATGCCGGTGGACTACCGGAATCCCTAACCAGACAAGGATGATTCACATGGCGGACTACGCAGCGGGAACCTTGCTGACTTGCGGCCACGACGGTTGTGGGTGTCGCGTTCGCATCGAGGTGCAATGCCACTGCTCCGACGCGGACATCGCCTATCGCTGCACGTGTGGCGACGAATTGGTCCCGGTCAACTGATACCAGAGCCGGACGTGCGTTCGAGTCAGTGCTGACGATCAGCCCGCGAACGCACGGCCGGCCAGCTCGACTTCGGCCGTCAACTCCCACGCGACCGCCGAAGCCCCGACCGCCACCGCATAGCCGCCCGGCGTGATACGCCAGCACCCGGCTCCGCCGTCGTAGCGGGCGACCAGTCGTGGATCGGCCTCGATGCTTACCCGGCGGACGGCGCCGGGCTCCAGCTCGATTCGCTCGAATCCGAGCAGCCGCAGCCGCGGGCCATCGGGGGCCGCAGTCAAATACAGCTGCGGGATATCGGCCCCGCTGCGCTCCCCCACGTTGACCACATTGAAGCTGGCCCGCACGGTCTGGCCGCCAGTCACCTCCAAGTCTCGGTACTCGAATCCGGTGTAAGACAAGCCGTGGCCGAAGGCGAACATCGGGACCAGGCCTTCTCGCGCGAACCAGCGGTGGCCGACCTCGGCTCCTTCGAAGTAGTCGATCGTGGTCGCCGTGCCGACCGGGCTGCCCAGGCCAGGTAGCTGGGGCCGCGGCGTCTGGGTGAGGTCAGCCGGGAACGTGATCGGCAGCCGGCCGGACGGATTAACCTGGCCCGCAATGATTTCCGCGATGGCTACGGCGCCGGCCTGGCCCGGATACCACGCCGCCAGGATCGCGTTCGCCGACTCCCGCCACGGCATGGAAACCGGATTGCCGGTTTGCAGCACCACCACGGTGTTCGGGTTGGTGGCCGCGACCGCGGCGATTACCGCGTCCTGACCCCACGGCAGCGACAGGTCTGCGCTGTCAGCGCCCTCGCCTTCGACGCGGATCGCGAACACGATGGCCACGTCCGCTCGCCGCGCCGCCAGCACCGCCTCGGCCGGGCTGATGCCGGGGTCGAACTCGATCTGCGCGTGCGGGAGTTGCTTGCGCAGCTCGTCTAGCGGGCTCGACGGCAATAGGTACAGGTTGCGGGTGCCCCCCATCAAGCCCGACCCGCCGATCGGGATCACGCCCGCGTAACCGCCTGGCGGTGCGACGGCACTCGAGCCGCAGCCCGTCGGCACTCCGAGCTGCGCGTAGCCGCCGATCACCGCGATGCGTGCCGACGACTCAGGCCCCAGCGGCAACACCCCACGGTTCTGCAGCAGTACGCTGCCCTGCCGTGCGATCTGCAGCGCAATCTCGTTGTGCGCGGCCATATCCGGCTCGGCCGGCGCCCGATGCTCGTCGATACCGACCGCGAACATGGACCGCAGAATCCGTCGGACCATATCGGACAGCCGCTCTTTGGGCAGCCTGCCATCGGCGTAGGCGGATCGCAGCGGGTCGGTGAATGGCTCCGATTGCCAGAACACGGAGTCGATTTGGGCACCGCATTCCTGGTCCAGGCCGGCCAGCGCGCACTCCCAGCTCGGTGTCGCACCCCAATCGGACATCACCCAACCGCGGTATCCCCAAATGCCTTTCAGCACATCGTTGATCAACACCTGGTTGGCCGACGCGTAATCGCCATTGACCTTGTTGTATGCCGTCATCACGGCGCCCGGCTGCGCCCGTTCGATGGCGATCTCGAAAGACAGCAAGTCTGATTCGCGGTGCGCGTCGGGATCGATGATGGCATCCAGCCAGTGCCGGTTGGTCTCATTGCAGTTCAGCGAATAGTGCTTGACCGTCGAGATGACACCTTGTTGCTGTATCCCGATGACCGACTCGGCGGCGATCGTCGCGGTCAAAAGCGGGTCTTCGGAAAGATATTCGAAGTTGCGACCATTACGCGGGTCCCGGACCAGGTTCATCGAGCCGGCCAGCTGGACGTTGAACCCGCGACTGCGGGCCTCACGACCGACCGCCTGGCCCGCGGCGCGGGCCAGTGCCGGGTCGAAACCGGCGGCCAACGCCAATCCGGCCGGCAGCGCCGTGGCGGTGTCACCCGGACGGTAACCGGGGTTGGTAACGCCCAGGGCGGCATCGCTCATCAGCAGCGCCGGAACACCGAGCCGAGCAATCCCGGGGACATACCCGGCGCTCATCGGCACGTCCGGAGGAATGCGCTCATCCCGCAGTGGCCACAGGTCTCCGGCCCCCATCACCCCGACCAGTAGCGAGAACCGCTCGTCGTCGGTCATTTGGCTTTCGATGTCCCGCGCCCGGGCGTCGGCATCGTCTAATTCGACCACCGCACACCCTCTTTCGCATAAACCACCCGTAGCACGTGCCCCAATTCGGGTCCCATCACCAGCTCCGCCAAGGTGCAGATCGTCTCGACGAACTCCGGGCCATGCGCCGGCTCGGACTGGCACAGATGGTGGGCCACTTCGTGCAGCATCACCAGCTCGCGCAGCGCCCAGTCAGCGATGCGGCGGTCGGGAACCGCAATAACGGCTGTGCCGTCCCGGTTTTCGTAGTGCGCGGCGGTGGCCGCCTGCCGAGCCCGCACCCGCAGCGGCGGAACGTCCGGCCAGCGTTGCCGTACCGTCGGTAACCCGAGCACGTCGTCGACATAGCGCTGCGCCGACTCGACCGAACCGAACCGCGCTTCGGGCGGCAGGGTCAACTGGGTGCCGAAGAACTCCACCGCGGCTAGGCCGTGCTCGGCGGCCCGGTCGAACATCGTCCGAACGAACTCCTCAGCGGCGTAGACCTTGGCGCGCTGAGAATCCCGTTTCGCCGAGCCGGCCGCAGTCACCGGCCCAGCGAGGTCCGCGCCCCGGGCAGCTCGGGGCTGTTCCCGAGTCGCGCTCGTTTGCCGGCCCGATCGCCTGCGCGCCGCGCGGCCGACGAGTATCCGGCCGTAGCTCGGCTGGCTTGCCAGGTGCCGCGCGCCTTCGATGCGCTGCGGTAGTAGTCGTGCAGCTCAACGTCTTTGTCCCGCAGCGCGATAGCGGTGCCGGGCCGGCGACTGCGGTCCTTGGTGGCCTCGCGCCGTGTCTCCTCGCGTGCCTCGGAGAGGCGTTGACCGACGCGGGCCCCGAATGCGAGCTGAAAATTGAGCCGGGCGGTGATCGTCGGTGTGGGCCGGTGGGCACCCGAAGCGAGGTAGGCATCCGACGCGCGCACCATCTGGACCACCAAACTGGCGTACAGAGCGTGGCTGGCGTCGATGTCCTCGGCGAACCCGTACGCATACACGAACGTCGAATTCGAGGCGATATCACAGCGCACGTCGTTGGCCGTGGCGATCAGCACGAACAGCTGCACGTAGGTTCGCAGTCCCTTGCTGCCGGCCGCCCCGATCGTGACGGTGCGCTGAGTCGGGGCTTGGGCCGCCGAACGGTTGGTCGCATGCGACCGGGCCACTGCCAAGTCGATCGACGCCGCCGTCGCCAGCCGTTGCGCGGCGGTCATGAACGCGTCGGCCTCGTGCGCGTTGTCGGTGCCTTCGGCCTGACGCAGCAGTGCTGCGATGCGAGCCAGCATCTTGTCGTCGGTCATATCGCCAAACTAACGCAGGATTGCGACATTTCGCTTAGGGCCGATTCACAACCGATTCAGGATCCACGAGACCACATCGCCCAGCACCTGGTCTTGCTCGGGCTCGTTGAAGACCTCGTGATAGAGCCCGGGGTAGACCTTCAACTCGACGTCATCCGAGCCCACGGATCCGACCAGGCGGCGGCTGCCTTCGACGGGGATCAGCCGGTCGTCGGAGCCGTGCACCACCAGCAGCGGCGCGGTCAACGACGGCGCCCGCTGCTCCATGGTCTCGCCGACCTGCAGCATCGCCCGGCCGACGCCGGTGGGGACCTTGCCGTGATAGACCAGCGGGTCGGCGTTGTAGGCCGCCACCACCGCGGGGTCTCGGGAGATGGCGTTGACATCGAGTTCCTGCGCAGGCAGACCGGGCAACAGCACACCGAGTATCTTCGCGGCGAACGCAAGCAGCGGCGACACCAGATCCTGGGCCGCCACCGCCGGGGCGGACAGCACCATCAGGTCGTAGTTGTCCGGGCGCTCGACGCCGTAAGCGAAGACGATCCCGCCGCCCATGCTGTGCCCCAGCACGATGGACTTGAGGCCGGGATTTTCCCGGCTGGCGATGCCGACCAGGATGTCGAAGTCCCCGGTGTACTCGGAGATGTCCCGCACCAGCATGCGCTTGCCGCCGGAACGGCCGTGCCCGCGATGGTCCAGCGCGTAGGTGAGCAGCCCGGCCTCGCCGAAACGCCGCGCCACGTGGTCGTAGCGGCGGGCATACTCGCCAAGGCCGTGCGAGAGCACGACCACCGCGCGCGGCGCAATGTCGGGCGTCCAGACGTCGTAGACGATGCGTACGCCGCCCACGCCGTCGAAAGTGCGTTCCGCGCGGGTCGTCGTTGTCATTACGGGCAGCGTAGTGGCTCGCCGACGGCCGCAGTCGGAGGCGCTGCGTAGGCTCATCGGAGTGAGCGTGCTCGCAGCGGACTCAGACGGCTCAGAGATCACCGCCGGCGGCGGAAGCCCTGCGGATTTCTCTGCCGTCGCCGAGCCATACCGTCGCGAACTGCTCGCGCACTGCTATCGGATGACCGGGTCCTTGCACGACGCGGAGGATCTGGTGCAGGACACATTGCTGCGGGCCTGGAAGGCCTATGACCGGTTCGAAGGCAAGTCGTCGATCCGAACCTGGCTGCACCGCATCGCCACCAACACCTGCCTGAGCGCGCTGGAGGGTCGGCAACGCCGGCCGTTGCCCACCGGGCTCGGCGGGGACCGCTCCGACCCGACGGCGGAGCTGCTGGAACGCCGCGAGGTGCCCTGGTTGGAGCCGCTGCCAGATCTCAAGCACGACCCGGGCGACCCGTCGGTCATCGTGGGATCGCGCGAGTCGGTGCGATTGGCGTTTGTCGCTGCGCTGCAGCACCTCTCCCCGCGCCAGCGAGCGGTGCTGCTACTGCGCGACGTGCTGCAGTGGCGCTCCGCCGAAGTGGCCGCGGCGATCGGCACCACCACGACCGCGGTCAACAGCCTGCTGCAGCGGGCCCGGGCCCAGCTGCAGACGGTCGCGCCCAGCTCGACGGACCGGCTGGCCGCGCCGGATTCGCCGCACGCTCAGGATCTGCTGACCCGCTACATCGCGGCGTTCGAGTCCTACGACATCGACCAGCTGGTAGAGCTGTTCACCGCCGAGGCGGTCTGGGAGATGCCGCCCTACACCGGTTGGTACCAGGGCGCGCAGGCCATCATCACGCTCATTCACCAGCAGTGCCCCGCCGAGGTGGGCGGCGATATGCGGATGATTCCGCTGATCGCCAACGGTCAGCCCGCCGCGGCGATGTACCTGCGCGTCGGAGGGGCGCACGTGGCCTTTCAGCTACACGTGCTGGATATCCGCACCGACGGCGTATCGCATGTGGTTGCATTCCTGGACGACACGTTGTTCGCGAAATTCGGGCTGCCCAGTTCGCTGTGATGGCTCGCCTTAAGAAGGTGTGCCTGATGACGGATTTGCCACTGATTACGCCCGTGCCCGGAAAACCCGCGTTGCTGTTGGGCGGCTTCGAGATCGGCAGCCTGGGGTACGTCGCCGAAGAGTTCTTCGTCGCCGGAACGGCTTCGTCCTATGCCGCGACGGGAGAACTGGGTTCCGACGGCCGCTGGCCGGTAGCGTCGGCCGACACGCAGGACTACACCACCCGAATGGTGGTGCTGACGCCCGCCGACCGCACGCAGTTCAACGGCACGGTGCTGGTCGAATGGCTCAACGTGAGCGGCGGCATCGACGCCCCGGCGGTGTGGATGATGGCGCATCGCGAAATAGTTCGGGCCGGCTACGCCTACGTCGCGGTCTCGGCCCAGAAGGTCGGGGTAGACGGCGGCTCGAACATGCTCGGCATGGACATGTCGCTCAAGAGCCAGGACCCGACCCGGTACGGCGCGTTGTCCCACCCGGGAGACGCGTTCTGCTACGACATCTTCTCCCAGACCGGTGCACTGTTCAGGGCCACGGGAGACCAGCACCCGCTGGCCGGTCTTCAGGTGAAAAATATTGTGGCACTGGGTGAGTCCCAATCAGCGATGTTCCTCACCACCTACATCAACGCCGTCGATCCGCTCGCCCGAATTTACGACGGCTTCCTGGTGCACTCCCGATTCGGTCCGGCCGCACCGCTGGATGGCGGTTCCATCTTCGACGAATTGCTAAGCGGCACACCGCTGGCGGTGAACTTCCGGCCTGAACTGCGTGTCCCGCTCGTCACGATCATCACCGAAACCGACTTGTTCGGCGGCGTCCGGCACGGCTACTACTTCGCGCGACAGCCGGACAACGAGTGGCTGCGGGTCTGGGAGGTTACCGGCACCGCACACGCCGACAACTACACGATCCAGGTGGCGCCGATCGACACCGGCGCCGCACCGATCGACGACATCGTGGCCGCCTACGCGCCGACCAACATGCTGATGGGACAACAACTCGGGCACTACATCAACTTCGCGCCGCAGCACCACTACGTCGTGCAGGCGGCGATAAGCGCGCTGCAGACCTGGCTGACCACCGGCGAGGCCGCGCCTGGTGCGCTACCTATCGAGGTGCGCGAAGCCGAAGAGCCACAACCGATTCTGGACAGCAACGGTCTCGCCCAGGGTGGCATCAGGACTCCTTGGGTGGATGTGCCGATCGCACGGACATCCGGTAGCGACGGCTCGGCGGACGCCCTGGAGAACATCATGTCCGCATTATTCGGCTCGGGCGAGCCGTTCGACGCCGCGACAGTGCACCGGCTCTACCCCGGTGGCCGCCCCGAGTACCTGGAGCGCTTCACGGCCGCGCTGGATTCGGCCATCAAGTCCGGGTTCATCCTGCCCGCCGACCGCGCTGAGATCCTCGAAATCGCCATCGCGACATACCCTAGCGGCTAGCGGTCGGCGGCCAGCACGTCACGCACCGCGGCATCGACGGTGCCCAGCAGATCGGGATCCATGCCGGCGCGCCCGCGAACCAATATCGAGGCGTCGCTGGCCGCCGGCATTCCCTCGGCCAGGCAGAGACCGTCGGGCAGCTTTCCGATCATCGGCAGCAGCGCCAACCCGAGCCCCGACCGCACCGCCGCGTAAAGCCCTGCCAAATCGCCACATTCGGCGGCGACCTGGTAGTCGATACCGGCCTTCTCGAGGTTCGCGAAAGCCGGCTCACGCAACGTGCACGGCTCAGCGAAGACCACCAACGGTAGCGGCTCTGAGGTGCGAGCACTGAATGACCGTGCCGAAATCCACTTCAGCGCAGCGACTCCCGACGCATTGGCGCGATCCAGTCCCGACCCGTCGAGCATGATCGCCAAGTCAACCAGGCCCCGGTCGACCGCGTCGGCGAGTGAAACGTTGCGGTCAAGCCGGAAGCGCGGCCGACGGTCGGGAAGTCGCTCACGCAGCACACTGGTCAGCGCGGGCAGCATCACGTCCGCGCCGTGCTCGGTCGCGCCGATCGTCAGCAGCCTGGGCTCGGTGGCGCCAAGGTCGTCGAGCGCCGCGTCGTGCGCCGCCAGGATCGTGCGGGCATGGCGCAACACCCGCTGGCCCATCTCGGTGAACAGCATGCCGCGCCCGGAGCGTTCCACCACCGGCTCGCCGACCACGCTCTCCACTTTGCGCAGATGCTGGCTGACCGCGGACTGGCTCACATGCAGCGCGGCGGCCGCCCGGTGAAACCCTCCGCAGTCGGCGACCGCGACGAGGCTGCGCAGCGGCGCGATATCCAGTACCTGAGGCATACCAGCCAGCCTAGATCGATCGCTAAATATGATCAATATGTTGGTCTTTACTGGCCATTTCCGTGCTACGACGGCTGACCGATAAGCATCCGAGATCGATCTTGATCGCCAATAATCGTTGGACGCCCACGGTGGTTGTTCGCGATCATGGGCGGTATGGACCTGCCACGCGTGCCCTTGAGGACCGCCACCGCGGTGACGTTGTCCTACGCGGTCGGCTTCCCGATCGGAGCGCTCGCGGTGGCGGCGATGACGCCGATGGCGGTATTGGTGCTGCGATTCAGTTTGGCAGCGGTCATTCTGGCTGCCCTGGCCTTGGCGGCCAAAACGGCGTGGCCGCGCGGCGCGCAATTCGGCCACGTCGTCGTCACGGGCCTGCTGATCCAGGCCGTGCAGTTCTGCTGTCTCTACGAAGCGCTGCTGCTCGGGGCGCCGGCGGTGCTCTGCGCGGTGGTCGTCGCGATGAATCCGGTGGCGACGGCGATCCTGGCCGCGATGGTCTTGCGGGAATCCCTTGGCCTGCAACGGATAGCCGCGCTGTTCCTCGGTGTCGTTGCGGTGTTCGCCGCCTGCGCTAAACGGCTGATGAGCGCCCACGGGTTCGACCCGGTTATCGCGCTGCTCGTGCTCGCGTTGTTTGGCCTCGCGGCCGGTGGCGTGTACCAACAGCGGTATTGCGCGGGCGTCGACTTCCGCGCGATGGGGGCGGTGCAAAACGCCGTGGCGCTCATCCCCGCGGCGGTGTTTGCGGCGCTGACGCCTTTCGCCGTGCACGACGCGGTCAACGCATCGTTCGCGGTCACCGGCATGGTGTTGCTCAACGCCACGCTGGCGGTCAGCCTCTACTTGCGCGCCATCAGCATGCACGGTGCAGCGGCGGTGGCGATGCTGTTCGCCATCATTCCCGCGGCGGCCGCGGTGTTGTGCTGGCTGATGCTCGGGCAGCGCCCGGATATCGGTGTCGCCATCGGCCTGCTCGTCGGCGGCCTCGCGTGCTGGCTGAACAGCAGGTCAGCGAACCGGCGCCGGGCGGCGAAACCGGTGTCCGAACCCGCCGTCGTCTCGCCGGTCCTGGTCACCTGCTCAGTGTCGTTGTCCGACAAAGACTTCGCGTAACACCCACGTCGTCAGAACTGAAACAGGCGGCTGTCCGGCGAGGGTCCGTCCAGCCGACGGACCAGCCCAGCCCCGGTGATCAACGGCAAGTCCAGCGCGGACAACAGACCGGGCGCCGCCGTGTACACCGCGGGAATGGCGTTGACCATCCGTGACGAGCCTGCGATGCGTGCACCCAGATCGTGGTCATGGTCCTCGGCCATCTCGAATTCGCACCGCATGCTCGGCGATCCCTCGATCTCGACACGATAGACACCGCGGCCCGAAGCCAGCCCGTAGCCGAGATCCTTGGGCGGGATACCGATATGGGGTTGTGGCCAGTCCGGCGCGATGTCGTCGCGCATCCGCGTCACATGGTCGATGACGAAAGTGGCTGCCCCGTCGACATATCCGGTCAGCGTCGAGCGCATCGCCGCAATGGTCCCGGCCGCGATGTGACCGGTGGGTGTGTCGAAAGACTCGGTGGCGGGCACGCGTTCGTTGTCCTCCTCGATGTGGTCGATCTTGACGCCCAGTCCCGCGGCGAGCTGGTGCACAACGGGGCCCCAGCCGAAGGTGAACACGCCGGGTGTGGCCGCAAACGCGGTGAATTCGGGAGGCTTGCCGAATCCGAGGATTTCATACACCGCAGCCTGGTCCGGGTAGGTCGCGTAGTTGAACATCTCCGTCACGCGGATCGACTCGACGACCCGGGAGACACCCGAAAGAACCAGTGGCAGAACATCGTTGGCGAACCCGGAGTCGATGCCAGTGGTGAAGAACGAGACGCCGCCGTCCAGCGCAGCCTGGCGCAGCGGATCGGTGAACGCGGCGTCTACGGCATCGGGGAATACCAGCGGCACCACCGAACAGGACACCACGTTCTTTCCGGCCCGCAGGATGGACACCATGTCCTCGACGGCCTCCAACGGGCGCAGGTTGGCGCCGGCCGCATACACCACCACGTCGGCGTCGCCACCCAGCAACGATGCGGGATCCTGGGTGGCCACCACGCCTACCGGCGCGATTCCGCACAGCTCCCCCGCGTCGCGGCCCGCTTTGGCATCGCTGTGCACTACGACGTCGACCAGTTCCAGCTCCGGGTGGTCGATCACCCCGCGCAGCGCGATCACGCCCATGGAACCCGGGCCCCACACCCCCACCTTGATCACAATTTTCTCCTATTATTAGGAAGACTGCTACTACATTTAGGACGGATGGTAGGAAGCTGGGCATGGGTACGTCAACCGCTAAGTCGCCGCCCACCGGCCGCGTGATGGACGTGCTTGCCGCGCTGGCCGATTCACCCCAGGGGCGAACCTCGGCCGAGCTCGCCAAGAGCTGCGGCATCAGCACCTCGACCTGCGCCTTGGTGCTGGCCGAGCTGGAGCGCCGGTACTGGGTCACCCGGCGCGAGGACCGCCGTTTCTGCCTGGGCAGCGGTTTGTTCGGACTGGTGCACGGCCTGCGGGTGCAGTTCCCGCTGCTGGACAGCGGGCGGGCGGCGCTGGACTTCCTGCGCGACACGCTCGGCGCGGGCTGCTCGATGTCGCGGATCGGCGGCCGGCAGCTCACCACCGTCGACGCGGTCGGGCACGGCACCGACGGCGGGCACGCGGTGGGCCAGCGCTTCCCCATCGATCCGCCGTTCGGCTTGGTCGCGATGGCCTGGCGCGACGACGAGTTCGTCGCCGCCTGGTTGCAGCGGGTGATGCCGCGGTTGACCCGCGCCGAGATCGCGCAACATCAGCGGGTGCTCGCCGATATCCGGGCCCGCGGCTACGGCGCGTGGCGCTTCGACGACACTCACCAGTCACTGCACAACCGGTTGGCCGGTGTGTTGGCGTCGCTGGAGTCGACCGCCCAAGTCACCCGGCAACTGACCACCTTGATGACGATGATCACCTTGCAGTCGGTGACCGACGCTCTCGAAACAGAGTTGCCGTCAACCGAATTCGTCGTTCTTCCGATTTTCGGGCAAGGCGGCCAGCCGGATTACCAGATCGAGATCCACCTGGGCCGCCCCGCCGGGTTGACCCTGGACGCACTCGACGCCGCACTCACCCACGCGAAGGGGCTGCTGACCGCACTACCCTGAAGCTATGTCTGCCACCGTGGAACTTCGGCGGGCCAGCGACCGCGCGCTCACCACGACGTCCTGGCTGAAGTCCCGGCATTCGTTCTCGTTCGGCGACCACTACGACCCTGACAACACCCACCACGGGCTGTTGCTGGTGAACAACGACGACATCGTCGCCCCGCACACCGGATTCGATACGCACCCGCATCGCGACATGGAAATTGTCACGTGGGTGCTGGACGGCGCTCTGGCACACCAGGATTCCATCGGCAATCGCGGCGTGATCTATCCCGGCCTGGCCCAGCGCATGTCGGCCGGTAGCGGCATCCTGCATTCGGAGAAGAACGACTCCGCTACGGAGCCGGTGCATTTCGTGCAGATGTGGGTCACTCCGGATGAGAGTGCTATCACACCGAGCTATCAGCAGCACGAAGTTAACAACGACTTGCTCAGTAGCGGCTTAGTCACCATCGCCTCGGGCATATCCGGGCGTGATGCCGCCATTTCGCTACACAACCACAATGCGGCGTTGCACGCCGCGCGGCTGCAACCCGGCGACGCCGTTAGCACCCCCGCCGCTCCCTACCTGCACGTTTTCATCCCACGCGGCCGGGTCACCGTGGAAGGCGTCGGTGACCTCGAGGCAGGCGATGCGGTCCGGCTCACCGACGCCGAGGGTCAGCGGCTGACGGCGCGCGACGCGGCGGAAGTCCTGATCTGGGAGATGCACGCAGGTCTGGGCGACTAGCCCAATTAGAGTGGGCACGACGGACAGGAGCCCGCATGTCTCAATCGCCGCCGCGGCACGCAGCGCCGAACCCGAAACACAACGTAAAAGCGCTACGGAGCGTGCGGTTCTGGGCATTGCCCATCCTCGCCACCCTGGCCCTGATGTCGGCGCTCTGCGCGCTCTACCTCGGCGGCATCCTGAATCCGACGACGAATTTGCGTCACTTTCCGATCGCCGTGGTGAACGAGGACGCCGGGCCCACCGGCGCGAAGATCGTCGACGGACTGGCGGCCAACCTGGACAAGAACAAGTTCGATGTCCGGGTGGTTTCGCACGATGAGGCCACCCGACTGCTCGATACCGCGAAGGTCTACGGCGAGATGGTGATTCCACCGACGTTCTCGTCCAGGTTGCGCGAATACGGCGAGAGTTCGCTCATGCCCGGCCATGTGGAGCGGCCCTCGATCGCGATCTTAACCAACCAGCGCGCCGGCACCCTGGGCTCCGGCATTGCCGGACAGACCCTGAACCAGGCCGCAGTAAAGATCAATCAGCAAGTCGGCCAACAACTTTCCGAACAGGTCGCGGCACAGTCCGGCGGGGCACAGCTGACCGGGGCAGCGCAGATCGGACTGGCCAGCCCCATCGACATCAAGTCGACCGTGTACAACCCGCTGCCGAACGGAACCGGCAATGGGTTGTCGGCCTTCTACTATGCGCTGTTGCTGTTATTGGCGGGCTTCACCGGCAGCATCGTGGTCAGCACCCTCGTCGACTCCTTGCTGGGCTATGTCCCCGCCGAGTGGGGCCCGGTATACCGCTTTGCCGAACAGGCCAACATCTCGCGCTTCCGCACCCTGCTGGTCAAGTGGGCGATCATGGCGGTGCTGGCGTTGCTGACGTCGGCGGTCTACATGTCCATCGCGCACGGGCTCGGCATGCCCATCACGCAGGGCTGGAAGCTGTGGGCGTACGGCGTCTTCGCCATCACCGCGGTAGGCGTCACGTCCAGTTCGCTGATCGCGGTGCTGGGCTCGATGGGATTGCTGTTCAGCATGCTGATCTTCGTCATCCTCGGGTTACCGTCGGCGGGCGCCACGGTGCCGCTGGAGGCGGTGCCGCCGCTCTTCCGCTGGCTAGCCGAATTCGAACCGATGCACCAGGTATTCCTGGGCGTGCGCTCGCTGCTCTACCTCAACGGCGCCGGGCAGGCCGGTTTGACCCAGGCGCTGTGGATGACGTCCATCGGCCTGGGGATCGGGCTGTTATTGGGCGGCATCGTCACGACGACGTACGACCGCAGCGGATTCCACCGCATTCCGGGCGCGGTCGAGATGGCGATCGCCGAAGCGCATCAGACGCAACACAAGTCGCGCTCGGTCAAGGACGAGACTCCCGCCGGGCACAAGCACGAATTGACGGGCGAGGCCAAGCACGACACCGCTGCCGCGGCCGAGCCCGCCAGCCAACCCGAGGACGAACCCGAAAGCCCAAGCGGCCAAACGTAATTCCGGCGCGGCCAAAGCGTTGTGCGCCCGTTACTTTTGTTGACAGTGTGGCAAATGTGACTGATGCTATTTGTGTTGCATTAGCGTTCGGGCCGAAAGGGCTATCGTGCGGACACGACCCGCCAGGTTGCGCCGACTGGCGGCCACCGTCACCGCCGTAGTGGGCTCCGCCGTCCTGTCCATCTTCTCCGGAGTGCCCGTCGCGCATGCCGCCGACGGCCGCGAGATGCTGGCGAATGCCGTCGGCGCCACCAAGGGCTCGTATCTGGTCTACAACTTCGGCCCCGGTCACCCCACACCGCTGCTCGACGCCGGCGGTCGCTGGTATGAGATGAACAACGGCGGCCATCTCATGGTCATCAAGAACGCCTCGGGACGTCTTGCCCCGCACTTGCTGGTCGACACGCATCGGGGTGATCAGGCGCGCTGCGAGAACAACCCGGGCGCCCGCACCGGCGAGGGGTTGTGGCAGGCGTCCGAGCTGTACGAGCCGCGGCAGGCGTGGCAGCGGATGGGCCAGCCGACCATCGCGATCAACGCCAACTTCTTCGATGTGCGCGGGCAGAAGGGCGGCAGCTGGCGCACGACTGGTTGCAGCTCGCCGCTGGGCGCATTCGTGGACAACACCAACGGTCAGGGCCGGGCCAACCAGGCGGTGACCGGCACCGCGGTCTACCCGGGCAAGCAAGGGCTTTCCGGCGGGGGCGAGAGCTGGGCTTCGTTGACGACGATGATCCTGCCGACAGGTGGCGCGCCGTATGTGGTGTGGCCCAGGAGCAAGACCGACTACGACTCCGCCACCCCGGTGGTGGAGGATCTACTCAACAAGAATGAGAAGTTCGTCGCGGTGTCGGGCATCGGACTGCTGGCCCCCGGCCAGACTCAGCAGCTGCATGACGGCGGCCCGAGCGCGGCGCGCACGGCGCTGGCCTACGTCAAGCAGCGCGACGAGATGTACGTCTTTGAGGGCGGCAGCTACACCCCGGACAACATGCAGGACTTGTTCCGCGGCCTGGGCAGCGATAACGCAATCCTGTTGGACGGTGGCGGGTCGTCGGCGATCGTGCTGCGCCGCGACACCGGAGGGATGTGGGCCGGCGCCGGATCACCGAGGGGATCGTGTGACACCCGCGACGTGCTCTGCGACTCCCATGAGCGCGCGCTACCCAGCTGGCTGGCGTTCAACTGAGTTCTAATTCGCTTCTACTGCATCAACTTTCGATGCAGGACGCCCGTACCGAAAGATCAGCAGGCTGAGGGTAACCAAGACGGCAGCGACCGCGAACGTCGGAGCAATGGTGAAGTTCGTCATCGTCGCACCGACAAACGCACCGGCACACATCGTGAAAACGATGCTCACGCGCAAGGTTTGGCGATCACCGGTCCCACCCGCAAGACGGCTGTCCAGACCGATACTGACGATGGTTGACGTCAACATCGTGGTGGACAGTTCGGCGATCCCGAACTGCCGGGCGCTGGAGTGCTGCAGACCGAAGGTGATCGCGAGGGTGGCGATGATGATGAGTTTGGTGTTGTCGTGATAGTGCAAAATCCCGGCACCGGCCAGGATCGACAACGTCATCAACAACACGATTTCGGTCGTTAAAACAATGGCGATCCAGGACCGCGCCTTGTGACCGATGAGCCGATGCAATCGGCCACTCACGATCGTGGTTGCGATGAAGGTCGGAATCACCACCGCGACCGCGCCCAAGTCGATGTTGGTCCGCGGCGCGAGCCAGAAGCCGAGGTAAATCACGTTGCCGGTCATGTTGGCGACGAACACCCGGCCCAGAACCAGGACGCTGACCGCGTCGGCCAACCCGGTGGCAAAGGTCAGCAACAGCAGTGCCGCAACGGTATGCCGCCCGGACACGGGTGACGTAAAGCTCGGGGTGGTCATGGCGCGGGGCACCCTTCTGGCTCGATTCCAGAGTTTTTCCGCGCCTGATCGTGCTACGTCTGCGGCGTCAAGTCCAGCGAGGTGACGGTCGTCATCCGGGTGACTAGCCAGCGTCCGTCCGTACGCTTCATGAAAAGCCGGTACGACAAGTACTTCAGCGCCGGGATGTTCTTATTCAGCGGACTGGTTGACGTGGTGTTCGTATAGACGATCACGACGGCATTGGAATCATCCAGCGATTCGACTGCTGCGCCGGTGACTTGAGTGCTGTTGGTGATTTTCGCCTGCTTGTTGGGGGCCACGATCGCGTCGACGAATTTTCGGTACTGCGCTTCGAAGTCGCCGCTGAGATAGGCCGACGCGCGGTCGGCGAGCTTGTCCATGTTCTCGGGGGTGTAGGTCCACAGTGTCGTGATCGCGGTGGCCGCGGTCTGCGCCACTTTCAATTTGGTTGCGGCAGTTGCACGGTCATTCAGGTAGGGATGCAGGGTCGCGCCGGCGAACGCCGCAGCACCGACGAACAGTACCGCGGCCACCGCGACGGCGATACTTGCCGACTTCCCGGCCCACCTACGCCTGGTCTTGACGGGTTTGTCGGCCGCCGCGCCCGTCTCGGCCTCTTGCGTGTCCGCGTTCGCCTGGGCGTCACCGTCGGTCTCGTCGGCGGATTCATCTTCTGTTGCGGCAGAGGTGCTTTCGTCGTGCTCGGCAGCCTCTTCCCCAGCCGCGTCGTCGGTCAGACCACTCGCAGCAGGTTGCTTATCTTCCACTGATTCCCTTCCCGGGTCGCAGTTGCCATCCAACGAGTCGTGTTCGCGAAAACCTGCTTGTCGTCCGGCGACTTGGAGGTGACTTCGGTAGCCACGATCACATTGGCGCTGCCGTCGTCATTCCACCGTTCCACGCCGGCGTCCAGCACGGTCCCGGTCGCCGGTTCGGCACGGGCGACCTGCAGCAGGATTTCGTTGGCCTTGTCGCGGTACTGCTTGGCGAAGTCGCCGGTCGCTTGGGCCTGTATCCGCATTATGTAGTCGTTGGCGTGAAACGGATCGAGCGACGTGAAGCCCGCCATGAATCCGGTGACGTAATTGAGCACCTCGCGGTTCTTCGACGCGGTGCGCTCCTGCGATTCATGCGAGATGAAGACCAGGGTCGAGACCGTGATCGCGGCCACCATCAGCGCTGCGGAAGCCACAATGGCAAGTGGTAACCGCCACGGTCGCCCCGGCGCCAGTGGCTGCGCGCTGAGCAGCGGCGCCTCGCCCGGCTCAAATCTACGGCGGGGACTCATTTTCCGTCCCCGGGTTGTTTCGGTTTGGTCAGCACGGTGAGGTCGTCGACGCGCCAGACGCTGCCTTGCTTGGCAAAAGTCACCCGCACGGTGGCGGTGATGTAGCGCTCCCCGGGCGCCATGCCTCGCCGGCCCTGCATGAACAACAGCATCGTCGCCCGATCCGGCGAGGCGGCTTGGATGGAGCTGTCCGTCACCCAGTACTCGTTGATGACCGGGTTGCCCTTTTGCACGATGTCCTGCTGAGTCGCCAGCTGGCCCCGATATTTTTCGGTCGCCAGCGACTGGGCACGCGCGAAATCGTCGTGCAACGATTTCGGGTCGTACGTCAGCATTTGCGCGACGATCTTGGGCCCCTGCGTCGCGATCTGTGCGCGCGTTTGATCGGTTGCCTGATCACGGGAGTACACCACCGCGTAGCTCACACCGGCACCCGCCACGCATAGCCCCGCCGCGGTAAGCACTGCGACCGCGGTCCACTGCCGCACCTTGGGCAGCAGGGAGTCCTGCTGGACCGGTTTTACCTCGGTGCCCATCACCATGTCGGCGAAGGTGCGGCGCTGCGAATCCCACAGTGGCCATAACCATCCCACCACCGCCACGGTGTCCAGGAGATGAGCCAGGTCCCGCAGCAGCAGCCCCCACGCTCCGACGGCAGCGCCATCGCGGCGCACCACGGCGATTCCACACAGCGCGCGCCCCAGGCTCCAACCGAGAACGGCCGGCAGCAGCAACCGATTGACCAGCAGCGCCAAGATGGCCAGTCCCAGCAGGGAAACGCACACCCACCACCAGAGGCCGCGCGCCGGCACGCTTAACGACACCAACGCCATCGTCGTCACCACGGCGAGGGCTGGCAGCACGTCAACGGCCCATGCGCAGAAGCGAATGTGCCACGGCGCCAGAGCATTTGCCGACGGCGCCCGGGCGCCATCCGCGTCCTTCGTCTTAGCCGGAATCTCCTCGACCACCACCGTCACTTAGTCACCTGGTCGAGCTTGGCGATCCGGTACGAGCCTTCGGCCTTCGCCATCTTCACTCGCAGCCGGTAACCGGTTTCGTTCTGCGCCTGATCGCCAGAGACCTTGACACGCATGGCGACGAGCACGTCGACCGATCCGTCGTCGTTGTTGCGCTCGACCGCCGCCCGCGCATCGGAGACCTGCACGTGGACATTCGAAGCCTGATAGGCCTGAACGAGCATGCTGGTATAAAGCATGGCCTGGGTGCGGTAAGCGCCGGTGCCGCAGTCGACGATCTTCTGCTCACTGGCGAGCATCGCGCTGGTGTCCGGCGCTTGGGTCGCCGTGACACATTCGATCGCGGCATTCACCGCGGCAGCGTCGTCGCGCGCTATTACCTGGCTTTCCTGGTGGAAGCGCAGCGCGAAATATCCGCCGGCCCCGATGGCTCCCGCCAGCACGACAAGCAGCACCGCGATACCGGCCAGCCACCCGCGGCTCAACCGCGACGGACCCCGCTCCACCGGCGCGGCTTCGGCGTCGGCCGAATCCTCGGTGTCGGTCGGGTCGGCTCCGGTCTCGGATTCTGACGAATCCTCGGTCGTCACCGCTTCCCCCGTCTGATCGGCTCCGGTCTCGGATTCTGACGAATCCTCGGTCGTCACCTCGGTGCGCAACGAATCATCTGCGTCGGTGGGGTTCAGCTGGCTGGTGCCAGCATCTCCTTCCATCCGTCGTCTCCTGTTTTCTTCGAGTTCTCAATGGAGTATTTGACGCCGTCGGGGCCTATTAGCTGGCCGCTCTGGGGACTGTATACCGCTGAGGGGGGCCCGCCTGGCGTGTAGACACACGGGTTGGGCTGCTGGCCGTTGCACTGCACCGTACCGGATCCGGGCCGGGACAACGGATCGCTCGTCGCCGGCGGCGTCCCCGCCACCCGGTCCGAGGGCGCCGGGTTCACGCCGTTATCGACCGACGGCGCTGGGATCACCATGCCTGGCCGGACGGATTGATCGCAGCGCGCCGACGGTGCCGGACAGGTCAGGATCTGGTTCGGGTCGCCGTACCAGGGGTTGGTTCCCGCGGGAACGTAAGGCCTGGGGTCGCGGCATTCCCGTGGCGAAGCTGCCCGTTTGCCCGGGATATCGGCACACGGAATATTTCGCGATCCGCGGACACTGTTGGCCGGAGTGTCCATTGGAATTTTGCAGTAGGTGCCGGATGGCAACGGCTGCAGGCTGGTATCGGCCGGAGACCGCCAATCCGGCGCCGGAATAAAGCCGGTCAGACACGGCGGCGGCTGGTTGATCGACAACGCCAGGTCCAGGGCGGCCTGGTTCGGGAACGGCGCGGCCACTGTCTGGGCAATCGAGGCACCCTGCGGCAGGAACACCAGTACCTGCTCCACGCCGGAGTGGTAGCGCTTGAGCAGGTCGAAGACCACCTCGAGATTCGCCAGCAACTGCGGCAGCGATTCGCGGACATCGCTGAATACCGAATTGACCTGGTCGGCGGTCGGCGCCGCCTGGGACAGCACGCTCTTCACGTTCTGGTCCCGCTGCGCGGCCTGCGCGGACAGTGAGTTGAGGTTGCGCGCCCAGCGCTCGATCGCATCACCCGACTTCACCTGGCTGTCCAGGACCGGTCCGGAGTTCTGCAGGATGTCGTTGACGCTGGAGATGTTCGTCTTGAAGTCGCCGACGATCGCCTGGGTGGAGTCGACCAACCGTTGCAGCGCCGGCCCCAACCCGCCGACGGATTCCGCGGTCTCGTCGAGCAACTTGCCGATCTTGTCCTTGGGCAAAGCCGACAGTCCGCGGTTCGCGGTGTCCAGCGCCGGCCCGATCTCAGCCGGCACGGTGCCCTTGGTGATGGTTTGTCCTTCGGACAGATACCGTCCGGGGTTTCCGCTGGAGACCAAGTCGAGGTACTGCTCTCCGACTGCGGACACCGAGTGGACGTTGGCGACGGTATCGACCGGGATCTTGTAGTTGCTGTCGATACTCATCGTCGCTTCGACGCCGTGTTCGGTGGGCTCGACGTCGGTGACCCTGCCGACGGTGATGCCGCGGTAGGTCACGTTGGCCGTCGGGTACAGGCCGCCCGACGCGGGCAGCTGGGCCTTGAGCGTGTACTGCCCGATGCCCACCAGGCTGGGCACCTGCAGGTAGTAGATACCCAGCACCAGCAGCGAGATCACCGTCAGGATCCCGAACGCCACCAGTTGGCGCTTAATGAAGGGAGTCAGCAATTCCGGTCACCCCTCTCCACCAGCGGACCACCGGGAGCGTCATTCGGATTAGGCGTGTAGCGGACGTCGGGGATCATCGTCTCGGGATCGCGCCCGAAGGACTGCTCGAGTGCCCGCAAAGATCCCGACAATCCGGTACCTGTGAGGAACGCATTGTCGACGGCGCTGTACGTCACGTCGAGCGTCAGCGAGATGTTCTGGTAGTCGCCCCGGAACATCTTGGGCACCGTGTCGATGTCGTACGGCTGGGTGAGGATCAACTTCAGCGCGCCGATCAGATACGGCGAGGCACGGCCGAGTTCCTTGAACGGGCACTGCAGCGCCTGCAGATCGGTGTGCAGCGGCCCGCGGGCTTCCGACAGGTACTGGTCGGCGGCCTGGCTGAGCCGTCCCACCGAATCGATCGCGTTGATCAGCAGGTTTTGGGTGTCGGCGAAGTGCTTGATCAGCGGCGGGAGGTCGGTCAGCGTCCGATCCAGGACGTCCGACCGGTTACCCACGTAACCCAGCAGCCGGTTCGTGGAGTCGATCGCGTGGGTGATGTCGTCCCGCTGTTGGTTGAGCTGATCGGTAAAGGTGTCCAGCTTGCCCAGGAACGACCGGATCTGTTCGCCGCGGCCGTTGAAGATGTTGAAGACCTCGTTCTGCAGCACCTCCAGGTTGGGGATGCCGCCGCCGCGCAAGATCAAGGACAAACTGGCCAGTGTCTGCTCGGTGGTGGGATACGCCGAGGAGTTCTTCAGCGGGATGGTGTCGCCATCTTTGAGCAGTTCTGACGATGGGTTCGGCGGTGCGCCCAGCTCCACGTGCTGAGAGCCCAGCAGGCTGGTCTGGCCGATCTTGGCCAACGCGTTTTTCGGTAGCTTGACACTCTTGCTCACGCCCAGCGTGAGGGTGGCCACCCAGTTCTTCAAATTGATGGCACGGATCGAGCCGACGAAGACGTCGGCAACCATCACCTTGCTGTTGCCGTTGATCGCCAAGGTGTCCGGAACCTGCACGTAGAGGGTGTAAGCCCCCGACCCGGTGCCCGGACCGCCCGGAACCGCGACGTTGGAGATTCCGCGCCATCCGCACGAACTCAGCAGCGCCGTGGCCAGCAGCAGCACCAGCGTCTGCCAGACCCGACGGCGGACCAGCCGCGTCAACCTCGTCACTGGCCACCGCCGAAGTCAGCGGGCATCGGCGGGCCGCCGGCATTGGGTGCCGGCGCGCTCACGGGTGCCGGTGTCGGACCGACGGGACCCGGCAGCACCCCTGGCCCGGGTGGCGGCGGCTGGATCGGCACCGGAGCCTGCAGTCCGATCGGCGGCAGGATCGGGTTCTCGTCGTAGGCGTTCGGCGGTCCCGGCGGGGTTTGGTATTGGGACTGAACCGGCTCGATATTGGGGCCGCCCATGAGTTCAGACAGCGACTCCGGGGTCATCAGACCCGCCGTGATGGGCCCCACCTGCTGCCCTTGCATGCCCGGCGCCACGATCCAGCCCGGCTGGGTGTTGCGATGCGACGTCGGCGTATCCGGCGACCAGATCCCTGGGACGGTGGTGTCCTTGTACCCGTTCGGCGGGTGCAGCCGCGGCTCGGAGTAGGCGACGTCCTTCGGCAGTGTCTCGGCGGTGGTGAACAGGTTCAGGCCGAACGGTGGGTAGTTGAACTTGATCGCGTCGAGGATCGGGCCCAGGTATTGCGCGCAGAGTTCCGCCGATTCTTGGTACCCCAGCCGGCTGCCTGCCTGAATCGAGCTGCAGATGAACTGCATCGGGTTGGCGAAGTTGGTGATCGACGGAATGGCGACTACCGAGCCATGCGTCGGGTGATAGATCTGGTTGATGTTGGACGCGGCGGTCGGCAGGACGTGCAGGGCGGTCTCCAGCCCGTTCAGCGGTTCCGGTTGCAGCAGCGTCGAAGTGGCGGTGTTCAGGTTGTTGATGTCCTGCGTGAGCACTTCGCGGTTCTTGTTCAGGAATGGCCGCACGGTGGACAGCAGACTGTCGAACTGCTGTATCGCATTGGACAGCACGCTGTCCGAGCTCGCGAGCCGACCAGTGACGTCGGCCAGGTTCTGGTTCAGCGCGACGAACTGCTGATCGTCCTGGTGCAGCGCGTTGACGAACAGCGCCAGGCTGCGCACCACCGCGAAGAAGTCGCCGCGGCCCTCGTTCAACGCATTCAGGGCCTGCGAAAGGCTGTTGAGAGTGGTGTTGATCTGCTTGCTTTTACCGGCCAGCCCGTCGGCGAACGACGTGATGACCTCACCGAAGGGCCCCGTCGGCTGCTCTTTGGTCGGACCGAGCTTGGAGATGATGTTGGTGATGCTGTTGCGCAGCTCGTCCCACTCCACCGGCACCTGGGTGCGCTCTTCCGGGATCACCGCGTTGTCGGCGAGCGACGGCCCACCCTTGTACGGCGGCTCCAGCTGGATGGCCCGCGAGGCCACCAGGGTGGGGTTCAAGATCACCGCGGAGGCGTTGGCAGGGACCTTGTATTTGTTCTCGTAGTGGAAGGTCACCTTCATCTTGTCGCCGTTCGGCTCGATCTTGTCGATCGATCCCACCCGCAGACCCATGATCTGGACCTTGTCCCCGGGGTAGAGCGCATTGGCCGCCGGGAAGTAGGCGACCACGGTGTTGTTGGTCAGCTTGTCGTAAAGCCGGTAGCCGATGTACCCGACGACGAGCGCCACGACCACCACCAGCGACCCGATAATCACCGACGTGCGGGACAGCTTCGGTAGCCGGATGTTGCGGGGATCAAAGATGGTGGTCAATTCTGGCTACCTCCCGTGACACCGCTGCCGCCCGACCCGCCCGGGTTGATGAACGGCGCCGGCAGCTGGTTCCCCGGCCCAGGAGGCGCGGGTGGGCCCGGCGGCAGTCCCGGAGCGAACGCCGACGGCGGTCCCAGCGGGGCGGGCGGTCCGAGGTTCTCGGTACGCGCGCCCGGCGGTGCCTGGGTCGGCAGCGGCACTGGTGTGCCCGGAACATTCGGCGGCGCATCACCCGGCAGCCCGGCGATCGGTATGCCCGGCGTCGGCGGCAGACCGTCGGGGTTCGGCGGCGAGGTCGCGACGTCGGGCGGCGCGGGGAAGGACGTGCCACCGAACGGGCCGATACCGCCGCCGGCGCAGGGCAGCGGGTTCCACGGGCGGGGCAGACCTTCGTCGCCGATGGTGACATTGCCGCCCGGGTTGGCGGGCGTGTAGGAGCACGGCGATCCGGGCGGGACGGCCGGTCCCGGATGATCGGGGGTGCCCTCCAGCAGCTGCGGGGGCGGCGGCGGCGCACCGTTGGGGAACCGAGTGCCGTTGGGGTCGGGCCACTTGGATTCCGGCAGTCCGGCGCTGCGCCAGAAGTTCTCCGGATCGATGCCGCGCTTCTTGAAAGCGGCGTCTACCCAGGGCTGCAGTATTTGGTAGAAGGCCAGGTTGTGCAGGACCACCTTGAAGAACGGGCCGGACGCGATGGCTTCGTTCAACGACGGCAGGAATCCGCCGACCTCGACGAGTCCCTTGGCGATGTCATCTTTGCGCTGCACCAGGATGTCGCTCACGGTGCGCAGCTGCTCCAGCACGTGATTGAGGTTCGGGTTGTCATTGATCAGCCCCTTCACCTGCTCGGAGAAGGCCGCGACGTTACCCAGTAGTGCGTTGATCGCCTGGCCGCGTTCGTTGAATGCCGCCAGCAGCGTCTTCGCGTTGACCAACAGGCGATCGACCTGCTCGCTGCGATCACCGAGGATGGTGGCCACCTGGTTGGCCTGGGCCAGCAGATGCTTGACCTCCTCGTCGCGCTTGCCGACGGTGTCGGAGAACTTGGCCACCCCGTCGAGCGCGGCGCTCAGGTGCGGGTAGGTCTGGTCGACGGTCTGCGACAGCACGTGCAGCGACTGCTTGACCTCGTCGATGTTCCAGCCCGACGCGGCCTTGGTCACGTCGAAGAACGCGTCGTAGATCTGATACGGCGTGGTGCTTTGCCCCAGCGGCAAGCTGTCCCCGGGCCGCAGCTGCTTATCGCCGCGCGCCTCGATCTCGAGGACCTTCTTCCCGAGAATGGTGTCGGTCTTGATCGCCAGCCGGCTCTCGGTGCCAATGCTGTTGGTGCCGATGGAGAACTTCAGCGAGATATGGTCACCGTCGATCTTGAGGTCCTCGACCTTGCCGACGTCCATCCCGGCGATGCGCACCTTGTCGCCCGCGCTGATGCCGCCGGAATCGGTGAACTGCCCGAAGTAGGCCGGCCGGGCGAACAATATCGGGACACTGGTGAAGCTTTGCCCGACGCCGATCACGAGTACCAGCACCAGGATGCCCATCAGCCCGATGCGCATCCGGTTCGAGGGTTCTAGCGTTCTCATTGCGGCGTGCACCTACCCGTCGGCTGCTGGAACAACCGGACCGTGCGAACCGGGCCGCCGCCCTGCAGCCCGTTGATCTTGAGCGTGACGTCGCAGGCGTAGAAGTTCACGAAGTCTCCGTAGGACCCGATGCTGCGGCCGATCAGGTTCAGCGCGGTCGGCACCTTGTGGAAGTAGTCGTCGAGCTGGACGCGCTGATCGATCAGCGGCTGCTGAATCTGGTCGAGGTAATTGAGGGTCTTGTGCAGCAAGGCGCGGTCCTCGCCCAGCAGATCGGCCACCGTCCCGGCGGCGTTGCTGATGTGCGCGGTCCCGGCCGCCAGCGGTTCGGCGTGGTTCTTCAGCCCGGTGATCAGCACCTCGAGGTTGTTGACGGTCTGATCGAACTGCTGGCGATGCTTGACCGTCGTGTCCAAGACGATGTTCAGGTTCTTGATGACCTCGCCGATCGCCTGGTCACGCTCGCCGATCTGATTGGTCAGTTGCGCGGTCTGGTCGAGGATGTCGTTGATGGTGCCGCCCTGCCCCTGGAAAACGGTGACCAGCGCCGTCGCGATCGTGTTGACCTTTTCCGGGTCCAGCGCGTGGAACAGCGGCTTGAAGCCACCGATGAGCGCGTCGAGATCCAGCGCCGGAGAGGTGTGGGCCAGCGGGATCAATCCACCCGGCGGCAGCGAGCGGTCGGCGCCTTCGCCCTCGCCGCGTTTGAGCTCCAGGTAGCGGTTACCGATCAGGTCGAGATAGCGGATCTGTGCGGTCGTCGACTGATACAGCGGCACCGCGCGGTCGACGTCGAAAGTCACCCGCACCCGTTTGCCGCCGTCGGCCAGTTCTATCGAACTGACCTTGCCGATCTCGACTCCCGAGGCGCGGACGAATTGACCCTGCCGCAGTCCGCTGATGTTGCTGAATTCCGCCGTGTACCCGTAGGTCCGGTCAAAGCGCATCTGACCGAAGACCACGACGATCATCACAGTGAAGAACACCAGCACCAACGAGAAGATGCTGAGTCGGACAATGGTTCCGGTGAGTTTCATGGGTTGATCGTGTTATCCCCGACTTGGCGCCCCCAGACGTACTCGATCGCGTAGGGCGATCCAGTGTCCAGGTGGTTGTACGGCGCGATGCTGTTGCCGGTGTCCATGACGAGCTCCGGCGCGGGCCATAGGTCGTGCGTGATGTGCTGCCAGCATCCTGGCGCACCCCCCGGCCCACCGCGGGCATTCACGCGCGGCAGGTTCTCCGGATAGGTGTAGGGGTTGGGCGCGCCGCCGACCACGCCGGCAACACCGCCGAAAAGGGTCGCAAGCGTGGCAACCGCCGATACCGGGTTGGCGATCAGCCCCAGCCCGGACAGCGCCTCGGTGTGGGCATTGAGCGAGTAACCGTTACCGGCGAGGAACGAGGCGGCCTTGGGCTCGATGTCGTGGTAGTTACGCAGGGTGCAGTAGATCGCCGGACTGTAGGTGTCCAGCAGCTGAGCCGAGGGCACCAGGTCCGTCGCACCCCGGGCCAGGAATGGGCCGCCTTTTTCGAAGATCTCCGCGCCGGTGTTGCCGAACCCGGCCGCCGATAACAGCGCGGAGTCCAAGTCCTTTTGCTGCTGGTTGATCGTGCGCGAGGTGATCACCGCGTTGTTGAGGAAGTCGATTAGATCGGGTGCGGCGTTGGCGTAGGTGTCGCCCAACGCGGCCAGCTGCTGGATGTCGCGGCGGGCCTGCGGCATCTGCGGGTTGACGTCGTCCAGGATCGCGTTGGCGTTGACGATCGACTGGCCGAACTTGTCGCCCAACCCCGCCAGCGCTTGTGCGGCCGCGCTCAGCGTCAGGTTCAACTTGACCGGGTCCACCTTCTCCGAGATGGAGGTGAGGGTCTGGAACAACGTATTGATTTCGGTGGTCACCGACCTGGCATCGATCACCGTCTGGGATGAGAGCTTTTGCGGCGACGGGTTGGCCGGCGTCGTCAGCGACACATACTTACCGCCGAACACGGTGGTCGCCTTGATATCGGCGTTCACATTGGCCGGGATCAGCGACAGATACCTCGGATACACATCCAAGACGAATTTGGCCGCCGGCTTACCGTCGCGGCTGGTTTCGGAGATGGTGGCCACCCGGCCGATCTCCACCCCGTTGTAGGTGACCTTCGAGCCCGGATCCATCACCAACCCGGCGCGCGACGCGAGCATCGTCAACTTCGTCTTGGGCGTGAAGTCCCCGCGGAACTGTCCGTATACCAACGCGAAAGCCACGGCAGCGATGACCAGAACCCCGACCGCCGCCAGCTTGTACGGCGGTGTGCGCGACCTGTTGGTCTTGATGGGCCCGGCCATGTCGCTAAACCGTGAGCGCGAAATTCGGGTTGACGCCGTAGAGCGCCAACGCAGCGGACAAGACAACTACCTGGACCGAGACGAGCGAGAAACGCATCGACCGGCCGACGCCCTCGCCGACACCGACGGGTCCGCCGCCGGCGTTGTAGCCGTAATAGCAGTGGGTGATCATCACGACCGCCGTGATGATGATGGCCTCCAGGAACGACCAGAACACGTCATCGGGGCGCAGGAACGTCCGGAAATAGTGGTCGTAGGTGCCGCTGGATTGTCCGTAGAGCACCGTCGTGGTGATCTGCGGCGACAGGAAACACATGATCATCGCCATCGCGTAGAGCGGAATGATCACGACCAGGCCGGCCATGAACCGTGTGGTCGCCAGGAACGAGATCGACTTGATCCCCATCACTTCCAGGGCGTCGATCTCTTCACTGATCCGCATCGCGCCGAGCTCGGCGGTGGCGCCCGCGCCGACCGTGGCGGCCATCGCAATGCCGGTAACGACCGGGGCCGCGATGCGCACGTTGATCAGTGCGGCGAAGAAGCCGGTGAACGCCTCGACCCCGATGTTGCCCAGGGACGCGAAACCTTGGATCGCGACCAG
>Ga0208987_1000050_pt1 | contig 28416 bp, 25 predicted proteins | sample MedBloCARef_O2_FD_187845 | JGI IMG/M metagenome (GOLD analysis project Ga0208987, IMG submission 187845) | Forest soil microbial communities from El Dorado National Forest, California, USA - Mediterranean Blodgett CA Ref_O2 (SPAdes) (version 2) | ecosystem: Environmental > Terrestrial > Soil >... | reverse complement strand
CTCGGACAGTAGTTTGATTTCCGCAAGGTCCAGCAGCTGAGCGAGCATCGAACTGGTGACGAAGAGAACCAAGTTGCGGCCGGGGCATTCGGCGGGTCCCGCGCTGAACGGGACCAATTGCGGGTAGCGGCGAGCGCGCCCGTCCAGCCAGATCTCCGGGAGGAACTGGTCTGCAAACGGCAGTGTGTCGGGATCACGGTGGAATGCCGGCACGCAGATGAACAAGCTTGCACCCGAGCGCAGCGTGAACTGTTCAGCTCCATCCCGCCAAGTAGTGTTATCTACGGTCTCGCGCAGCAGCGCCGGCGTAGTGGGCCACAGCCGCACTGATTCCAAGACGGACGCCCGCAAGTACGGACGCGTCTGCGGTGTGTCCGGAGCGCTTGTCTCCCATTGACTCTGGGTCTCGGGTCGTGTCGCGAGTAGCGCCGCGGCTCGTATTGTGGCCATGCCGGCGGCGTCGAACGCGAACAACCAGTGCGGTACCTGGCCGATGGGGTCCAGCTCGCTGGTCGCGTTGAGGCTCGTCAGTGCACCCAGCAGACTCTTTGGATCGGCATGCTTGGCGTAGCCGTGGAGCCGTTCGAGAAAGCGGGTCCGGCGCCGCGGGTGCACTGGCGTGGCAAATGACCAGTTCGCGGACCGGCGCAGACGCGCCAGGTCGTTTGTTACGGCGTCGTCATCACGCGCCGCATCGCCGAGCACCAAGCGACGTACCAGGCGCCACCAGGCCTTGGTGAACTGTGCCGAATCGAGGGTGCCGCTGTTGAGGGCATGGACGGCCAGGGCCGTGGTTTCCTCGGCGATAGTGGCGGCCAACGGTGCGGCGAGGTGATGGAGGTCGGCCTGGGTGTCCAGAGCGCGTTCGTTCAACGTGCGCCGTGGCTCGCGCAGTGGTCCACGCGTGATGAGGACCGCATGCGGCTGAAACTTTTCCAGCGCACGGCGTTTCTCCCAGCTCGCCGGATGGAATGGTGTCGGGGTGGCGTCGAGGACACGTCCGACATCGCCTGGGTCTAGAAGGACGATGAGTCGCCGGCCCGGCAGCGCTAGTTCGACCGGCCCGCTGCCGTACTTTCGGCGCAACTGGCGGATACGGTCGATCGATCGGCGGTCCGCCTGAATTCGTTCCAGCAGTCCCACCACTGGGCGCCTGCGCATGATCGCCCCACCGGCGATCGATGCGCCCGCCAGATCGGCGAGCACTGCGAGCGCCGAAACACCCGTGATTCGATTGTGATCGGCAATGTCGGACAAGGCGGAACCTCCTTCGTTGCATGTGGCGACTCAAGCTGGCAGGTACCCGTGTCGCCGCCGGCCAAACGATTCTCGATGTTGCCCATGAAGCTTTTGCGCGATGCCCTTGGGGCACGGCACGAACCGGTCCGCTTGCGGGACTGAAGCTTTTGGGCGCGCAGCGGCCGTGCTCACCCGATATCCTGAAGCCGCTTGTTGTTTGGCGCGCTTTGCGCCGGGTAGACGCGAGCAATGGCTGAAACACGACTTGCACTCGTCACCGGTGCTTCCAGCGGGATCGGCTTCGAGCTGGCGCGGCAATTCGCGCAACATGGCTACGATCTTGTTGTTGCCGCGGAGGACGACGGTATCCACGATGTCTCCAATCGCCTAGCAGATCTCGGATCCGCGATTCAGGCAGTGCAGGTCGACCTGACCACCGCTGGCGGAGTCGAGCACTTGTACCAGAATGTGGTGGATGGTGGCCGCAGATTATCGGCGGCGGCTCTGAACGCGGGCGTGGGCCGGGGTGACATGTTCTTGAAATCGGACTTAGCGGACGATCTCGGTATCGTCGACCTGAACGTTCGGTCCACCGTGCATTTGGCAAAGCTGGTGCTGCGCGACATGGCGAATTCCGGGGAAGGCAAGGTGTTGTTCACGTCCTCGGTTGCCTCGATGATGCCGGGTTCTTATCAGCCGGTCTACAACGCATCGAAGTCCTTTGTTCAGTCGTTTGCTGAAGCGCTGCATGACGAATTGCGCGACACCTCGATCACCGTCACCGCGCTCATGCCCGGCGTCACTGACACGAATTTCTTTCATCGCGCGAAGATGGACGACACGGCCGCGGGCAGAATGCCCAAAGACGATCCTGCGCAGGTGGCGCAGCGCGGATTCGATGCCATGATGCACGGAGACCGGAAGGTAGTGGCGGCCTCGGCAATGTCGAAAGCCCTCGGCACTGTATTGCGCCTTTTACCCGACAGCATCAAAGCTGTTGTAAATCGGGTGATTTCAGTTCCGACCGAACACTGAGCGACCTTGCCTGTTCACTTACAAAAATGGCAGCGCCCGTACGCTGCGGTCTAGAAAGTAGAGCCGTTTGGCAGGCCGCGCGGCGGGTATCCGCCCAACACAGCTTTCTTCAGCCGGCAGGAATGGCTCAGTGTCCCAGTGGTTGTGAGCGCCGATAGGCGCTTTCGATGCCTGGCTCTTCTCCTGTGTTTCTCTTGAAAGGAACGTGGCTAATGCGCGTTGCTTCGGTGCCGGCTTCGCACGTCTATGTTCGCCATTTGTCCGAACCCGGCGGGATTGACAGTGTTGTGCGCCTGGCGGATCCGGCTCCGGCTGACGGGCGTACTGTGCCGGGCGGTTGGTGGCCCCCGCTGATGCTCGAGCCGGGATGGGTCAGCGAGAATCGCGACAAGTTCGATGTATTTCACATCCACTTCGGGTTTGACGCCATCGGACCCGACGTACTGTGCGGGGTTGTGCGAGAACTCAAGGTGCACGGCAAGCCGCTGGTCTACACAGTGCACGACCTACGCAACCCCCACCACACGGAGTCGGTGGCTCACGCCCAGCAACAGGATGTGCTCGTCGCGGCCGCAGATGAGCTGGTCACGCTGACACTCGGTGCTGCGCAGGCAATTTGGGATCGGTGGGGACGTAAATGCCACGTACTTCCCCATCCGCATGTGCTCGGCAGCCATCGGATAGAGCAGAAACGTCACATTGGCGAATGCTTCGTGGTCGGCCTGCACGCGAAGAGTTTGCGGGCCAACATGGATCCGCTGCCGGTCGTGGATGCACTCGTCGACATCGTGTCAGTGTTGCCGCACGCGGTGCTGCAGATCGATGTTCACGACGAGATTTTCGACCCTTCGAACCACTGGTTTGCGCCGCAGACCGGCGCGGCGCTATTGGACTATGACCGGCACGACCATGTCCGGGTCCGGGTGCACCCGTACTTCTCCGACAATGAATTGTGGGATTATTTGGCGTCGCTGACCGTATCGGTGCTTCCGTATCGCTTCGGAAGCCATTCGGGTTGGGTTGAAGCCTGCTTTGATCTCGGCACCGCCCCCATCGTTCCCAGCTGTGGGTTCTACGACCAGCAACGTCCGTGCGGGGTCTTCGGATTCAGCGAAGACCACTTCGACGCGGAATCCCTACGCCGCGCGGTCGATGACGCGTACTTCCGCTGGGCGCTCGGTGCACCCACTCCACGAGCGACCTGGGCGGAGCGTCGCACGGAACGCGTCGAACTCGCTGCAGCTCACCGCCAGCTGTATCGGGCTGTGCTCGCATGAACGAGAGGCTTCGTATCGCGTTGATCGCCTCGAATCGTTTTTCCATAAGCCAGCCATTCGCCGGCGGATTGGAAGCGCATGTATGGCATCTGGCGCGTGCGCTCGCCCAACGTGGTCACCAGGTTTCGCTCTTCGCCGCCGCTGGATCCGACCGGGATCTGGACTGTCACACCCTTGCGGTTCGCAGACTAGATGTCTCAGCGGCTGCGCAAGCTGATGTTTCCATGCCCGCAGCAGCGTTCATGGCAGATCACCACGCCTACCTGACGTTGATGTTGCAGCTGGCAAGCAGCGCCCGTGAGGATTTCGACATCATCCACAACCACAGTCTGCACTACCTGCCAGTGGCGATGGCGCCCATGCTTTCCACTCCGATGCTCACCACGGTGCACACCCCGCCGACACCGTGGCTGGAGTCGGCAATCGACGCCGCGGCGGGTGGGGGTACGCAATTCGCAGCTGTCTCTCAGCACACGGCAGCGGCCTGGAGCAAAGCCATCAGGAATATCACCGTGGTTCCCAACGGGATTGCCGCCCACCAGTGGCCGTTGGGGCGTGGCGGAGAACCCCTCGTATGGTTCGGCAGAATCACCCCCGAAAAAGCGCCTCACCTGGCGATCAGCGCGGCCAGGCGCGCCGGCAGGCCACTCGTCCTCGCCGGCCCGATCTCTGACCCGCACTACTTCGCCACCGAGGTGGCGCCGCGCCTCGGTGATGAGACCCGATACGCCGGTCATCTTGATCAGGCTCAGTTGGCGCGGCTCGTCGGTGCCTCGGCGGCGGCACTGGTCACCCCGATGTGGGACGAACCGTACGGCCTGGTGGTCCCCGAAGCAATGTGTTGCGGCACACCAGTTATCGCCTTCGCCCGCGGTGGCATTCCCGAACTCGTTGCGCCCCAGGCTGGCCGACTCATTCCGCCCGGCGACGTGGCCGCGATGGCAGACGCCATACCCGAGACCGCGCGTCTTCCACGAAAGCAGGTGCGCGACTATGCAGTTCGCCGCTGCTCTTCGGAAGCGATGCTCGGCGCCTACCTCGACTTGTACCGGCAGATGCTCGACAACCACAGCGAGGCCAACAGTGATCGGCTACTACATTCATCATCACGGTTTTGGGCATTTGGCGCGGGCGACAAGTATCAGCGCACACCTGCGCCGCCCGGTCACTGCGCTGAGCTCTCTGGACATTCCCGCGCCGCATCCATTTGCGGCCGTGGTGAAGCTACCGCGTGACGACCAGGCAGAGCTGGTAAGCGAGCCTACCGCTCATGGCGCGCTGCATTGGGCACCACACCACGACACCGGTTTTGGACGGCGAATGGCCGCAGTGGCCCGTTGGGTTGCTGAGGCGCAGCCGGAAGCATTCGTCACGGACGTGTCGGTGGAAATTGCAGTATTCGTTCGTCTGCTGGGAGTACCAGTGATTGTGGTGGCGCTTCCCGGCAAACGCATCGACGCCCCGCACGTGCTTGCGCACCGTCTTGCCGACCACATTGTGGCGGCGTGGCCTCGGGAGTTGTGTGTGCCGGCATGGTTGCGCCCGCACGCGGAGAAGACGACTTACGTCGGCGGGATAAGCCGTTTCGACGGGCGGGTCTGTTCCTCAACTGATGGCGTCATCTCTGTCGCCAGGACTTCTGTATCGGACGAGGGGGTGCGAATTCTCGTTCTGGGAGGCGCCAGTGAAAGCTTCGACGTCGAGATCGGCGACGGCGCGCAGGCGTGTCCGGGGACGACGTGGACGGCGCTCGGCGCCACCAGCGGTCGTTGGACAGATGACCCATGGCCGCAGATCTGTACCGCCGACGTCATCGTCACACACGCGGGTCAAAGCTGCGTCGCTGACGTCGCAGCGGCCAAACGCAGGGCTGTCGTGATCCCGCGATCACGCCCCTTTGATGAGCAGCAGGCCACCGCAGCTGTGCTGCACCGGCACGGGCTGGCGACCGTCGTGCACGGCTGGCCTGACATTCGGGAATGGCCAGGTCTACTTGCGCGTGCCCTGGAAAGCGGGCCACGCAGGTGGGAACGCTGGCAGGTGCAGGGGGCAGCGGCCCGTGCCGCGACAGCGATTGAATTGACAGCGCAACGCTGCGTGGCGGTGGCAGCGGTATGAAGACCGCTGTGATCACCACGGCGCGAGGAAGGGGTTCCCATCTGCGCCGCCAGCTCCAAGGATTGGCGGAGAGCACGACCTCGGCCGACCTGCACATTGTGGTTGCGCTAGGCGATCCGCGGATCGCCGAAATCGTCGCCGAGGCAGGCTCTTCGGCGGTTGTTCTCACGTTGGGTGCCGCTGAGCCCATACCAATCGCTGAGGGCCGCAACCGAGGAGCCGCCGCCGCGCTGCAAGAGGGCGCTGAGCTATTGGTGTTCCTAGATGTCGACTGCATTCCGAGTGCGGAGATGATAGGTCGCTACCGGCACACGGCGGCCCAGCCCGAACATGCCGACGCTTTGTTGTGCGGACCAGTCACCTACCTAACACCACCAGGACCGCGTGGTTACGTGACGACTGAACTGCAGGCGCAGTACAACCCGCACCCCGCACGTCCGGCGCCTCCGGACGGCGATGTCCTCCCCACGACGGATTACGCGTTGTTTTGGTCGCTCTCGTTCGCCCTGACTGCCACAACGTGGAAAAGGATCGGCGGCTTCTGCGAGCGATATCGCGGCTACGGCGGCGAAGATACCGATTTCGCGCAGTGCGCTGCGGAGCAGAAGGTGCCGATGCGCTGGGTGGGCGGTGCTCATGCATTCCACCAGTTCCATCCCACGACCGACCCGCCGGTGCATCACCTCGATGACATTCTGCGCAATGCGGCGATCTTTCGTGAGCGGTGGGGCTGGTGGCCTATGCAGGGGTGGTTAGCTGCCTTTGAGGCGGACGGTCTCATTACCCGCGACGCCGACCGACGTCCTTACCGCTCGAATCACGTTGGCTAGGAACAGATTCACGGCCAGGCGCGACCGGCAGCGACCGCTAAAACAAGCACCTGACCCATAGTGGGTGCCCACGCTGGCTTGCGGCGGCGAGCCGGACGATCGAGCTTAGCCGAGGCAGTCGGCTGCCAGCGTCAATTCTGCGGACATATTCCGCTCCATCATCGCCAGCGCTGCAGCACCCAGCTCAGCATCAAGGTGCGCGACGGCATCGGTCGGAATCACAACCGGGATGTGGCGCACGTAGGCGTCGAGTGCGCTGTAGAGGATGCATTGCTCGGTGACCTGGCCGGTCAGGATCAACCGCTTAGTGCCCAGACGATCAAGCAGATACGCTAACGGCGTCGAATAGAAGGCGCTGTGGCGGACCTTGGTCACCACGCGGCTGCCCTCGGGCGGCAGGATCGGATCCACCAGATCGGGTCGTGCGCCATGGCAGGCGGAGCGAACGATATCGGAAAACTCGGCGCTGAAATCGCCGTAATTGTCATTGACGTACACCAGATCGACATCGGAGTCGCGCGCGCGGTGGACCAGATCGGCCAGCGGCGCGATGATCTTGGCGACATTGGGTATGAGTTTTTCGGCGTCGGCATGCTGGTAGCTGTTCAGCATGTCGACCACTAGGACAACGGTGTCGCTCATGGTGTGCTGGATACCCACCGTTCCGCGATCACATCGGCCAAGCGAGAATGGGAGGGCGATGAACTTTTGCAATCGCTAAAACCAGGAGTCCGTCCCCGTCGCCGCATGCACGCATGCACGCATTGATCGACACCGAAAATGGCTGCGCGGTCGAGCACAGTGCTAGCGGATTGCTTGTCTGGTGGCCGGCTTGGGTTTGAGTTTGGCGACTTTGGCCTGGGCGGCTTGCTGATCGCGTAGCTCAATAACGCCTTCTGCATCGCTGCCGACCGGTTTGGCCGCGCCCTCGAGGACTTCGCCGACCACGCGCACCGCTCGTGGGAGGGCCGTGTTGGTCATCGCCTTGAATGCGGGCACCGCGGCGATGAACAGTGCGAGTGGCGGTTCGATGAGGCCCAGCCCCACTGCCGCCGCGAGACCGCCGAAGTAGCCGATCGACCTTGGTATGTCGACCTCCACGGTGCCAAACTGAACTTCGAGCACATTTCCTGGCGTGCCAAATCGCACCTGCATCGCAGTGTCAGAAGTCATCAGAGTCTTTCCCGTCTTCGCTGCCTGTTTGCCGGTTTATCTAGTACCCAGTTCGGCGGTCGCTATCACCTTCGCTCCGCATTGGACTGTCTCCGGCAGAAGCTTCCTCGCTTGCCTACAACTCCCTCTTGTCCCTCTTGGCATCGGGAACTGCTTCCGCTCGCTGGCGCATCTCTCTCGTATGGCTGGCGGTGCACACGTCGCGGCAGACGGACCGTTTGATTATTCCTCTCTTTTGCCGCTTGCTTCGCGCACTTCGCGACAGGTGCCACCGTCATGGATGACCGCGAGTACGCCGAGGTCCTTCGGCAAACAATGACGGAATTGACCGCACGATTCGCTCGCCCGACCGAACTCGATGTCACGTTGCAGACGGCAACGGCTCGGTTGACCTCATTGACGGTGTGGAGTCCGCGGCCATATTACTGATCTCGGGTGCTGACCCTTTCCAGTCAGTGGCGGCGACCTCATAGCTTGCCGTCGACATCGATGATTTACAGCAACGGTTCCGTGCGGGACCCTGCCTAGACGCCGCTGCCGGTCACTCGACGGTCGTGTCCAACGACCTCGGTGAAGACCCGCGATGCCCGGGTTTGAGTCCGAAAGGGTTATTGCGCCGATGTGGGCGTTATGGGTGTAGAGCTGAAACGACATCAGACTGTGGGACACCGGCTGCAAGAGCGGCCTCGGCGAATTGCGATGCACGACTTCGGTTTCAGTCCGCACTGGCAAGCAGAGACATCATCGGCCAAGCCAAAGGCATGATCGTGGACCGGGTTCAATGTCGACGCGGTCCGCGCCTTCGAATTACTCACGAAGCTATCGCAGACTTCCAACACGCGATTAGCCGAAATTGCGGAGGAGATAGTGACGCGAGGAACAGGACCGAAATCTTGAAGTAGAGCGGGCCGCCTCAATGGTGCTCAGTGCTGTGGGTGTCAAGGCCACGCCGCTGAGCGGTCGGGCTCAGGTCGAGCCTTGACCGCCGCGACACCACCGCGCGAATCAGCTTCTGTCAGCAAGCGGCGCTCTGCGCGGGAGCAGGCCGCACCCGATGGCTCTGATGTTTACCCAGCCGACTTCTTGCGATCCGAACGGATTCGGCCATGCCTACCTGAGGCCGGCATCGCAGCGTGCCTCCGGCAGACCGAATTTGGGGCATCTAGACGTGGCAGCAAACGGTGCAGACATCGCGATATCCGCTTGCTCCGGCGCCGACGTTGTCACAACGTCGTCACAACTAGGTTGTCGCAACTAGTACCAATAAGAGGAATCGACAGGGAACGGCTTGAGACGGCTTCTGCTGGTCAGATTGCATCGAGAGTTATTGCAAGACAGCGAAATTCAGCCGCTGTCCGACTGGGGGGTCAAGTGGTCGCAGGTTCAAATCATGTCAGCCCGACCATGAAAAGGCACGCGCACGGCACCGCGAAGGGGCCCAAACTTGAGCGCGTCAAGCTGCGTATCGACGCTTCGCCACAGCCAGACACCAGGCGGCTGCGGGTGAGCGTAGCCGTACCAAGAACTATGGCTACGAGCGCGAATTATGAACGAGCAGCGAATACTGTCGTTGCACCGCACTTGTGTTTCACAAGTTGTCGCTGGCGAAGCAGCGACGGCCCGGGGGAGTGTCTGAGTTCACGGATGGCTCAGCTCGGGATCTAAAGCCGTAGGTTAGTGTGGCTAAGATTACCTCTAAGCTAATTAGTTGAGCAGCCTTCGCCCCTGGTTAGGAAAGCGCGCATGACGACCACCGAGCCATGGAGAGAGTCGCGAGATCCTAAGGTTCCCCCAAGTACCGAGGAAAAACTCGGCCCACAGCGCGCCAAGAAGAAGAAGGGGCTGCTGGGCCGTTTCTGGCTGGTGCTCACGATCGTGGTTGTGGTCGCGCTATCCGGATTCGTCGTATACCGGCTGCACGATGTCTTCGGCGTCCACAGCGGTTCGTTCGGTGGTGGCTCATCCGGTGACGTCATCGACCAGTTCAACGCCAAGACCATCACGCTCGAGGTCTGGGGCTCACCGGGCAGCACGGCAACCGTCAACTACCTCGACGAGAACTCCCATCCGCAGCAGGCCCTCAACGTCCCCTTGCCCTGGAGCACAGTATTGAAGTCAACGAAGCCCGGCATCCCGGCGAACCTGCTAGCGCAAGGAGACGGGAGTTGGATTGCCTGCCAATTCGTCGTGGACAACCACGACGGGCGCGGTGCGGTGATCAAGGGTGCTAATCACTCGCCCGCCAACGAAAACGTCAATGCCTTCGTCTACTGCCTGGACAAGTCCGCATGAGCGAGACCACCGAAGCTGCGCCGCGTGTTGATCAGCCACTGATCCCGCCGTTCCTGCCGCGGTTGATCCATCGGCTTGCGTTGCCGATCGTCTTCATCTGGCTGGGCATTGTCTTCGTCTCCAACACCATCTCACCGCAGCTGGAGGTTGTCTCCAAGAGCCACTCGGTGTCGCAGAGTCCCAAGGACGCGGTGTCGTTCCAGTCGATGATGCGCGTCGGGTCGACGTTCAAAGAGTTCAGTTCCGACAGCTCGGCAATGATCCTGCTGGAGGGCGACAAACCGCTAGGGCCGGAGGCGCACACCTACTACGACGAGATCGTCAAGCGACTCGAGCAAGACACGAAACACGTTCAGCACATCCAGGACTTCTGGAGTGATCCCCTGACCGCCGCGGGCTCCCAGAGTCACGACCAAAAAGCCGCGTATGTCCAGGTGTACCTCGCCGGCAACATGGGCAGTGGCCAGTCCACCGAGTCGAGCGAGGCCGTCCGCAAGATCGTGAACTCGGTGCCGGCGCCGCCGGGGATCAAGGCCTACGTCACCGGTGCTGCTCCGTTGTTTGCCGACCAGTCCCACGCGGGTGAAAAAGGCGTCAAGAAAGTCACCATGGTCACCTTCCTCGTGATTGTGGTGATGCTGCTGTTCGTCTACCGCTCGATAGTCACCGTTCTGATCATGCTGGTGATGGTCTTCGTCGAGTTGGCCGCCGCCCGCGGTGTTGTCGCGACGCTCGGAAACTACGAGATCATGGGGCTCTCCACGTTCGCCAACAACATGCTCGTGCTGATGGCAATCGCGGCCGGAACGGACTACGCGATCTTTGTGGTAGGCCGATATCACGAGGCCCGCGGTCTGGGCGAGACGCGTGAAGAAGCGTTCTACACGATGTTCCACAGCACGGCCCATGTCGTGCTGGGGTCGGGGCTGACCATCGCCGGCGCGATGTACTGCCTGAGCTTCTGCCGGTTGCCCTATTTTTCGTCACTCGGCATACCCTGCGCCGTCGGCATGCTGGTCGCGACCCTCGCGGCCTTGACCTTGGCACCGGCGGTCCTGACCGTGGCATCGTTCTTCAAGCTGATGGACCCGAAGCGAAAGCTGCAGACGCAGGGCTGGCGACGCATCGGCACCGCCATCGTCCGCTGGCCTACACCGGTTCTTGCGGTGACCATCGCCGCCGCATTAGTCGGTCTGCTCGCTCTGCCCGGCTACAAGACGGACTACGACACCCGCCACTTCCTGCCGCAAGACACCCCGGCCAATATCGGGTATGCAGCTGCCGACCGACACTTCAACCAGGCTCGGCTCAATCCTGAGCTGTTGATGATCGAGACGGATCACGACCTGCGTAACCCGGCCGACTTCCTCATTCTGGACAAGGTCGCCAAGGCGGTCTTCCGCATCCCCGGTATCGGCCGAGTCCAGACCATCACCCGGCCGTTGGGCACGCCGCTCGACCACAGCACCCTCGGTTTTCAAATGGGTGCACAAGCCGCAGGGCGGCTCCAGACCCAGCACTATCAGGAAGAGCAGGCGAAAAACCTGCTGAACCAGGCGGACGAGCTCAAGAAATCGATGGCAACGCTGCATGAGCAGATGCAGGTCACCCAGGATCTGAGCAACACCACACACGAAACCACCAAGCTCACCAAGGAAACCGTGAAGATCACCGAGTCGTTGCGCGACGAAATCGCCAACTTCGACGACTTCCTCCGGCCGATCCGTAGCTACTTCTACTGGGAGAAGCACTGTTACGACGTCCCAGCCTGCTGGGCAATCCGGTCTATCTTCGAAGCGCTCGACGGCATCGACCAGGTGGCTCAGAACATTGAGAACCTCAGCGCGAATCTCGACAAGCTGGATCAGATCCAGCCGAAGCTGGTGGCACTGATACCGCCGCAGATCGAGAGCCAGCAGCACAACCTCGACACCATCATGTCGAACTATGCGACCACAGAGGGTCTCAACGACCAGGCGAAAGCGCAGGCCGACAACGCCACCGCGCAGGGCGATGCCTTCGACAAAGCGAAGAACGACGACACGTTCTACCTTCCGCCGGAGGCGTTCAAAAGCCCGGACTTCGCGCGTGGTCTCAAGCAGTTCATCTCACCCGACGGGCACGCTGTCCGGTTGATCATCTCGCATGAAGGCGACCCGGCGACTCCTGAGGGCATCAGCCACATCGAGCCGATCAAGCAGGCCGTGCACGAGGCCATCAAAGGAACGCCGTGGGAGGGCGCCAACGTCTACCTCGGCGGCACCGCCGCGACATATAAGGACATGCACGACGGCTCCGACATCGACCTGTTGATCGCCGCAATTTCCGCGGCCACACTGATTTTCGTCATCATGCTGATCATCACCCGAAGCGTCGTTGCGGCCGTCGTGATCGTCGGTACGGTGCTGCTGTCGCTGGGCGCCTCGTTCGGACTCTCCGTGCTCCTATGGCAGTACATCCTGGGGATCAAGTTGCACTGGATGGTGCTGGCGATGGCGATCATCCTGCTGCTGGCGGTCGGCTCGGACTACAACCTGCTGCTGATATCGCGGTTCAAGGAGGAAATCCACGCCGGGCTCAAGACGGGGACGATCCGCGCGATTGCCGGTTCGGGCTCGGTGGTGACCGCCGCCGGTCTGGTGTTCGCCGCCACCATGGCCACGTTCGCCTTCAGCCCGCTGCGGGTTATGGCCCAGGTGGGTACGACGATCGCGCTGGGTCTGTTGTTCGACACCTTGATCGTGCGGTCGTTCATGACCCCGTCGCTTGCCACCTTGCTCGGGCGCTGGTTCTGGTGGCCGCAGCACGTGCGTCCACGGCCGGCCAGCACCATGCTGCGACCGTATGGAACGCGTACCGCCGTGCGCGAGCTGATCCTCAACGACGTTGACGAAAGCCCACCGGGCGGACTGGTCAAAAAGCGCTAAAAGCTATGTACCTCCGCGACGTCCTCGGCGAGGCGACCTACGAAACGCTCGCCCGCAAGTGCGAAACGATGACCACCGCCGCCATCGTGACTTACGCCTACGACCAAATCGACCACGCCCGAACAGAACTCGAACACTCTGGTTGAGTTGCGCGAGCCGCCCGTCCAACGCAAAAGCGGCGCAGCACGCCGTTCGCGGCCCAACTCAAGTTCAAGTTCCGCCAGGCTGGCCAACACTCCGGCCACCATTCGCCCGGTGGCGTTGGCTGTGTCAATGACTTCTCTTAGCGACCGCCCACCTGGAGCGGCCCCCTTCGGTAATCGCGGTTCAGCTGATCGACTCTCTGAACTCCACACCCTCCTGCAGGATCCGGGCCCAGTCGGCGATTTCGACGACAGGGTGGATCTCGTATTCGAGGATGGGGACGAATTTGCTAACGGTGTCTAGGAGGTCCGCCGGATTGTCGGTCTCCACTACGGCCAACACTCCACCCCCATCGACTCTGCCGACGAATTGGTGGAACGTCGTGCTGGCCGGTGGCGTCCACTTTGAAAAGAGTTCCAACCCGCGCCGCATGTCCGCGTCATTCTCTTTTCCGGAGCCGTTGAGCCGAGTCGTCGACGAGATGACGTACTTCATTTGTGCCTCCTCGGAATTGCGCCGTGCGCTGAGCGCGGTGCGCCCGCGCAGCTCACAGTGTCCTCCCAATGGCCGCAGGGCGAAAGGATCCGCCGGTAAAAGCGTCGGGTCCATGCCGCGGCCTACCCGGCCGAGGGGCGGTGCCTGAACCGGCCGGCGATCGTGATCGCCATTGGGGTCACCTCCGCTGCCAGCGCCACGCGGTCCTCGAAGTCCACGAACACCAGCGCTTCCTCTTCGATCCACACGTCCAACCGGTCGCCCAGGGCGATTACTGCTCGTGTTCCCATAACTGCACAGTTAGATCCTGAAAAACCGCGAGGGCAAACTGATCGTCCGCGCGCATGAGGGCCGACCTACTCATCAGCGCTCGCACGATCGATCCGTCCTTGTGAGCCAATTCGACGAGCATGTTCGCGAGGGCATGGACGACTGAAAGCAGGTATTCCGAGGCCGGAACCTGGTGGAAGATCTGGTGGAACCGCAGCGACAACACTTCGTCCGGCTCGCGGCCGACCATCTCGGCAAATGCGGTGTTAGTGAACAAGATGCTGCCGTCATGCGCGATGGCGAGTACCGGAGCCGGAATCCTCTGCAGCACGACCAACGCGGGCATCTGCTTCACGGTGGTCATCGGCGATTGGCTGTGTTGCGGGTTGCGTCGTCGCTCCGCAGACCGAAGGTGGTCTGCAGCACGGGGTGCGTCCTCACCTTCGAACGCAGCGTCCTCACCCTTCAATGAAGGTGCGACGGCTATTGCGGCGGCCGTGCTGAGGTTGACCTCGTGTTCGGTGGTGACGGGCAGCGGTGGTGAATGCTCCTCGGCAGGTGGAGCTGTCGTCTGCAGAGCGTCGCTAGGGCAGCACCGTCCAAGATGAGCACTTGGACTGGCGTGTGTCCCTCGATCGGATCCATTTGGCGTCGACGGCATTTGGCCACCTCGTTTGGGTCGTATGGGAAGAGCGTGGTCGTCTCATGGCGGGAATCTTGCGGGCGGGGACGGTCGGTGCGCACGCTTAGCGCACTTCCTGTTTTTGTCCGTGAAATGCTGGGCGTGTGTTCAAGTTGCCGTTCGCCACGCGAGTTAGCTGGCAAGAGCGCACCGATGGGTCTTTGTGCCGCCATTTGGCCTCCACAAATGCGCTGACGAACCGTCTCCGGCCGAGGCTTGCTCAATTTGACGATGCACGCGAGCCCTACCTTGCCTCTCGAGTCGGAGTTCCGCGCTAGAGCATTGACGCGTTCTCCAAAGCCAACCGCTAACCGACAGGCGTCGACCCGACCCCGGTTAGCGTGTGTTGCCGGACCAGCCTGTTATACCAGTGTCAATGACTCCGCCACAACAGCAACTGATATATACGCCAACAGTCCTCGGCCGTACGGGTTACAGCCCTAAGTGTGGCCAGAGCTACGACAACCGCGGACCCTCAGACAGCGCTTTTTCTGTTCCAGGTACCGATGAGTTCGCTTGGGTCGTAGCGGTAGCCATCGTTTCGTGGTGTAGCCCCATGGTTGTTTTTGTGAACGATGGCATCAGGCTGTTGTGCGTTTTGCGCCAATTCAGTTTGCGACTGTCGACGGTGACTAAGCAGTAGTCACCGAGCACGGAGCGCAGTCTGCGAAGCGATGGCCCAATGTGTTTTTGCAGCGGGACTCGTCGCTTACGTCGTCGATAAGGGCGGTCTCGGCGAGAAAGATGACCGGCTGATCGGCTGCTTGATCATTTCGTCGCCGACTTTGCGCAGTTAAGCGGTCACTTTTTGGACGGGTCTGTTGACGTCGATTGTGCTGAGATCACCGATGATAGGAAACTGTAAACGGGGTTAGGGCTGGCAGGCGGGGGTTGAGATGTCCGCGGTCATGTTGGTGAGCCCGCTTTCAGTTCGGGCGCCGCCAGGGTCAACTGTTCGGTGGCTGCGCAGGCGGGTTTCCACCATTTCGCTAGTGCCAACAGTTCGACGACTTCCTCGTCGAGGGTTGTCGATCGGGAACGCACGATCGTTGTCATGTCGGGTAGTCCCGGTGTGGCGCCCGCGATTTTGGCTTTGGCGGCATACGCCAGCTCAAGGGTGTGCGTCGCGGCGTCGCGTTCGCTGGTTGGCACGGAGTTTGCGTTAAGAAACGACGCTAGCTCGTGTGGCGCTATGTCGCGGAAATAGGGCCTCAGCTGCAGGATAGCGTCGCGGATTTCGATGACGGTTTGGTGCAGCTGCAGGGTTGTCTTTTGAAATCGATAGTCGCCGTGGTCGAGGTTGAAACTGCTCTCCGGGACCGCGGTTGTCATGCCCAACCGTAGAAGGCCCAGTTTATTCCAGGCTCGACTGGTGGGATCGAGTCCGAGGTAAGACAGCAGTCTTGCTGCGAGCTGAACCGCGCCGAAGATAAAGACGGTGACTGCTATAAAGAAGAACTCGAAGCCGTGATACCACAGCCGGAAATTCAGGGTGTTGGTCCAGCCGAGCTGGTCGGTCACGGCCAAGACCAGCGCCTCCAGGCAGCCTGCTGCGGTCACGACACCGAGCAGTAGCCCGCCAACGGCGAGCAGGAACTCGTGGTTCTGGGTGCTCTTGCCCAGCTCGGCTGCAAACATCCGACCTGCCCGAGCCGCCAGAACGAGAATCATTGTCAGGGAGAAGCTCCACGCCAAGATCGCGTCCCAGCCACCGGCGACTTCAAGGGTTTGACTGGCGACGCGGGCAGGAGTGGCAGCGACCAGGAATGCCACGGACAAAATGACCGCGGCCAGCCGGTAATAGCGGTGACCGCGGCGCGTTTCGACCGGTGAGAGCTTAGTCCACAGCATCGTGAATCCAATGAATTCGGTGGAGGCGAAAATGATTGCTACGAAAACCAATTGCTGGGCGGTGGTGACGGTCATCAGGGCGCTTCTGGACATCCCGGCTTCTACATCGTGCTCACGCAGGAGCTGAGCCAGCATGAGCCATGCCATCAGATTGTTGTAGTAGGTGTCGTAGAGGTTGGTCCTGCACCAGCGCCAGCGTGCAGCGAGAATGATCACCATAAATGTGATCACCGGCCAGGCGATGATGCCTGGGACGGTAGAGGTCATTGGCGACGGAAGAAGGCGCTGCGCATCATCACCGATGAGCGTTCGTTGGCTTCGGTGGCAGCGATCATCAGCAGGGAAGCGAACATTTCGGCGTCGCGCTCCTGGGCGCTCCCACCGTTGGTGCGTCCCAGCACAGCGCGCACAGTTCGAGGATCAATGTCGGGCAAGACTTGGCGACACAGGTCTTGTTCGCGCGCCCTGTCGTCGCCGAAAGCCGGACTTCGGAGGTGGCCTAGGAGCATGTGCCCTATCTCGTGGCCCACGATCTGGTCGATGTGGTAGTCGGTGGTTCCGATCTCGTGCAGGATCAGGTCGTCGTTATCGCGAGCCAGCCAGAGCCCGCATGGACTGTCGGCCAGGGTCGCGGTGTCGGTTGGAACTAATCTGATTGGGCGGCCTCGCAATTCAGCCAGATTACGAATGAAGATGTCTCGGTCCCAGGGGACCGGGATCGGCTGGCGGCGCGCCAGCGCCAGCATGTCTGCGTTCGATGTAGCCGTTTGCACCTACGCCTCACCGCCATCTGGGGGCGCGATCGGCGGAAGCCGCTCAAGCTCGCGAACACGGTCAAGAATCAGGGCCACACTGTTGAGCGCCTGCGGAGTGAGGCCGCTCGCGCGCATTGCCAAATCCCGCACGCCGCCATCGCGCAATGCTTGCAGGAGATTAAGTTGCGCGTCGATCTGCGGGGCCGGGTCGCGATCAATGAGATAGCTCGCTGGCACCCCGAAAAACTCGGCGAGAGCGCGCAAATGCTGGATCGTTGGGTTGTCCTTAACTCCGTTTCTCAGCTGCCACAGGTAAGCCGGGCTGATCGAGACGCCGGTTTGACTGGTGATCGCGGCCGCGGCCGCAGCGTTCGACAGCGGCGGCGTGTTGGGCCGACGCATGATCTCGAAGAGCTTGTTCAGACGGGCTGCCAGTTCGCCCGTCTCCGCACCTTCGGCCTCCACGTCGCCGCCCAAATGTACTCCCGTTTCATGCGAACCCCAGCAGTGTGCACCCATGTTACCGCCTAGCCGTTCGCTAACGGCAACACTTATCGTCACCTACCGAGACTTTCCTCCCACTGAAAGGCCACGACACCGTGACGCTGATGTCTGCCAACCATCAGTGCATTCTCATTTCCGAGCCGCACTGAGCGGGGACGCTGTCGAGCAGTTAGGAAAGGCGTACAGACGATGCCGCTTGATGGGACGATGCCGGCGGTTCAGTGGTGACGAGCTTTCCGAGATACTGGACATTCCCGATGGCAAGCATGGTGTAGCCGGAGTGCTTGCTTGGCCGACACGTCTCTCCATCGCGATCAACCGGACGCTCCCATCGCCGACGACGTCTTCGAGGTGCAGGACGACGGCACAGTACTGATTCGCGACAACGAACGGCCCGAGTCGGATCGTCTGCGGCTGGAGAAGGCTGTGACGCAATGTCCTGCAGCGGCTTTGCGCTTAGTGGACTAGATGGTGTAGCCAGATGGCGGCCCGTGTCGGGTAGGTCGCGACTTCGCAGATGAGCGCGAAAATGTCACGCTCGGTGCGTGTCACTCACGATTGCCCGTGGATGGGACAGCAACAGCAGCGCCGACTGGAACTCCTTAAATCCATTGCACCCCTTGGTAATAACGCACAATGTTGCCCGTCGGGCACTATGGGAGTCGCGCTCATCCCCAAGGCAGCCCCGCCGCCGACCTTCCGCCCGAATCGGATCCGTGCTTCGAGCAGTGGGGACACCGGCGGCGCTTCCCTTTTCCTGCACGATCTGAGCCACGGCTGCGCGGAACATGGCCGCCTCCGCTGTAGCCGGAGATGACTCCAGGGGGGACGCCCGCCATATGGTTAACATCGGAAAGCGGGTCGGTGGGCCACCACTTCGATGGCAACGGGATGGCAACCCGGTTCCGCTGAGAGAGGAGAAAGCCACATGGGAACCCTGCAGATCAAGGGCGTTGTCCAAGACGCGAACGACCGGACCGGACAGACCTTCATCCTGAGCTTCAAGCGCGACTTGAAGCCTTTCGAGCGGTTCACGGTGCCGTTGCTGCTCACGCGGCATTTCTCGCCGACTGAAGCCGGCGGCTCCGCAGACGTCACGATCCGGCAGGCGCACCCGGATTTCTTCACGAACCCAGAGACGCGGGAGAATCTGAAGAAGCTGGTGGCTGACGCCGAGGCTCAGGCCGACGAGATGCTGTCCACGCAGCACACACATGCCGCCCAGAAGACTGCACAGGTCGAGGAAACCAACCGCCAGCTCGGCCAGATCGACTGGGACTCATAGTCCGAGCGTCCCGATCAGTCCCTCCACGGCCCGCCGTTCGCCATCGTCGGAGCCGTACCAGCTCTTGAACGGCAACGTAATCGGTGCGATGAAATTGATTGTACCGCAATAAGATTAGAGCCCGGCAACGCTACGGAGGCGGAAGCTGGCCTTGATGGCTTGGGCAGTAGACGGTCACTGATGCGGTGAGGAATCTGACCGCGGTGCGTGTAACGCGATCGGGAACTAGGTGTAAAGACGGATTGTCTTGATACGTCGTGTTCGTCACCTCGTCCACTACGGCCTGGAACGGAGTGCCCCGATCGAGTTCGCTACAGAGTTGATGGGCTCGGTAGACGAGCCCCGGCACGTTATCGGTGGCGGGAATCTGTAGTTGGGCGAGCAACGCCACAAACTGGTCCTCCTGAGGGTCGGCGTGCGCTACGCCAGCGCAAATAGTCGCGGCGGTGAGCACCGCCGAGGCGCTAACCAGAGCGTCTGCGAGGCTGGTGATGTGGGTGCGCACGGCAGGATTCCCGTTTCTTCGGTGGCACCTGCTCGACCTCTAATTGGATCGACACTAAGCGGTAACAATGGCGGCGGCTGGGGCCTGCAATGATGGGAATTGTAACTGGTTGTAGCCGTGAATCACCACTGGGCTTTCGCGCAAACCCGCAGATTGGGGACGCGCCAGGACGGCTGTGTAGGCATATGACCGCATCGAACCATAACGGGAGCGCCGCCTAAGATGATGGCTATGCCTCGGCGGCGCATACATGCTGAGTATGCAGTGATCGCCGCCTTGATAAGTATCGCCTCGAGCGTGGTCGGTGCTGCACAGTTGCCGGTGACGACCTGGCTCCGATCGGAGTGGGCTCATCCCGCGACGAACGTGCCGATGCACGGACAGGGCCTGTCGGTATCTAGCGAACACCGCACGATGTTCACCGCGCTGATCAGGCCAGCCCCCCTGGGGGAGATCACGCCTGATCCGCCGCCAGAGGTCCCCCCACCGACGGTAAAGCCGCTCGTTCCGTCTGTCGCGGCACCGCCACCTCGAGCAGAACAGCCGCTGTCCCCCCCACGACAAGAGGAAAGACCCCCGCAAGAACCGCAGGCGCCCGCACCGCAACCGCAGGCACCCGCACCGCAACCGCAGGGACCCCCATCAGGACAGGAGGCGCCTCCTGCCCAGCCTCCGCCGCGGGGCCATGTCCAGCTCGCACCGTGAGGCAAGAACTGTGAGCGCTGAGATGTGGATGACCGGATAGCAACGCCTTGCACTTCGTGAGCATGCGGGGTGTTCGTGGATGTTCGGAAACGCCCTGTGAAGTGCGCAGGCCGTACACCGGCGGACGCGCTCATACACCGAAATGACACTGGGGGCTCAAGTGGTCGCAGGTTCAAATCACCACAGAGAGACCGTTTGACGCGGCCCTATTTCTAGGCGGCTCCGTCAAATATGGATCGGTATTGCAGACGGGCCTCCGGTTGCACTAAGGGCAAGGATTGACCCGTGTGGTTATGGTCAATTCAGCCAGGCTCCGTCGCGGATTTTTGGCAGTTATTTAGGTCGTCGGCTAGTACTCTCGACGTATTCGATTGTCAGAGGCGAGCACATGAACGTGGGCATCAAGCGCCGAGTGCACTGGTCGGCGGGGTACGGGGTTTCCCGCGCGACGCTGAAACTGCTGGCACGTCATGGTGATCCGTTGGCGCAGCTGATGATCGATACCCGCCAGACCGAGAACATGTATCAACTTGTCGAAGTGGTACGCCTGCGCGGACGCATGTCTTCGTTCCCAGGTGGTGGCTTGGTCACCGCCGACGCGCGGATCGTCCGAGAAGTGTTGCGAGACGACCGGTTCCGAACTCTCAAGCCGCGGGATCGGTCACCGTTTCGTCTCGCCCGGTGGATCCTGGCCAAGACCGATCCGAACGTGCTGAACGCTACTGAGCCCCCGTCGATGTTGGTCACCGATCCGCCCGAGCACGCGCGGTTGCGTCGCCTGGTATCGCGGGCATTTACTCCGCGTGCACTCGAGGGACTTCGTCATCGGATTCAAAAGGTCGCCGACGATCTGTTGGATGGCCTGGACGGCGCCGCCGAATGCGACTTGATCACCAACTACACCGCTCGAATTCCCATCGAAGTCATCGCTGGAATGCTCGGCATACCCCGTGAGGAGACTTCATATCTGTATGAGTTCGGTGAGCCTGGAACCAGGCTGATTGCCAGCGCGGCGCCATCGTGGCGGGACTTTCAGGTATCCATGGGGGCATTGACCGAGTTCGAGCAGTACCTGGCGATGCATGTCGAGCGGCTGCGTCATCGCAACGCCGACGACAGCATCCTGGCAGCCGTTTTGCAGGACGGTGACCTCTCCGACACCGAGGTCCGGATGTTCGCGGCGCTGCTGCTCGGCGCAGGGTTTATTACCACGACCCATGTCTTCGGCAAGGCTGTCGTAACACTCATTCGGCATCCCGATCAGTTGGACCGCCTCCAGACAAATCCCGAGGGCTGGCCCAATGCGGTCGAGGAGATGTTGCGCTACGAAACTGCCATTCAATGGGGAATCAGGATTGCTACCGAGACACTCGACATACAGGATCGCACCGTTCACGAGGGCCAGGCCATCTTGCTTCTGCTGGGCGGAGCCAACCGCGATCCGGCGGTCTTCGAACGCCCCGACGTATTCGATACCACCCGCGCCAACGCCCGCGAACACCTCAGCTTCGGCACCGGTATTCACGCCTGTCTGGGCGCCGCACTGGCACGCATGGAATTGCACATCGGCCTGCAGTCGTTGTTTGCGCGTTTCCCGCAGCTGAGTCTGGCTGGTGAGCCGACCCTGAACGACAGCATGGCACTGCACGGACTCAGACACTTACCAGTGCGCCTCCGACCCGCAGCAGTCATCGCTTCCTAACTGAGCTGCGCAGACTCGTCATTGTTTCGGTTGGTAGGTCGTCGGCGGTCCGAATCCCGGTCCGTTCAGGCAGCTGGGGCCGCTTTGTTTCGTGCAATCCAGAATCTGGCCCGGGGGCAGTGACGGCGTTGTCGTTTCGCTTCCCTGGAAAGTGAAGTTGAGCGGACGCGCGCTTGTGGCACCAACGCACGCACCGTAAGCAGGGACGGTCACCATGGGATATTTTGGCCACGATGCGTCGGTGCTGACGTCAGCTTGCCAGCGCCCGTCAGCGACATTCCCGCACCCGGTGTCGTACCCGCCCAATGGCTTTGGGCCGATCATCACGTACATGCCGACGACGTCTTTTTGCGCGGAGCCTGACACGGTGAGTTTGCCATTCGTGAGCGGACTGAACCGGAGCCCGGTATCCGGCGCTCCGTTCGACAAACTGGTGGTCGTCGGCGCCGCAACGGCGGTCGTCAGCGGCGGGTTAGTGTCGTGGCTGAGCAAGCTGATGGAAGTCGGGATCGTGGTGATAAGTGCCGCACCGACCACGAAGAGCCCCGATATCTTGGCCACCGACAGAGTGTTGTCGCCGCTGCCGGCGCGATTGTGTTTACCTATTCCAAACATCGCTCTACCTCCGAACGCAGAGCTCTTCACGCACAACTAGATTGGGGCACGCAACCCGACCTGGCGTGCACATGATGCTCTTGCACTTACCGTTTACTTTCGGTCTGAGAAGTATCCCGCCAGACCATGCGAGACAGCACGAGTAATTCACTACCCCATGTCTGCCAGCAAGCCGTGGACGTCCGGTGACTGGCAGCCACATCGCGGAGCACAAGACACGGCCATGAGCAGGGCGCACACTAGGGCCATGATGCTATGTGGTCTCACCGCCGCTGCGACGACGACGACGTTAGCGACGCTGGCGTGACCGGGCCCGCGCCGCGCCGCGTTTTGAAGGGACTTTCGGAGATACGCGCGTTCTTTCACACCAACGCCACACCGCTGTACTTCATCTCGCCGACCCCGTTCAACCTGCTGGGCATCGACCGCTGGGTACGAAACTTCTTCTACCTGACGTACTTTGACTCTTTCGAGGGAACGCATTCGCGGGTGTTCGTGCCCCGACGACGCGACCGCCTTGACTTCGACTCCATGGGTGATGTCTGCAACCACCTGCTGTCCGATCCCGAGACACTCGAGTTCATCGCGGGGCGAGGCCCCGGCGGCAAGGCCTGCTTTGTCATGCTGACCGAGGAAACTCAGGCCCTCGCGCGGCAGGCGGGTCTCGAGGTCATGCACCCCACAGTGGAGCTGCGCGAGCGCCTGGGCTCCAAGATCATCATGACGCGCCTGGCCAACGAGGCGGGCGTGCCGAGCGTGCCTCACGCGATCGGGCGGGCCGGCTCCTACGACGAACTTCTGGCGCTCGCCCAAAACGCCGGATTAGGAGATGACCTCGTCGTCTCGATCGCCTACGGCAACGCCGGCAGCGGGACGTTCTTTGTGCACGGTCAGCGCGACTGGGACGAGCACGCCGGTGACATGACCACGCAGCAAGAAGTCAAAGTCATGAAGCGGATCCGCAATGTCGAGGTGTGCATTGAAGGCGCGGTGACCCGCCACGGCACCGTGATCGGCCCCGCGATGACGAGTCTCGTCGGTTACTCGGAGCTGACTCCGCAGCGGGGCAGCTGGTGTGGCAATGACATCTGGCGCGAGGTGCTGCCTCCGGACCAGACGCACGCCGCGCGAGAAATGGTGCGAAAACTGGGTGACGTTCTGAGTCGCGAGGGTTACCGCGGCTACTTCGAGGTGGACCTTCTGCATGACCTGGACTCCGGGGAGCTCTATCTCGGCGAGGTGAACCCGCGCCTGAGCGGCGCCAGCCCGATGACGAACCTGACGACTGAGGCCTACGCCGACATGCCGCTGTTTCTCTTTCATCTGCTCGAGTACATGGATGTGGACTACGAGCTCGACATCGAGGAGATCAACTCGCGCTGGGAGCGGGGCTATGGCGGGGACGAGATCTGGGGCCAAGTGATCATCACGGAGACCTCGTCGGATATCGAGCTCTTCACCGCGACGCCACGCACCGGCGTATGGCGCATTGACGACGACGGTCGCGTCTCCTTTGCGCGGTCCGCCAACGACTGGGCCACGCTGCTCGACGGGTCCGAGGCCTTTTACATGCGTGTCGCGGCCCCGGGCGACTTACGCTCCGAGGGCGCCCAACTCGGCGTGCTCGTCACCCGCGGACACCTACAGAGCGACGACTACCGGCTCACCGACCGCTGCCAGCGTTGGGTCAAGGGCATGAAGGCGAAGTTCGTCTCGACGCCCCTGGTGCCGGCAGCGCCGATCGTCTCGCGGCTCGTCGCACGAGCGTGAGCAGCGTCCGCACCAGTCGCGTCCCGGCCGGCATCTCACTGGACAACTGGCTGTCGGCGCCATATTCACACTGGTCATTCCAGCACGTCGAAGACTTCGTGCCGACCGCGATAATCTCACGCGGCACCGGGCCGGTCGCGGCGTTGCCCGCGGCCAGTTCTCCCATCGCCGAGATCCCGGTGACCAGCACTGACGGGGTGGGCACCACAGTGGGCGCGGTGATGGCCGGCACCGCTGCCGACGGGTGGGCCGTCGCCTACCGCGGTTCGATGGTGGCCGAGGAGTACCTCGACGGCCTGGCGACCCAGACCCGGCACCTGCTGTTTTCGGTGAGCAAGTCGCTGGTGGCCGCCGTAGTAGGCGCGCTGCACGGGGCCGGGGCGATCGAGGTTGACGCGCCGGTCACCGCATATGTTCCCGCCTTGGCGAACTGCGGCTATTCCGGTGCGACGGTGCGCCACCTGCTGGACATGAGGTCGGGTATCGCCTTCTCCGACAACTACCTGCATCCGACCGCGGAGATACACCTCCTCGACGAGGCGATGGGCTGGGCACCCAAGAGCAGTCCGGAGGGCCCCGCCACGTTGCGTGATTTCCTGCTGACCCTGCGGCAGAAGTCGGCTCACGGCGGCCCGTTTCAATATCGCTCGTGTGAAACCGACGTACTCGGCTGGATCTGCGAAGTCGCCGGCGGCCAGCGGATGCCTGAACTGATGTCGGAACTGCTGTGGAGCCGCATCGGCGCCCAATGCGACGCGAACATTGGCGTAGACACAGACGGCACTGGATTATTCGACGGCGGCATCAGCGCCTGTCTTACCGACATGATCCGGTTCGGGTCGCTGTTCTTGCACGACGGTGTCTCGTTGACCGGTCAGCAAGTGGTGCCGGAGGCGTGGATCGCCGATACCCTCGCCGGCGGTCCGGACTCGCGTCAGGCGTTCGCCGCCAGCCCCGACGACACCCAAATGCCTGGCGGTATGTACCGCAATCAGGTGTGGTTTCCCTACCCGGGCAGCAACGTCGTGTTATGCCAGGGCATGTGCGGTCAGATGATCTACGTCAACCGCGCCGCGCAGGTGGTCGCCGCCAAGTTATCCACCCAGTCGGATTCTGGGGACCCGCAAATGCTGTTGGATACGCTGCGCGCATTCGATGCGGTGGCACACGAATTGACCGGCATCATTCGTTAGCCCGAGGTTCCGTATAGCTCGAATATGTTGTAGTGCAACATAATTCGCAGGTTACAAAGATTCGATATCAGCGCGGCGCCTGCTTGGCCGACTGGTCAAGCAGGCACCGTGCGAGCTGGTCTTTACAACGGGATCCAAACACCGAAGAAGTCGATACCCCATTGGTTGAATCCGGGATCCCACCTGGGTGTTTGTTGATAACCGAAGTAGTTGATTGGACCATCGTTCCATCGCCCACCGGGCGGCGGAAGGGGTCGGTTGTAGGCCGGCCTTGGTGGCTCGCCCGCCCCCCAGGGCCCTTGTCCGTTCCCCCAGGGGGCTCCCTGGAAGTAGCCACGTTGCGAATCTCCATGCCATGGGCCGTTGCCGCCCGGTCCGCCCGGTCCGCCGGGGCCGTGTGCGCCCGGCCCGCCTGGCCCGCCTGGTCCGCCGAATTGACCCGGTCCGCCCGGTCCGCCGGGCCCGTGTGCGCCTGGTCCGCCTGGTCCGCCGAATTGACCCGGTCCGCCCGGTCCAGCGGGGCCGTGTGCGCCGGGTCCGCCCTGCGGCGCCTGGTTACCCGGTCCGCCGGGGCCGTGTGCGCCGGGTCCGCCCGGTCCGCCGGGTCCCTGTGCGCCGGGTCCGCCCGGTCCGCCGGGACCGTGTGCGCCAGGTCCACCCGGGGTTCCGCCGCCGGGTTCGCCCGGGGCGCTCGGAGCCAGGGGCGGCGAGAGCGGAGCTGCATCGGCAAAACCGACTCCTACACCCAATGCCGCCGCGCCAAGGGCGCCAGCACTGGCTACCCCTCCAGCCAGTTGCTTCAATTTCATTGTCTTGCACCTATCTACTAGTGAAATCATCGAATAACCGCAAGAGGCCACACAGCCGTCCTATGGCCTGGGGTGGATCGCTCGGCGTATCTCTTCGAGATCTCAAGTTCGCCAACCCTATTCGTGTTCAGAACAGACGCGCGTCGGAAGTCTTACGCGTGGATCGATGTCGGCGGCTTTCATGTACAGCCCGAATGCGCTCAATCGCTGTTGATACCAACCTTTCTGTAGCCAGCCAGCCAACAGCGACGACGATGGGCCCCGTTCGATCGGCCTCCGCCTCTATTGGATGCCTCTGGGGCACAGCGATTCCCAATTGGCGCTGGCCTCTGGGTGCATCTCGCGGTCAAGGACCGAGATTGCGGCTTACGTACATCGAGTGTTGCAGAAGTCGGTGACGCAAATCGGGTGCGCGCACAACTGCGTTCCTATCGCGACGTTGCCGAGACCATTTCGGCCCCGCTTGTCTGCGAGGCAAGGCCCGTTGAACTAGCTGAGCCCGAGTCTTGACGGGTGCGCCCAACCGTGGGCTGGGGACCACCTGCCCCGATGTGCAACCGGGCCAGCGACGTCTGCAACTTGACCCCGCGGCGCGGTGGCGGGTTAGCCTGGCAGGCTAGTAATTATGTCCGACTTCGAAACCATCGACTTTCAGCAGATCGGCCCGGTAACACGCATCATTCTGAACCGGCCCGATGCCGCAAATGGCATGAACGACATCATGACTCGCGAGCTCGCCGGCGCTGCCGCCCGATGCGACACCGCCCCGACGAAGGCTGTGATCCTGACCGGCTCCGGACGGTTCTTCTGCGCTGGTGGTGACCTCAAAGCGATGGCGGCAGAGCGGGACCGTGGGGCGTATGTCAAGGGCATCGCCGATGACCTGCACCGGGCGATCTCGACGTTCGCGCGGATGGATGCCGTTTTGATCGTGGCGGTCAACGGCATCGCAGCTGGCGCCGGCTTCAGCCTCGCGATAGCCGGCGACCTGGTGCTGGCCGCTAGTTCCGCCTCGTTCACGATGGCCTACACCCGGGCGGGTCTGAGTCCAGACGGTAGCTCGTCGTTCTACCTGCCCCGGCTCGTCGGCCTCCGCAAGTCTCAGGAGTTGATGCTGACCAACCGGACGCTGTCGGCGGCCGAAGCGTCCGCATGGGGACTCGTCACCGATGTTGTCGAGGACTCCGACCTGTTGAACCGTGCTGAGGCACTGGCCACCCAATTCGCCTCCGCGGCGAAGAAGTCCAACGCTGCGGTGAAAAAGTTGCTGCTGATGACCTACGGCAACGGGCTGGAAGAGCAGATGGAGATCGAGGGCAGGTCTATCGCTGAATGTGCGAATTCGGCAGACGGCCGCGAGGGCATCGACGCATTCGTCGGGAAGCGCCTCCCAGAGTTCGCCTGAAACCCTCGCCGCACGTAGTCCTGCTACGTCGCGCTCGGCCGGTGTTAGCGACGCCGAGCCCGGCGGACGTCCGTTTGTGTACCGCACGGGGCCAACATTCATGAAGAACTCCGGCCAAAACGGGGCCGAGTCGGGTGATCGCACTCAATCGCCTGCCGGCGGCGATGGGCGGTACGAGCTGCTGTTACTTTCCTGGGGTGATGTTCTCAGCTGCTGGTGCGGCCGCGCGGTGGATCGCCTCCTTGCTCACGGTTACGGCCGTCGCGGGCATAAATCTTCTTGCCCACCCGGCACAGGTCGGTCCCGCTCCGGCCGTGCGGTTGGTTAGTGATGGGGACCCGTTGGCCGGAGCGCCGTTCTACGTCAACCCCACCTCGGCGGCTATGCGCGCCGCGCAGAGCGCCGATCCGCCGAGTCCGGCGTTGACCGCCATCGCCAACACGCCGCAGGCGTACTGGATCGTCCCGGGCGGTTCGGCGGCCACGGTCGGCAAGTACACCGGCGACGCGGCGGCTGCCGGCGCGATCCCGGTTCTGACGATTTATGGAATCCCGCACCGCGACTGTGGCAGCTTCGCTGCGGGTGGCATGGGGTCGGCCGACGACTATCGCGGCTGGATCGACGGGATCGCTGCCGGCGTGGGCGCTTCGCGGGTGGCGATCGTCGTCGAACCCGATGCGCTTGCGATGGCGGACTGCCTGTCGGGTGACCAACGCCAAGAACGCTACGACCTGATTCGCTACGCCGTCGACACGCTGACCCGGGATCCGAACGCAGCCGTATACGTCGATGCCGGCCACTTGCGCTGGCATAGCGCCGAGGACATGGCCGCCAG
>Ga0208987_1000049_pt1 | contig 28632 bp, 29 predicted proteins | sample MedBloCARef_O2_FD_187845 | JGI IMG/M metagenome (GOLD analysis project Ga0208987, IMG submission 187845) | Forest soil microbial communities from El Dorado National Forest, California, USA - Mediterranean Blodgett CA Ref_O2 (SPAdes) (version 2) | ecosystem: Environmental > Terrestrial > Soil >... | reverse complement strand
GATGATGATGAGGTCGGCGCCGCCGTCGACGAGGCCGTTGGCAGCTTCGAGGTAGGCGGCGACCAGCTGGTCGTAGGAGACGTTGCGGGCTCCGGGGTCGTTGACGTCCGGCGAGATCGACGCGGTCCGCGTCGTCGGCCCGATTGCGCCGGCGACGTAGCGGGGCTTCTCCGGGGTGCTGAACTCGTCGGCTGACTTGCGGGCCAGGGCGGCGCCGGCGTAGTTCAGCTCGTAGCTCAGGTCCGCCATGTCGTAGTCGGAGAGCGAGACCGCGTTCGCGTTGAACGTGTTGGTCTCCAGGATGTCGGCGCCCGCCTCGAGGTACTCGCGGTGGATCCCCTCGATGATCTGCGGCTGCGTCAGGGTGAGCAGGTCGTTGTTGCCCTGAAGGGCGGTCGGCCACTCGATGAACCGCTCGCCGCGGTAACCGGCCTCGTCCGGCCGGTCCCGCTGGATCGCCGTGCCCATCGCGCCGTCGATCACCATGATCCGCTGGCGCAGAGTTGCCGTCAGTTCATCGGTGCAGTCAGGGCGGATGTTCGGCTCGAAGGCGGTCACGTGCATCCCTTCCATAACGGAAGGCGTCCTTGCATCTGCCGAGCGTGGCGGATACCGGCGGGGACCCGGAACCGTTGCAACGCCTCTCGACCAGAAAAGTCTACGTCGTCACCCGACGTGTGGACGCCTGACTGGACCCCGCTTGGCGGTCGCGGTGCCGTTGAGCGCGAGCGCGCCGATCTTGTCGACAACGCCCTAGTCAGCAACGTTAACCAGATTGCAGCCGAACGTATTTCGTCTCGACCGCGCCGGCGCCGGTTGTTGACGCCATCCAGGCTCAGATCGGCGTCTTGGCGCTGGGTGCGCATTGCACCGTCGCCGAGCACGACACGGTGCGACATCGCCTCGAGGATGTCGGTGTCGTAGTCGCAGTCGTTAGCGGCAGTCACCCCCTAAGGATAGAGGAGCTATGCAAAAGCCCCGGTCCTGCCGGGTTCATGACACGGCTCGCCCGCGACCGCACAGCCAGTGGGCCCCAGGCCGTACGCTGATTCTGTGAGTCCGCCCGAAGGCAGCGTCCTGCCCGAATTGCACAACACCGTCATCGTGGCGGCGTTCGAGGGCTGGAACGACGCCGGCGACGCCGCCAGCGACGCGTTAGAGCACCTCGACGCCATCTGGGAAGCCGATCCGATCATCGAGATCGATGACGAGGCCTACTACGACTACCAGGTGAATCGCCCGGTCATCCGCCAAGTCGACGGCGTGACCCGCGAGCTGGTGTGGCCGGCGATGCGGATCTCGCACTGTCGGCCACCCGGCAGTGAACGCGACGTGGTGTTGATGCACGGGGTGGAACCGAACATGCGCTGGCGCACCTTCTGCGCCGAGCTTGTCGCCATTGCCGACAAGCTGAACGTGGACACCGTCGTGATCCTGGGGGCACTGCTGGCCGACACGCCGCATACCCGCCCGGTGCCGGTGTCGGGTGCGGCCTACTCCCCCGAATCGGCGAAACTCTTCGGTCTGGAGGAAACGCGGTACGAGGGACCAACCGGGATCGCGGGGGTGTTTCAGGACGCCTGCGTGGCCGCCGGGATCCCCGCGGTGACGTTCTGGGCTGCGGTCCCGCATTACATGTCGCAACCGCCCAACCCGAAGGCGACGGTGGCCCTGCTGCGCCGCGTCGAAGACGTGCTCGACATCGAGGTCCCGCTGGCCGACCTGCCGACGCAGGCCGAGGAGTGGGAACAGGCGGTCACTGAGATGGCCGCCGAGGACGACGACCTGGCCGAATACGTGACGGCGCTGGAACAGCGCGGCGATGCCGAGGTCGACGTGAACGAAGCCTTGGGCAAGATCGACGGCGATGCGCTGGCCGCCGAGTTCGAGCGTTATCTGCGCCGCCGCCGCCCCGGCCGCGGTAAGTGACTCGTCCTGTTGCCGTCGTCGCCCGACTGCGAAAAGATCGCTAGCTAACCAACCGGATTTGCAGACCCCGGTCTTGGGCAAACGACGACGATTGGACCCCGATGGCCGCCCTGCCCGAAACCCCTGACCCGAACCCGCACGCCGTGGCCCCGGAAACCCTGGACGAACAGGCCGGCTATCACAAGGGGCTCAAGCCTCGGCAACTTCAGATGATCGCGATCGGCGGCGCGATCGGCACCGGGCTGTTCCTCGGCGCCGGCGCCCGGTTGTTGAAGGCCGGCCCCGGGTTGTTTTTGGTCTACGCGGTCTGTGGGATCTTCGTGTTCTTCATCCTGCGAGCGCTGGGCGAGTTGGTGCTGCACCGTCCGTCGTCCGGGTCATTCGTGTCCTACGCGCGGGAATTCTTCGGTGAGAAGGCCGCCTACGCCGTGGGCTGGATGTATTTCCTGAACTGGGCCATGACGTCGATCGTGGACACCACCGCAATCGCCACCTATTTGCGGCATTGGACGACGTTCGCGGCAATCCCGCAGTGGGTCCTTGCCCTGATCGCCCTGGTGGTCGTGCTGTCGATGAACTTGATCTCGGTTGAATGGTTCGGCGAGCTCGAGTTCTGGGCGGCGCTGATCAAGGTGTTCGCGCTCGTCGCATTCCTGATCGTGGGCATCGTGTTCCTGGCCGGGCGGTATCAGATCGAGGGCAAAGACACCGGAACCAGCGTCTGGGACAACCATGGCGGGCTGTTCCCGAGCGGCACGCTACCGCTGCTGGTGGTGGCCTCGGGAGTGGTATTCGCTTATGCCGCTGTGGAATTGGTAGGCACTGCGGCCGGCGAAACGGCCGAGCCAGAGAAGATCATGCCAAAAGCGATCAATTCAGTGATCGTCCGCATCGCGGTGTTTTACGTCGGCTCGGTCGTCCTGCTCTCGCTGCTGCTGCCCTACACCGCCTACAAGGCCGGCGAGAGCCCGTTCGTCACGTTCTTCTCCAAGATCGGCTTCCACGAAGCCGGCGACCTGATGAACATCGTGGTCCTCACAGCCGCGCTGTCGAGCCTGAACGCCGGACTGTATTCGACTGGCCGCGTAATGCATTCGCTGGCCATGAGTGGCAGTGGCCCCAAGTTCGCGAGGCGGATGACCAAGAACGGCGTGCCGTTCGGCGGGATCGCCATGACCGCGGTCATCTGTCTTTTCGGCATCGCGCTCAATGCGTTCAAGCCCGGTGAAGCCTTCGAGATCGTGCTCAACATCGCCGCGCTGGGCATCATCGCGTCCTGGGCCACCATCGTGTTGTGTCACTTACGGTTCGTCCAGCTGACCAACGCAGGGATCTTGAAACGCCCGGCATTCCGAATGCCGTGGACGCCGTACAGCGGCTATCTCACCCTTTTATTCTTGGGTGCCATCCTGGTGCTGATGGCCTTCGATAAACCGATTGGCACCTGGACGGTCGCCACACTGATCCTCATCATCCCGGCGCTGATCGCGGGTTGGTACGCGGTGCGCAACCGGGTGCTCGACGCCGCGCATGAGCGAATCGGCCATACCGGCCCGTTTCCCACCGTTGCCAACAAACCGACGCAACCGCCGCCGCCGACTTCCGAGACCTGAGCCCCCGGTTGCCCTAGTCCTTGTGGATTTCTTCGGTGTAGGCGCTGGTGGAGCGACCCAGTGCGACGACCTCAGCGTCCATCTGGCTCATGAGTGCACTGGCGGTTCTGCCCACCGGGAATTCACCGATGCGAGTGGACAACACCGGCTTGAGCCAACGGAACAAGGCCACCCAGGGCGGGCAGTAGACCCGGTTCTTGCGACCCTCGATGCCCTTGACGAAGGCCGCCGCGCACTTGTCGACTGAGGTGGTCTTGCTCAGCGGCCACGGCATCGCGGCGAGCTGGTCGCTGAATGAAGGCAGATCGGCCTTGGTGTCGCGCACCAGCGCGGTGTCGATCCAGGACATGTGCGCCACGCCGACACCGACACCCAGATGAGCGACCTCGGGTCGCAGCGCGTTGGCCAGATGCTCGTTGCCGGCCTTCGACATGTCGTAGGGCGCCATTCCGGGGGCCGCCGCGAACGCCGCCAGCGACGAGACGATCAGCACGTAGCCACGTCGTTCGATCAGCGCGGGCAGCGTGGCACGCACGGTGTGAAAGACGCCGAGAAGATTGACGTCCAGCACCCGCTTGACCGCTTCCGGATCGACGTGCAGCACCGAACCGTAGCTGGCGATGCCGGCATTGGCCACGACGACGTCAATGCCGCCGAAGCGTTCGACGGCCTGCTCGGCCGCGGCCTGCATGGCGGGTAGGTCGCGCACGTCGGCGGCGATGGGGAGTACATGCTCGACGCCGCCGAGTTGGATCGCGAATGTCTCCAGCGCGTCTTTGTCGAGGTCGGTCAGAACCAGTTTGGCGCCCTTGCTGCGCAGTCGCTTAGCGACCTCCGCACCGATCCCCCGCGCGCCACCCGTGATGAAGACGACCTTGTCCTGTAACGATGTCATATTTCGACAACGTACCCCTGCGCCGAGGCGTCGACTACAGGTCCACGCCGAGCAGGGCATCGATCGCCGTTGCCACTAGCCGCGGCGCCTGGGCGTCATGTCCGCCGTATTCCAGCGCGTCGGTTGCCCAAGCATCAAGTGCGGCAAGCGCTTTCGGGGTGTTCAGATCGTCGGCCAGGTACTGGCGGACCCGGGCGATGGTATCGGCGGCATCCGGGCCGGCGGGCAGCGCCGTGGCGGTGCGCCAATGACGCAGCCGGTCAGTCGCCTCGTCGAGCACCTGCTGACTCCAGGACCGGTCCGCCCGGTAGTGCCCGGCCAGCAGACCCAACCGAATGGCCGCGGGCTCAACGCCATCGGCACGAAGTCTCGACACCAGCACCAGATTGCCGCGGCTCTTCGACATCTTGTTGCCATCCCAGCCGATCATCCCGGCATGCACATAGTGGCGAGCGAATCGCCTTTCGCCCCTTACACATTCGGCGTGTGCGGCAGTGAATTCGTGATGCGGGAAGATCAGATCGCTGCCGCCGCCCTGAATGTCGAGGCCGCTGCCGATCCGACTGAGCGCGATCGCCGCGCATTCCACGTGCCAGCCGGGCCGTCCGTCGCCGAACGGGGAGGGCCAGCTGGGCTCGCCGGGCCGCGCAGCCACCCACAGCAGCGCGTCGAGTTCGTCGGTCTTGCCGGGCCGGTCCGGGTCGCCGCCACGCTCGGCGAACAACCGCAGCATGGTGTCGCGGTCGTAGCCCGACTCGTAGCCGAATTGCGGTGTGGCATCCGCCCGGTAGTAGACGTCGGGATACTCGCCGTCGATGACGTACGCCGCTCCGGAGGCCAGCATTTTCTCGACGAGTTCGATCACCTCGGCAATCGCCTCGGTGGCCCCGACGTACTCCGTCGGGGGTAGCACCCGCAGCGCCGCCATGTCCTCGCGGAACAGGGCGACCTCACGATCGCCGAGTTCGCGCCAGCCGATACCGTCGCGAGCGGCCCGCTCGAACAGCGGATCGTCGACATCGGTGACGTTCTGCACGTAGTGCACATCGTGCCCGTGATCCAGCCACTGCCGATAGACGAGGTCGAACGCCAGGTAGGTGGCCGCGTGCCCCAGATGGGTGGCGTCATAAGGCGTGATACCGCAGACGTACATCGTCGCGGTCGACCCGGCCGCGGTTGGGCGGACCTGCCGATCAGAGGTGTCGTACAGCCGTAGGTCGGGGCCACATCCCGGCAGCGTCGGCACCGGTACGGAAGACCACGACTGCATGCCTCGACTTTAGGCCCAACCAGCTAGCGCCATGCGTCGTGGATGGCACCCAGCAGGATCGGCGCCACCTCGGCGCGACACATCACGAAATCGGGCAGATACGGGTCGGGCTGGTTATAGCGCATCGGTGACCCGTCGAGCCGCGAAGCGTGCATTCCGGCGGCCATCACCACCCCAACTGGCGCCGCCGAATCCCATTCCCATTGGCCACCCGCGTGCACGTAGGCGTCGACGTCGCCGTCGATGAGCGCCATCGCTTTGGCACCCGCCGACCCGATTCCCACCGGCTGGATGGCCAGCGTCTGCCGCATCCGGTACAGCACCGCAGGCGGCCGGGTGGCGCTCACCGCAATCCGGAACGTTTGCGGAATACCTTGCCGCGCAGCACCATCGGTGACCGTGTCACTGCGGTACACGATGTTGTCGCGCGCCGGCAAAGACACAGCCGCGTCGCTGATCTCGCGCTCGCCATCGGTCGGGCGCTGCCACAGCGCGATGTGCACCGCCCAGTCGTCGCGGCCGGGTGTGGAGAACTCGCGGGTGCCGTCCAGCGGGTCGATGATCCATACCCGGTCGGACTTCAGCCGGACCAGGTCGTCGTAGGCTTCCTCGCTCAGCACCGCATCGTTGGGCCGCTCGGACCGCAGCCGACGCAGGATGAGTTCGTTGGCCAGGCTGTCCCCGGCGTCGCCGAGGGCCCAGGGATGACCGAAACCGAACTCCTCGCGCACCTTCAGCAGCAACTCCCCCGCGTCGGCAGCAAGATCGGCAGCCAGGGCCGCGTCCGTCATCTCATTCGCGGCGGGGCTCACCGCTTTAGTATCACCGACGACACAGGGCGCCCTAGAACGCCGGCCACGGAATGGGACGGTGCCGGTTCGGTCCGGGCATGACGGGATCGTCCAGCAGGGTGTGTGTGCGCCGGCGCAGCGCCGTGATTTCGGCCGACGTGATCTGCTCGGCCAGCGCGTCGCCCAGCTCGCCGGTCAGGGCCTCGGCCAACCCGGCTACCGCTTTGAGGCTCCTATCGTCGACCGGCTTGCCGGCCCAGCCCCACAACACCGTGCGCAGTTTGTTCTCCACGTGCAGGCACACGCCGTGGTCGACGCCATAGATGTGGCCCTCGAGGTCGCGCAGCACGTGGCCGCCCTTGCGGTCGGCATTGTTGATCAGCACGTCGAACACCGCCATCCTGCACAACCGAATGTCGTCGGCGTGCATCAAGATGACCTCGTCGCCGGCGTAGTCGTAGGCCCGGATCACCGGCAGATAACCCGGTGGCAGCCGGTCGGCGGGAAACAGATCGACCAAGTCGGGACCCGGACGCGGCTCGGAATCGTCGGTATCGCCGGGTTGTTCCACCCACAGCTGCAGCATGCCCGGCCCCGCTGGGCCGTGACGAATGATGGTGTAGGGCACAATGTTCCAACCCAAATGCGCTGAGATCAAATATGCGGCGAGTTCGCGGCCGGCCAGCGTCCCGTCGGGGAAATCCCAGAGCGGCGCTTCCCCGGAGATCGGTTTGTACACGCAGTGCACGCTGCGCTGATCCAGCGTCGACTCGCACAGAAAGGTGGCGTTACTGGCCGAGCGGATGCGTCCGAGGATCGTCAGCTCGCCGTTGGCCAGGACCTCGCGCTCGTCATTCCTCGGGTTCATCGTTAGACCCGAGCAGCGCGCTGCGCCGGTAGCCGTTGGTGCGCGCGCAGATATGGCCCTCGGGGTCCAACGGTTCCTCGCACAGCGGGCACGGCGGCCGTCCGGCCGAGATGACGCGATTGGAACGGGTGGCGAATTGCCGTGCCGACTCCGGCGTCAGGAACACCCGCACCGCGTCGGGCCCTTCCTCGGTGTCGTCGAGCACCACCGAGGCGTCGAACTCGGCGTCGGAGACGGCGAGCAATTCGACCACCACGGTCTGCGCCTCCGAGTCCCAGCCCAGGCCCATCGTCCCGACTCGAAACTCCGCGTCGACCGGGGTGATCAATGGGTTGAGGTCCTCCACCTCGGCCGGCTCGGGCGGCACCGGCGTTCCGAACCGACGGTTCACCTCGATCAGCAGCGCACCGATGCGTTCGGCGAGCACCGCGACCTGTTGCTTCTCCACCACCACCGACACGACACGGGCATCGTGTACCGCCTGGATGTAGAAGGTGCGGTTTCCGGGCTGGCCAACGGTCCCGGCCACGAAGCGGTCGGGTGTACGGAAGACATGAATTGCGCGGGACATGGCCCTTCCAAAATACCGGCAGTTGCCGTCGCAGTGCGATTCGATTCGGTTGGCGCAGCAGAATCAATCCGTGGAGCCGCCGACCACCGCGTCACTTGACGACACCGCCTCGCCCGTCTGGCCTTGCGGCTCTTCGGGTTTGTCCGGTTCAGCCTTGGCCGTGGGCCCAGCCCGCAGCGCGGCCGACAGCCGCCCGCCGGTGTGGTTGACGTGCAACACGAACGGCCGCAGTTCTGTGTAGCGGATCACACTCACCGACGCCGGGTCGGCGGTGACTCGTTGGAAGCCGTCCAGGTGTATCCCGTAGGCGTCGGCGATGAGCGACTTGATCACGTCACCGTGAGTACAAGCCACCCACAGCGCGTCGCCGTCGTTCTCGGCGGCCAGCCGCCGGTCATGCTCACGGACCGCGGCTACCGCGCGTGCCTGCACCTGCGCCAGCCCCTCGCCGCCGGGGAACACCGCTGCGCTGGGATGGGCCTGCACCACCCGCCATAGCGGCTCACTGGCCAATTCGGAGATCTTGCGGCCCGTCCAGTCGCCGTAGTCCACTTCGGCAAGCCGCTCGTCGATGACGGGCTCGAGGCACAGCGCTTCGGTGAGCGGCTCAACCGTGCGGCGGCAGCGCAGCAGCGGCGAGCAGACCACCGCCCGGATCGGCAGGTCGCCGATCCGATCGATCAGCCCAACGGCCTGCTCGCGCCCCTTGTCGTCAAGGTCGACGCCCTCGGACCGACCGGCCAAGACACCCGCGGTGTTCGAGGTCGATCGACCGTGGCGCAACAGGATGACGGTCACGACGATGACCGTACCTAATGCGGGTGTCTGGAACCGGGGACTAGCGCGCGGCGGGTAATGCACGCGAGACCGCGTCGCGTACCGCTGCGGTCAGGCTGCGTTCATCGGTGAGGTCGATGTCGACCAGGCTGCGGACCGCCTTCGCGACCACATCCTCTTCCTGCGGAACCGGGCCGGAGAGACGCGGCCGGTAAACTTCAACGACGAGCGAACGATGCTCAATGTGGAAGGAAAAACTGCGTCCATCACCGACTTGTCCATACCCGCTGGCAAAGATTCCTGTCGAGATGTCCTCGATAGCAAACTCGTTGTCTACGGTATGCCGGTCAACGATGACGGTCATAATCCGACCATACCTCTCCAGTACGGTCGGATGTGTTCGACATGGCCATATTGGATGCGGAAGCGTTCCTTAGAATTTGAAATTCATGTCCGCGATCGAAGGCTGGCCGTTGCTGTCACGACATAAGGGCAAGGAACGTCGAGTTCCCCGCCGGTTTGGCGTCTTGATTGCTTTGCTGACGCTGGTGGCTGGCTGCTCGTCGAGTTCGCTCGATGCGGCCCCGCGCACGATCGAACCGGCGCGTGCGGCCGACTCGCCGCCGGCGTCGCAAAATCCGGCCGGTGTGGTGCGCCCGCTGGCGGGGCACGCCGCCGCAGCGGTCGTCGACGGCAGCACCCACGCCCTGGCGGTGCTGGCCCCCGGAGCCGACCCGGCAGCGCCGGCCAGCCTCGCCGTGTTCGACCAAAAGCAGGCCGCGCCCCGGGTCGTCGTGTTGCCGGGGCCGGCGACCGCGTTGACCGTTGACGGCCGCGGCGCGGTCTACCTGGCCACTCGTGGCGGTTATTTCGCGGTCGATCTGTCCACCGGGCACCCTGCGCAGGTTCAGGTCGCCGGCGCCCAGCAGGCTGATTTCACCGCAATCGCGCGACGCGCGGACGGCAGGCTGGTGTTGGGCAGCGCCGACGGCGCGGTCTACACCCTTGCGCCGCCGTCATCGGGCAATGCAACGACCGCGACCGTCGACAGCCGAAACAAACTTTTTGCTCGGGTGGATGCCCTTGTGACTCAAGGAGATACGGTCGTCGTCCTGGATCAGGGACAGACTTCGGTGACGACGATCGGCGCCAATGGTCATGCCGAGCAGGCACTGCGGGCCGGCGCGGGCGCCACCACCATGGCCGCCGATTCGCTGGGCCGGGTGCTGGTCGCCGACACCCGCGGGGGCGAACTGTTGGTCTACGGCGTCGACCCGTTGATCCTGCGGCAGGCCTACCCGGTGCGAGACGCGCCATACGGACTGGCCGGCTCCCGGGAATTGGCCTGGGTGTCCCAAACCGCATCCAACACCGTCATTGGTTACGATCTGTCAACCGGAATTCCCGTCGAGAAGGTGCATTACCCAACTGTGCAGCAACCCAATTCGCTGGCCTACGACGAAACGTCGGACACTTTGTACGTGGTGTCGGGGTCCGGCGCGGGCATCCAGGTCATCGAGCACGCAACGGGCACCGCGTGAGCGCGCCGCGGCGTAGTGCGCTGCCCGCGGGCTGGGACACCGAGTTGTCCGACGAATACGAGTGGGCGCCGTTGCGCCTGCCGCCGGAAGTGACCAGGATCAGCGCCTCCACCCGGCTGTCCATCGAGGCCGAGTATCGGGGCTGGGAGCTGACGCGAGTGCGGCTCTACACCGACGGAAGTCGACGAGTATTGTTGCGCCGCAAGAAGTCTCGTCTCAGTAGCCAGCAGCCCGACCAGCCGGAACTGTGACGGTGAGCCAACCGGGTCACCGCGTTTACGGGCTGCTGCGCCAGCTGTTCTTCAAGGTGGCACCCGAGCGCATTCACACCCTGGTGTTCGCCGTGCTGCGCTGGGCCACTGCCGTCGGCGTGCCGCGGCGGATGCTGCACCGGTTGCTGGGTCCGACTGATCCGGCGCTGGCCAGCACGGTGTTCGGCGTGCGTTTCCCGGGACCGCTCGGGCTGGCAGCCGGCTTCGACAAAGACGGCCTGGGGCTCCTCGCCTGGGGCGCGCTGGGATTCGGCTATGCCGAGGTCGGCACCGTCACCGCGCACCCGCAACCCGGCAACCCCACTCCCCGCCTCTTCCGGCTCGCCGCCGACCGGGCCCTGCTCAACCGAATGGGATTCAACAATCACGGCGCCGGGGCGCTGGCCATCCGTCTTGCCAGGCAGCGGGCCGACGTGCCGATCGGGGTAAACATCGGCAAGACCAAAACAACGCCGGCCGCTGGCGCCGTCGACGACTATCGGGCCAGCGCCCGGCTGGTCGGGCCGCTGGCGTCGTATCTGGTGGTCAACGTCAGTTCGCCGAACACGCCGGGGCTGCGCGATCTGCAGAACGTCGAATCGCTGCGGCCCATCTTGGCCGCCGTTCTTGCCGAGACTTCGACGCCGGTCTTGGTCAAGATCGCACCGGACGTCTCGGATTCCGACGTCGACGACATCGCCGACCTGGCCGTCGAGCTGGGCCTGGCCGGCATCGTGGCGACCAACACCACGGTGTCGCGCGACGGCCTGGTCACGCCGGGCGTTGACGAGCTGGGCGCCGGCGGCATCTCGGGGCCTCCGGTGGCACGCCGCGCCGCTGAGGTACTGCGCCGGCTGTACGGCCGAGTGGGCGATCGGCTGGTGCTGATCAGCGTCGGGGGCATCGAGACCGCCGACGACGCATGGGAGCGCATCACCGCGGGCGCCTCGCTGCTGCAGGCCTATACCGGCTTCATCTACGGAGGCGGCTTGTGGCCCAAGCACATTCACGATGGTCTTGCCCGCCGGTTGCATGAGGGCGGGTTCGCGTCACTGGGCGATGCAATCGGGTCGGCGGCCAAACGGGAGCAGCCGCCGAGCTAGGCCGCGCCCTCTTCGTCTCCGTCTGCCAGAAGTTTCTCGGGGTGGTGAAACGTGTTGACCCGGGGTTGCCCGCGATCGAGGTGGGGTGGCGGGATCCATTCTGAATTCTTCTGTCAACAACCGATTAGTTGTGGACGGAAGGACACCCGCGCCATGCAAGAAACGCACTAAGAAGCCGCTCTGAACGCTTTGCAGCACATCACATCTAGACCCAATCACGCTGTGGTCGGCGGCCATTCTGTGTGCGTGTGGCTCCTACCTGACGACGAGCGGCGGTGACCCCTTCCGCCACAGGTCGGCGGGCGCTGACCGGGCAATTCACACCGCAGTTCATCGAGGTCTCCAAGGCGCACGACTGCCCCAACGGGCGCCTGTGACCGGCACCGCAGACGAATACGCTGCGCGCGCTCGTTGGGCCGGATAACCTACCCCGGGCAGCGATAGGGGGATTGCGTTGAGCGGAGTGAGTTCGCAGGATCACGTCTCGGCTCGGCCCGCGTCCCGCGGATTGGCCGTTCTGGGTATTGCGATGGCCCTGACCACCGCATGCGGCTCCTCGGGAACACCCGCAGGGTCATCGACATCTCGCCCGGGGGTGGTCACTACCCTGCCGGGCAACCTGACGTGCAAGGGAGGGGCGCCCCCGAATGACGCGTCGCCCGACTTCTATCGGCAGCAGTACGCAGAACTGGTAAATCCGCTCAAAGAGCGACTAAAAACGTACGACGCGGCGGCCGAATCCGGTGATGCTCGGAGCATCGGCCTAGCCGCCGCTGCTCTTGACACCGACGTACGGGCCGACGCAGGCCTCGTCGACATTCCGCGACTGTATGGCTGTTACGACCAGAAAGTATTAGCCCGTCTGCAGAATGCGACAGAAGCATTTGCGACCACGCTCGATGCCCTGTCTTGCGCCAGTGACAACAGATGCAACAGGAAGCAGACCGAGGTCCCCGGCCTTGTCGCGCAAGCCTCGCCGCAGGAACGGGCCACCATCGGGGCATTCAACGCCTACGCTGCCCAGCTCGGAGGAGAAGAACTCTCATCGCCGCAGGCCTCCACCGTGCCCAAGTCCCGGCGGATGTAGTCAGCGGAAACTCGCGCCCGATTGCGCTCCGGCCTGCCCTGAAGCCGCTGAAACCCAAGTGACGCAAGTGATTTAACGTGATTGCGATTAATGTCCGAAATGATCGGCGACGAAATCTACGGTGCGGCGGTGCCATTCAAAGTACGGCCGCAGCATGGAATGACCTGCGCCCTCGATGCCCACCCACTGCGCGTCCAGCCCGCGCTGGCGGGCTCGCAGCGCCTGGACGCGCGAGCTTTCCGGGTCCGTCCGCGTATCAGCGGTGCCGTGCACGACCAATAGCCGGGTCGACGACGGAATCAGATCACCGTCGTCGCGGGGCCAGTACGGCGCCAGTGCGACCACCGCGCCGACCTGCCCACGGGCAGCCAGCCGTGTCGCGACCCGGCCACCCATTGAATGACCAACCAGCACAATGCTTTTCGGTTCGAATCGGTGACGCACGGCGTCCAGCGCCGCGCTGGCGTCGGCAACCGCGTCGAAACGCGGACTGTTCCACCCGCGAAGGCGGTACTGGACGCGGCGCACTTCGACGCCGGGACCCAGCCGGCGGCGCAATGCGGCAGCGACCAACATCATTCTGAGGTTGGGGCTATGCCACCATCGATAAGCCTGGTCGCTGCGCACCCGGCCGCCCGGCAGCACTAACACACAGCCGAGCGGCTCCACCACGGTGATTCGAAGCCCGCGATACCGCGTCGCCTACTGCTGTTCGTAGGTGGCGTAGATGTAGGCCCGCGCGATCGCGTGGCCGAACAGGTTGAACCCGAGGAAAGCCGGGCTGGCGTCCTCGGTCAAGTCGAGCTTGTCGACGTCCACCGCGTGCACCGCGACGTAGTAGCGATGCGCGCCGTGGCCGGGCGGTGGCGCGGCGCCGACATAGCGGCGCATGCCGGCATCGTTGACCAACTGCAGCGCGTCGCCCGGTAGTTCGCCTCCGCTGCCGGCGTCCTCGGGCAGCTCGGTGACGTCAGCGGGCAGGTTGGCGACCGCCCAGTGCCAGAACCCGGACAGCGTCGGGGCGTCGGGGTCATAGACGGTGACCGCGAAGCTACGGGTCTCCTCGGGGAATCCCGACCAGCTCAATTGCGGGCTGACGTCTTCTCCCCCGGCGCCCAAAATTCCGCTGATTTGCGGCGTGGCCAGCGGCTGGCCATCGGTGATCGAATTCGAAGTCAAGCTGAACGACGGCAGCTTGGGCAGCGCCTCGTACGGGTCAGCCGTCTTGCTCATGAGCGGTCCTTTCGGGTTATCGAATCGAATTCTTCACTAGCAGTGCGTCAGGAAATAGGCCAGCACGTCGGTGCCGAACCGCAACGCGTCGATGGGTACCCGCTCGTCGACGCCATGGAACAACGAAGAGAAGTCCAGATCCGGCGGCAAGCGCAACGGGCTGAAGCCGAAACAGCGAATACCCAAGCGCGCGAATGCTTTTGCATCGGTGCCCCCGGAGAGCATGTACGGCACCGTTCGCGCGTCGGGGTCGTGCGCCAGCAGCGCAGCGTTCATGGCATCGACCAGGTCACCGTCGAAGGTGGTCTCATACGAGTCGAGGTCCCTGATCCACTCCCGGGAGACATCCGGGCCGATCAGCTCGTCGATCTCGGCCTCGAACGCCGCCTTGCGGCCCGGCAGAATTCGGCAGTCGATGACCGCTTCCGCCGTCGCCGGGATCACGTTGGCCTTGTAGCCGGCCTTGAGCATCGTCGGGTTCGCGGTGTCGTGCAGCACGGCCTTGAGCATGCGGGCCATCGGTCCGAGCTTTTCGATCATGCCCTCCAGATCGGCCGACGCCGCATCGAACGTGAGGCCGGTCTCCTCGCTCAGCGCTGCCAGGAACTGCACAACGGTGTCCGTCGGCACCAGAGGAAATCGGTGTCGGCCGAGCCGGGCAACCGCTTCGGCGACGGCGGTGACGGCGTTGTTGTCATGCGCCATCGAGCCGTGCCCCGCCGTGCCCCTGGCGGTCAGTCGCAGCCACGACAGGCCCTTTTCGGCCGTCTCGATCAAATAGAGCCGGCGTTCGCCCCCGTCAGGCCGCGGCACCGTCAACGAGAAGCCACCCACCTCGCCGATCGCCTCGGTGACGCCGTCGAACAGATCGGGCCGGTTGTCGACCAGCCAGTGGGCGCCGTAGCGACCGCCGTGTTCCTCGTCGGCCACGAACGCGAACACCAAGTCACGCGGCGGCACGATGCCCGCCTGCTTCAGCTGACGGGCGACGACGATCATCATCCCGACCATGTCCTTCATGTCGACCGCGCCGCGGCCCCAGACATAGCCGTTTTCGATCGCGCCGGAAAACGGGTGCACGCTCCAATCGGCCGGTTCGGCCGGCACCACGTCGAGATGCCCGTGGATCAGCAGTGCGCCACGCGAGCTGTCCGCGCCTTTGAGGCGGGCGAACACATTCCCCCGCCCGGGCGCCCCGGATTCGAGGTATTCGGGTTGGTAGCCGACGTCGGCGAGCTGTTCGGCGACCCATCGCGCGCACTCGGCCTCGCCCTGGGTGGTCTCGGGCTCGCCGGTGTTGGTGGTGTCGAACCGGATCAACCTGCTGACAACCTCGACCACGTCATCGCTGGAGTGGTTCAGGTTCTCGGTCTCAACTGTCACAACACCCTTTCCTACCATTGCCCGGGCGGGACGGCTCAATGCCGAAGGCTCGGGCTGGCAGGCGGGTGCTGCGTCAGTTGTGCCGTGCTACTCGATAAGCCCGTTGTGGGCTGGCGAGCTTAGGAGCCTGCGGCGGTGACGACACATCCGCTCGCCGACACCGCGATAATGGCGAGGACCAGGGCCACGCTGATTTTCGTGCTTGCACCAGACATGAGCGGAAACGTTACGTGCCAGGGGAAACTGTCTGATCCCGAAACCGTTGCGGTTCAGCAACGACGAACTGGATTGGGTCCGCGCGGGCTGATCCGATAGCCTTAGCTGCCAACTTGCGTTGGTCTTGTCCGAGTGGCGGAATGGCAGACGCGCTAGCTTGAGGTGCTAGTGCCCTACTAATGGGCGTGGGGGTTCAAGTCCCCCCTCGGACACCAGCATTACAGGCCAGCGGTCATTCGCGTGCCGCGAGAGCCTGCTCGATATCGGCGAGCAGGTCGTCGGTGTCCTCGATACCCAATGCGATGCGGGCAAATCCGTCTGCGACGGGATCTCCCCAGCGGGCTCTTCGGTCCACGCAGGTGTGCAGACCGCCGAAGCTGGTGGCCGCGATGAGCAGCTCGCTGCGCTGTACGAGGGCGTGCACCGCGGCGGCGTCGGCGAACTCCGCGGAGACCAGGGCCCCGAATCTGCTCATCTGGGCCGCCGCCACCGGATGCGCGGGATCCTCGGCCAGCCCCGGGTAACGCACGGCACGCACGCCGGGATGGTCACGCAGCATCGCCGCCACGGCGTGCGCATTGTGGCATTGACGCTCGAATCGCAGTCCGGCGCTGGCCAGGCCACGCAGTACCAACCACGCCTCGAACGCACCCAGGATCGCGCCTGCCAGCAGCCGATGGCGTTCGACCGCGGCGAGCAAGTCGGGTTGATTGCCGGCTACGTAGCCGGCCAACACGTCGCTGTGGCCGGACAGGGTCTTCGTGGCGCTGGCGACGACGAGGTCGGCGCCGAGCGACAACGGTTGTTGCCCAAGGGGTGTGGCCGTGGTGTTGTCGACGATCAGACGTGCGTCACTGGCGCGGCAAATCGTTGCCAGACGCTGCAGGTCGACCACATCGAGTCCGGGATTGGTGGGGGTTTCGACCAGAACCACATCGGCGCGAGCTGCGGCTTCGCAGATGTGCTCGCTGGTCGCCTCGACAACCGTGACCCCAACCGGCACAAGGTATTCAGCTGCGTACCTGCGCACCTGGTAGTAGCCGTCGGCGGGCACCACCAGCACCGAGCCTGGTCTGGTCAGCGCGGCCAATCCGGCGCTGATGGCGGCCATGCCAGAGCTGAACACCAGTGCGCTGGTTGCGTTTTCGAGCTCAGCAAGCGCCGACTCCAGCTGCCGCCAGGTTGGATTGGCGCTGCGGCCGTAGCTGTCCAGGCCGGCGGTGTCGTCGGTGGACAAGTGATACGTGGCGGCCAGGACCGGCGAAGGCGCCACCGGCTGACCCGGTAGAGCCGGCGAACTGGTGGCTTTGAGCGTGCGCGTCGAATCGCCATACATCACCACATTGTCGCCACCCGCAGGATGACCCGGCACGCCAGGCCCGACGGTGTCTCGATGATGTTCGCGCACAAAGTGATTCCCCTGACGACAGCGTGGTCCGTCGAAAACTTGCCACCGGACGTAGGCTGAATGCGGGCCAGTAGCCGGGAGTGCACACCAATGAACCCACCGAGAGGCTTTCTGCGGCGAACCGCGACACGAACGTTTCGCGATCGCCATCAGGCCGGCCGCGCGCTGGCCGAAGACCTAGCGTCCTACCGCGGCAAGGACAACGTTCTGGTGCTCGGGCTGGCTCGCGGCGGCGTGCCGGTGGCCTGGGAAATCGCCTCGGCGCTGGGTGCGGCGCTGGACGTGTTCCTGGTCCGCAAACTGGGCGTGCCGCGGTGGTCCGAGCTCGCGATGGGCGCGCTGGCCAGCGGCGGCGGCGTCGTGATGAACGACAACGTGGTGTCGCACCTGCACATCACCGACGAGCAGGTGCGCGAGGTCGTCGATAGCGAGACGGCTGAGCTCGCGCGGCGCGAGCAGGCATATCGAGGCGGCCGACCAGTCGCCGACCCGAACGGCAAGATCGTGATTCTGGTCGACGACGGCATCGCCACCGGGGCCAGCATGCTGGCCGCCGTGCGGGCGATACGGGCCGGCGGGCCGCAGTCGATCGTGGTCGCGGTCCCGGTCGGGCCGCAATCGGTCTGCCAGGAGCTCGCGCAGGTGGCCGACGACGTGGTGTGCGTGACGATGCCGCCCGGATTCGAGGCGGTCGGACAGGTCTACGGCGATTTCCACCAGGTCAGCGACGATGAGGTTCGACAGCTGCTCGCTACGCCGACTAGCTGAGCTGAGCTGCGCTGAGCTAAAAGGCTGGTCTACTTGGCCGCGTCGTCGCCGCGACCCTCGGCGGATACCGCCGATTGCTGAGTCGCTTGCTCCGCCGGCTCATCGGAAAGCGCGGCGGGCTGGTCGGTCTCGTCCGAAGCTTCCTCCGGGTAGTCGACGTAGCCGTCTTCGTCTTCCCCGGCGCTGCTGTCGATTTCGCCACCCGCATCATGTCGCTGGCGTTCCCGCAACGCGTCGATGATGAGCAGCACCACACCCAGAACGCTGGCGCCGATGCAGACCCAGGCCACCAGTTCGTTGCTGGTGACGACCGCGAATACCAAGGCAACAAGCCCGATGAGGGCTAATACCAGGGCAATGATCAGCATTGATCCTCCAGCCGACGAGAAGCGACTGCCCAACCTACCACCGGACGCTGGGCCTGACGTGCGGCACGGCTTGGGCTAATTACCGGCGCGATTGAACTGCTCGAAGCCCCCAGCGTCCGCACTGGAGTCGACAGGTGCCGCCGATCCGCGCTGGCCAAGCTCCTCGAGCTGAGATTCCAGGTACGTCTTGAGCCGGGTGCGGTATTCGCGTTCGAAGGTACGCAACTGTTCGAGACGCCCTTCCAGCACGGTGCGCTGCTGGTTAATGGTTCCCATGATCTCGGAATGCTTGCGTTCCGCGTCGGCCTGCAGGGCGTCGGCCTTCTCCTGGGCCTGGCGCAGCTGGGTTTCGGAGCGGGTCTGCGCGTCGGACAGCATCGCGTCTGCGCGCTGACGAGCGTCGGTGACCGTGGTTTCGGCGGTGTGCTTGGCCTCGCTGACGATCTGGTCGGCATTGGCACGGGCGTCGGACAACAGCTTTTCCGACTCGGCCTGGGCGGTGCTGGTAAGCCGATCGGCGGTGTCTTGCGCCAGGCCCAGCACGCGGGCGGCCTTGAGGGCCTGCTCCTCGTTGGTGCCAGACGGAGCCGCGGCCACCACTGGGGCGGGCTTGACCGGCTCGGGCTCCGGCTCGGGCTCGAAGACGGCAGCCGCCGGGGCGGGCTGGGCGACCGCGACGGGGGCAGCGGCGCCGCCACCGGCGGCCACCTCGCGGTCGAGTTCCTCGATCCGCTGACGCAGATCGGAGTTCTCTTCGATGAGCCGCGTCAGCTCGTTCTCAACCAGATCGAGGAATGCATCGACCTCGTCTTCGTTGTAACCGCGCTTGCCAATCGGCGGCTTACTGAACGCCACATTGTGGACGTCGGCTGGTGTAAGCGGCATTGTTCGTCCCCTCAAGTTCTGTCAAACGTTCTGGAAAGTGTAGAACGGAGTGGCAGCGGTTGTGCAACTGCCGCCCATCCTGTCACACCAGACTCGGCGGTCGCCGTTTAGTGCAATAAATAAGACCCTATTTCAAACACTAAGAGCCATAAAATCCCAATCCTTAGAATTTGCAAATCGCGCGCATCAAACCGACGCCGAACCGTGGCCAAACCGTCGCTGTGATCGGATCATGCCGCGGCCCCGAATGCGAGCTGCATGCCAATGAACGCGACCAACAGCAACACCATGATGGACAGGTCGAAGCGGACCGCCCCGATGGTGAGTTGTGGGATGAGCCGGCGCAACAGCTTCACCGGCGGATCGGTGATCGACATGATGATTTCCAGGATCACCACGGTGATCCCGGTGGGATGCCAGTCCCGGCTGAACGACCGGATGAACTCCACGACAACCCGAGCGATGAGCAGCAGCCAGAAAGTGAACAGCGCAAACCCAAGGATCTGAAAGAACAGCACCAGCCCCGACCTTACGAAGAAATGTCAACGACGCGCGTGAGCGCGGTTATCGCCAGCGTACCGACCCGCCGAGCGGGCACACATCTCACCTGCGGCTAACGGCAAGTCACCGATGCTGCCGGCCCGGCGATCGGGTGGGGCTGGTAGCGGTTATTGGTAAGCGTAGAAGCCGGTTTCGGCGATCCGGCGGCGCTCTTCCGGGCTCACGTCGACGTCAGCGGGTGACAACAGGAACACCTTGGTCGCCACCTTGTCGAAGGAGCCACGCAACGCGAAGGCCAGGCCGGCCGCGAAGTCAACCAGCCGCTTCGCATCGGCGTTGTCCATCGACACCAGGTCCATGATGACGGGGGTGCCGTCGCGGAACCGCTCGCCGATGGTGCGCGCCTCGCTGTAGTCCTTGGGCCGCAGCGTGGTGATCTTCGACAGCGGGTGACCCTCTTCGAACATCATCGCCATTCGGCGCGGATCCATCGCCAGTGCTCCGCGGGTGGAACCGCGCAACCACGACCCGAGGCGCGGCCGGCCCATGTCGGGACGGTCGAACTCCCGGGGCGGCACTGGGCCGTACCGAGGCTCCTCGGCGTAGCCGCCGCGGTAGCCCGACGGCGCGTACTCCGCCGGGGCGCTGCGTGGGTCGTCGTACTCGCGTCCCTCGTAGCGGCCGTACTCGTCGTCGAACCGCGCCCGCGGGAAACCCCGGGAGGGAGCGCGGTCGTCGTAGTACTCGTCCTCGTAGTCGTCCATTGGGGCCATGCCGAAGTAGGCCTTGACTTTGTGCAGTGTGCTCATCTGGTGTGACCCCTTCTAGCCCCTGGGATTAATGATGTCTGTGATGAAGGTGTGACTACAGTGACTACTCACGGTGACGGTAGCCGCCGTGGGCCCAATAGCGCGGTACCGACACGCACACACGTCGAACCATGTTTTACGGCGATTTCGAAGTCGTTCGACATGCCCGCGGACAGCCCAACTGCATGGGGATGCGATTCGAGCACCCGGCGGTGCTGCGATTGCAGCCGCTCAAATGCTTGCTCGGGATCCCAGTCCAGCGGCGGGATGGCCATCAACCCGATCAACTGCAGACCGTCCGCGTCCTCGACCTGCGCACAGACCTCGTCGACCGCCCCCGGCGTCATCGCGTCGACGCCGCCGCGGGACACATCGCCGTCCAGGCTGACCTGGACGTAGACACGCAGCGGGTTTTCCCGTTGGCCCTCGGCCAGCGTCGTCGTCACCGCCCGATCCAGGGCGGATACCAGTTGTGAGCTGTCAATCGAGTGCGCGGCGTGTGCCCAACGGGCCAGCGATCGAGCTTTGTTGCGTTGAATCCGGCCCACCATGTGCCAGTGCACTTCTCGGGAATCCGTTCGGGGGGAAGCCGCAACCAACCGAGTGAGTTCGGCCACCTTTGCCGACGCTTCTTGTTCCCGGGATTCGCCGACTGAACGACAACCCAATCGAGACAAAATCGCAACATCGGTTACCGGAAAGAATTTGGTAATAGCGAGCAGTTCAATTTCGCCAACATTGCGACCCGCTTGTTCTGCGGCCATCGCTAGTCGCGAACGTACCGCCGCCAAGGCATGCGTCAATTCCGATTCGCGGATGCTGTCCCTTGATTGCGGGTCCGGCGGGCCCACTGCCATCGCGGTCACTCCATCCAGACCAGCGACGCCAGCCGCCCGGTCGGCGCGTCCCGGCGATGACTGAACAGCTTGGCGTCGGCCATCGTGCAGCGGGGATCGATGTCGATCGAAGTGATGCCCAAATTCTTTAACTGGCAAGCGATTCCGACCCTCAGGTCGAGTCCCGGCGTTCCGGCCGCGGTGGTGGTGCGACTGCCCGGCAGCACCGCCTCGACCTCGTCGGCCATCGCCGCGGGCACTTCGTAGTTACGGCCGCTGACCGCCGGACCGAGCAGCGCCGAGATGTCGGCGGCGCGCGCGCCCAGCTCCAGCATCGCCGTCACCGCGCGCGTCACTACTCCCCGCTGCGCCCCGACCCGTCCGGCGTGCACGGCCGCGGCAACACCGGCACGAGCGTCGGCCATCAGCAACGGCACGCAGTCGGCGGTCACCACTGCCAGTGCCAGTCGGGGTGTGCTGGTGACCAAGGCGTCGGTGTTAGCTATCACGGTGGCTGTGGGTTCGTCGATCACCGCGACGCGATCACCGTGCACCTGATTCATCCACACCACTCGATCGGCGCCCAATCCGATGGCGGCGGCCAGCCGGGCGCGATTAGCAGCCACGGCCGCGGGGTCATCACCGACGTGGTCGCCCAAGTTGAAGGTGTCGAACGGCGGCTTGGAGACGCCACCGGCACGCGTGGTGGTCACTCGCCGGATGCGGACAGTCACCTGACCAGTATCCGGCGCCGCGATGAGCTCAGCGGCGCATGAACGGCGGCACATCGACGTCGTCGTCATCGCCACCGATACTCAGCGTCGCGCCATTGGTGTGCACCGGCACGCTGACGGCATCGACCGGCTCGAACAGCGTCGAGGTGAGCTTGCCGGCCTTGGCCGACTCGATCCGGTGCGCGCCGCCGTTCTTCTCCCCGGCATTGGCGCCGAGGACGGGCTTGCGGCCAGCGCCGGTGGCGTCGAAGCCCGCGGCGATGACGGTGACGCGCACCTCGTCGCCCAGCGAGTCGTCGATGACGGTGCCGAAGATGATGTTGGCGTCTTGATGCGCGGCGTCCTGCACCAGCGAAGCCGCCTCGTTGATCTCGAACAGGCCCAGGTCGCTGCCGCCGGCGATCGACATCAGCACGCCCTGGGCGCCCTCCATCGAGGCTTCCAGCAACGGCGAGTTGATCGCGATCTCGGCGGCTTTGAGTGAACGCCCTTCACCCCGGGCGGAACCGATGCCCATCAAGGCGGTGCCTGCGCCGGCCATGATGCCCTTGACGTCGGCGAAGTCGACGTTGATCAGCCCAGGCGTGGTGATCAGGTCGGTGATGCCCTGCACGCCGTTGAGCAGCACCTCGTCGGCGCTACGGAACGCATCCATCAGCGATACCGCGGCATCGCCCATCTGCAGCAGCCGGTCGTTGGGGATCACGATCAGGGTGTCGCAGCTCTCCCGCAGCGAGGAAATGCCGACCTCGGCCTGGTTGCCGCGTCGTTTGCCCTCGAACGAAAACGGCCGGGTGACCACCCCGACGGTCAACGCGCCCAGCTTGCGGGCGATGCTGGCGACCACGGGCGCGCCGCCGGTGCCGGTTCCGCCGCCTTCACCAGCGGTGACGAACACCATGTCCGCCCCGCGCAGCAGCTCTTCGATCTCGTCTTTGGCATCCTCGGCAGCCTTGCGTCCGACCTCCGGGTCGGCGCCGGCGCCCAGCCCGCGGGTGGAATCGCGGCCGACGTCGAGCTTGACGTCGGCATCACTCATCAACAGCGCCTGGGCGTCGGTGTTGATCGCGATGAACTCAACGCCTTTGAGGCCCTGTTCGATCATCCGGTTGACGGCGTTGACGCCGCCACCACCGATACCCACGACCTTGATGACGGCCAGATAGTTATGCGGGGGGGTCATCATTCGTCTTCCTCCCTGGTGGGCTCAAGTCTCCCCGGCGGGGTTCCTCGCGTACTGGGGCGGTTCCCCCTGGCAAACCCTCAACCTCAACCTGAGAGTTAGAGTTATGTCAAGTAGTTCCGCGCAACCAGAACGGTATGGGCACGGCGCGCGCTAACCCCGCAGGCGCGCCGAAACGCGTCGCGCAAATTTCTGGTGCGCCTCGGTCGCGTTACTTGACCGTCGGCAGGTCGGGACTCGACACGTCGTAGGTCTTGCCCGGCTGGGTCAACAGTGCGGCCAGCTTTTCGGCCTTCTCCTCGGTGCGGTCGGTGGTCCCCCAGATCACCACTCGACCGTCGCCGAGGGTGAGGGTGATCGAGGCGACCGAAGGGGCCGCAATCTTGCCCACCTCACTTGCGACCTCGGGACGCAACGCCAACAGCACCTGTAATGCGGCCTTGGTGGTCGGATCGTTCGGCCCGGGATCGGCGACGTCGATATACGGCAACGCCGGCGGCGGCGGCCCGGTCGCGAAATCGACGCCGTCGCGGTCAAACAGGTGCGGCCCGTCCGGAAAATCCTTGACCGCCACCGGCACTCGCTCGACGATGGTGATCCGCAGCGCCGACGGGTACTGACGCTGCACTCGGGCGCTGGCCACCCGCCGGATGGCCGCCACCCGGTCGGCGATCTGGTTGGTGTTGATCTGCAGCAGTGGTGTGCCGATCCGCACCTGCGCGGCGTCCAACACCTCTTCACGGGACACCGCCCCGGTCCCGGTGACGACGATATTGCGCGCCGACATCGCGGGCGTGAAGTAGAGGATCAGCGCGAGCCCAACCCCGACGATGACCAACAGCACCGTCGCAAGCAGCATCTTCAAGCCTCGAACGACGCCCCGCCCAACGGGTTTGGGCTCGTTGGCAATGCGCCCGCTGGCCCGGCGTTTGGCATCACGACGGGCATCCTCGATCGCGGTGGCGCGGGCTTGCACCGCACGGCGCTCGGCCCGTTCTCGACGGGCCCGACGCCGCGGACCCTCGAATTCGTCCTCATCTTCGGGTGTTTCATCGTCTTGCGGCTGGGCTTTTTCGACGAAGATCGGCTCGGTGATGGCGCTGTCGGGCGACTCGGCGCCCGGTTCAGCCGGCTCACCGGGTTCGGCAGCCGCGTCGGCGACCACATCGGTCGGGGTAACGTCGTTCGGCTCGGTCATTGCAATATCCCGGGCCGACCGGGAGCGCTGCGATTAGCCCGCACCCGCAGCGCGGTCACGATCTCGGGTCCTAGCAAGGTCACGTCGCCGGCACCCATGGTGACGATGATGTCGCCCGGGCCTGCGGCCGCGGCCACCTGTTCGGCGGCAGCGGAGAAATCCGGGAGGTAGCGCGCCGGCACACTGACGTGCCCGGCGACCGTGGCGCCGCTGACGCCGGCCAGCGGCTGTTCGCGTGCGCCGTAGACGTCGAGGACGAACACCTCGTCGGCGGCGTCCAGTGAGCGACCAAATTCGGCAGCGAAAGCCTTTGTCCGCGAATATAAGTGGGGCTGAAACACCACCAGTGATCGACCGCCGTCGCTCTGTTCCAGCACCGTGCGGACCGCGGCCAGTGTGGCGCTGATCTCGGTCGGATGGTGGGCATAGTCGTCGAAGACCCGGACCGACGCCTTGCCCACTCCCGCGGTCCCCACCAGCTCGAGGCGACGCCGCACGCCTTCGAACCCGGCCAGCCCGTCGAGCATGTCGTCGACCGGGGCGCCGACCTCGATTCCGGCCAGCAGCGCGCCCAGCGCGTTGAGCGCCATATGCCGTCCGGGCACCGACAGCCGCATCACCCGCACGGGTTCGCCGGTCAACTGAATGTGTGCGACGGCTTCGGTGCCGTGTTGCTCCCAGGACAGCAACGTGGCCGCCAACTCCTGGTCTTGCCCTTCTTGCGATAAAGACCCGTAGCGCAGCACCCGAATCCCCAGATCGGCGGAGCGCTGGGCCAGCCCGGCCGCCCCGGGATCGTCGGTGCAGACCACCAGCGCCCCGCCCGGGGCAAGTCGCTCGACGAAAGAGTCGAACACCGCGACGTACGCGTCGGTAGTGCCGTAAAAGTCGAGGTGATCGCTCTCGATATTGGTGACCACCGCGACGTTGGGCCTGTACTCCAGCAGCGAGCCGTCGCTTTCGTCGGCCTCGGCGACGAAGCAGTCCCCGCTGCCGTGGTGCGCGTTGGTTCCGGCCTCGCCGAGCTCACCGCCCACCGCGAAGGACGGATCGCGCCCGCAATGCTGCAGCGCCACGATCAGCATCGACGTCGTCGTCGTCTTGCCGTGCGTACCGGTGATCATCAGGGTGGTGAACCCGTCCATCAGCTTGGCTAGCACGGTCGGTCGGTACACCACCGGAACGCCCCGGCGCCGGGCCTCGACGAGCTCGGGATTGGTCTTCGGGATGGCGGCGCGGGTGGTGATGACCGCGGTGGCACCGCCGGGCAGCAGGTCCAGCGATGAGGCGTCATGTCCGATACGGATCAGCGCGCCCCGGGCTCGCAGCGCATGCACGCCGCGCGACTCCTTGGCGTCCGAGCCGGACACCATCCCGCCCCGGTCCAGCAAGATGCGGGCGATGCCCGACATTCCGGCTCCCCCGATGCCCACCATGTGCACTCGCCGCAGCTCAGGCGGCAACTGCTCGGCGCTCACCGTCGCCCCCTGGTCGCCGGCCCCCTATCACGCGCCCTTCGCGCGATGTCCAGCGCCGCCTCGGCGACCTGACGTGCCGCATCCCGATGTCCCACCCGCGCGGCGGCCGATGTCATCGCCGCCAGCCGGGGTGGGTCGGTGAGCAGACCGGCGACCTCGCGGGCCACCAGGTCGCCGGTCAGATCCGCGTCGGCGACGATCATCCCCCCACCGGCGTTGACCACCGGCAGGGCGTTGAGCCGCTGTTCGCCGTTGCCGATCGGCAGCGGCACATAGATGGCGGGCAGGCCGACGGCGGACACTTCGGCAACCGTCATCGCCCCGGACCGGCAGATCACCAGGTCGGCGGCGGCGTAGGCCAGGTCCATGCGGTCCAGATACGGCACTGCGACGTAAGGCGGTTCGCCGGGCTGGGGTGCTCGCAACTCTAGGGTGTTTTTGGGTCCGTGAGCGTGCAATACGGCCACGCCTGCGGCGGCCAGACCGGCGGCGGCCGCGGAGACCGCCCGATTGAGTGAGACGGCACCCTGCGAGCCGCCGAATACCAGCAGCACGCGTGCGTCGTCGGCGAAGCCGAAGTGCGCGCGGGCTTGGGGCCGCAATGCGGCGCGGTCCAGCGAGGTGATGGCCGCCCGGACCGGGACCCCGACCACCTCGGCGCGGCGCAGCCCGGACCCGGGTACCGCGGACAGGATTCGGTCGGCGGTGCGAGCACCAACGCGGTTGGCGATCCCGGCGCGGGCGTTGGCTTCGTGAATCAGCACCGGGATCCGGCGCCGAACCCCGGGGATGCCGCGGGCGGCCAGGTATGCCGGCAATGCCACGTATCCCCCGAAACCGATCACCACGTCGGCGTGCACGGCATCGAGCACTGCGCGGGTTTCCCGCACCGCACGCCACACCCGCGGTGGCAGCCGGGCCAGGTCGCCGCTGGGTTTGCGGGGCAGCGGAACCGGGGTGATCAGCTCAAGGTGGTAGCCGCGCTCGGGCACCAGCCGGGTCTCCAGCCCGCGCGCGGTGCCTAAGGCGGTGATCCGGACGTCGGGGTCCAGTGCGGACAGCGCGTCGGCGACGGCCATTGCGGGCTCGACGTGGCCGGCGGTACCGCCGCCGGCCAGCACGACCGACAACGCGGCACCGGCGGGCGAGGGACTAACCCCCTGCCCGCCGGTCGGCTCCCTGACCGTGTTGTTCACCCGTAACGCTGACCTTCCAATGCACGAGCGCGCCGAGTCTGACGCGGGCCGGCTGCCTGACTGGCGTAGCGCTGGCCTGATCCATGATGCCCTGAACGTGCCCCAGACTGGGCAGCTGTTCGGGGTAATGCCGTCCGCGGCGGCGGATCGGATTTGCGCGAGGGCTTGCGCGCGGGCGGTTGAGCGGGCTTGCGGGCGGCACCTTGAGCGGGCGACCGGGTCGGTTGCGGGCGGGTGCGCTTGCGATCGCGGAACGTCTCGAGACGGGTCGGCACATACGGCTCGGGCAACGACAACCGCAGTAGCCGGTTCACCTTGTCATCGCGCCCGGCGCGCAGCGCGGCCACCGCCTCCGGCTCGTGCCGAGCCGCGTTCGCCATCAGCCCTATCATGAAAAGCGTTGCAGCAGTTGACGTTCCACCAGCCGATATCAGTGGCAACTGCAGGCCGGTGACCGGTAGCACGCCGATCACGTAGCCGATGTTGATGAACGCCTGGCCCAACACCCACATCGTGGTGGTAGCGGTGAGCAATCGCAGGAACGGGTCGGCCGACCGGCGCGCGATCCGCATCCCGGTGTAGGCGAACAGCCCGAACAGCGCCAGCAGCCCGAACGCCCCGACGAAGCCGAGTTCCTCGCCGATGATCGCGAAGATGAAGTCGTTGTGCGCGTTGGGCAGATAGTTCCATTTGGCAGTGCCCTGGCCGAGGCCGTCGCCGAAGATGCCGCCGTGGGCCAGCGCGTACTTGGCCTGACGGGCCTGATAGCCGGTGTCCTGGGGGTCGTTGTCCGGGTCGAGCCAGGACCGCACCCGGTCTGACCGGTAACCCGCCGACATCGCCAGGACTGCGCCGGCCATAAACACCGCCAACAGCGACGTACCGAAGACCCGCAGCGGCAGCCCGGCGTACCACAGCAGGGCCAGCAGAATGATGCCCAGCGACACCGTCTGCCCGAGGTCGGGCTGCGCCACGATCAACGCCAGCGCGATGATCGCGGCCGGCGCCAACGGGATCAGCATCTCGCGCAACGAGGCCCGCTCCAGGCGGCGGCCGGCCAGTAGATGGGCACCCCAGATAGCAAACGCGATCTTGGCCAGCTCAGAGGGCTGCATCGAGAAGCCCGCGATCACGAACCACTTCCGCGAGCCGTTGGCCAGGTGGCCGATGCCGGGAACGAGCACCAGCACCAGCAAAATGATGGTGACGACATATCCGGTGAAGGCGACCCGCCGCAAAAACCGCACCGACATCCGCATCGCGACGTAGGCCGCGACGAGTCCAATGACCGTCCACAGCACCTGCTTGCCGAAGATCACCCACGCCGAACCGTCGACGCCGTAGGACCGCACGCCGGACGCCGACAGCACCATGATCAGGCCCAGCGTCGTCAGCAACGAGGCCACGGCGATGATCAGGTGAAACGAGGTCATGGGCCGGCCGAGCCAGGCGCCGAACCGGCCGCGTGCGCCCCACTCCTGGATGGCCACCCGCGCCTTTTTCGGCTCCCTGACCTTCGCCGCTGCCGTGTCGTCAGCCTGACCAGGGGTTTGGATCGCGTCGGTGCTTACCTCGGCGTCGGAATCCGCTGCGGCGGCCTGCTCGGCCGGCGCGGTCTCGTTGGTTGCTTTACCCCGGCGCAGCCGCCGGGTCAGCGCGTTAGCCACACCCGCCTACCGACGTGCAGCGCGTACGGCGGCGGCGAATGCGTCCCCGCGGTCGGCATAGCCCTTGAACTGG
>Ga0208987_1000048_pt1 | contig 29143 bp, 28 predicted proteins | sample MedBloCARef_O2_FD_187845 | JGI IMG/M metagenome (GOLD analysis project Ga0208987, IMG submission 187845) | Forest soil microbial communities from El Dorado National Forest, California, USA - Mediterranean Blodgett CA Ref_O2 (SPAdes) (version 2) | ecosystem: Environmental > Terrestrial > Soil >... | reverse complement strand
GGCGCCGGTATTGCCGCCAATCCGGCCAGCCCCGCGAAGGCCCCCAGTGGCGCCAACGGGGCAGCCGCCAAGATCAGCGCGGGCGCCAATAACTCCGGCTGGGTGAGAAAGATCTCGGCGATGTGGGTGGGCCAGTCGAAGAGCTCGAGGCTGATCAGATACTGGATGGCCAACACCGGGTTGGTCTGCAGGTAGGTGAAGAACTGTTGAAAGTCCTCGAGCAGTTCCAACGCCCGGGCCACCCAGAAAATGAATGTGCCTGCGTTGGTATACGAGTCGTAGTCCAGACCATTGAGCGTGCCCTGCGCGGGGTTCCAGATATAGCCGAAGTTGCGCAGCATTTGCGCAATGATCTGGTCGAGCCAGTTGTCGACCCTCGGGTCGTGGGCCACTGTGTTATTGGAGATACCCGACAAGAACTGTTGCAGCCATTGCCAGAAGTTGAACCCCGACGATTGGGTCTGCGCGTCGGATTGCAGGATTTGCGGCGCCGGGTCAGCCTGCGGCGTCGCGGCCACCGCTGCGGTGGACACCACATCATAAGTGCCCATCACGGTTGCGGCCTGGACCCACATCCTGGCGTAGTCCGTCTCGTTCACCGCGATCGGAATGGTGTTGATACCAAAGAAATTGGTGGCCAACAACGTCCCATGAACCACGTGGTTGGCGGCCAACTCGGGCAGCGTGGGCATGGCCGCCAGCGCCGCCGTGTAGGCCGCGGCCGCAACCTCGTGTTGGGCGGCCGTTACGGCGCTGTCGGCGCTGGCCTTCAACAACCACGCCAGATATGGCGCATGCGCCGCCACGTAGGATTCGGCGCTTAGGCCCTCCCATGCTCCGGCCTGCACCTGCGCCAACAGTGCGCTGAGTTCGTCTGCCGCTGAGGCATATTCGACGCTCAACGAGTTCCATGCCCCCGCCGCCGCCAGTACCGGCCCCGGCCCGGGGCCACTGCTCAGCAGCGTCGAGTGCACCTCGGGCGGCGCGGCCATCCAGATCGGCGCTGTCATGCAGAGAACTCCTCGGGCTGGGAGGATTACCAGACCGAAGGAATCTTAATGAATATGATTGTCATTATCAACACGACCGCCCGATTCGCCCGTGTCGGGCGTTAGACCAACGGCCGCCCCGTCCTGATTCGGCGGTCCAGGTCCCACAGCGTCAGGTTGAACGGGAACTGCCGGAGGATCCGCGGCAACGTGCGGTTCACCACCCCCAGCGCGGCCATCAGCCGATCGAATCGCCGTTGCTTGGCCGCATCCCAGGGCAACCGCATCTCGTCGCGAAACCGTTGCGGCAGAAAGCCGGTGGTGATCAGTAAGTTAAAGTTCTCCAACGGCTCGCGCACTCGGCGCGGCAGCCGTACACCGCGCACCCGGGACACCGCAATCGGATACAGGAACTCGCGGACAGTGTCGTCGATGTGCACCTTTTCCAACGACTCTTGCCAGTACTTGTCGAAGGCCGCCCGGTCGGCGGGCCACATCTCCGGCGGCACCTGCAACGTGGTGCCGATCGACATGCCCTCGCGGTAAAGCCGATCGGCGTCCTCCTCCGGTATCTCACCGACGAAGGTGCGGTAGACGTCGACGCCGCCCTTGTAGATGCAGGCCGCCACCCACAGCTGTAAGTCGGGATCGAACGCGTTGTACGACACCGGACTGTCGGGCGTGGAGTACACCTGCGCGTGCGCCCCGTTCACCGCGCGGCGGTATGCCGCCTTCTGCGCGTCGGTGCCGGCGCTGGCGACCGCGATGTAGGTGAAAGTGGTGCGCGCCCGCTTGATCGGATGCCGGTCGATTCGGCCGCTCTCGACGCGGCTCTCCGCCACGCCGTGGCCAACGCCCGGACGCGACAGCTCCATGATCACGTTGGCCGCGCCGGCCAGTAGCGCCATCCCCATCAGGGCGTAGTCGTCGGGCGCCCGACGTTGCCGGCTGCCCGGCCGCGGCCGGGGCGGGTCTGCGATCGCGCGTTCGACGTGCGGGATCAGCGGCTGGGCAGTCTCGCGAATCGCCATCCAACGACCTCCTCGGCATTCGCCCACCAAATGTGATAACAAGTGTTTCCTGATATTGCCGGGGCGGAGCTGCGGTGTCAAGATGGTGCTCATGGCCCCGACCGCAAGCGAACGCCCCTACCGCGGCGTCGACGCCAGCAAGCGGATGGCCGAGCGCCGCGGCCGCCTCGTCGCCGCGGGCCTGGACCTACTGGGAGCCGAACAGCAGGACACCTCCGCGTTGACGGTGCGCGCAGTCTGTCGGCTGGCCGGGCTGACTCCGCGTTACTTCTACGAAAGCTTCAGCGACAAAGACGAATTTGTGGGCGCCGTCTTCGATTGGGTGGTGGCCGGTCTGGCCGCCACCACCCAGGCCGCGGTGGCCGCGGTACCGGCGCACGAACAGGCCCGCGCCGCGATGGCCAACATCGTGCGGACCATCGCCGGGGATGCGCGGGTCGGACGTCTGCTGTTCAGCACCCAACTCGCCGATGCCGTGATCGTGCGCAAGCGCGCCGAATCCAGTGCGCTGTTCGCCATGCTGACCGGCCAGCAGGCCGGCGACACGCTGCGGATTCCGGCAAACGACCGGATGAAAGCGGGGGCGCACTTCGTGGTCGGCGGCGTGGGGCAGACACTCAGCGCCTGGCTTGCCGACGACGTACGGCTCGATCCCGATGAGCTGGTCGAGCAGCTGGCAACGCTGATCGACGAACTCGCCAACCCACGCCTGTTCGGCCTCAAGGAAACAGCGGCAGGTGCCAGAGCCGCATCTTCGGATCCATCAGCCACAAGCGCATCATGGTGAGCCGCATGATGCGCTGCGCACCCGTGATCATGAAGATCGCCAACGGCACTTCGATCCCGAGCCCCGTGACCACCGATAACCAGACGTCGTCGGGCCCCGCGGTCATCAGGTCGAACCACGCGTCGCAGATCAGCAGCACTCCCGCGGTGAACGCCGCGAACATCACCACCTGACGGCGCAGATACCCGAACACTGCAGTCGACACCATGAACGTGGCCAACAAGATGTCGAAACCGATCCAGGTCACCGGCCAGTTGTGGGCCACGTAGTTGTCCGGCAGCGTCAAGGACAGATACACCAGCCAGGGAATCATCGCGATCGACCCAAGAACCATGAGACCCAACCGGATACGGCGTATCCGAGCCAGCAGCATGGGGTCGATCAGGTCGCTCAGCGGTTGCTCCAGCCGGGTGACAAGCTCCCGTCGCTGCTCCGGCGTGAGGGCCGCGATCTGCTCATCGGTCAAAATGCCGTCGGTCGTCATGGCGTCCCCCGGCTCGGCTTAGTTGTGCCGTTCAGCGTACGACCGCGGCTCGGGGCCTTCGGTCAGACGCCGTCTTGGGCACGGCCTTATCGTCGCCATCGGCGAATTCCTTGACCCAACAGGCGAATTCGAGGGTGATGCCGTCGGGGTCCTGGAAGTAGAAGGAGCGTACGTACACACCGGGGTGCACCGTCATGGACGCCTGCATCTCGCTCTCGTCGTGATTGAGCACCGGGCCCACCCGCACGCCCTTGTCCTTGAGCCGCTGCCGGTACGCATCGAACTTCTCGGCCGGGACATGAAAAGCCAAGTGGTTCATGGTGCTGACGGCGCTGGTGATGTCGCCGATGCCCGGGATGGAGCCCGGCGACGAGATGCCCGGCACCCGGTCGGGAGCATCGGCGAACCAGAAGAATGCGACACAGTCGCCATGGCCGGCATCAAAGAAGAAGTGCTGACCCGCCTCGTTCGGCAGATCGAGCGATTTGATCAGCGGCATGCCGAGGATGTCGCGGTAGAAGTGCACGGTGCGCTCCATGTCGGAACACACCAGCGCAACATGGTTTATCCCGCCGAGTTCGAACTCGCTGTTGGGGTATTTCGGCCTGATCATGTTGCGGCTCCATTCATGACGGCGGCCTGGCCAAGATGCAAATCTGAATCTAACATCAGGTTCAGTTTTGCTCCAGGGAGGTGTAATCGGTGTCGATCGCGGCGGAATCCAACGGCCGTGGAAGTCGGCCAGCCGAGTTCCCGACACACCGCGGCAGGCGGACGCAGGCCGCGATCGATGCCGCCGCTCGACGAGTCATCGCGCGCAAGGGGATTTTTTCGACGACCATTGCCGACATCGCCGCAGACGCGGGCCGCTCGGCGGCATCGTTTTACAACTATTACGACTCCAAGGAAGCGATGGTCCGGCAGTGGGCCCTGCGCTTCCGCAACGAAGCCAATCAGCGCGCGCTTTCGGTGACCCAGCACGGCCTGTCCAACGAGGAGCGGGCCCATCAGGCCGCAGCCGCGCACTGGCATACCTATCGCAACCGGCTCGCCGAAGTGATCAGCGTGTCTCAACTGGCGATGATCAACGATGACTTCGCTCAGTACTGGGCCGAGATCTGCGAGGTGCCAATATCTTTCATCGTCGAGTCGGTCAGACGTGCTCAGGGGAAGGGCTACTGCGCCGGGGATGACCCCCGATTGATCGCCGAGGCCATCGTGGCGATGTTCAACCAGTTTTGCTACATCCAACTCAGCGGCGCCCGTTCCGGCGAAGCCGACGAACCAGCCTGCATCCAGACCCTCGCCAACATCTACTACCGCGCCATCTATTCGCAAGGGGGGCAACTAAATTGACCGGTCGTGGCGGTGCCGCAGGGGTTATCCGCGAGTTCGTCGGGCTGCCGTCGCGCACGGCTGGGCGCGCCGCCGCGGGTGGGCATCCATGCCAGGGGCTGTACCACCGCGGAGTAGGACGCAAACCGAGGGTGGCGATGATCGCCACCCACTACCAGATCGATTTCTCCGAGCACTATCTCGCCGACTACATGGCCATCCGGGGTATCGGATTCCTCGGCTGGAACACCAGGTTCCGCGGCTTCGAAGCCAACTTCCTGCTCGACCACGCGCTGGTCGACATCGGCGTCGGGGTGCGCTGGCTGCGCGAAGTTCAAGGGGTGGACGCCGTTGTACTGCTGGGCAATTCGGGCGGCGGCTCGTTGATGGCCGCCTATCAGTCACAGGCCGCTGACCCGAACGTGACGCCACTCGATGGCATGCGGCCCGCAGCGGGGTTGACGGAATTGCCGCCGGCCGACGGTTATGTCGCCACCGCCGCACATCCCGGACGCCCTGAGGTACTGACCGCGTGGATGGACGCCGCCGTCGTCGATGAAAACGATCCTGTCGCCACCAATCCTGACCTTGATCTGTTCAACGAGAGCAACGGTCCGCCGTACCCGCCGGAGTTCCTTAGCCGTTACCGCGCGGCACAGGTCGCGCGCAACCACGCCATCACCGACTGGGTCACCGAAGAACTCAAACGCGTTCGGGCTGCCGGGTTTTCGGATCGCCCGTTCAGCGTGATGCGAACCTGGGCGGACCCCCGCATGATCGATCCAAACATCGAGCCAAGTAAGCGACCGGCTAACCAGTGCTACGCGGGCGTACCGCTCAACGCGAATCGCTCAGCACACGGCATCGCCGCGGCTTGCACGCTGCGGAACTGGCTGACCATGTGGAGCCTGCGGGTGGCGCAAACTCGGGCTGAGCCGCACCTGGGCCGCATCACCTGCCCCGCCCTGGTGGTGAACGCCGACGCGGACACCGGAGTCTTTCCGTCGGATGCCGAACGCATCTATGACGCACTCGCCAGCACCGACAAAACCCAGGTCTCGATCGGTACCGACCACTACTTCACCACCCCGGGCGCCCGCACCGAGCAAGCCGATACCATCGCCAGGTGGATCACCAAGCGGTGGCGCTAAGAGTCCTCGCCCATTTCGTTCCCGGCAACAAAGTATTGGATTTCCTTGCCGCCGAGACGGATTGGCTCGATATCCGATGGTGCGCCGAGGACGACGACACGGCTTTTTATCGCGAGCTGCCCGAGGCCGAGGTGATCTGGCACGTGCTGCGGCCGCTATCGGGGGCGGACCTGCGCCGCGGGCCGCGGCTGCGGCTGGTGCATAAGCTGGGCGCCGGGGTGAACACCATCGACGTAGCAACCGCGACGCAATGCGGTATCGCGGTCGCCAATATGCCTGGCGCCAATGCGCCATCGGTCGCCGAAGGCGCCGTCGTCGACGAAGGCGCGCTGGTCGACGCACTGCGACACGGGCGGCTGGCCGCGGCCGGGCTGGACGTTTTCGAGGCCGAGCCGGTGGCGCCGGATAATCCACTGCTCACCCTGGACAACGTGGTGCTGACGCCGCACGTCACCTGGTACACCGCCGACACCATGCAGCGCTATCTGGCCGAGGCCGTGGCGAACTGCCGCCGGCTGCGCGACGGGCAGCCACTGGCCAATGTGGTCAACCAACCGGCCGGTTATTAGATTGAGGGGTGCTTGGCCGAAACGGACCCCGCAAGCATGGGAAGGCGACCAATGCCGATCGCAATAAATCCTGAGCATCAAGACCTGGCCGATTCGGTGCGGTCCCTGGTGGCGCGAGTCGCGCCGTCGGAGGTGCTGCACGCGGCCATGGAGACGCCGCTGCAGAACCCACCGCCGTACTGGCAGGCGGCGGCCGAACAGGGCCTGCAGGGTGTGCACCTGGCCGAGTCCGTTGGCGGCCAGGGATTCGGCATACTCGAGCTGGCCATCGTGCTGGCCGAGTTCGGCTACGGGGCGGTGCCCGGCCCGTTCGTGCCGTCGGCGATCGCCAGTGCGCTGATCTCCGCGCACGACCCACAGGCCAAAGTGCTCGCCGACCTGGCGTCGGGCGCCACCATTGCCGCCTACGCGCTGGATTCCGGCCTGACCGCCACCAGACATGGCGACACGCTGGTGATCCGCGGCGAGGTCCGCGCGGTCCCCGCCGCCGCGCAGGCCTCGATATTGGTGCTCCCGGTGGCCATCGAGAGCCACGACGTGTGGGTGGTGCTCAGCGCCGACCAGCTCGAGATCGAGCCGGTCAAAAGCCTGGACCCGCTGCGCCCGATCGCCCATGTGCGCGCCGATGCCGTCGAGGTCGGCGCCGACGCCGCGTTGAGCACCCTGACCATGGCCACCGCGTACGCGCTGATGTCCACGCTGCTGTCCGCCGAGGCGATCGGCGTGGCACGCTGGGCGACCGATACGGCGTCGCAATACGCCAAGATCCGGGAGCAGTTCGGCAGGCCGATCGGCCAGTTCCAGGCCATCAAGCACAAGTGCGCGGAGATGATCGCCGACACCGAGCGGGCCACCGCCGCCGTGTGGGACGCGGCCCGCGCGCTCGACGACGCGAGCCACAACAACTGGGACATCGCCGGGTCGGCAGTCGAATTCGCCGCCGCGGTGGCGGCGACGCTGGCACCGGCGGCCGCGCAGCGATGCACGCAGGACTGCATCCAGGTGCACGGCGGCATCGGCTACACCTGGGAGCACGACGCAGGCGTCTACTACCGCCGGGCGCTGATGGTGGCCGCCTGTTTCGGTCGCCGCTCGGAGTACCCGCAGAAGGTGGTCGACACCGCGACCACCACCGGGATGCGGGCGGTGGACATCGATTTGGACCCGGAGACCGAAAAATTGCGGGCCGAGATCCGATCCGAGGTAACCGCGTTCAAAGAGATGGACCGCCAAGCCCGCACGGTCGCGCTCGCCGAGGGCGGCTGGGTGCTGCCCTACCTGCCCCCGCCGTGGGGGCGGGCATCCAACCCGGTCGAGCAGGTCATCATCGCCCAGGAATTCACCACCGGGCGGGTCAAGCGGCCGCAGGTGGGCATCGCGGCGTGGATCATTCCGTCGATCGTCGCGTTCGGCACCGATGAGCAGAAACAGCGGTTCCTGCCGCCGACCTTCCGCGGCGAGATGATCTGGTGCCAGCTGTTCTCCGAGCCGGGCGCCGGATCGGACCTGGCCGGGCTGAGCACTAAGGCGACCCGGGTGGACGGCGGCTGGCGCATCACCGGCCAGAAGATCTGGACCACCGCCGCGCAGTACTCGCAGTGGGGTGCGCTGCTGGCCAGAACCGACCCCTCCGCCCCGAAACACAACGGGATCACCTATTTCCTGCTGGACATGAAAAGCGAAGGCGTAGAAGTCAAACCGCTGCGCGAGCTCACCGGCGCCGAGTTCTTCAACACCGTCTACATCGACGACGTGTTCGTGCCCGACGAGCACGTTCTGGGCGAGGCGAACCGCGGCTGGGAGGTGAGCCGCAACACCCTGACCGCGGAGCGGGTCTCGATCGGCGGCAGCGACGCGAATTTCCTGGCCACGCTTCCGGAATTCGTCGAGTTCGTGCGTGACGGGCAGTTCGACCAGGTGGCGCAACATCGCGCCGGGCAGTTGATCGCCGAAGGTCACGCCGCCAAGGTGCTCAATCTGCGGTCGACGCTGTTGACGCTGGCCGGCGGGGACCCGATGCCGTCGGCAGCGATCTCCAAGCTCCTGTCGATGCGCACCGGCCAGGGTTACGCGGAGTTCGGGGTGTCGTCCTTCGGCACCGATGCCGCGATCGGCGACGCCGGCGAGTTGGCGGGCAAGTGGGGCGAGTATCTGCTGGCCAGCCGGGCCACCACCATCTATGGCGGCACGTCGGAGGTGCAGCTCAACATCATTGCCGAACGGCTGCTGGGCCTGCCCCGCGACCCCTAAACACAGTCATGCCGACCTGACGGTTGCCAGGTCGGCATGACTCCCCCTCTGTGTGGGCGCGGCCAACTGGTGACTCAGGCAGGGAGGTTGGCCGCTGCCCACGCAGGTCTAGTCGCTCAGAACCACGGGAACCAGCCGCGGTGACCCCAGCCACCCCAGCCGCCGCGTCCAAAGCCGCCGTGTCCCCAGCCGCCCTGGCCAAAGCCGCCGCGTCCAAAGCCGCCGTGGCCAAAGCCGCCGCGTCCAAAGCCCCCGTGACCGCCGCCAAAGCCACGCCCACCCCAGGTCGGGGCGATGCCGGGACCACCGGGCCCGTGCGGGCCGAACTCCGCGAAGCTTGTGCCGGGTGTGGGCGCCGGGGCGGCGTTCGCCGCGGGCGTGCCGCCGAACAGCATCGCTCCGGCCACCGCCGCTGCGCCGACGGTGCCAGCAGCCGCGCCGCGGATCGTTCGCATTGAAATTATCATCAGGAGCTCCTTCCGAGACCTTAGGTACTGACTCCTTGGGACGCTACGCATAAATAGCTAGGCAAACAATAGTAATAACGATATTCGATGCTGTGAATTCGTTGTCAATCAAAGTATCGCCGCATTTGCGTAATTCATGACCAATAAATGGCTTGCTCAAACCATTATTTACGTTTATCCGCAATTCCGCAGATACTGAGATCAGTACCTACTGACCCAGACATATATGCTGTTCAACAGCCATCTACTGAACTACTGACATACTGGGATACTTATCTCAGTATGTCATATCTCGCGTATTTATTAATACGCGCAAAATATGATTTGCAGGACAGGTATGCCGCGCCTGGAAATACCGCCCATGCGATCAAGATGGCGAATACTTCGTCGACAACGATCTGCATTGCAGCTAATTCCCTAACGGCGCCGGAAAGCTGCTGGTAGGACGACGGTAGGCAGCGGAATCGGCGAGTGCCGCCGGCACCGGCGGCGGGAACGCTCGCGGCTCGGCGGCGCGACTTAGGCTGCGGCCGGTGAGACAATCAGTATCAGCACCCGTGTAAGCACTGATTTACTGATTGGTTCCCAGGGAGGGACGGTCGCCGTCGTGAGCTTCAACCCCGGCCAGATCGGATCCGGCGCCGGTACATTCCGCGCGAACATGTCCGCGGCGACACCCGCCGGGGACGCCGCACCGACCGAGCGCCTCACCGGTTTCCGGCAGCCGCACGCGCAACGACCCCTGACGCCGCCGGTCGAACCCCGATCATCCGATCGGTCGACTGGCGATCAACCAGCACGCATCCAACGAACACGGCGCACCGTCGACCTACCCGCGGCCACGCACCGTTCTCTGGACATCTGGCAGCGCGAAGCGGCCGACCGCTTAGGAGTAGCCCGGGTTACCGGGCAAGAGGTGCTCACCGCACTCATCGACCAACTGCTGTCCGATCCCAAACTTGCCGCCCAGATCGTGCACGCCATTCGGGACCGGCGCTAACACGCCAGCTCAGTCGACCTCGATCTCGCGTAGCTCGCGCTTGAGGATCTTGCCGGTCGGGTTGCGGGGCAGCTCTTCGAGGAAGATGACCTCGCGCGGCACCTTGTAGCGGGCCAGGTGGTCGCGCACGTATCCCTTGATGGCGTCCTCGTTGACGTCGGTGCCATCCTTCTTGACGACGAAGGCGCGCAGCCGATGGCCGTACTCCTTGTCCTCCACGCCGATGGCGGTGGCCTCCACCACCTCGGGATGCCCGCTGATGAGGTCCTCGACCTCGGCAGGGAAGACGTTCTCACCGCCGGACACGATCATCTCGTCGTCGCGCCCACTGACGTACAGCAGGCCGTGCTCGTCGAAATAGCCGACGTCGCCCGACGACATCAGGCCGTCGATGATCTGCTTGTGTCCGCCGCCCGTGTAGCCCTCGAACGGGAAGGCGTTACCGACGAAGATCCGCCCGACCTCGCCCTGCGCGACGTCGTTGCCGTTGTCGTCGAGCAGCTTGACCTTCACACCCTTGACGACGGGTCCGACCGTCGCGGCATTGCGCTCCAGGTGTTCGGGCCCGGCGATGGTGGCGAATGCGATCTCGGTCGACCCGTACATGTTGTAGATGACGGGCCCGATGTCTTTGAGCGCCCGGGTGGCCAGTTCGGCTCCCAACTGCGAGCCGGATATGAAGATGATCTTCAGGCTGGACAGATCGGGCTTCTTGTCCATCTTTTCCAGCGCGTCCAGGATGCGCGACAGCATCACCGGCACCACGACCATGGCGGTCACCTTGTGCTTCTCGATGTCTTCGAGCACCAGCGGCGGCTTGAACTTGCGCCGCAACACCAGGGTCGAGCCCAGGAACATCGCCAGTGTGGCGTGTAAATAGCCCAACGCATGGAACATCGGCGCCGGCAGCGATGTCACCTCGCCCGACTTGAACGGCACGTGCGACAGGATGCCGCCGACCGGCGCCAGCGTCGGCGGGCTACTACGGTTGGCTCCCTTGGGAGTACCGGTCGTCCCGCTGGTCAGGATGATGATCGACGCACGTTTGCTCGCCTTCGGAGCGGGCTCCTTGCTGCTGCGCGCGATGAGCTCTTCCAGGGTTTCGTCGGTGCTGCTCGACGGCCCGTCCGCGTCGGGGTTGACGCCCAGCGCCCGCAGCTTGCCCAGCGGCGGGTCGGCCTTGGTTACCGCATCGGTGTATTCGTCGTCGTAGATGATCACCTTGGCGCCCTCGCGCTCGGAAACCTCTTTGATCTGTGGGCCGGAGAACTCACTGTTGAGCAAGATGATCCGGGCGCCGGCCCGCGCGGCGCCATAGTTGGCGATGAGGAACCAGCGATGGTTGCGCGCCAGGATCGCAACGCCGTCCCCGCCACGGACGCCCTTGGCAAGCAGCCCGTTGGCCACCGCGTGCACGGCCTCGTCGAGCTCGGCGTAGGTCAGCTCCCCGTCTTCGTCAATCAGCGCCGCACCGTTGGGATTGCGCCTGGCGTTGAGCGCAGGCAGCATGCCGAACTCGCCCCACTTGCGCATATCGGCGACCAGGGCGGCGTAGTTCTGCGGCGGCTCCAGCCCGAATGCGCCCGATTCGATGATCTTGCGCAGGTAGTGCAGTTCGGCCGAGCCGCGCTCGAAGTACTGCTGCAGTTTGGTCACGGCCTGCCCGGGCAGGCCGACAAGGTTCGCCATGACCTCACCATATGTGACGTGGGTCGCACCGTGCCCAGAAAAATTTTCTTGAATACCATGAACTGCCATGACCGGACCGGTGTCGCTGGACGTGGCCGGGCATCGGGTCACCATCACCCACCCGGACAAAGTGGTTTTCCCCGGCTCGAAGGTTTCAGGCGACCAAGGCCAGTCGGGGCCCCCTCATACCAAGCTCGACCTGGTCCACTACTACTTGTCGGTCGCCGATGGGGCGCTGCGAGGTGTGGCTGGCCGTCCGATGATCCTGAAACGCTTCGTCAAGGGCATCGCCGAAGAGGCGGTGTTCCAGAAGCGCGCGCCGACGAAACGGCCGGACTGGGTCGACGTCGCGGAACTCCGCTACGCCCGGGGCACTTCGGCCGCGGAAGCCGTCATCCACGATGCGGCCGGGCTGGCCTGGGCTGTCAATCTGGGATGCGTGGACCTCAACCCGCATCCGGTGCTGGCCGACGATCTCGATCACCCGGACGAATTGCGGGTCGATTTGGACCCGATGCCCGGAGTCAGCTGGCAGCGCATCGTCGATGTCGCGCTGGTGGCCCGCGAAGTGCTCGAGGACTACGGACTGGTCGCGTGGCCGAAGACGTCCGGCTCGCGCGGCTTTCACATCTACGCGCGGATCGCCCCGCGCTGGGAGTTCGCCCAGGTGCGGCTGGCCGCCCAGACCGTTGCGCGCGAAGTCGAACGGCGGATGCCCGACGCGGCGACCAGCCGCTGGTGGAAGGAAGAGCGGGAGGGCGTTTTCGTCGACTTCAACCAGAACGCCAAGGACCGCACCGTCGCATCGGCCTACTCGGTGCGGGCCACTCCCGACGCTCGGGTGTCGACGCCGCTGCACTGGGACGAGGTCGCCGACTGCCGACCCGAGGCATTCACCATCGCCACAGTGCCCGATCGATTCGCCGAACTCGGTGATCCGTGGGCGGGGATGGACGACGCCGTCGGCGAGCTTGACCGGCTGCTGATGCTGGCCGAAGAACTCGGCCCCCCGGAGCGCGCCCCGAAAGGCTCCGGACAACGTTCGGACGGCAGACGCCAGTCCTCGATGCCACTGATCGAGATCGCCCGCACCAAGACCAAAGACGAGGCGATGGCCGCGCTGGACACCTGGCGCGGCCGGTATCCCGCGGTGGTCGAGCGGCTGCAGCCGGCCGATGTACTGGTCGACGGCATGCGCGGGCCGAGTTCGATCTGGTATCGGATCCGGATCAACCTGCAGCACGTGCCGGCCGACCAGCGTCCGCCGCAGGAAGACCTGATCGCCGATTACAGCCCGTGGCAAGGCCGCTGAAGCCAGCCGCGGGGAAATGATCGCGCGGCGCTGCAGGTGAGAGCCGGGAACGCGATACTCTCACGCGATGCGACAGGGATGGGATCGGCGGGGCTTCCTGCAGCTCGCCGGGGTTGCTGTGACCGCAGCGGCGGCCGGGGCGACGGGCCTGTTATCGGGGTGCTCGTCGTCACCCAAACCGGCGCCGGGCGCCTCCAGCCCGGGCTCGGTGACCATTACCCATCTGTTCGGCCAGACCGTGATCAAGGAACCACCCAAGCGCGTGGTCAGCGCCGGCTTTACCGAGCAGGACGATCTGCTCGCGGTGGGCGTGGTGCCGATCGCGGTGACCAACTGGTTCGGTGAGCAGCCGTTCGCGGTCTGGCCATGGGCCCAGCCCAAGCTCGGTGCCGCCCAACCGGTGGTGTTGAACCTGGACAACGGAATTCCCGTCGACCAGATCGCCGGTCTGAAACCCGACTTGATTGTGGCGATCAACACCGGCCTGGACGCCGACACCTATCAGAAGCTGTCGGCGATCGCCCCGACCGTGGCGCAAGCGGGCGGTGACGCGTTCTTCGAACCGTGGAAGCAGCAAGCCACCGCCATCGGTCAGGCGGTGTTTCAGGCCGATCAGATGAAGGCACTGATCGACGGCGTCGACAAAGGATTCACCGCCGTTGCCCAGAAGAACCCGCAGTGGAAGGGCAAGAAGGCCTTGCTGATGCAGGGCCGGCTCTGGCAGGGCACCGTCGTGGCCACCCTCGCCGGATGGCGGACAGACTTTTTGAACGAGATGGGTCTGGCCATCGCCGACAGCATCAAATCCTTTGGCACCGACGATCATCGCGCCGTCATCCCGCGCGACCAGATCAAGGCGGTGCTTGACTCCGCCGACGTGGTGATCTGGTCGACGGAAAGGCCGGACGACCAGAAGGCGCTGCTGGCCGACCCCGAAGTGACGGCCTCGCAGGCGACCACGCAGAACCGGCACATCTTCACCACCAAGGACCAAGCAGGCGCCATCGCCTTTTCATCGGTGCTGAGCTACCCCCTGATCGCTGATCAGCTGCCGCCGCTTATCAGCAAAATCCTGGGTTAAACCTCGTTCGGGCAGCGAGTGTTTGTGCATTCAGTAAGGCAGCTCTGGCAGTGCTCGAAAATCCCGCGTCACCCCCTCCCGCCTGCCCGGACTCCGGAGTTACTGTCGAGTAATGAGCGTGACGGATCTCCCCATGGACCTGGCTAACGAGCTGGTCGGCAACATCGTCTACGACTACGGCGACCAAGCGCTGATGGTGCAATGCGGCAGTAACGCCGAGGTTTTGGCATGGGCAGACGCATTGCGTGTCGCGGGGCTGCCCGGTGTCCTCGACATCGTCCCGGCCGCCCGCACGGTGCTGGTGAAGCTTGGCGACCCCCGCGATCAAGGGGTCATTCGGCAGCGGCTGCGCAAGATGGTGGTCACCGCCGATGCCGTCGCCCCGACTGACCGCAACGCCGATGTGGTGATCGACGTCGTCTACGACGGCCCCGACCTCGCCGAGGTCGCCAGCCATACTGGACTGAGCACCGCAGAGGTCGTCAATGCCCACACCTCGACGTTGTGGCGAGTCGGATTCGCTGGATTTGCACCGGGTTTCGCTTATCTGGTCGATGGCGACCCACGCCTGCGGGTGCCGCGGCGCGCCGAGCCGCGCACCTCGGTGCCGGCCGGCTCGGTCGCCCTCGCGGGCGAGTTCAGCGCGATCTACCCGCGCCAATCGCCCGGTGGCTGGCAGCTCATCGGCCACACCGACGCGGTGCTGTGGGACCTCAATCGACCCGATCCCGCGTTACTGACGCAGGGCACATGGGTCCAGTTCCGGGCCACCTAAAGGAGCATGCCGTGACGAACCTGGAAATCCTGAGCACTGGACCGCTCGCCATAGTCCAGGACCTCGGCCGGGTCGGGCAGGCCCACCTCGGAGTTGGCCGCTCCGGGGCTGCCGACCGCCGTTCGCACAAGCTGGCCAACCGGCTGGTCGCCAACCCCGACGATCGCGCGACCATCGAAGTGACGTTCGGCGGGTTCTGCGCCCGGGTCCACGGCGGCGCCGTCGACATCGCGGTGACCGGTGCCGACACTGATCCAACGGTCGACGGAATCAAGTTCGGCACCAACAGTATTCAGCACGTGCGCGCAGGCCAAGTGATCTCGTTCGGCACGCCGCGCGCCGGGCTGCGGACCTACCTGGCGGTGCGCGGCGGTATTTGCGTGGAGCCGGTGCTGGGCTCTCGAAGCTACGACGTGATGTCCGCAATCGGGCCGTCGCCGCTGCGATCCGGGGACCAGCTGCCGGTCGGTGAACACACCAACGACTACCCCGAACTCGACCAGGCTCCGGTGGCGGCCATCACCACCGATGTGATCGAACTGTCGGTGACCCCAGGGCCACGCGACGACTGGTTCGTCGATCCCGACGTGCTGGTCCACACCGACTGGGTGGCATCCGATCGTAGCGATCGGGTGGGGATGCGGTTGGTCGGACGCCCGTTGCAGTACAGCTTCCCGGACCGGCAGCTGCCCAGCGAGGGAACCACCCGCGGCGCAATTCAGGTGCCGCCCAACGGTTTACCGGTGATCCTGGGCCCCGACCATCCCGTGACCGGTGGCTACCCGGTCATCGGCGTGGTGATCGACGAGGACATCGACATCCTCGCCCAGGTTCGGGCCGGCCAGTCGGTGCGCCTGCACTGGGCGCGGCCCCGGTCTGCGGGGCCGCTCTCGTAGTGCGAGCTGCCCGCCGGGGCTGGTAGACAGGGACTGTGCACACCCAGGTACACACCGCCCGCCTGGTCCACACCGCCGATCTCGACAGCACGACTCTGCAGCGTGTCCACGAGATGGTCAGCGGAGCATTCGCCGGTGCCTTCACCGAGCAGGATTGGGAGCACGCGCTGGGCGGAATGCACGCACTGGTCTGGCGGCACGGCGCGATCATCGCGCATGCATCCGTCGTCCAGCGGCGGCTGTTTTATCGGGATATCGCGCTGCGCTGCGGATACGTCGAAGGCGTGGCGGTCCGGGAAGATTGCCGAGGACAGGGCCTGGTCCACGCGCTGCTGGACGGCGTCGAGCAGGTGATGCGGGGCGCCTACCAACTGGGGGCGCTGAGTTCGTCGGCCCGGGCCCGCGGGTTGTACGCCAACCGTGGCTGGATGCCCTGGCGTGGGCCGACGTCGGTGCTTGCCCCGACCGGTCCGGCCCGCACGCCCGACGACGACGGGACGATTTTCGTGTTGCCGGTCATGAGCGACTTGGACCCGTCCGCGGAACTCATGTGTGATTGGCGTGCCGGGGACGTATGGTGAGTGATCTCGAATTCTCTTTTCTTACACGAGGATTCATGGTCACATCACCGCACTAGCGGCACTTGCATTCGTCACACTGGACCCCACTGTGGCGCACGCCACACCGATCGACGGGCCTCACAGCATCGGTCCCGATGGGGTGAGCGGAAATTCACGCCCGGGTCACTGCCCGAAGCGCCCGGGCAACAAACGATTCCTAGCGTGAACGCCAAGAGCGATGACGATGGGAGTCGCATGGGAATTTCACTGGGCCGTTCGCACGTCCTCTCCAACTGGGACCCGGAAGACACGGTCGCGTGGGAAGCCGGCAACAACAAGATCGCCCGCCGCAACCTGATCTGGTCGGTGGCCGCCGAGCACATCGGCTTCTCCGTCTGGTCTATCTGGTCGGTGATGGTGTTGTTCATGCCCGCATCGGTGTACGGGTTTTCCGCGGGCGACAAATTCTTGCTGGGCGCCACCGCGACACTGGTCGGGGCATGCTTGCGCTTCCCGTACACGTTCGCCACTGCGAGGTTCGGCGGGCGCAACTGGACGGTGTTCTCCGCGGTGGTGCTGTTGATTCCGACCGTCGGCACCATGCTGTTACTGGCCCACCCCGGTCTGCCGTTGTGGCCCTACCTGCTGTGCGCGGCGCTGGCCGGACTGGGCGGCGGCAACTTCGCGTCTTCCATGACCAACATCAACGCGTTTTATCCGCAACGACTCAAGGGCTGGGCGCTGGCGGTCAACGCGGGTGGCGGCAATCTCGGCGTGCCGGTGGTTCAGCTGGTCGGCCTGCTGGTGATCGCAACCGCCGGCAACCGGCAGCCGTACTGGGTATGCGCGATATACCTTGTGCTGCTGGCGATCGCGGGAATCGGTGCTGCGCTCTACATGGACAACCTGCAGCACTACCGTATTGAGGCGCGCACCATGCGCGCGGTGCTGGCTGAACCGCACACCTGGGTGATCGCCCTGCTCTACATCGGCACCTTCGGCTCGTTCATCGGTTTCTCGTTCGCGTTCGGCCAGGTGCTGCAGATGAACTTCGTCGCCAACGGCCAAAACGCGGCACAGGCTTCCCTGCATGCCGCCCAAATCGCCTTCCTGGGGCCATTATTGGGATCGTTCTCCCGGGTATACGGCGGCAAACTCGCCGATCGCATCGGCGGCGGCCGAGTCACCCTGGCGGTGTTCTGTTCGATGATCCTGGCCGCTGGGATACTGGTTAGCGCAAGCACTTTCGGCGGGCATGCGCACGGACGCACCTCGGCCGCAACGATGATCGGATACGTGATCGGCTTTGTTGCGCTGTTCATCTTGTCGGGCATCGGAAATGGCTCTGTATACAAGATGATTCCGTCGATCTTCGAAGCGCGCAGCCACCGGCTGCAACTCGCCGAGACCGAGCGCCGGCAGTGGTCACGTTCCATGTCCGGAGCGCTGATCGGCTTTGCCGGGGCGGTAGGAGCGCTCGGTGGCGTCGGCGTCAATCTCGCTCTGCGCCAGTCGTACCTGCACAGCGGCACGGCGACAGCCGCGTTCTGGGCATTCGTCTTGGTCTACGTGGGGGCTGCCGCCTTGACCTGGGCGATCTACGTGCGGCGGCCACTCGAAGTCACCATCCCCGTCGCACCGGGAACCGCGCCATCAACCGGCCTGGTTCGGGTATAGCCCGGTGTCGCGAACGCAAGCGTTAGCACGAAATGTATTTCAGCTCACACCGAATTGCACAGCAGCCCCGATGCAATCGACAATTTACGATTTCTTTACGGACCATTGGTCAACGAGCGCTCCTGACCTGCGCATTCAACCCAGAGTCATTGTCCTTCAGCGGCTTAACAGATAACTAGGATTCAATTTGCAGGCGGTATTGAGAAGATTGAGTTGACGGACTTCCACGTTGAATGTGAGCATCGACGCCGGCGCCGGAACGTCGCTCAATTCGAAGCGCCACAACGGTATACACAAACGCGTGACCCGGGGGATTTGATGCCGACCAGCTGGCAAGCCATTCGTCCCGCACCGTCGTTGTCGCGGCCCTCACCTACCCTGGCCAGTGTCTGAGACGGGTGGGCAATGCATCAGCAATTGTTAGGTAATGCGACCGAAACGTGTCAGGCATACACAGGGCATATGGCCCAGCCCGCCTCTCCGCCATTGACCGGCTACCGCGTTGCGGTGACCTCGGCGCGCCGCTCTGAGGAGCTGTGCGCGCTGCTCAGCCGCAATGGCGCCGAGGTGTGCAGCGCCGCGGCGATCAACATGATCGCGCTGCCGGACGACGACGAGCTCCACCACAACACCCAAGCGTTGATTGCCGAACCTCCGGACATACTGGTCTCGCATACGGGTATCGGCTTTCGCGGCTGGTTGGCCGCCGCCGAAGGCTGGGGACTGGCCACCCAACTGACCGCGGCGCTGTCCAAGGCGCGGGTCCTGGCTCGCGGGCCCAAGGCCACCGGAGCACTGCGCGCGGCCGGCCTGCACGAGGAATGGTCCCCGAAATCCGAATCCTCGCAAGAGCTACTCGAATACCTACTCGACTCCGGTGTCTCCGGAGCGCGCATCGCCGTTCAGCTGCACGGTGCCGCGGACGCCTGGGATCCGTTCCCGGAGTTCCTCGGGGGGCTGCGTGCTGCGGGCGCCGATGTGGTGTCGATCCGCGTCTATCGTTGGAAGTCAACCCCATTGGGCGGAAACTTCGACCAGCTGGTCACCGGAATCGCACGGCGACAATTCGATGCGGTCAGCTTCACCTCGGCACCCGCTGCCGCGGCCGTTCTGGAACGTAGCCGAGACCTGCAGATCGAAGATCAGGTACTCGACGCGCTGCGCACCGATGTGCATGCGATGTGCGTTGGTCCGGTGACATCCCGACCGCTGATCCGAAAGGGCGTCCCGACGTCGTCGCCGGAGCGAATGCGGTTGGGCGCCTTGGCTCGCCATATCGCGGTAGAGCTCCCGCCGCTGGTGTCCCGCACCGTCAAGGCCGCAGACCACGTGATCGAGATCCGGGGAACCTGCGTGCTGGTCGACGGCGGCGTCAAGTCGCTGTCCGGGTCGGGGATGGCGATCATACGTGCGCTGGCACACCGTCCCGGAGACGTCGTCTCGCGCGGCGACTTGTTGCGGGTGCTGCCCGGCCATAGCAACGACACCCACGCTGTCGACACGGCCGTCTTGCGACTGCGAACAGCCTTGGGCGACAAGAGCATTGTCGCAACGGTGGTCAAGCGTGGTTACCGACTGGCAGCCGATGAGCCGGTGCGGATCTCGTGAGCCTGATTCTTGCAGCGCACGGCACTCGCCGGCCGGGTGGTGTCGCGATGATTGGAGACCTTGCCGCGCGGGTGGGCGCCCTGCTCGGCCAGACCGTGCAGGTTTCATTCGTCGACGTCCTGGGCCCCACACCCAGCGAGGTGCTTTCCGCTTCCACCGACCCACGTGCCATCGTGGTGCCGGCATTCTTGTCCCGGGGGTATCACGTCCGCACCGATCTACCCGCCCATGTCGCGGCTAGCGGGCACCGCAATGTCGTCGTGACGCCGGCCTTGGGGCCGGGTGGCCGGGTCGTTCGGGTTGTCGCCGATCAGTTGGTGCAAATCGGCTGGCGCCCAGGAGATTCAGTGATCCTCGGTGCAGCGGGGACATCGGACGCCCACGCACGCAAAGATCTGCACACCACCGCGACGGGTTTGTCCGCACTGACCGGGTCGCGCGTGAGCGTGGCCTTTGCCGCCTTGGGAGACCCGCATATCGACCAGGCCGTCGAGAAGGCAAGGGACGCTGGCGCGCGACGCGTGGTGGTGGCGTCCTATCTGCTGTCCGACGGCCTGTTTCAAGAGCGGCTGCATGCGTCCGGTGCTGACTTGGTCAGCCGACCGCTGGGCACTCATCCGTGGATGGCGCGGTTGATCGCGGACCGATTCTGCCGCGCAGTGCCGTCGGCTCTGCGTCACCGCCATCGTCGGCCGGGCGCGCCGACGCTGGCGATGCTTGATCTTTGATCGGCCAGGGGCGATCCTGACAGGATGCCCCGCCGCGAAGAGCCATCGCGTGGGCTCCTCGACCCCGTTGCGAAGATGCTGCGTTTACCGTTCGGCACACCGGAATTCATCGACCGGATCATCACCGGCGGCGCCAACCAAGTGGGCCGCCAAACGTTGTACCTACTGATCACTACGTGGGACGCCGCCGGCGGCGGCCCGTTTGCGGCCAGCGCGATCGCCTCCACCGGGATGGCGAAGACCGCCGAAATGGTGCAAAGCATGTTCATCGGACCGGTTTTCGGCCCGCTGCTGAAGATGCTGGGCGCCGACAAGGCCGCCATGCGGGCGTCGTTGTGCGCCTCGCAATTGGTCGGCCTGGGCATCATGCGCTACGGCGTGCGCTCTGAACCGCTGCACTCGATGTCGGTGGACATGATCGTCGACGCGATCGGCCCGACCATGCAGCGCTACCTAGTCGGCGACATCACCCGGTGATGTCTACTCGGTCGTCGCCCGGGCGATCTCGATCTCGCCGTCCGGGGTGATCCGCACCTGATACACCGGGACCGACATCCTTGGGTCGTCCAGACAGCAGCCGTCGTCGAACGCGAAAGCCTGCTTGAGGATCGGTGATTGGACGGCGGCCCGGCCGCTACGGTCACCGACGATCCCGCGTGACATCACCGCCGCGCCGGAGAACGGGTCCAGGTTGCCGACCGCATGCACCGATCCGTCGTCCAGCCGGAACAGTGCCGCCTGGCTGCCGTCATCGAGCAGCACACCGACGCCGCGACCGGGGATGAGGTGGTCGTAAGCGCAGGCGGTCGTCCACACCTGAATGTCGTTGAGAAGTGTCATAGTTCCTCCCTGACTTATGAACGGACCTGCGGCATGCCAATGGGCACAGGCACTTTGCGCCCCGCACGCTCGGTGAATGTCACCGTCTCATCGACGGCATCCGGCGCGTTGACGAAGGACACAAACCGCGACAGCTTGTCCGGATCCTCCAGTACGCCCTTCCATTCGCATTGGTAGTTCTGCACGTGCCGCTGCATCGCGGCTTCGAATTCCCCGGCCAGACCCAGCGAGTCGTCGCAGACGACTTCGCGGACGTGATCGAGCCCGCCCTCGATGGATTCCACCCACGGCGCGGTGCGCTGCAACCGGTCGGCCGTGCGGATGTAGTACATCAGGAATCGGTCGACGTATCCGACCAGCGTCTCGGTGTCCAGGTCGCTGGCAAGCAGCTGGGCGTGCCTGGGTGTCATGCCACCGTTGCCCGCCACGTAGAGGTTCCAGCCCTGCTCGGTCGCGATGATTCCGACATCCTTGGCGCGGGCCTCGGCACATTCGCGCGCACAACCCGAGACGCCCAGCTTGATCTTGTGCGGGGCGCGCAAACCGCGGTAGCGCAGCTCCAGGTCGATGGCCAACTGGACCGAATCCTGCTGCCCGTACCGGCACCAGTCGCTGCCCACGCAGCTCTTCACCGTGCGTAATGCCTTGCCGTAGGCGTGGCCCGATTCCATGCCGCCATCGACCAGCCGCTTCCAGATTTCCGGCAGCTGGTCCACCCGAGCCCCGAACATGTCGATCCGCTGGCCGCCGGTGATCTTCGTGTAGAGCCCGAAGTCCTGCGCGATCTGTCCGATCAGGATCAGATGCTCCGGCTTGATGTCGCCACCGGGAACCCGCGGCACGATCGAGTAGCTGCCGTTGCGCTGGATGTTGGCCAAGAAGTGGTCGTTGGAATCCTGCAACGAGGCCTGCTCACCGTCGAGGATGTGGTCCGATCCGGTGGAGGCCAGGATGGATGCGACCACGGGTTTGCAGATATCGCAACCCTTTCCGTGGCCGTAGCGCTCCAGCAGACGGGAGAATGTCCGGATCTCGGTGGCGGAAATGATCTCGAAGAGCTCCGCGCGTGACTGGCTGAAGTGCTCGCACAGCGCCTTGGATTGCGCCACGCCCTCGGCTTCCAGCAGCTGCTTGAGCAGCGGCACGCACGATCCGCACGACGTGCCGGCCGCCGTGCACGACTTCAGCGCCGGAACGTCAGCGCATCCGTCGGCGATCGCGCACTTCAGGTCGGCCTTGGTGACGTTGTTGCAGGAGCAGATCTGCGCCGAGTCCGGCAGCGCCCCCACTCCCAATGCCGAAGCCCCACCACCGGATTGGGTGGGTGCAATCAGCGCCAGCGGATCCCCGGGCAGCTCGCTGCCGACCATCGGCCGCAGCACGCCATACGAGGAGGCGTCGCCCACCAGCACGCCACCGAGCAGGGTCTTGGCATCGTCGGAGAGCACCAGTTTGGCGTAGGTCTGATTCACCGCGTCGTTGATGGCGACCTCGAGACAGTTCTCCGTCGCCCCCATCGCATCGCCGAAACTGGCGACGTCGACGCCCAGCAGTTTGAGCTTGGTAGACATGTCGGCTTCGGGGAATTCCGCCGCACCACCGAGCAACCGGTCCACCACGACTTCCGCGGCGGTGTAGCCCGGCCCGACCAGCCCGTAACACCGTCCCTCGATCGCGGCCACCTCACCAACGGCGTAGATATCAGGATCGCTTGTCCGGCACGACAAGTCCGTCAGGACGCCGCCCCGCTCGGCCAACGTCAGTCCCGCCGCGGCAGCCAGCTCGTCGCGTGGCCGGATGCCAGCCGCGAAAATCACCACTGAAGCGTCGATGACCTCGCCGTCGGTCAGGCGCACCCGTGCCGAAGCCGAACCATCCGGTGTTTCCACGGCTTCAATCGATTCGGTACCGGTGCCGACATGCACCGATATCCCGAGGTCGGTGACGATCCCGGCCAGCAGCGCGCCGCCACCCTCGTCGATCTGTTGGGCCATCAGCCGCGGCATCATCTCGACGACGTGCGTCTGCAATCCGAACTGGCGCAACGCGTTGGCGGCTTCCAGCCCGAGCAGCCCCCCACCGATCACCACGCCCGCGCTGTGATGGCCGCCGTCACGGACGCGTTCGGCGCCCACGCGAATCGCGTCCAGGTCGTCAAGGGTGCGGTACACATGACAACCGGGCAGGTCGTGGCCGGGAACCGGCGGGACGAAGGCATAGGAACCGGTGGCCAGCACCAGTGCGTCGTAGTTGTGCCGTTGACCGTCCGCAGACATCACCGTCTTTGCCGCACGGTCGATTTCGGTGACTCGTGTATTCAGCAGCAGCCGCACCCGCTCGTCACCGGCGTAGTCATTGCCCGGCAATGCCAACAGGGCGCGGTCCCAGCTTTCGGTGTAGGAGGTCAGACCGACGCGGTCGTAGGCGGCATCGGTCTCCTCGGCCAAAACGGTTATCTGCCAAGAGCTATCGACGTCGCGGGCTCGCAACGCCTCGACCAAGCGGTGGCCCACCATGCCGTGCCCGACCACCACCATGTGACGGGCAGCACAGTGCGCGCGCGCATTTGGGGTTGGGGCCATGGCTTGAGGATAGGAGCCGGAAATTAAGGGGAAAGCGCAAAATGTGACACCGGCGTGACGGTGCTCTCACTCCTCCCAAATACCTGTGTGATGTTGATTCGCTGACGGCGAACGACCATGTGGAACTTTAGCGTGGTCGACTCAAGTTGTTCCCTACAGCCGACCGGCAAGGCGCCGGTCACAGCAACCTCACAACAGAAATCAAGGAAGTAGAAGGAGATAACCGATGAGCAACCTCGCATTGTGGTCGCGACCGGCCTGGGACACCGAGCGGTGGCTGCGCGACTTTTTCGGTCCCGCAGCTGCAGCTGACTGGGCCAAGCCGGTGACCAGCGGTTTCACCCCGGCCGCTGAGATCGTCAAGGACGGCGATGACGCGGTGGTACGGGTGGAATTGCCCGGCGTCGATGTCGAAAAGGACGTCAACGTCGAGGTGGACAAGGGTCGCCTCGTCATTCACGGTGAACACCGCGACGAGCACTCCGAGGCGCAGAACGGCCGCACGCTGCGTGAGATCCGTTACGGCTCGTTCCGCCGGTCGTTCCAGCTGCCCGCACACGTCACCGGCGAGGCCATCGCGGCTTCCTACGACGCCGGCGTATTGACGGTACGGGTCACCGGCGCTTACGCCGGAAGCCAGGCGCAACGGATCGAGATCACGAAGTAACTCCCAGGCGAAGATCCGGCGGAGCCAACCACTCCGCCGGATTTCTCGCGGCTGCTAGCCGAAAGCCTGCTCGGCCTCAACGCCGATGATGCGCAACAGGTTTACTACCTTGCGATCTAGGCTCTCGCCCACTTTGGTCACGTCGGCGATGCCGAGGCTGCCGAACGCGGCGCTGGGCTGGTCCATCGAGAAGACCGCATTGCCGTCGGCGTCGGCGTAGATCAGCAATCGTAACGGCGCGTACAGCAACGCTTTCGGGTCGTGGCGGAACATCGTCTCGGCGATAGTGTGGTTGCCCAGCAGATACTCCACAGCATTGGTGGTGTGGCCCGCGAGGCCCAGCAGCGACAGCCCGTCGACCTTCGCGTACACCATCAGCTCATTCGGCGCGTTAATCGCCGCAGCCGCAAGGACGTCGTCCCACGTGCCACCCCGTTCGACGATCTGTCGTACCGACTCGCGGTCGAAGTCGGGCGCCGCTTTCTCGAAGGCCGTGATGAATTGGCCGAATTCCACCCCGGTAGCGATGTCGATGCGGTTCATCGTGTGCGGCACGATGCTGAATTCAACGGGATTTGCCATGGTATGCCTCATGATTCGATTGGATCTAGAACGATGACGCCGCGCACCTCGCGGCTTTCCAGTCGCCGATGCGCTTCGGCGGCTTGGCTCAGGGGTAACACCTCGTCCACCCGGGACATGATCGTCCCGGTCTTGAGGCCGTCGGCCAGGAAGCGCAGCGCGTTGCCGATCAGCTCGGGCCGGTCGTAGAACACTGGTAGGTAAAAACCAATCAGCGCTTGCGATTTCGTCATCAAGCGGCGCGGAGCGAACGGTTCCCCGGGGCCCCGGGTGGACCCGAGCAACAAGTACCTGCCGAAGGTGGCGAGCACGTCGAAGTTCTGCTCGAATATCTCGCCGCCGATCGACTCGATCAACACGTCGACGCCGCGTCCCGACGTCAGCTCGAGCACCTGATCGGTCCACCCGGGCTCGTCGTAGGAAATCGCCGCGTCGGCGCCCAGCGACTTGACGAACTCGCGCCGCTGCGCTGAGCTGGCAGTTCCAATAATCGGTTTAGCACCAAGTGCTTTCGCAATCTGCACGGCGAGGCCGCCCACCCCACCGGCCGCGCCGTGCACCAGCAGCGACTCCCCCGCGCGCAGCGTCGTGCAGGCCTGCAGCAGCAGGTGTGCGCACGCGGCTTGTGCCGCGAAACCCGCCAGCGCCACCATGTCGGCGTCGTCGTCGACGACCGCGCACAGCGGCTCGTCGGCAACGGCGAGTTGTCCGTATGCCCCTTTTTTCATCAGGGCGACGACCCGTCGACCTACCTGTACCGACGTTTGCGGGCCGGCCGCGACCACGGTGCCCGCGACGGCCAGGCCACCCACCTGCGGAAGTTGCACCCCGCCCACCCGGGTCTCGGCCCTGTTGTAGACACCGAGGCGTTCGCGAATGTCGGGATAGTTCACGCCCACCGCGGCGGTTTGCACGAGGAGCTGCCCCTGACCGGGCGAGGGGTCCGGAAGGTCAAGGTACTGCAGCACTTCCGGTCCGCCGAAGCGCTCGTAGTTGACTGCCTTCATCGGGACCTCGCTGGTTCGGTGAACGAACTTGCTGCAATCGCGAGTATACGGTTCGGTGAATGAACCGACAAGGGTAAGATCGCAGCATGGCCCTCCCCCGCGAGTATCCCGACGAGAATTGCCCGATCGCGCGGTCCCTGGAGATCGTCGGCGAGCGTTGGACACTGCTGATCGTGCGCGATGCCTTCTATGGTGCGCGGCGCTTCAGTGATCTCCACAATCATCTGGGCATTCCCAAGGCTGTGCTGGCCGACCGCCTGGCCTTCCTGGTGACCGAAGGTGTACTGACAAAAGAAGTCAGCGAGTATCAGCTCACTGCAAAAGGCATGCAGCTGTGGCCGCTGATCTGGTCGATGATCACTTGGGGCAAAGAGAACTTGCTGGACAAGCCGACCCGAACCTATCGGCACGCGGAATGCGGCGGTGTGATCGGACATGATCGCGTCTGCCAGCGGTGCGACCAGGTCCCCTCGGTCGGTGAACTCGTCGTCCACCCAGCACGCCGCCCGCACGATCCAGATCGCACCGATCCCGTCAGCCGCGCACTGCGGCGACCGCACCGGATGCTCGAGCCGATCGGGCCCGGCTAGCTCCAGCGGCCCAGCAACTCCTTGGCCCGGCCGGCCAGCGCGGACTGCAAGAAGGGACCGAAGCTGATCCTGGCCACGCCCAACGGGCCGAATGACGCCGGGTCGTCCTGGTCGGGTAGCGCAATCGCGTTGATCGGCAACGGTAGGTCAGTGGCCAAGCGCCGCAAGGTTTCCGGGTCGTGCCGACCCACTGGATAGAGCACATCGGCACCGGCCGCGGCGGCCTGGGTCAGTCGCTGCACCACCCTTTCGACACGATCGGAATCGTCACCGTCGTTGCGCAGGAACAGATCTGTGCGGGCATTGACCACAACATGCACCCCGGCCGCATCGGCGGCCGACCGCAGCGCCCCCACCAATTCGGCGTGTTCACCCGCCGACCGCAGCCGCTTACCCTCCGAGTGCACGGTGTCCTCGATGTTCAGCCCGACCGCACCCACGCTCAGCAAGCCCTCGATCAGGCGCTGGGCTGGCTCCCCGTAACCCGATTCGACGTCCACAGACACCGGCACGTCGACGGCGGCGGTGATCTGGGCAACGCGGGTCAATACGTCGTCGAACGACATGCCCTCACCGTCGGGTTTGCCGATCGAGTCGGCCAGCGGATGACTGCCCACCGTCAGTGCGGCGAATCCGCTATCCACGGCGAGCCGCGCCGACCAGGCATCCCAGACGGTCGGCAGGATCACCGGGTTGCCCGGCTGGTGTAACTCGAGCAGCGTGGTGGCGCGCTGCGCCGGCGTGGCTTGACCTGTCATGACCATTTGCTCCGTGGTCCCCCGAAGTTGCGAGTCCGGCGCGCACGCCGGTGCTGTGGATAGTATCGAGAGCGTATTGTGATCCGTGACACCCTCGGCCAAGGAGATCTGTTGTCCACCACTACCGAACTCGCCGAACTGCACACCCATATCGGCGGCATTCGGCGGTGCGTGAGCTCGTTGAAGGCGCGCTACGGCGACAGCCCGGCGATGCGCCGCATTGTTATCGACGCCGATCGAATCCTGAGCGACGTTGAATTACTCGACACTGATGTTTCGGAATTAGACCTGGCGCGCGCCACGGTGCAGCAATCCGGCGAAAAGATCGCCATTCCCGACACCCAATACGACAGCGATTTCTGGCGCGATGTCGATGACGAGGGTGTCGGGGGTCACAACCGGTCCTGACAACTTAAGCCCCCCGAGAAACGGAGGGCCCTTTCTGTGTACCCTTCGACCAACAGCCCGTTCGAAGAGGAACACACTAGATGAGCGCACCCACGGCGAACAGTCCTGCGTCCGGTGTCTTTTCACCCACGCGCGCCCACATCCAGCAGCGATCGCTTCGCACCGACCGGTGGTGGTTATCGCCGTTACGGGTCGACCTGGGTTTCGCCGCATTTCTCATCTACGCGACGGCCCGCGGGTTGCAGAAGGATTACTTCTTCGTCCCGAAATACCACTACCTGACGCCGTTCTATTCGCCGTGCATGGCGAAGGCCTGCGGTGAGGCCAGCGACTTCTGGCCGCAGATCCTGCCGGACTGGTGGTTTGTGCCGTACGCGGCGCTGACGCTGCCATTCCTGCTGCTGTTTCGGCTGACCTGTTACTACTACCGCGGCGCCTACTACCGCACGGTGTGGCAGTCGCCCACCGCCTGCGCGGTGGCGGAGCCCCGCGCCCACTACACCGGCGAGACCAAGTTGCCGCTGATCATCCAGAACACCCACCGGTACTTCTTCTACATCGCCGGCATCATCTCGGTGATCAACACCTACGACGCGATCGTCGCGTTCCATTCCGAGAGCGGACCGGGTGGGTTCGGTTTCGGCCTGGGCAACCTGATCCTGCTCGGCAACGTCATCATGCTGTGGGTCTACACGCTGTCCTGCCATTCGTGCCGGCACGTGACCGGCGGACGGCTCAAGCACTTCTCCAAACACCCTGTGCGGTACTGGATCTGGACCCAGATCAGCCGGCTCAACACCCGGCACAAGCTGTACGCGTGGATCACCCTGGGCACCCTGATGCTCACCGATTTCTACGTTGCACTGGTGGCCAGCGGCACCATGCCAGACCTGAGATTTGTTGGCTGAGAAGCCTTTTCACGGATATCAGAAAGTTGAGTGAGGTTCCAATGACTGAGGTCGAACGGCACTCCTACGACGTCGTCGTGATCGGTGCCGGCGGCGCGGGTTTACGCGCGGTCATCGAAGCGCGCGAACGCGGCCTCAAGGTCGCGGTGGTGTCCAAGTCGCTATTCGGCAAGGCCCACACGGTGATGGCCGAGGGCGGCTGCGCCGCGTCGATGGGCAACACCAACCCGAAGGACAACTGGTCGACCCATTTCGGCGACACCATGCGCGGCGGGAAATTCCTGAACAACTGGCGGATGGCCGAGCTGCACGCCAAGGAGGCGCCCGACCGGGTCTGGGAGCTGGAGACCTACGGCGCGCTGTTCGACCGCCTCAAAGACGGCAAGATCAGCCAGCGCAACTTCGGCGGGCA
>Ga0208987_1000047_pt1 | contig 29356 bp, 20 predicted proteins | sample MedBloCARef_O2_FD_187845 | JGI IMG/M metagenome (GOLD analysis project Ga0208987, IMG submission 187845) | Forest soil microbial communities from El Dorado National Forest, California, USA - Mediterranean Blodgett CA Ref_O2 (SPAdes) (version 2) | ecosystem: Environmental > Terrestrial > Soil >... | reverse complement strand
CGCGCTCGGGCAGAGCCCGAACGCGGCAGCCGATGCCGTGACGACAACGGCCACACCTCTGGACAGATTCCGAGTGCTTCCCACGATGTCCTCCGGTCCTGGGTAGTGGGTTAGTCGTCTATCGGTTTGCTCAAGGCAGAGCGGAAAACAGCGACAGCGGCGCTTGCGCCGGTGCCACCGCAGCAGGTGCAACCGCAGCAGGTGCGGTTGCCGCGCCCGGGAGGGCCGAGGCCAGCGCGGGCAGGTCACCCGGGAGTGACAGCTTCGGTGGCACATTCAGCGGCAGGCCGGGCAGCGCCGGCATGTTCACGTTCGCCACCTGCGACAGCGGAGACGACGCCGCGGTGGCGGCCGAAGCAGGCGCCGCCGGCGCCGACAGCCCTGGGATCGAGCTCAGTCCGGGGATGGTCGGGGCAGCCGGAGCCGCCGGTGCTGCCGGTGCGGTCAGTCCGGGGATCGAGCCGAGTCCGGGCACCGCCGCGGGGGAGGACGCCGAGGGCGCCCCAGCGGCTGGGGACAATCCGGGGAAGGTGATGCCCGGAGTTGCCGGCGCGGCGGGCGGCTGCGCACCGAGGGCGGTCGCGAAGTTCTGCAGAATCTGCGGTGCGTTGGCGACCGAAGCCATCAGCTGCTGCGGAATGTTCTGCACCGGGTCCGGAATGGCCGGCACGGGATCGGCGTGGGCGATACCGCCCGTCAGTAGAGCTGCGGACGAACCGACCACGACGGCGGTTGCGCGCAAGTAGGTCCAAATGGTTGGCATGACTCCCCCAAGGGATCGACAACAGGTGACTTCGCTGAAGCTACGTTGATGCTGGTGTGACTCAAGTGACACGTGTGGCATTTATTTGATCGTTATCGACTCGATTGACAGCGGTGACCCAACACCGGCAAAACAGCCGCCCCACTAAAGTCGGGCGGATAGACACCACCTCTGCCGCCCCGGCGGCACCCATCACCCGGCGGCTGGCGAATTTGCTCGACACGGCAGGGCCGGTGCTGTTGGTCATCAGCATCGCCGCGCGGCTCGGCTGGACGTACCTCGCGCCACACGGCGCGAACTTCGTCGACCTGCACGTTTATCTCGGCGGGGCGGCCACCCTCGACCACCCCGGCACCCTGTACAGCTACGTGTACAGCGAACAGACGTCCGACTTCCCGCTGCCATTCACCTATCCGCCGTTTGCGGCGGTCGTCTTCTACCCCTTGCACTGGCTGCCGTTCGGCCTGGTCGCTTTCGGATGGCAGGTCGCCATGATGGCCGCGTTGTACGGCGTGGTCCGGATCAGCCAGCGTTTCATCGGCGTCCCCGCCGGTAGCGGGCACCGCGTCGCGATGGCCTGGACCGCCATCACCATCTGGATCGAGCCGCTGCGTAACAACTTTGACTACGGGCAGATCAACGTCTTCGTGACGCTGGCCGTGCTGTGGGCTGCCTACACCACGCGCTGGTGGCTGTCGGGGCTGCTGATCGGTGTGGCGTCCGGGATCAAGTTGACCCCGGCGATCGCCGGGGTCTATCTGGTCGGCGTCCGGCGTTTCGTCGCGGCGGCGTTTTCGGCGGTGGTCTTCCTGGCCACCATCGGCGTCTCGGCGTTGGTCGTCGGCGACGACACCCGCTACTACTTCACCAAGCTGCTTGGCGATGCGCATCGCGTCGGGCCCATCGCCACGTCGATCAATCAATCCTGGCGCGGCGGGCTCTCCCGGATCCTGGGCTACGACGCCGGCTTCGGCCCGCCGGTGCTGATCGGCATCGCGCTCACCGCGGTGCTGGCCATCCTGGCCTGGCGCGCGCTGGATGCGTCTGACCGGCTAGGCAAGCTGCTGGTGGTCGAGTTGTTCGGGCTGTTGCTGTCACCCATTTCGTGGACGCACCACTGGGTGTGGCTGGTGCCGCTGATGATCTGGCTGATCTACGGACCCCTGCGCGAGCGGCGCGAGGCCCGGATTGTCGGCTGGGGCTGGCTGGGGCTCACCGTCATCGGCGTGCCGTGGCTGCTGCTGTTTGCTCAGCCGACCATTTGGCAGATCAGCCGCCCCTGGTACCTGGCCTGGGCCGGGCTGATCTACATCGTGGCAGCGCTGGTCACCCTGGCCGTGATCGCGGCCTCGGCGAGAAGCTGCGCGCCGGACTAGTCGGCGACAATCCCGTCGATGTCGTGCGCCATGTCGACGTCGTTTTTGGTGATACCGCCCTCGGAGTGGGTGACCAACGCGAAAGTCACTGTCCGCCAACGAATATCGATATCTGGGTGATGGTCCTTGCTCTCTGCGTGCTCACCCACCCGGCGCACCGCGTCGATGCCGGCGAGGAAACTCGGAAACTTGATCGAGCGGCGCAGCGCGCCGTCGGTTCGTTCCCAGCCGTCGAGATCGGGCAGTGCGGCATCTACTTGTTCATCCGTTAACACAGCCATACCCCTAACGTACCGCTGGACTTGTGCGGTCAAACACGGCTCAGCGTGGTTCCGTGCAATGGCTCTGTGGTGTCGGCCGCTGAGAGGTCCCGCGGCCGAACGGGCGATGGTGGAACGTTTCCTCGGCGCATCCTACGGCGGTGTGAGATGAAAATTATTGTGCTGCCCAGTATTTCGGAGGTTCGACGGCGCGATTGACGGACGATCAGAGTCGGTCGGTTAACCTACCGCATGGCCTCGATACAGCTCTCCATGGGAATTCCGTCATTCTCGGCCGAGTCGCCGGCCAACTGGGAGCACCTCACCGACTGGACGCAACTGCTGGAGGGCTGCGGGTTCGACCGCGTGCTGGTGTCCGAGCACATCGCGTTCGGCATGAATATGGACGCCTACGCCAATCCCGAGACGGGGGGAACCGCGGGCGGCCGCCAACCCACCGGGCCGGACGGCGACTGGCTGGAGCCGCTCACGGTCCTGACGTACCTCGCGGCGCGGACCCAACGCATCCGGCTGGGCACCAACATCCTGCTCGCCGCGCTGCGTCCGGCCGCGGTGCTCGCCAAAACTGTTGCGACCATGGATGTTTTGTCCGCCGGCCGCATCGATCTCGGCGTGGGGGTCGGCTGGCAGCGCGAGGAATATGAAGCCTCCGGCGTCGAGTTCGACGGCCGCGGGGCGCTGTTGGATCAGACCCTCGAAGTGTGTCAGCGGCTGTGGACCGAGAACGAGGTGAGCTATGCCTCGCCCCGGCTGAACTTCGATCGAATCCACCAGATGCCCAAGCCCGTTCAATCCGGCGGGGTGCCCATCTGGGTGAGTGGGACGGTCAACCGACGTGTCGCCCGCCGACTTGCTCGTTTCGGAAGTTGTTGGATCCCTTGGGGTCCTGACGCCCGCGACATCGCAGCCGGGATCGCGGGGATGCGCGCGGCGGTCGAGAACGCCGGTGGCGATCCGAACGGATTCGGTGTGAGCGGCGCGTTGCGCGTCAAGGCCGCCGCGGGTGGCGGACTCGATCTGGGCGCCGTCGCCGCGGACGCGGCAGCGCAGGCGAATGCCGGTGCGACCGATCTGAGGGTGACGTACTACCCGCCCCCCGAGAATCCCGAACGTGACATTCGCGCGTTGGTCGAGGCGGTGCACGGCGCTGTCGGAGGCTGACGCGGCGAGCAGATGAAACCCATCCAGATCGTCGTTGCCGGAGCCCTCATCCGCGGCTCCACCGTGTTGGTGGCGCAACGCGCCCGCCCGCCGGAGCTGGCCGGGCGCTGGGAACTGCCCGGCGGCAAGGTCGCGCCGGGTGAAACCGAGCCCGCCGCGCTGGCTCGCGAGCTGGCCGAGGAACTGGGCCTGCAGGTCGGCGACGTCATAGTGGGCGATCGGCTGGGCGGCGATATCGCGCTGAGCGACACGATGACGCTGCGGGCCTATCTAGTGCGCCTGATTCGCGGGGAACCACACCCGCATGATCACCGCGCGCTGCGCTGGGTGAGCGCGGTCCAACTGCCCGATGTCGACTGGGTGCCGGCCGATCGCGAGTGGCTCGGCGACCTGACCAACGCCTTGTAAGCACGCACGTCGCCCAGCTGCCGGTTCGCTATATAAGGCCCCCACTGCCACAATCACCGACGTGCTATTTCGAAATGTCGCGATTGTCGCGCACGTAGACCACGGCAAAACGACGCTGGTCGACGCCATGCTGAGGCAGTCCGGCGCCCTGAGTCACCGCGGTGACGACGCCGTCGAACGACTGATGGACTCCGGTGACCTGGAGAAGGAAAAGGGCATCACCATCCTGGCGAAAAACACCGCCGTCCACCGCAAGAACCCGGACGGAACGATGGTCGTCATCAATGTGATCGACACCCCGGGCCACGCCGACTTCGGTGGCGAGGTGGAGCGCGGGCTGTCGATGGTCGACGGTGTGCTGCTCCTCGTCGATGCCTCTGAGGGGCCGCTGCCCCAGACCCGATTCGTGCTGCGCAAGGCGCTGGCGGCGCATCTGCCCGTCATCTTGGTGGTGAACAAGACCGACCGGCCCGATGCGCGCATCGCCGAGGTCGTCTCTGAGAGCCACGATCTGTTGCTCGACGTCGCCTCCGACCTGGATACCGAGGCCCAGAAGGCCGCCGAGGACGCGCTCGGACTGCCGACGTTGTACGCCTCCGGCCGCGCAGGCATCGCCAGCACCACCGAGCCGGCCAACGGCGAGAACCCCGTGGGTGAGAACCTGGACCCGCTGTTCGATGTACTGCTCGAGCACATCCCGCCGCCGCAGGGTGACCCCGAAGCCCCGCTGCAGGCGCTGGTGACCAACCTCGACGCGTCGGCGTTTCTCGGCCGCCTGGCCTTGATCCGGATCTACAAGGGCCGCATCAAGAAAGGCCAGCAGGTGGCCTGGATGCGCGAGGTGGACGGCCATCCCGTCATCACCAACGCCAAGATCACCGAATTGCTCGTCACTGAGGGTGTCGAACGTACGTCCACCGACGAGGCGATCGCGGGTGACATTGTCGCCGTGGCGGGGCTGCCAGAGATCATGATCGGCGACACGTTGGCCGATACCGAGCATGCCCACGCGCTGCCGCGCATCACGGTCGACGAACCGGCCATCTCGGTGACGATCGGCACCAACACCTCACCGCTGGCCGGCAAGGTGTCGGGGCACAAACTGACCGCCCGCATGGTCAAGTCGCGGTTGGACTCCGAACTGGTCGGCAACGTGTCGATCAAGGTCGTCGACATCGACCGGCCGGACGCCTGGGAGGTGCAGGGCCGAGGCGAGCTCGCGCTGGCGGTGCTGGTCGAGCAGATGCGCCGCGAAGGCTTCGAGCTCACCGTCGGTAAGCCGCAGGTGGTCACCAGGACCGTCGATGGCAAGCTGCACGAGCCGTTCGAGGCGATGACGATCGACTGTCCCGACGAGTTCGTCGGCGCGATCACGCAATTGATGGCCGCCCGCAAGGGCCGCATGGAAGAGATGGCCAATCATGCCGCGGGCTGGGTGCGGATGGACTTCATCGTGCCGAGCCGCGGCCTGATCGGCTTCCGCACCGACTTCCTCACTCTCACCCGCGGCACCGGCATCGCCAACGCCGTCTTCGACGGCTACCGGCCGTGGGCCGGTGAGATCCGGGCTCGCCACACCGGGTCTCTGGTCTCGGACCGAACCGGCAAGATCACGCCATTCGCCCTGACCCAACTGGCCGATCGTGGGCAGTTCTTCGTCGAACCCGGCGACGACACCTACGAGGGCCAGGTCGTGGGGATCAATCCGCGCGCCGAGGACCTCGACATCAACGCGACCCGCGAAAAGAAGCTGACCAATATGCGCTCTTCGACGGCCGACGTCTTCGAGACACTCGCCCGTCCGCTGGAATTGGGCCTCGAGCAGGCGATGGAGTTCTGCGCCGACGACGAATGCGTCGAGGTGACACCCGAGATTGTCCGAGTCCGCAAGAACGATCTGGACGCCACTACCCGAGCGCGCAGTAAGGCGCGAGCAAAGGCCCGGGGTTAGCTTTGGTGGCCCGCTTCGGTCGCGGGATTCGCCGAGCCGCTGCAGGAGCACTCGATACTCTCATTCTCGTGCTGCATCGAGCCCGTCACGTCATCGTGATGATCGGCGTGCTGCTCGCGGTGGCCGGTTTGGCTCTGGCAGCCTGCACGGTCAACCCGCCGCCGGCGCCGCAAAGCACCGATACGCCGCACAATGCGCCGCCACCTCCGCAGCGGGTCACCCAGATCATCATGGGCATCGACTCGATCGGCGCCGGGTTCAACCCGCACCTGTTGTCGGATCTGTCTCCGGTGAACGCGGCGATCAGTGCCCTGGTGTTGCCGAGCTCGTTTCGGCCGGTTCCGGATCCCAACTCGCCGACCGGTTCGCGCTGGGAGATGGATCCGACTCTGCTGGTGTCCGCCGACGTGACCAACCAGAACCCGTTCACGGTGACCTACAAGATCCGGCCCGAGGCGCAGTGGACCGACAACGCGCCGATCGGGGCCGACGACTTCTGGTACCTGTGGCACCAGATGGTGACTCAGCCGGGGGTCGTCGATCCGGCCGGGTATGACCTGATCACCGGCGTGCAGTCGCTCGAGGGCGGCAAGCAGGCCGTTGTGACCTTCGCGCAGCCGTATCCGGCGTGGAAGGAACTGTTCAACAACCTGCTGCCCGCGCACATCGTCAAGGACGTGCCCGGCGGCTTCGCGGCCGGGCTGGCGCGGGCGCTGCCGGTGACCGGCGGGCAGTTCCGGGTGGAGAACATCGACCCGCAGCGCGACGAGATCCTGATCGCCCGCAACGACCGCTACTGGGGCCCGCCCGCCAAACCCGCGCTGATCCTGTTCCGCCGGGCCGGCGCGCCTGCGGCGCTGGCCGACTCGGTACGCAACGGTGACACCCAGGTGGCCCAGGTGCATGGCGGTTCGGCGGCCTTCGCCCAGTTGTCTGCCATCCCCGACGTGCGGACCGCCCGGATCGTGACGCCGCGGGTCATGCACCTGACGCTGCGGGCCAACGAGCCCAAATTGTCCGACGCGCAAGTCCGCAAGGGGATTCTGGGGTTGCTCGACGTCGACCTGCTTGCCGCGGTGGGAGCGGGAAGCGACAACACGGTCACGTTGGACCAGGCCCAGATCCGTTCGCCGAGCGACCCGGGCTACGAGCCGACCGCGCCGCCGGCGATGACCAGGCAGGCGGCGCTGGCGTTGCTGGAGGCATCGGGGTACCAGATCGAGAGCAACACTTCAGCTTCACCGGCGCCCACGACGACCACGCCGGTGAGCACCGGGCCGCCGGAGGTCATCCACGGCCGCATCAGCAAGGACGGCAAACAGCTGGCACTGGTGGTCGGGGTGGCCTCCAATGATCCGACCGCGGTGGCCGTGGCCAACACGGCGGCCGACCAGCTCCGCAGCGTGGGCATCGCCGCGTCCGTGGCGGCGCTGGACCCGGTGACGCTCTACCGCGACGCGTTGAACAACCACCAGGTGGACGCGATCGTCGGCTGGCATCAGGCCGGCGGCAACCTGGCGACGCTGCTGGCCTCCCGGTACGGCTGCCCCGCGCTGCAGACCACGGCGGTGTCGGCCACGAATGCGCCGTCCAACGTTCCAGGGTCCACGCCCGCCGGCACGCCGCCGGCCGGGCCGGGCACCACGTCCGCGCCGCCGCCGTCGCACTCGCCTGAGCCCGGCGCGCTGGTGCAAGCGCCGTCGAACCTGACCGGAATGTGCGATCGCAGCATCCAGTCGAACATCGATGCCGCGCTGAACGGCACCAAGAACATCAACGAGGTCATCACCGCGGTCGAACCGCGACTGTGGAACATGTCGACCGTGCTGCCGATCTTGCAGGACACCACGATCGTCGGGGCCGGTCCGAGCGTGCAGAACGTCAGCTTGTCCGGCGCGGTACCGGTCGGCATTGTGGGCGACGCCGGTGAATGGCTGAAAACCGGGCCTTAAGCGGACTTAGCCGGAGTGTTTACTCCGCTTGCGCGGACGGTTCGGCTACTCGGGGCGGGATCACGGTGTCGACGACCAGGGCCAGCTCCCGCCGGTTCGGCGGTTCCCCGGTCAACAGGAAATGGTGGTTGATCAACGCCGGTCCGATGCGCGTGGTCAACGGGGTGAGGGTGGCCCGGTCGATATCGCCGGCCTCGACGGCAGCTTCCAGAATGGATTCGGTGATCCTCAGCCGCGGACCCACCACGGCGTCGGCGAAGATGATCCGCATTTCGGGTTCGTGCAGCAGCTGATGGATGGTGTCTAAGCCGGGAAAGGCGGTCTTGCCGGCTAACACGTCGCGGTGCGCGGTGAACAGCGTCAGCAGGGCATCCCTGGGCGACCGGCCCGCGCGCGGTTCGGGCACCGGGGGCAACGCGAAAACCAGCGCGGCATGCACCAGGTCATGCTTGCTGGCCCAGCGCCGGTACAGCGCGGCTTTGCCGGTATGGGCCCGCGCCGCGATTCCTTCCATCGTCAGCCTGCCGTATCCGACTTGCGAGAGTTCGGCCAACGTGGCCTCGTAGAGCGCACGTTCGAGCACTTCGCCTCGCCGGCGGCTGCGGCTGAACTTCGGTGCGGCTTGGGTGACGTGCGCCATTTGACGATAGTAGCCGTCGCCGTTCCTATTTGCTGCGCCCGCGGTAGGGTGCGTCCATGCCTGAGACTCCCCGGCTGCTGTTCGTCCATGCACATCCCGACGACGAGAGCCTCAGCAACGGCGCCACCATCGCCCACTACACCGCCCGCGGAGCACAGGTCTGGGTCGTCACCTGCACGCTTGGCGAAGAGGGTGAGGTCATCGGGGACCGCTGGGCCGAACTCGCCGTCGATCGCGCGGACCAACTGGGCGGCTACCGAATTGGCGAGCTCACTGCGGCCTTACAGGTGCTGGGCGTCGGCGCACCCATCTATTTGGGCGGCGCCGGCCGCTGGCGCGACTCGGGCATGGTCGGCACCGCGAAGCGGCGTCGGCAGCGGTTCGTCGACGCGGACGACCGCGAGGCCGTCGGGGCGCTGGTCGCCATCATTCGCCGGCTGCGCCCCCACGTCGTCGTGACCTATGACCCCAACGGCGGATACGGCCACCCCGACCACATCCGCGCTCACGAAGTCACCACGGCCGCGGTTGCTGCGGCGGGTGGCGACGACTACCCGGGCGAGCCGTGGCAAGTGCCGAAGTTCTACTGGACCGTCCTCGCCGAAAGCGCATTCGCGGCAGGCTGGGACGCGCTGGATCGCGACGATCTGCTGCCCGGGTGGGTCAAACCGCCACCAGAAGAATTCGACTTCGGATACTCCGACGACAAGATCGGCGCTGTCGTCGAGACCGATCCCGAGGCGCGCACCGCGAAAACGGCGGCGCTTGCCGCGCACGCGACCCAGGTGGTGATCGGCCCGACCGGTCGTGCCTGCGCCCTGTCGAACAACATGGCGCTGCCGATCGTGGGCGAAGAACACTATGTGCTGGTCGCCGGCCCGGCCGGGGATCGCGATGAGCGTGGCTGGGAAACGGATCTGCTTGCGGGGCTTGATCTAACCGCCGCCCACACGCGGTAGGCTGCCAACCAAGGCAGCCACGGAAGGAATCGCATGGACCCTGACATGGACCCTAATATGCAGCATTGGCAGGATCGGCTCGACAGCCTGCAGTGGGTGGTCGGCTCGATAATGTCGCAGCTCGACAGCGTCCCGACCTGACCGAGACCAAGCCGCGCTTCGCGTCCGCCGAGGACGCCGGCGCAACAGACCCCGCGATTCGCGCCGTTGTCCTGGCGCTGCTGGCCGTCGACGGGGTCCTCTCCGCACTCGCCGGGGCCCTGTTGCTGCCTCTCTATATCGGCACGATTCCGTTTCCGATCAGCGGATTGCTCAGTGGGCTGGTCAATGCGGCCCTGGTCTGGGCCGCCGGGAAATGGACCAAATCGGCGCGACTGACCGCATTGCCGTTGTGGACCTGGTTGTTGACCGTGGCGGTGATCAGCATGGGCGGGCCCGGAGACGACATCATCCTGGGCGGCCAGGGTGTGCTGGCCTACGGGGCTCTGGTGCTGATCGTGCTCGGGGTGGTACCACCGGTATGGGTGCTGTGGCGGCACGGACTGCACGGCTGACGATTGTGGCCCACCCACCGGGATGGTCGACCGCGTCGCGGCCGGGCCCTGACGCTACTGTTGCGCTTATGCCACCCCGAGTTGCCAAGATTTTTCGGGACGCGCGGATGAAATTCGATCGTGGGGGAGTTGCACCAACGTGGCGCTGACTCCGGGCCAAGAGCCCACCGACCTGGCTAGCCCCGTCGTCCCGCCGAAGGCCAACGCCTCGGCGCTGCGACGGGTGCTGCGCCGAGCCCGCGACGGCGTCGCCCTCAATATCGATGAGGCGGCGGTCGCGATGACCGCGCGCGGTGCCGATCTTGTTGAACTGTGCGCCAGCGCGGCACGAGTGCGCGATGCGGGTCTGGAATCGGCCGGACGCCGCGGAGCGAGCGGTCGGCTTCCGATTACTTACTCACGCAAGGTTTTCATCCCGGTCACCCACTTGTGCCGGGACAACTGCCACTACTGCACTTTCGTCACCGTGCCGGGCAAGCTGCGTGCCCAGGGCGCCGGCATGTACCTGGAGCCCGACGAGATCCTTGACATCGCCCGGCGTGGCGCCGAACTCGGTTGCAAAGAAGCGCTTTTCACCCTCGGTGACCGGCCGGAAGATCGGTGGGCCGAGGCTGGCCAGTGGCTCGAAGAGCGGGGTTACGATTCGACGCTGTCCTACGTTCGGGCGATGGCAATCCGGGTGCTGGAGGAAACCGGGCTGTTGCCGCACCTGAACCCGGGCGTGATGAGCTGGTCGGAGATGTCGCGGCTCAAGCCGGTGGCACCGTCCATGGGCATGATGCTGGAGACGACGTCGCGTCGGCTGTTTGAGACGAAAGGGCTTGCGCACTACGGCAGCCCGGACAAAGACCCGGCGGTGCGACTGCGGACGCTCACCGACGCGGGCCGGTTGTCCATCCCGTTCACCACCGGTCTGCTGGTCGGCATCGGGGAGACGCTGGTCGAGCGCGCCGACACCCTGCATGCGATTCGCAAGTCGCACAAAGAGTTCGGGCATGTTCAAGAAGTGATCGTGCAGAACTTCCGGGCCAAGGAAAACACCGCGATGGCCGGCGTCCCCGACGCCGGGATCGAGGATTACCTGGCGACGGTGGCGGTTGCGCGGTTGGTGCTCGGTCCCGGTATGCGAATTCAGGCACCGCCCAACCTGGTATCCCGCGAGGAATGCCTGGCGTTGGTCGCTGCTGGAGTCGACGACTGGGGCGGGGTGTCGCCGCTGACACCCGACCATGTCAATCCAGAACGACCTTGGCCCGCTTTGGCCGAGTTGGCCGCCGTCACCGCTGAGGCCGGATACGACTTGGTGCAGCGGTTGACTGCCCAACCCAAATATGTCCTTGCGGGTTCCGCGTGGATCGACCCTCGGGTGCGGAGTCACGTTGCGGCGCTGGCCGATCCGGCGACCGGCCTGGCGCGCGATGTCAACCCGACGGGCCTGCCGTGGCAGGAACCCGACGACGTGGAGTCCGCCGGGCGCGTCGATCTCAATGCGTCGATCGACACTGACGGCCGCAACAGCGAAGCCCGCAGCGATCTCGACAGCGCCTTTGGCGACTGGGAATCGATCCGCGCACACGTACATGAGCTGGCCGCTCGGGCTCCTGAACGCATCGACACCGATGTGCTCGCCGCGTTGGCCTCGGCTGAACGCGACCCCGGCAGCTGCACCGACGACGAGTATCTGGCGCTGGCGACCGCCGACGGGCCTGCACTGGAAGCCGTTGCTGCGCTTGCTGATTCGATTCGCCGCGAGGCTGTCGGCGACGACGTGACGTTCGTGGTGAACCGCAACATCAACTTCACCAACATCTGCTACACAGGTTGCCGCTTCTGTGCGTTCGCGCAGCGCAAGGGTGACGCCGATGCGTTTTCGCTGTCCGCCCAGGAGGTTGCCGAGCGCGCGTGGGAGGCGCACGTCGAGGGTGCGACCGAGGTGTGCATGCAGGGCGGTATCGATCCCGAGCTTCCGGTCACCGGCTACGCCGATCTGGTGCACGCCGTCAAGGCCCGGGTGCCGTCGATGCATGTGCATGCGTTTTCGCCGATGGAGATCTCCAACGGAGTAACCAAGAGTGGGCTGAGTGTTCGCGAGTGGCTGATCAGCCTGCGAGAGGCGGGGCTGGGCAGCATCCCCGGCACCGCCGCCGAAATTCTCGACGACGAAGTGCGCTGGGTGCTCACCAAGGGCAAGCTGCCGACCTCGATGTGGATCGAGATCGTCAGCACCGCGCACGAGGTGGGCCTGCGGTCGTCGTCGACGATGATGTACGGGCACGTGGACAGTCCCCGGCACTGGGTCGCCCACTTGAACGTGTTGCGGGATATTCAGGATCGCACCGGTGGTTTCACCGAGTTTGTGCCGTTGCCGTTCGTGCACCAGAGCTCGCCGTTGTATCTGGCCGGTGCGGCCCGTCCCGGGCCCACCCATCGCGATAACCGAGCGGTGCATGCGCTGGCGCGAATCATGTTGCACGGCCGCATTTCCCAGATTCAGACCAGCTGGGTCAAGCTCGGCGTGACGCGCACGCAGGTGATGCTCAACGGCGGGGCCAATGACCTGGGCGGCACCCTGATGGAGGAGACCATCTCGCGGATGGCCGGCTCCGAACACGGATCGGCGAAGACGGTGGCCGAGCTGGTCGCGATCGCCGAAGGCATCGGGCGCCCCGCGCGGCAGCGGACCACCACGTACAGTCCGTTGGCCGCGTAGTTGTCACAGGCTCCGGGTATACCCGGAGCCGTGAACGACATCGACGACGAACGATTTCCCGAGTGGCAGCCTTTTGTCGATGCGGTGCAGCAGCGCCGGTCCGACACCGGCACCTGGTGTGAAGCGTGGACGGTGCGCGACATCGTTATCCACCAAGCCGGAAACGCCGAAGAACTCGCCCGGGTACTCGGCGCGCACCTGGCCGGTGAACCCCTCGGCACCCGCGGCTTCGCGGAGCGCGAGGCGCCACTGCGTGCGCTAAACGACGCCGACCTGTGGGATGCGCTGACGCACCGGATGGCCACCCTGAACCGGGTCGCGGTAGCGGCCGACCAGGTGTCCGCCGATACCGACGTCGCCTGGACCGGCCGGACCATGAAGGTGCCCTGGTTCGCCGAGCACATGCGCGAAGAGCTGGTGCTGCACGGCTGGGATATCACCGGAGACCCCGCTGTCCCGACGCCCTTCCAGGCCGCACTGGCCCAGCCATGGATGACCACGCACAGTGTGATCGCGGTGGGACGCCCGCTACTGGCCAAGGGCGCCAAGCAACTGGCGCCCGATGAACACATCGACGCTCGACTGCGAGTTGCCGGCACTGACGACGTCGTGCTGCGCGCCGACGCGGACGACACCGCCATCGGCATGGCCGAGCCTGCTGGTCCGGCCACGCTGGAAACCGACGCCGCGGCGCGGGTATTGCTGCTGTGGGGCCGTAGACCCGCCGACCCCTCGCGGATTTGCAGTCGCGTCGGACCCGAAGCTTTAGGCCGGGTGCGCCAGCTGCTGAGCGGCTACTGAACTACTGGGCCGGTCGGCTCAGTAGTTGTTACAGACGACGGCGACTTGCTGGATGGTGTTGAAGTACTTCGCGGCCGCCGGCATGCCCTGAATCTGTGCGGCCATCTGCTGGCGCTGGGGCGGCGGGGCCTCGAGGAACTTTCTGATGTAGTTCTGCGCGAACGGCGAGCTGTTCAACTGCTGCGCAGTTGCCGGGTCTTGCGCGTTAAGGGCCGCCATCACCTGGCCGTAGTTGCAGGTGGTGTTGATGATCGGGTCCATGGGATCCGCGGATGCCACCCCGCTCACAGCGGACAGGGCCAACGCCGCACCGCCAACTCCAGCGGCCAATTTCGCTAACGACAGCCTCACCATTGTGGACACCTTCCCCAGTTAATGCATCGTCTGAGACGGCAGCTGCCTCAGCGATTGCCGTCCCGATCGAGGCTACCAGCCCCCGCTGGCTTGCTTGTATTGCACCGTTATTCGTAGACCTCGCCGCAAACGTAACTATGTGCAGGTCAACACCTCGGTGACGTTGGTCACATAAGACGCGCACGGCGATTGCGTGGCACGGGCGGTCCGGCTGGGCTATCGCACAGCGTCGCCAGGGAACCGCAGGGGAGAGCGTGCGTGGCTTCCCGCGGGGATGCCTGACGCCATGCAATCCTGCTGTGCGTGCCATGTAGTTGACGTGTATGTGCGACGTCTAGTATCAGTAACCGAACGCCTTGTTGAACGGCCGGGGAGCGCCGCGGCGAGGCAAGCAGCAGCCCATGACAAACAAATGAACGAAACGTTGAGGAGACGTACGTGACGTACACGATCGCCCAACCTTGCGTCGACATTAAAGACAAGGCGTGCATTGAGGAGTGCCCGGTCGACTGCATCTATGAGGGCGCCCGGATGCTGTTCATCCACCCCGACGAATGTGTCGACTGCGGCGCCTGCGAACCGGTCTGCCCCGTCGAAGCCATCTATTACGAAGACGATGTGCCCGAGCAGTGGAGCCAGTACACCCAGATCAACGCCGACTTCTTCGAAGAGCTGGGATCGCCGGGTGGTGCGGCCAAGGTCGGCATGACCGAGCACGACCCGCAGGCGGTCAAGGATCTCCCGCCCCAGGGCGAAGGCGACTGAGCGAGCCGGTGCGTGGCGAGCGGCCCTCCGTGTCGGCGTCCCTACCGGAGTTCCCCTGGGACACCTTGGCTGACGTGAAAGCGCTGGCCGCGTCGCATTCCGACGGAATCGTCGACCTATCCGTCGGCACCCCCGTCGACCCCGTCGCCCCGCTGATTCAAGAGGCGCTGGCCGCTGCGGGTTTCGAACCGGGATATCCGGCGACCGCCGGCACCGCGCGACTGCGGGAATCGGCGGTGGCCGCGCTGCGCCGGCGCTTCGACATCACCGGGCTGCCCGAATCGGCCGTGCTGCCGGTGATCGGTACCAAAGAACTCATCGCCTGGCTACCGACCCTGCTGGGCCTGGGCGCGGCGGATGTGGTCGTGGTACCCGAGCTGGCCTATCCGACGTACGACGTCGGCGCCCGGCTGGCCGGCGCCCAAGTGGTGCGCGCGGACTCACTGACCCAGTTGGGTCCGCAATCCCCGGCGCTGATCTACCTGAACTCGCCGAGCAACCCGACCGGACGGGTGCTGGGCCCCGATCACTTGCGCAAGGTGGTCGGCTGGGCGCGCGAACGCGGCGTCCTGGTGGCTTCCGACGAGTGCTATCTGGGTCTGAGTTGGGATGCCGAGCCGCTTTCGGTGCTGCATCCCTCGGTGTGCGACGGCGACCACACCGGGTTGCTGGCCGTGCATTCGCTGTCGAAGAGTTCGTCGTTGGCCGGATATCGGGCCGGCTTTGTCGCAGGCGATCCAGGGGCGGTCGCCGAGCTGCTGGCCGTGCGCAAACATGCCGGGATGATCGTCCCGACGCCGGTGCAGGCCGCCATGGTCGCAGCGCTGGACGACGACGATCACGAAAAAGTGCAGCGAGAGCGGTACGCCCGGCGACGCGACGAGCTGGCACCGGCCCTGCGCTCGGCCGGTTTCGCCATCGACCATTCCGAGGGCGGTCTGTATCTGTGGGCCAGTCGCGGCGAGCGGTGCCACGACAGCGTCGCGTGGTTGGCCGCGCGGGGCATCCTGGTCGCGCCCGGCGATTTCTATGGCCCGGGCGGTTCCCGGCATGTCCGCGTCGCGCTGACCGCGACCGACGAGCGCATCGCCGCGGCCGTACAACGGCTGACTGCGCCCGCTGTGCTCTAACTCACGGCAGAATGCACCGAAGGTGTTTAACTTCGGGTAAGGAAGTGGTCGTGACAACTACGGCTAGTACCGCTGGCAAACTGCGCATTCCGCTGTCGATAGCTGACATAGCCAAACGCGTCTTTCTGGGAAAGCCCCTCATCACCGATGACCTCTCTTCCGAGAAGTTATCGAATCCCGTTGCACTGGGCGCACTTTCGCCGGATGCGATCTCGTCGACCGCCTACGGCACCGAGCAGATCCTCATTGAACTCTTGCCGGCCGCCGGGCTGGCGGCGTTCGCCTTGCTGCTGCCGATTACCGGCGTCATCTTGCTGATTCTGGTGCTGGTCGCCGCGTCGTATCGGCAGGTCGTCATGACCTACACCCGGGCGGGCGGGTCCTACATCGTCGCGCGGGAGAATTTCGGACCCCGGGTGGCCCAGGTCGCCGCCGCGGCACTGTTGATCGACTATGTGGTCACCGTGGCGGTGCAGGCGGCGGCCGGGACCGTCGCGGTGGTGTCGGCGATCCCCGCGCTGGGGCCGCACAGCCTGCAAATCACGGTCAGTGTGGTGCTGCTGATCTGTCTTGCGAACCTGCGCGGACTGAAGGAAGCGGGATGGCAGTTCGCATCCGCGACCTACTTCTTCGTTGTCATGGTCGGCTTGATGATTGTTATCGGTGTTGGGCGCGCTGTGTTCGGAGATTTACCGGTATACGATTCCGCGAACCTGCCCGGCACCGTGGCGGTTCATCAGGGGAATGGCCTGGTGATGGGTGCGACGGTCTTGGTGTTGTTGCGTGCGTTCGCCAATGGCGGGTCGTCGCTGACCGGCGTCGAAGCGATCTCCAACACCGTCGACCTCTTCCGAAAACCGCAGGGCCGCAACGCACGCCGAGTGCTTACCGCAATGGCCGCCATTCTCGGCTTCTTACTGGCCGGCGTGGCTTATCTCGCGCACGTTACTCACGCCACCCCCTATCTCGCGGAATATCCCTCGGTCTTATCGCAGATCGGCCGGGCGGTCTTCGGACACGGGCCAATCGGCAATGTTTTGTACGCGCTCGTTCAGGCAGCCACGGCTGCGATCTTGTTCACCGGCGCGAATACCAGTTTCAATGGCTTTCCGGCGTTGGCGAGTTTCGTCGCCGAAGACCGCTTTCTGCCCCGGCAATTGATGAAACGTGGTCACCGCCTGGTCTTTTCGAACGGCATCATCGCGCTGACCGCGTTGTCGGTAACGCTGCTGGTAACCACCGGTGGCTCGGTCAACGCGCTGGTCCCGTTCTACGCCATCGGCGTGTTCACCGGCTTCTCAATGGCCGGCTACGGCATGACCAAATACCATCTGACGCAACGGGAACCAGGTTGGCGAAAGAAGCTGGCGATCAACCTGTCCGCGGGGATCCTGTCCACCATCGTGGTCGGCATCTTCGCGGTGGCGAAGTTCACCGAGGGCGCGTGGCTGGTGGTCGTCGTCTTTCCAATACTGGTGTTCTTCCTAATCCGACTCAACCGGGAATATCGTGCCGAGGCCGCCATTCTCGAGATGTTCCGCACCGATCGCCCTGATTTGGTGAAATACGCGCGACACCGAGTGTTTGTCTTCGTGAACTCGGTTGACCTCGCGGTGATCGAAGCGCTGCGTTACGGCAAAGGATTGCGGGCCGACGAATTGATCGCGGTGCATTTCATGGTCGACGCGGCCTATGCCGCGCAATTGCGAAAGCGCTGGGATCACTTCGAACTCGACACCAGGCTACGGGTCGTGGACTGTCCGGATCGGCGAATCACTCGGGCTGCGCAGTTGTTTGTCGCCAAGGCGCGCGACGAACTTCCGGATACCAATGTGACGGTGCTGTTGCCACGTCGAACGTATGCGCCGCTGATCGGGCGATTGCTACACGACCGCACCGCGGACAAGATCGCCCGGGCCGTCAGCCTTATCCCGGACGCCGCAGCAACGATCGTCCCTTACGACGTTCAGTCGCGGATCCAGGAGGCATACCCCGAACGCTTCGAACAGAAGATCACCCGCGAACTCGACAAGGTCGAAGCGTGGGTTTCCCGGGGTGAGGACCAGGACATCGAAGCCTACGAACACCCTGACCCGTCGCGGTCGGTGATCACGGTGGCGGGCCTGATTCCGGGACAGCGCGCCACCTTCGAGGGACGGGTCAACCAAGTCGAGGACATCACCAGAGGCAAGCGCACACTTCGGTCGATCGTGGTCGGTGACCACAGCGGCGAGATCGGCGTGACATTCCGTCCCGGTCATGGTGGTGCCGACATCCAGCCAGGCCAGCTGTTGCGGATCATCGGCAAGCCCAAGCAGACCGGCAACCGGCCGCTATCCATGCTGGACCCGGCGTACCACATCGTCGAGGACCCGGCGACGGCCGGACGGCCGGAGAAGTCGGCGGACGGCAGCGATTAGATTCGGTGACGGATCGCAAGGCTGGGAAATGTCGGGCCACGCCCGGGCAGCGATGGAAAAGGCGGAGACAACAGTGCTCAAGCGACTGGTAGCCGCGTTGGTGTCCGTATTGAATCTCGCGTTCACCGCCAATGGCTACCGGCCGTTGTCCAAGGGTGGATACGGCTCGGGATTCGCATTCGCCTACGGCGTGTTCGCGTCGGAACTTCCGCTGCAAAGCCTCGGTGTTCAGCTGACCGCGGTGGCGGCGCTGTCGCGCCGGCTGCCGCCACGGCTCCGGTGGATCTGCTGGCTGCTGTCGGCGGTGTCCGGGCTGGGGTTGCTCGGCTTGCGTCAGCTCGGGCACCGGGCCAACGAGCCGCTGACCGCCGCGCTGGATGCCGGCTTGGGTCCCGAACGCCGCAGGGAATCGGGTGACCTGTGGAAGCGTCCCGCACCCGGCGGTGCGACCGCGAAGAAACCGGGCGCGGCGCGAATGTTGCGGGTCTACCGCGACTACGCACACGACGGCGACATCAGTTACGGGGAGTTCGGGTCGCGCAACCACCTCGACATCTGGCGGCGCCCTGACTTGGACCGCAACGGGCGGGCTCCGGTGTTGCTGCAGATTCCCGGCGGTGCCTGGATGGTGGGAAACAAACGCGGACAGGCACATCCGCTGATGAGTCATCTGGCCGAGCTGGGCTGGATCTGCGTGGCCATCAACTACCGGCTCAGCCCGCGTTCTACCTGGCCCGATCACATCGTCGACGTCAAACGTGCGATCGCCTGGACGAAGGAGCACATCGCGGAGTACGGCGGCGACCCGGACTGGATCGCGATTACCGGGGGATCGGCGGGCGGCCATCTGACTTCGCTGGCCGCACTCACGCCTAACGATCCACGATTTCAGCCGGGCTTTGAGCACGCCGACACTCGAGTCGACGCGGCCGTCCCGTTCTATGGCGTCTACGACTTCACTGCAACCGGCAATGAGATACATCCGCTGATGGCGCCGATGGTGGCCAAGAACGTTTTCAAGCTGCATCGCACGGACGTCGTCGAGGCGTTTCGCGAGGCCTCGCCGATCAGCCACGTCCATCAAGACGCCCCACCGTTTTTCGTGCTGCACGGCACCAACGACTCGTTGGTCCCCGTCGGGCAGGCCCGCAGTTTCGTGGCACGGCTGCGCGAGGTCAGCCGCGAATCCGTGGTCTACGCCGAGTTGCCCTATGCACAACACGCTTTCGATATCTTCGGGTCTGCCCGCGCGGCGCACGCCGCCGTGGCGGTCGAGCAGTTCCTCGCCGAGATCTACACCCGTCGGCATGTCCTCGGGCAAACACCGGCGGCGCCTGCGGCCAGCGGCGGCGCGCACTGAGTGTGCAATTGCTCACTGAGAACAGGGGATTCGGCGTGTCCCCGGGGACTTGCCTCGTTGCGACGCGCTAGTTTTTAGACGCTAGGCTAATTATTTGGATCGGTACGCTGATCCTGCAGAGTTACGAATTTGAGCGAATGTACGGGGATTGCGCGCGTAGGCGCGCTCGGGGCATCTACCGCATTCGCCTGACCGCTGACTGAGTGCCCAATACGCATGGGCGAGAATGGGGGGGCTGCGCTTTGCGCACCGCAACTGTCACACCCGTCGCCGTGATAGGCATGGCCTGCCGACTTCCCGGTGGTGTCGATTCCCCGCAACTTTTGTGGCAAGCGTTGTTGCGCGGTGACGACTTCATCGGCGAGATTCCCGCCGATCGCTGGGACGCGGACTTGTACTACGACCCCGAACCCGGTGTGCCCGGCCGATCGGTCTCGCGTTGGGGCGCGTTCCTGGACGATGTCGGCGGCTTCGACTGCGACTTCTTCGGCCTGACCGAGCGCGAGGCCACCGCGATCGACCCGCAGCATCGTTTGCTGCTGGAGACATCGTGGGATGCCATCGAGCACGCCGGTCTGGATCCGGCGACGCTGGCGCAGACTCAGACCGGCGTCTTCGTGGGATTGACGCACGGCGACTACGAGCTGCTGTCCGCCGATTGCGGTGCGGCGGAGGGGCCTTATGGGTTCACCGGCACGTGCAACAGCTTCGCGTCCGGCCGAGTGTCGTACACCCTCGGTCTGCACGGCCCTGCGTCCACGGTGGATACGGCGTGTTCGTCCGGGTTGATGGCCGTGCACCAAGCCTGCGGCAGCCTAGACACCGGCGAAAGCGAGCTCGCCCTCGCCGGCGGGGTGGTCGTGATACTTGAGCCGCGAAAGTCCATTGCGGGATCTCTGCAGGGCATGTTGTCGCCCACCGGTCGTTGCCATGCCTTCGACGCCGCCGCCGACGGATTCACCTCCGGTGAGGGTTGCGTGGTGCTGTTGCTCAAGCGGTTGGAAGACGCGCAGCGCGACGGCGATCGCATCCTTGCGGTCGTTCGCGGCACCTCAGCCAATCAGGATGGCCGCACCGCGAACATCGCCGCGCCGTCCGAGCAGGCGCAGGTCGCGGCGTATCGCAAGGCGCTGGCGGTCGGCGGCGTCGACCCCGCCACGGTCGGCATGGTCGAAGCACACGGCACCGGCACCCCGGTGGGAGATCCCGTCGAATACGCGAGTCTGGCGGCGGTGTACGGCACCGACGGGCCCTGCGCGCTGGCATCGGTGAAGACGAACTTCGGCCACATGCAGTCGACGTCGGGCGCGCTGGGGATGATGAAGGCAATCCTCGCGCTCGAGCACGGTCTGGTCCCGCAGAACCTGCACTTCAACCGGTTGCCCGATCAGCTGGCCGAGATCCCCACTGAACTCTTCGTCCCGCAGGCCAACACGCCCTGGCCCACCAACGGCCACCACCCGAGACGCGCCGCGGTGTCCGCATATGGAATGTCGGGCACCAACGTGCACGCCGTGCTGGAACAGGCACCGGCGCCCGCATCGGCATCGGCGCCCGCGCACTCGGACGCGCCGCTGTTGTTCCCGGTATCGGCGACCTCGGCCGAGCAGCTGCGGGTGACGGCCACCCGGCTGGCGGACTGGGTGGACGAGCAGGGCAGCGCGACGAACGGCACTGCCAGGCTGTACGACGTGGGGTACACCCTGTCGCGCCGCCGGGCTCACCGGCCGGTGCGCGCGATGGTGCCGGCGAGCAGCTTCGCTGAACTGAGTGCGGCCTTGCGCGGCGTCGCCGATAGCGAGATTCCCTACCAGCCCGCGGTGGGGCAAGACGACCGCGGTCCGGTGTGGGTGTTCTCCGGGCAAGGCTCGCAGTGGTCGAAGATGGGCGCCGAACTGCTGGCCAAGGAGCCGGTCTTCGCCGCAACCGTGGCGGCGATCGAGCCGCTGATCGCCAAGGCGTCGGGCTTTTCGGTGACCGAGGCCATGTCGGCGGCAGAGCCGGTCAGCGGGATCGACCGTGTCCAGCCGACGATCTTCGCCGTGCAGGTGGCGTTGGCCGAGACGATGAAGTCTTATGGGGTGCGCCCGGGCGCTGTCATCGGGCACTCGCTCGGTGAAGCTGCCGCAGCCGTCGTCGCGGGAGCGCTGTCGCTTGAAGACGGGTTGCGGGTTATCTGCCGCCGCTCGCGGCTGATGACTCGCATCGCGGGTAGCGGTGCGATGGCATCGGTGGAATTGCCTGGCCAACAAGTGCTGTCCGAACTCACCGCTCGCGGAGTTTCCGATGTCGTGCTCTCCGTGGTCGCCTCACCGACGTCGACCGTGGTCGGTGGCAGCACCCAGTCGATTCGCGACCTGGTGGCGATGTGGGAACAGCAGGATGTGCTGGCACGTGAGGTGGCGGTCGACGTCGCCTCACACTCGCCGCAGGTCGATCCGATCCTCGATGAGTTGCTCGAAGTCCTCGCCGATCTCGAGCCGAGAGCGCCCGAAGTTCCGTACTACTCGGCCACCCTGTGGGACCCCCGGGAGCGGCCGTCGTTCACCGGCGACTACTGGGCGGAAAACCTGCGCTACACGGTGCGATTCGCCGCCGCCGTGCAGGCGGCGATGAAGGACGGGTTCCGCGTCTTCGCGGAGCTGGCCCCGCACCCCCTGCTCACCTACGCCGTCGAGCAGAACGCCGCCAGCCTCGACGTGCCGATCGCCGCGCTGGCGGCCATGCGGCGCGAGCAGGAGCTGCCGTTCGGCTTGCGGGGTTTTGTCGCCGACGTGCACAACGCCGGCGCCGCGGTGGACTTCAGCACCCAGTTCCCGGATGGGCGGTTGGTGGATGCGCCGCTGCCGACCTGGACGCACCGCAAGCTGCTGCTGAGCCGGGAGTCCACCGAACAGGTGCATGGGTCCTCGGTCCAGGCCGTTCACCCGCTGCTCGGTGCGCACGTGCATCTGCTGGAGGAACCCGAGCGCCACGTGTGGCAGGGCGAGGTTGGCATTGCGGCGCACCCGTGGTTCGCCGACCACCAACTGCACAACGTGGCAACGCTTCCCGGCGCCGCCTACTGCGAGATGGCGCTGACTGCCGCGCGCACCACCTTGGGCGACGACTCCGAGGTTCACGACATCACGTTCGAAGCAACGCTGTTGCTGGACGAAGAGAGGTTGGCGTCGTCGGCGGCGACGGTCTCCGCGTCGGGTGCCCTGCAGTTCGCGGTGGACACGCATGACGAGGGCCAGCGCGTCCGTCGGTCCAGTGCGGTGCTGCACGCCGCGACAGATCTGGCGCCACCGCCCGCACACGACATCGACGCGCTGATCGCCAGCCACCCGTTGCGGTTGGACGGTGCCGAATTGCGGGACGCGTTCGACAGCGTCGGCATCCACTACGGTCCGGCTTTCGCGGGTCTGGCCGCCGCCTACACCGCCGACGGAATCCACGGGAGCGACGGCGAAGTCAGCACCGCGCTGGCCGAGGTCGCACTGCCCGGCGCCATCCGCTCACAGCAGTCGGCCTACGCGACGCACCCGGCGCTGCTCGACGCCTGCTTCCAATCGGTCATCGTGCATCCGCAGGTGCAAAAGGCAGGTGCGGGCGGTCTGCTGCTGCCCGTGGGTGTGCGCAGACTGCGCAACTATCACTCGACCCGCAACGCGCAGTACTGCCTCACCCGGGTCACCGCCTCGCCGGCCGGTGAGTGTGAGGCCGACCTGGAAATCTTGGACGGGCACGGGACGGTGCTGTTGACCGTCGAGGGGCTGCAGTTGTCCGCCGGCGTATCGCAGCACGAACGCGACAATCGGGTCCTCAACGAGCGGCTGTTCACCATCGAATGGGAGTCGCGCGAGCTTCCTGAGGTATCGCAGATCGAGCCGGGTTGCTGGCTGCTGCTCAGCGCGTCCGACGGTGATCAGCTGACCACGGAACTCTGCGAGGCGTTGGATTCCAATGGCGCGCAATGCATTACCGCACCCCTTCCGGTCGGGCAATTGGATTCGCTGGACAGCGCGGCGCTTCGTTCGTTGCTCAGCGGGCAAGCCCTGGGCGAGTTGAACGGCTTCGGACCCCAGGGACCCCGCAAGAGCCTCACCGGCGTGGTCGTGGTGACCGCACCGCCGGTCGATGATGCCGAGGAGCTGCAGCGGGGCCGCGATTACGTGGCGCACCTTGTCGCGATCGCCCGAGAGCTGGCGGAGCTGCCCGGCGAGGCGCCCCGGCTGTTCACGGTGACCAGAAACGCCGCCACCGTCCGGGAGGATGAACTCGCCAACCTGGAGCAAGCCGGGCTGCGTGGGTTGATGCGGGTGATCGACTCCGAATACCCGCATCTGAGCGCTACCCAGATCGATGTGGACGGGGACACCGATGTCCACCAGGTGTCGAGGCAACTGCTGAGCGGGTCCGAAGAGGACGAAACCGCTTGGCGGAACGGAGATTGGTACACGGCCCGGCTACGGTCCGGTCCGCTGCGCCCCGCCGACCGGCTGACCACCGTTGTCGACCACGAGCGTGACGGCATGAGGTTGCAGGTCCGCAATCCGGGTGACCTCGAATCGCTGGAGTTCGTTGCGTTCGGCCGGGTTTCGCCGGGACCGGGTGAGATCGAGGTCGCGGTGACTGCGTCCAGCGTCAACTTCGCTGACGTTCTCGTCGCGTTCGGTCAGTACCCCACCTTCGAGGGCTACCGGCAACAGTTGGGCATCGACTTCGCCGGTGTGGTGACGGCCGTCGGGCCGGACGTCAGCGAGCACCGGGTCGGTGAGCGGGTGGCCGGCTTGTCCCGCAACGGTTGCTGGAGCACGTTCGTCACCAGCGACGCCCGCCTGGCCGTCGCGTTGCCGCCGGAGGTCCCGCTGGCCGAGGCCGCCGCGATACCGACCGCGGCGGCGACGGCGTGGTACGGGCTGCACGATCTGGCCCACATCACCGGGGCCGACAAGGTGCTGATCCACTCCGGCACCGGCGGTGTCGGGCAGGCGGCGATCGCAATCGCGCGCGCCGTGGGATGCGAGATCTTCGCGACCGCGGGCAGCGCGGCGCGGCGACAGCTGCTGCGCGACATGGGCATCAAGCATGTCTACGACTCGCGCAGCACCGAATTCGCCGAGCAGATCCGCAACGACACCGACGGCTACGGCGTCGACGTCGTGCTCAACTCGCTGCCCGGCGCCGCGCAACGCGCCGGCCTCGAACTGTTGGCCTTCGGTGGGCGATTCGTCGAGATCGGCAAACGCGACATCTACGGCGACACCCGGCTCGGGTTGTTCCCGTTCCGTCGCAACCTTTCGCTGTACGCCGTTGACCTGGCATTGCTGACGCACACCCATCCGGAAACCGTCCGCCGGCTGCTGACCACGGTCTACCAACGCACGGCCGACGGTGTGCTGGGGCTACCGCCGATCACGCACTACCCGGTCGGCGATGCCGCGGCCGCTGTCCGGCTGGTCGGCGGTGCCGGGCACACCGGAAAGGTACTGCTCGATGTGCCGCATACCGGAAGCAGCGTGGCCTTCGTACCACCGGAGGAAGCACCGGTGTTCCGACCCGATGGCGCCTACATCGTCACCGGCGGTCTGACCGGCCTCGGTCTGTTTCTGGGCGGCGAGATGGCCGCGGCAGGCTGTGGCCGGATCGTGCTCAACTCGCGCTCGGCGCCGACTGCTGCGGCGCAGCAGGCTATCGACGGCATGCGCGCCCAGGGTGCCGACATTCAGGTGGAGTGTGGTGACGTCGCCGACCCCGGCGTCGCCGAGCGTTTGGTGGCCGTGGCAACCGAATCGGGGCTGCCGGTGCGCGGCGTGCTGCACTCGGCCGGGGTGGTCGAGGACGCCACCTTGTCCAACGTCACCGATGACCTCATCGACCGGTGTTGGGCGCCGAAAGCCTACGGCGGGTGGAACCTGCACCAGGCCAGCACCGCGCAGCCGCTGGATTGGTTCTGCTCGTTCTCGGCGGCAGCCGCACTGGTGGGTTCGCCCGGCCAGGGCGCGTACGCGGCGGCCAACAGCTGGCTGAACGCATTCGCGCACTGGCGCCGCGCACAGGGGCTGCCGAGCACCGCGATCGCCTGGGGAGCGTGGGCCGAGGTTGGCCGCGCCGCCCACCTGGCCGAAACGACGTACGCGCCGATCGCGCCCGCCGAGGGCTACCAGGCGTTCCAGGAGTTGCTGCGCTACAGCCGCCCGTACTCCTGCTACGCGCCGATCATGGGAACGCCATGGCTGGACGCCTTCGCCCAACGCAGCCGCTTCGCCGAAGCGTTCCAGTCCATGGCCGACGGTCAAGCGGACAAGGGAAAGTTCCTGGCGGAACTGAAGTCGGCGCCTCGCGACGAATGGCCCGGCATGATTCGGCGGCTGATATCCGATCAGATCAGCCTGCTGTTGCGGCGATCGATCGACCCGGATCGGCCGCTGTCGGATTACGGACTGGATTCGCTGGGCAATCTGGAACTGCGCACCCGGATCGAAACCGAAACGGGCGTACGGATCAGTCCCACGAAGATCACCACCGTTCGGGGTCTGGCAGAGCACCTCTGCGACGACCTGGAAACCACGGAAGCTGCGCTGGTAGCCAGCTAACGCGAATCGAGGAGAGAGAACGTTGCGGGTAGGGCCGTTAACAGTAGGAACGCTTTTCGATTGGGAACCCAGCCCGGGTAAAACCGTCTCGTGGCACCCGACGTCTGCTGCACTCGAGAAGGTGTCGACGGCGCCGGTGAGTTCGGTGCCGGTCAGCTATATGCAGGCGCAACACATCCGCGGCTATGTAGAGCAGCAGGCGAAAGGACTCGATTACTCACGGCTGATGATCATCAGCAGCGACCAGCCTGGTCAATGCGACATCCGTGCGGTGAATTACGTTGTGAATGCCCACCTTCGGCGGCACGACACCTACCGCAGCTGGTTCGAGTACACCGACGACGATCAGATCATCCGACACACCCTGCCGGACGCCGCGGACATCGAATTCGTGCCCGTCAAACATGGCGAGCTTACGTTGGACGCAATTCGGGACCTCGCGGTGAATACGCCGGACCCGTTGCAGTGGGGCTGTTTTCAGTTCGGAGTCATCCAAGGCGACGACCACTTCACCTTTTTCGCCAGCGTTGACCACGTGCATGTGGATGCGATGATCGTCGGCGTCACGCTCATGGAGTTTCACATGATGTACGGCTCACTGGTGGGCGGGGGAGCGCCGCTGGAGTTGCCGGCGGCGGGCAGCTATGACGACTTCTGCATCCGGCAGCGCCGGTTCACCGATGCGCTCACCGTCGAATCACCGCAGATTCGCGCGTGGACCGAATTCGCCGAAAGCAACGAAGGCAGCTTCCCCCAGTTCGCCCTCCCGCTCGGGGACGTGTCGAAACCCACCCAGGCCGACATCGTCACGATGAGGATGCTGGACGAGCAGCAGACAGCTCAATTCGAGTCGACCTGCACCGGCGCCGGCGCGCGATTCATCGGTGGCGTGCTGGCCTGCTGCGGCCTGGCCGAGCACGAATTGACCGGCGCACAAACCTATTACGGCCTCACACCGCGCGACACCCGCAAAACTGCGACCGACGCACTGACCCAGGGCTGGTTCACCGGCCTCGTCCCGATCACCGTCCCCATCGCCGACTCGTCGTTCGAGGACGCCGCGCGCGCCGCGCAGCATTCCTTCGACACCGACGTGCAACTGGCCGAAGTGCCCTACGACCGCGTGATCGAGTTGGTCCCGACGCTGCACAAGCCGCGGCCGAACTTTCCGGTGATCAACTTCCTCGATGCCGGCACCGCCCCGCTGTCGGTGCTGCTGACCGCGGAACTGGACGGGCTCAATATCGGCGTCTACAGCGACGGCCGGTACTCCTATCAGATGTCGATCTATGTCATCCGGGTCGAGCAGGAGACCGCGGTGACGGTCATGTTCCCGGACAACCCCGAGGCGCAGGAATCGGTGGCGCGCTATCTGGCGACGTTGAGGTCCGTTTTCGAGCGCGTCGCCCAGAGCGGGCACTGGCGGAATGTCGCCTGATTCAACGCTATTCAGACAGCCGGAGGTGAACTCATCTTCGGTTGGCTAGGCGCACTGGTATCGCGGCGGCCGTGGTTGGTGATCGGGTGCTGGGTAGCACTCGCGCTGGTGCTGCCCATGACGGTGCCGTCGTTGACGGCGATGTCGCAGAAACATCCCGTCGCCATCCTGCCCGCCGACGCACCGTCGGCGGCGGCCGCGAAAAAGATCACCCAGGCGTTCGGCGAAGCCGGGTCGGAAAACGTGCTGATCGTGCTGTTGACCGACGACAAGAAGTTGGGCCCGGCCGACGAAAACGCGTACCGCACCTTGGTGGATCGGCTGCGCCGCGACACCAAAGACGTGGTGATGCTGCAGGACTTTCTCAGCACGCCACCGCTACATGAGCTGCTGGCCAGTAAGGATGGCAAGGCGTGGATCCTGCCGGTCGGTCTCTCCGGCGAACTGGGTACACCCGAGTCCTACCGCGCCTACAACAACGTCACTGGCCTGGTCAACGACACACTGAAGAGAAGCGGCGGCGGCTCGGGCTTGAAAGCGACCATGACCGGGCCCGCCGCCACTGTCGCTGATTTGACCGACGCCGGGGCGCGCGATCGGGTCTCGATCGAATTGGCGATCACGGTCCTGTTGTTGGTGATTTTGGCTGTCATCTATCGCAATCCGCTCACCATGCTGCTGCCGCTGATTACCATCGGCGCCTCTCTGGTGGTCGCGCAGGCGGTGGTCTCCGGCGTGTCGGCGCTGACCGGCATGGCCGTGTCCAACCAGACGATCGTGTTGCTGTCCGCGATGATCGCCGGCGCTGGAACCGATTACGCGGTCTTCTTCATCAGCCGATATCACGACTATGTTCGCCGGGACGCCGCGTCGGACGAGGATCCGAGCGATGCCGTCACCCGGGCGTTGGCCTCGGTGGGCAAGGTGATCGCCGCCTCCGCCGGGACCGTCGGAATCACCTTCCTGGGTATGGGTTTCGCCAAGCTCGGGCTGTTCTCCACAGTCGGCCCGGCGCTGGCAATCGCCATCGGTGTCGCGTTCCTCGCCGCGGTGACGTTGCTGCCCGCCATCCTGATGGTTTCCGCGCCACGTGGCTGGGTGGCGCCGCGCAGCGAACGCACCGCCGTCTTCTGGCGGCGGGCCGCAGTGCGCATCGTGCGGCGGCCCGCCCGCTATCTGGCTGCCAGCTTGGTGGTGCTGATCGCCCTGGCCAGCTGTACCGCGTTGGTCCGGTTCAACTACGACGACCGCAAGCAGCTGTCGGGGTCGGCTGGGAGCTCGGTCGGGTACGCGGCGCTGGAACACCATTTTCCGGTGAATCAGACGATTCCGGAATACCTGTTCATCCAGTCGCCGCATGACTTGCGCAGCCCGCTCGCCCTTGCCGACCTGGAACAGATGGCGCAACGGATCAGTCAGATTCCGGGCATCGCCATGGTCCGCGGTGTTACCCGGCCCACCGGACAATCGCTGGAGCTGGCCCGCGCGACCTATCAGGCAGGTGAGGTCGGCAAGGAGCTGGGCGCTGGGGCAGGCCAAATCAGTGACCGCTCCGGTGATCTCAACCGGTTGTCCTCGGGAGCGGGGCTGTTGGCCGACAAGCTTGGTGACGTGCGGACCCAGGTCGACCAGGCCATCGGGGGCGTCAGCACTTTGGTCGATGCTTTGGCATCGGTTCAGGCGATGTTCGGCGGCAATAAAACTCTCGGCGAAATCGATACTGCAGCAAGGCTTGTCAGCAGCATCCGAGTG
>Ga0208987_1000046_pt1 | contig 30753 bp, 34 predicted proteins | sample MedBloCARef_O2_FD_187845 | JGI IMG/M metagenome (GOLD analysis project Ga0208987, IMG submission 187845) | Forest soil microbial communities from El Dorado National Forest, California, USA - Mediterranean Blodgett CA Ref_O2 (SPAdes) (version 2) | ecosystem: Environmental > Terrestrial > Soil >... | reverse complement strand
ATCCACACCCTCAACGTGTACGGCGACTCGGCACCCGTCATCGACTACGACCGCAATCAGGTCGACAGCGCGAAGCCGGTGTGAGGATGCCAACCCGAAACTTTGGCGATGCCAACGCATTTCATCGGCTGATGCGCACGTTCGCGGCCACCAATCTCGGGTCTGCAGTCTTTCGCCCGACCGCGCACCACCTGGACCGGTTCGCCAGCAAGCTCACCGGCGGTAAGCGCAGCTTCGCTGGGCTGGTAACCGGCGTTCCTGCCGTCACTCTCACCACGACGGGGGCGAAGTCGGGGGAACCACGAAGTGTCGCGGTTTACGGAATCCCGCATTCTGAGGGTCTGGCCGTCATCGCGTCGAACTGGGGCGGCACCAAGCACCCGGCCTGGTACTACAACCTCAAGGCGAACCCGCAAGCCAAGGTGTCTGTCGAGGGCGATACCTGGGATGCCGTGGCGCGGCCGGCCACACCTCGTGAACGCGACGAGATCTGGACGAACGGACTCAAGCTCTATCCGGGCTGGCGAAAGTACGAAACGCGGGCTGGCGAACGCCATATCGAGGCATTCGTCCTCGTCCGGAGTTGAGGCTGGCTCGAATCTCGCTAGATCGATGCCGTCGCAGGGTCGGCGCCTACCACGTCGCGTTGATACTGCGGGGCTTTCGACAACAGGATCACATAGACCACATCGAGAACCAGAATCTCGACGTAGATCACCAGCCAGGCAACGTTTCCCGGGGAGTAGAGGTACTGGGAGATGGATGCGGTCAGAGTGCCGAGCAGCTTGCCCCAGGCTATCCACATGCTCTGGCCGCGCCGGTCACCGCGACGAATGAGCATGCTCAGGAACAGTGCCGACATGATCAGGTTGTCGACGTAAGCCGTGTAGACCGAACCGCTTTCGCGCCCAAACACCGACACCGTGGCGACCATCATGGGAGCGATCATGGCAAAGTGAAGACGAAGATGGGCCAGAAGTAGGACTCGGGAAGGCTTTTCGGGTAGTCGGAGCGCCAGTACTTCAAGAAGATTGCGAGGATGATGATATCGGCGGCGAACCAGGTGAGATTGATTATCTCCTGCATCAACCCGCCGACCGACGGATAGATGAACGTGAACAGGAACTCCCAGGTGATGTTCATCGCCAACGCGAGAAAGGGCATCGCGGAGGTCCGGTCGAGCAGGCCCTGCCGTATCACGCACGCGTAGGTGCAAATCTCAAAGATCAATAGAACCGTGCCGGCCAAGTACGCCATGAGCTGTGTTGCACGCCGCAACTTCGCGACACGTTGATGGTGCCCGGATGGTGCGGCGTCGGTGGTCACCGTTTGAGTGTGCGGCGGCCAGGCCATCTGGCGATGTGAACTTGAGGTGGCGCCGGGGTGACCGTTCGGCGAGCCGTTCGGTGATTCGTCGCGCTGGTGCGGTCGGCGAGGTTATGAATTTATGGTGAGCAACCACCACGTGAACCTGACCCCGTCGGAAAACACGTTGATCGGCGAGAGTCATGCCGACGCGCTGGGGCGCATGGATGAGAAACAGCTGAAGGATCTGCAGAGCCGGCTCAGAACGGCGCGCGAGAAGAACTTCAGCCTGTTGCGGCGCCAGGGTGCCGCCCGAGTGGAGGCCGAAGGTGCCCGCGGCGCCGCCCAGCCAGCCAATGAACGACGTGGCGAAAAGGTGGAGGTCTTCGACGAGGCCCTGGCTCGGGTGGACCTGCGCCTCGATGCCGTCCGCGACACCGAGTGACGACGCGCGCTCCGCGGGTCGAACCGGTTGACCGCAAACTGGTTTGAGGCCTTGGAGGCACCGAAGCCGTAACGTCGAGTGAACGCACGACGGCGCACAATCGTCGTCCTTTTCGTGCAGCGATCGATATCCGCACCTACAAAATCCACACGGCCGGAAGGTGCCTGACATGTATCGTCAGATCCTCGATCCCGTCGCCCACTCGCTGGCCTGGAGTTCACTCGTGGCTGCCTTGCCGCTGGCGGTGCTCTTCCTGATGCTCGGCGTCTTGCGGGCGCGGGCGTGGGTGGCGTCGTTAGTGTCCCTGGCCGTCGCGCTTGCGGTCGCGATCGCCGTTTATCGCATGCCGATCGGCCAGGCGGCGCTGGCGGCGAGCGAAGGCGCCGTCTTCGGATTCTTCCCGATCTTGTGGATCGTGCTCAGCGCGCTCTGGGTCTATCAGATGACAGTTCAGACAGGGCATTTCGACGTGTTGCGACGCAGTGTTTCCACGGTTAGTGATGACTTCCGCATCCAGGCGATCGTCATCGCGTTTTCCTTCGGGGCGTCGCTCGAAGCGTTGGCCGGGTTCGGCACGCCCGTGGCGGTGACCTCGGTGATGCTGATCGCCGTGGGCTTCATGCCGCTCAAGGCCGCCGTCCTGGCGTTGGTCGCGAACACCGCGCCGGTCGCTTTCGGGGCGATGGCCACACCCGTCATCACCCTGGCCAAGGTGTCCGGCTTGTCGACGGCCACGCTGGGCGCCATGGTGGGGCGCCAAACGCCGATCATGGCGGTGTTCGTCCCTCTCGTGCTGGTCTTCATCGCCGACGGCCGGCGCGGTCTCCGCGAGACGTGGTTGGCCGCCCTGACTGCCGGTGTGGTTTTCGGCATCGCCCAGTACGTCACCTCCAACTTCCTGTCGGTGCCGCTGGCCGATGTGGTCGCCTCCCTGGTGTCCGCCGGCGCCATCGTGTTACTGGTTCGCGTCAGGCCGCCGCGAACAGATGGCACGCGCGACCCGGAAATCCCCGACGACGACACCGACACCCCCCGGCCCGCCGAGGCCCCAGCACAGCTCGACTCACGCGCACAGGTGGTCCGCGCGTATGCGCCCTACGGGATCATCATCGCCGTCTTCGTGATCTGCCAGATCTCGGTAGCGAAGGCTCTTCTCGAACGCGCGACGTTCATCGTGCACTGGCCGGGACTGCACCTCCTGACCTCGAAGGGCACCCCGTCGACGGTGTCGAACTTCACCCTCAATCTGCTGACCACGCCGGGAACCCAGATGCTGGTGGCGGGCCTGATCACGATGGTTGTGTTGCGCCTGTCAGTAGCCGGGGCGCTGAAAGCCTTTGGGGCGACGCTGCATCAGCTGCGATGGGCGATCGTCACCGTAATGGCCGTGCTGGCACTGGCATTCGTGATGAACGCGTCCGGTCAGACCATCACGCTGGGCACGTGGATGGCCGGGGCGGGAGGCGCGTTCGCGCTGATTTCTCCGATACTGGGCTGGCTCGGCACCGCGGTGACCGGCTCCGATACCTCCTCGAATTCGCTGTTCGGCGCCTTGCAGGTGACCGCGGCGGCGAAGGCGGGATTGTCCCCGGTGCTGATGGCCGCCGGCAACAGCTCCGGCGGTGTGCTGGGCAAGATGATCTCGCCGCAGAACCTCGCGATCGCGTCGGCGGCGGTCGAGGTTGAAGGTAGGGAAGGCGACATCTTCCGCCGAGTGTTCATATGGAGCCTGGTGTTTCTGGCCTTCATCTGCGCCCTGTCGGGACTGCAGGCCTCGGTGCTGTCCTGGATGGTGCCCTGATTTCTCGATCGGTCATCGTCTAGGGCTGACGGGCGGATGCCATTAGCCGGATGCGGTCCGCGAAAACGGCGCGTCGAGGTGATTGCTCCACCCTGATCCCCAGGCGTCGTGACCAGCGCTCTTGTATAAAGCTCGTCGGATGAGGATGGATACCCTACAGGGGTATAGTACTGGGCGACATAGAAAACGCTGGGGTTTGAGCGCATAGCTTCCTAATTGGGGTTTTATTGGCCTTTCCTTTCTCATCTGATGCCCAGTTACCACTAATCGTGATGTCTCCCTACGGGCTTAAGCGAATACATACCCCTGCAGGGTATGTATCTAGCAAGATCATTCCGCAACCAGGTATATGACTTCGGACACCGCCGATGTATCCGTGCACGATCCGCGACGGCGGCGGGATCGCGCCGTCGATCAGCCGGGGCCTGTTCTCGCAGAACAACTTTAGAGTCCGATTGCGGATCGGCTGGACGAACAGTTAGCGGATCAGTTGGGGAACCGCTCGGGCGCCAGCTCAGGGCCCAAGTGGCACTTCCGTTGCCGGACGACGTGTAGAGCCAACTCAACGATCGACGACCCGGAGGGCTGGGTCGAAATCCTTAAGTCGCGACCACCCCAGCGACCGATCAGCTGGCCAGTGCCCGCATCGCTGTGGCCACGATGGCGTCGGCGTCGGCCGGCGTCAATCCTGCGTGCCCGGTCGCCCTCCGGTACATCGCCGCCCCAAAAATGAGATCCAACGCGATCTCGGGGTCGAGGTTCGGATCCAGTTCACCGCGGGCGACTCCGCGGTCCCAGATCTTCGTCACGGCGGCGCGGCGGACATTCACCTGGTGGGTTCGGATCCGCTCGCGGTCAGTTGGGTTGAACTGCGACTCGCCGATGAGTTGAGCGTAGATCGCGCCAAGTGGGCTGGTATAGAAGTGCATGATGCCGCGCAACGTCAGGCGGAAGTCTTCGGCCGCCGATCCGGTGTCGGGCACGGGCGCGTCGACCATCATTTGGCGCAGGAAGGCGTCGATAGCGACTGCGGTTCTGTCCGGCCACCATTTGTAGATGGTTGCTTTGCTGACCCCGCTGCGTGCAGAGATCCGGTCGATCGACGCTATGCGAAGTTCGTCCTCCTGCATGAGTTCCATGGTGGCTTTCAGGACGGCGTCGCGATGTTCCTCGCTGCGCGGTCGACCGCGCGCTCGACTTGGGGTCATTCCTCCAGTTTCCTACCCGTCGTTGGTACAAAGGTAATTACTAGACGTCTCGCTGTGAGTTCGCCTGATGCGTTGCCATGGGCCAGACGGGACGTGCAACATGCTGACGTGACATGGCTCACCATCCTCAAGCGCGTCGACCCGAAATCCTTAGGCGTCGAGCACGAAAGGGTGACGTCATGACCGTAGGCAATACTCGCCGCACGCGCCTGCTGGCGCTGATGGGGGCAGCCGCGACTGTTGCAATCATCGGGGCACCCACGCCGCCGCCGACCCCGGCCCGGCGTGTGTCGCACCCGGCGGTGCGCCATGCGCGCCAGACCCGCAGGGTTGCGTCCGACCTGACAACAGCCTGCCGTGCTCAAGCAGTCTGCCGGATATCAATGCGGCGATCAGGCAGGAACTCCTGCACCTACTCGGGGGGCTCCATAGGTGGTCGGTAACACCGCAGGTAGCGATGTCAGGGTAAAGCCGCATCAATCGCCAGCTAGTGCCGCCAGCATTACTCGGCGGCTGCGTAGAAGTAACCACGGCTGCTCGCTCGTCTAGCAGCGCATCTATCCGCGCGGGTGATCGGCGTCGCGCACATCTTCTGCGCCCGGCTGGCCCAAGGCAGCACGATCAGCGAAGAGAAAGCCTTGATGCTGGCGCGCTACCCCGAATGCCAATAACCACAACCGGATTGGTAGGCACTATGAAGAAAGTAGTCCTCGTAGTATTCGCCGCATTGATGCTCAGTTCGGCTGTCGCGCAAGCCGATCCGCAGCCCCCGCCGCCGACACCCTCGGTGGACGGCAGCATGCTCTATGACCAGTGGCCCTGTGGCATGTCGGTGGGGCCGGGCGTTAACTCCGCACTGCTGCGCGTGCGCTACCGGCCGTGCTGATGGCCGACAAGAAGATTCGCACCGTGCGCGTCAGCGATGAGCTGTGGGAGCGCGCCCGGATCGTCGCCGCCGCCGAGGGTCGGCAGGTCTCTGATCTGATCCGGCATTGGTTGACCGACTACACGGCAGGGAGGTTATCGACCGCGCGGGTCGACCCATGGGTGATTGCCCGGCTGCGCAGCATCATGGATGAATTGTCCACGGTCACTGAGCATTTAGAGTAGCGATGGATAAAACCGCGAAAGCGCTCAAGAAACTCGCCGTCGACAAAAGCGCGACGGTAAACATCCGTGTTGCGGTTGGGTGGCCACAGGACCGCACGCTAGTGAATGTCCCGAACAACCGAGGGAGCCATGAACAGACAGGCGTTTATTGAGCTGTACCTGTGCACATCGCACCGGCAGGGTCCACGACCGCCGCGCCGGGAGCGTTCGCCTTGACCGCGTCAATGCCCTTGTGGGCGTTGGCTTTGGTCTCGTATGCCTGACTCGCGGCGACGATCTCGCCGTTGGCGGCTTTGAGGTGGAACCGAAACTTGCCGGCCTTGTCTGTGCTGATCTCGAACTTGCCTGACATAGCAGCCTCCCTGTTCGAATGGCCCGACCAGCGGAAGCGCTACCCCTGGTAAGTCATGCGAAAAGGGTGCGAGTAGGTAATTTCAGCTCGTCTAGCGACTCGTCGATGTGCTTCAGTGCTCGGTTTGTTGCCTGCGGAGCCTGGCAGCCCAGCGGCGTTGACAGGCCATCGGCTACTGATCGCCGATCCGGGTCACCGACTCCATCTGGATGGCGGTGATGGTCGTTGGCTGAGAAGAGACCGTATTGGGCTGAGTCGCAACACATCCCACCTGCAGAGTCCGCCCTGTGTCCAGCGCCAGTCCAGTGGTAAGGGGTACAACCCGAAAGCCGCCGATCGAGTTGTCAAGGGTGTCCGCGACCACGAAATCGGACTGCACAAGCGTGCTGTAAATCTCGCCGTCGAGCAGAAACCCGGTCTCGACGACACTGGTACCGGTGACGCCGGTACCGGCCAACGCCACTGTGGCAAACACCACCCAGCTCCCGGGAGGCAGCTCAAGGGCGGCTACGACCGTGAAATCCGGACCGGTGCCGATAACCACCGAGCCGAAGGCGGCACTTTGATCTGAAACGAACGCTCGCATGGGCCCGGAGAATATCGCAATATGGCTGCACAGGCAGTCCTTTTCCGCGACGGCCGAGGATTGGTCCCGGGCTTATTCGAACGGCGTTATAAGTTGCCGCCGTGGTAAACATTCGGCGGTTGAGCTGGGACGGCAATCTTGTCTGGGCAGTACACGCGGGAGGCTGCGACTTTCACCTGGTAAAGCTGTCCAGGCATGACGCCCTGTCCGAGTGGGGCTGGCCCGGAGGGCAGCAAGGTCGGTCCGTGGGCGCTGTATGGGCTGCTGTTCACCATCGTCATCCTGTTCGCGCTTCAAGGCGACCAGATCATCAGCCGCCCACTCGATGTCGCCCGCATCGCCGTGCCTCTGCTCGCCTACTTCACAATTATGTGGGGGGGCGGCTACGTACTCGGGGCATTGCTCGGCCTGGGCTACCAGCGCACCACCACGCTGGCTTTTACCGCTGCGGGCAACAACTTCGAACTGGCCATCGCCGTCGCCATCGCCACCTTCGGCGCAACCTCCGGACAGGCGCTCGCCGGTGTCGTCGGCCCCCTCATCGAAGTGCCCGTGCTCGTCGCGGTGGTCTACGTTTCACTAGCCTTGCGGCGCCGATTCACGCATGACAGCCGACAAGCGTCGACCACGCCGGACCGGAGTACGCGATGACCGGCCGTCCCGGCAAACCCGCCGTCCCGTCCCTGTTGGGGTGCTCGCTTGGGTCGGTGCAAAAGGAGGTCGAGCGAATCAAGCGCCGGCAGGCCGAGCAGGATCTCGACCGCGATGACGACGATGAAGACGGTCCGTTTCCGCTGGATGCCGGTGATGATGCGCCGCCGGCTGGGTTGGTGCGGTTCGTCGGCGTCGATGAGTCGGGCGTAGAGCAGTTCATCGATGAGGCGGGCAGGCCGTGGGACTTGTTGGGCTTGTACCGCGTCACTCGGTGCGGGGCGGCGTTCCTCGATGCTTGCAAACAGCTTGAGGCTACGGGCGGGGATGCCCCGCTCAGGCCGGCAGGATAAGGGCTATTGCGTCGTCTTGTAACAATAATCCAGTAGGCGAATAGTCCAGGTTAATCGGCCATATAAAGACCGGGTGCCAGTCTTTCGCTATTACGCTCGCAATTCTGCGTTCTAAGTGGGGTTGAGTGAGTTTCGACGATTTCTTACTAATGGCACTCACCGCGTTATACCACTCGAGCTGATGGTCAGCGAGAACGCGGTAGCGTGGCCATATGGTGCCGAGATATTCGGGATCCAGGGGAAGGTCTTCATTGAGCGCTTGTCGGTGTAGCTCAACGCTGTCGGCTGTCGGCCCGACCAGGAAGCCTTGCGCCATATTCGCAAGAGCCTGATTGAAGCCTCGCTGCTCGTCCGGCTTCAGCATCACGTGCTCAATCAAGGCTCGCCACTGCCCGGTGCCGCGATCCCGCATGATGACGCGACCGTGCGGCCACGTAGGCACGATCGCTAAGATTGTGTCCCGCCCGATCGGTGCGACAACCGCTTTACTGCCATTCTGTGACGCAGAAAAGGTGAAACCCAATTCATTTGTTATTACCGGGTGGTCGCTGGTTGTGTGCATGACCACCCAACGCGCTGCCATTACTGGGGCGAGTAGCCGCTGAAATTCGATCATGCGCGCCATGTTCGTATTGTCGCTCCGGTGTTTGGGATCGCTGAAAAAGGTGGACACACCCATACGTTCCATCCGGGTCGCGAAGCGAGCCCCGAACTCTGCACCTCTAACAAAAAGACTCGTGACGAACGGCACGAGTATTCGTAGCCACGTGTTTGCGCTGATAGTCTTCTGTCCTGGTTTCGACAGCTCGTCGAGCGCAGGGCCAAGCCGGCGCTCATACCCCGACCACACGTCATCCACAACGGACAGACTCGCTTTGCCAACCGTTTGTTGCCCAAATAATTGGTACAGGTTGTCCTCGCAACCAACCCGTTCGGGCGAGGACAATTGTGCATGCGATTCGCCTGAGTGCAGCACCCAAACAGCTCGCTCCCGAAGTCGTCCATCGTCATCTGGAGAAAACCTGCCCAGGAAACCGGCTGGTATGTAGTGCTGGGAGGCCCCGCTCATAAGCCGCCTTCGCGACGTAGCCATATTGACCGGCGTCGGAGGCTGTGGGGGGTCTGGAACCAGTCGGATTGGGACATCTAGTTCTGCTTTCTGAGGTAGGTGATGGTGCAGAATTCCCAGCCGTCGTCGGGCCGCTCGCCGGATGACGAGATGCCTTTGATGGCCACAAATTGTGGGTCGTGGTCTTTGAGCTGGGCGATGAGTTCGGGGTGTTCGGGGTTGCCGTAGGGGGCATATATCTGTGTGGTTGGCATAGAAGCATTCGCCGGGGTTGTCGACGTGGAGGAATCCGATTTGTTGGAGGGATGCGGCGACCGCTTCGGCGACTGTTCCGGCTGCCTCGTGGAGTTGCTTCCGGTGTGGTGGCGATGGCGACGGGTAGTTGGCTGAAAGCTTCGGTGATGGGTTGCCATGCCGGGCCGACGTAGCGCTGCCCGATCTTCAGCTGGGTAATCGGCGTCGGGCAGCTCGGTGATTTCGTCGCCCTGTCGGTGCTCGGCGGTCCAGTAGGCGACCTGTGTCCAGACTGACGAGGCATCAAGTGAGGCCCGGCATTGCCGTCCCTTAAGGACATGCGCGCCCGGCGGCGGCGCCCACTCAACGATTGCGGGCACCTGTGCTTTCTGGCTGTGTCCGGGAAGGGGTTGCGGCAGAGCGCTCATCCAGCAGCGCAGTCTATCCGCGACGTATTTGGGGTGCGACCTTTTGCCTGACGTGCCATGTTGCGAATCGCGAGCAGCAGTCCGAGTTCGGAGTCGATCACTTCGAGGTCGCGCATACGCGGAGCTTAGATCCGTGCGCGATGTTGGCACTTCACCGCAGCCAGCGCGGCGGCGTTGGGAGCGGGCGCGGGCACTGACAGCTTCCGCCGGGTGTCGTGTTTGCTGACACCAGACGGGCAGCCTCCGAAGGGCACGCCGGGGGCATCGGACGCTCGCGTATGTAGCGAAAAACCCGCCTTTACCTGCCCAAACCCTCGGTGCCCCCGGCAGGATTCGAACCTGCGGCCTTCTGCTCCGGAGGCAGACGCTCTATCCCCTGAGCTACGGGGGCGCACGGCATAAATGGTGCGCCATTGGGCCCCGACAGACTAACTCATTGGGGTGGCCGCTCTGTCATCGCAATGGATTCGGGGCGCAGGCACCCCAGCCAATAGGATGGACGCTCGTGACCCCCGCCGACCTCGCTGAGCTGCTCAAAATCACCGCTGCCGCGGTGCTGGCCGAGCATGGCCTCGACGTGTCTGCGCTGCCCGCCACGGTCACGGTGGAGCGCCCGCGAAATCCCGAGCACGGCGACTACGCCAGCAACCTGGCGTTGCAGCTGGGCAAAAAAGTCGGCGCCAACCCACGTGAGCTGGCGGGATGGCTCGCCGAGGCGCTCGCAGGCACCGACGGCATCGCCGCTGCGGAGGTGGCCGGCCCCGGCTTCATCAACCTGCGTTTGGAAGCGTCGGCGCAGGCCGTGGTCATCAACAAGGTCATCGACGCGGGGGAGCGCTTCGGTGCCTCCGACGCACTGGCCGGACTCAACATCAACCTGGAGTTCGTCTCGGCCAACCCGACCGGGCCGATTCACATCGGCGGTACCCGCTGGGCCGCAGTCGGTGACGCGCTGGGCCGGTTGCTCACCACGCAGGGCGCCACCGTGGAGCGTGAGTACTACTTCAACGACCACGGCACCCAGATCGACCGATTCGCCAGTTCGCTGATCGCCGCGGCCAAAGGCGAGCCCATCCCAGAAGACGGCTATGCGGGCAGCTACATCGTCGACATCGCCGCGGACGTGCTGGCCAAAGCGCCCGACGCGCTCAGCCTGCCCGACGCCGAGGTGCACGAGACCTTCCGCGAAATCGGCGTCGACTTGATGTTCACCCACATCAAACAGTCACTGCACGAATTCGGTACCGACTTCGACGTCTACACCCACGAAGACTCGATGCACACCAGCGGCCTGGTCGACCAGTCCATCGCCAAGCTTCGCGAGACCGGCAACATCTTCGAGAAGGATGGCGCAACCTGGTTGCGTACCAGCGCTTTTGGCGACGACAAGGACCGCGTCGTGATCAAGAGCGACGGCAACCCGGCGTATATCGCCGGCGATATCGCCTACTACCTGGACAAGAGACAGCGCGGTTTCGACCTGTGCATCTACATGCTCGGCGCCGACCACCACGGATACATCGCCCGGCTCAAGGCGGTCGCGGCCGCCTTCGGTGACGACCCGGCCACCGTCGAAGTGCTCATCGGTCAGATGGTCAACCTGGTCCGCGACGGGCAACCGGTCCGGATGAGCAAGCGGGCCGGGACCGTGATCACGCTCGACGACCTGGTCGAAGCGATCGGCGTGGATGCCGCGCGCTACAGCATGATCCGCTCGTCGGTGGACACCCCGATCGACATCGACCTGGCGCTGTGGTCCTCGGCATCCAACGAAAACCCGGTCTACTACGTGCAATACGCGCATGCCCGGCTTTCCGCACTGGCCCGCAGCGCGGCCGAGCTCGGCTTGATCCCGGACACTGGGCATCTCGAGCTGCTCAGCCACGACAAAGAAGGCACGTTGTTGCGCACCATCGGCGACTTCCCGCGGGTGTTGGAATCGGCTGCGTCCCTGCGGGAACCACACCGGGTATGCCGGTATCTGGAAGACCTCGCCGGTGACTACCACCGGTTCTACGACTCGTGCCGCGTGTTGCCGCAGGGCGACGAGCAACCGACCGACCTGCACACCGCGCGACTGGCACTGTGCCAGGCCACCCGCCAGGTCATCGCCAACGGTCTGGCGATACTCGGCGTAACCGCTCCGGAGCGAATGTGAACGTTCACCCCGCCGGTCCCCGGCACGCCGAAGAATCGCGTCCCGCGCAAAGCCCGCTGCGCCCGCAGTCTCCCGAGGAGCTGCTTCGGCTGGCGTCAAATGTCTGGCCGCGCAGCACAGTTCGCGACGAGACCGGGGTAGCCAGCATCGCCGGAGTCGCGGTGACCGACCTTGCTCACGAGTACGGCACCCCGCTGTTCGTCATCGACGAAGACGACTTCCGCTTCCGTTGCCAAGAGATCGCCGTCGCATTCGGGGGCGGACACAACGTGCACTATGCCGCCAAGGCATTCCTGTGCAGTGAAGTAGCCCGCTGGATCGACGAAGAAGGCCTCTGTCTCGATGTGTGCACCGGCGGAGAGCTGGCCGTTGCGCTGCACGCCAACTTCCCACCCGAGCGGATCACCTTCCACGGCAACAATAAATCCGTGCCTGAGCTGACCGCTGCGGTAAAAGCTGGGGTGGGGCACATCGTCTTGGACTCCATGATCGAAATCGATCGCCTCGACGCGATCGCCGGTGAGGCCGGCGTGGTTCAGGACGTGTTCGTTCGTCTCACCGTCGGTGTCGAGGCGCACACCCACGAATTCATCTCCACTGCACACGAAGACCAGAAGTTCGGGCTGTCGGTGGCCAGCGGCGCTGCGGCGGCGGCAGTACGCCGGGTATTCGCCACCGATCACCTGCGATTGGTCGGCCTGCACAGCCACATCGGTTCGCAGATATTCGATGTGGCGGGCTTCGAGATCGCCGCACACCGTGTCATCGGGCTGCTACAGGAGATCGTCGCCGAGTTCGGTGTCGAGAAGACAGCGCAGATCTCGACGGTCGATCTTGGTGGCGGCCTTGGTATTTCGTATCTGGCACCAGATGATCCACCTCCGGTGAGCGAACTGGCGGCCAAGTTGAGCGCCATCGTCAGCGACGAGTCGGCCGCCGTGGGGCTGCCGACGCCGAGGCTGGTGGTCGAGCCCGGACGGGCCATCGCCGGGCCGGGCACCATCACGCTGTACGAGGTCGGCACCGTCAAAGACGTCGACGTGAGTAGCACGGCGCACCGTCGTTACGTCAGCGTCGACGGCGGCATGAGCGACAACATCCGCACCGCGCTCTATGACGCTGCCTATGACGCACGGCTGGTATCGAGAGTCAGTGATGCACCGGCGGCGCTGGCCCGCGTTGTCGGAAAGCATTGTGAGAGCGGCGATATCATCGTACGCGATACCTGGGTGCCTGATGATCTTGCGCCGGGTGACCTGCTTGGGGTGGCCGCGACTGGCGCCTATTGCTATTCGCTCTCCAGCCGTTACAACATGGTCGGCCGGCCCGCTGTGGTTGCGGTTCGGGATGGCCGGGCGCGGCTGATCCTGCGCCGCGAGAACATCGACGATCTGCTTAGTCTGGAAGTGAGGTGAACTGTGTCCGATGATGTGAAGCCGGTCGGCGTAGCTGTACTCGGATTGGGCAATGTTGGTAGCGAAGTTGTCCGCATCATCGAGGGCAGCGCTGATGATCTGGCGGCCCGTATCGGCGCGCCCCTGGCGTTGCGCGGCATCGGAGTCCGTCGCGTCGCCCCCGACCGCGGTGTCCCGGTCGAGCTGCTGACCGACAACGTCGAAGAGCTGGTGTCGCGCGAAGACGTCGACATCGTCGTCGAATTGATGGGCCCGGTCGAGCCATCGCGCAAGGCGATCCTGACCGCGCTCGAGCACGGCAAGTCCGTCGTCACCGCCAACAAGGCGTTGTTATCCATCTCCACCGGGGAGTTGGCGCAAGCGGCCGAAAATGCGCACGTCGACTTGTATTTCGAGGCGGCGGTCGCGGGCGCAATCCCGGTCATCCGACCGCTAACCCAGTCGCTGGCCGGTGACACCGTGCTGCGGGTGGCCGGCATCGTCAACGGCACCACCAACTACATCCTCTCCGCGATGGACAGCACCGGTACCGACTACGACAGCGCTCTGGCCGATGCCAGCGCCCTTGGCTACGCCGAGGCCGATCCCACCGCGGACGTCGAAGGCTATGACGCCGCGGCCAAGGCCGCGATTCTGGCCTCCATCGCCTTCCACACTCGGGTGACCGCTGACGACGTCTACCGCGAAGGCATCACCAAGATCACTCCGGCCGACTTCGCATCCGCGCACGCGTTGGGCTGCACCATCAAGCTGCTGTCCATCTGCGAACGCATCACCGACGACGACGGCCAGGAACGGGTTTCGGCGCGCGTCTACCCGGCGCTGGTGCCGTTGTCGCATCCGCTGGCCACGGTCAGCGGGGCATTCAACGCCGTCGTCGTCGAGGCCGAGGCGGCGGGGCGGCTGATGTTCTACGGCCAGGGCGCCGGCGGGGCGCCCACCGCGTCGGCGGTGGCCGGTGACTTGGTGATGGCGGCCCGCAACCGGGTGCTGGGAAGTCGCGGTCCGAAGGAATCCAAGTATGCCGAATTGCCTATCTCACCAATGGGTTTCATCTCGACCCGCTACTACGTCAGCATGAATGTGGCCGACCGGCCTGGCGTGTTGTCCGCGGTGGCAGCAGAGTTCGGCAAGCGGGAGGTCAGCATCGCTGAAGTCCGCCAGGAAGGTGTGGAAGACGAAGGGGGCCGGCGGGTAGGCGCCCGCATCGTCGTGGTCACTCACACCGCCACCGATGCCGCGCTCTCCGAAACCGTCGCGGCGCTCGCCGACTTGGACGTCGTGCTGAGTGTGGCCAGCGTGCTGCGACTGGAAGGAGACGACCTGTGAGCGCCCCCCGGACCTCGCGGACGGCCACGCACCAACCCTGGCCGGGCCTGATCGCTGCCTACCGCGACCGACTCCCGGTGGGCGACGATTGGAAACCGGTCACCCTGCTCGAGGGCGGCACCCCGTTGATCGCGGCCACCCGGATCTCCGAAATGACCGGCTGCACGGTCCATCTCAAGGTCGAAGGTCTCAACCCGACCGGGTCCTTCAAAGACCGTGGCATGACGATGGCGGTCACCGATGCGGTAGCCCGCGGGCAGCAGGTCGTGTTGTGTGCGTCGACCGGAAACACTTCCGCGTCGGCCGCGGCCTATGCGGCGCGCGCCGGCATCACCTGCGCGGTGCTGATTCCGCAGGGCAAGATCGCGATGGGAAAGCTCGCCCAGGCGGTAATGCACGGCGCCAAGATCATTCAGATCGACGGTAATTTCGACGACTGCCTGGAGCTGGCCCGCAAGATGGCCGCCGACTTTCCGACCATCGCGTTGGTCAACTCGGTCAACCCGGTGCGCATCGAAGGTCAGAAGACCGCGGCGTTCGAAATCGTCGACGTGCTGGGCGTCGCACCGGACGTGCATTCCCTACCGGTCGGCAACGCCGGAAATATCACCGCTTACTGGAAGGGCTACACCCAGTACCACCACGAAGGCGTGATCGACCGGCTACCGCGCATGCTGGGCACTCAGGCCGCGGGCGCGGCACCGCTGGTACACGGCAAACCGGTTAAACACCCCGAGACCATCGCAACTGCAATCCGCATTGGTGCACCGGCGTCATGGACGGCTGCCGTCGAGGCGCAACAGCAATCCAACGGGCGCTTCCTGGCCGCCACCGACGAGGAGATCCTGGCCGCCTACCACCTAGTGGCCCAGTCCGAAGGCGTCTTCGTCGAGCCTGCGTCGGCAGCCAGCATCGCGGGCCTGCTCAAGGCCGTCGACGACGGCTGGGTAGCCCGCGGGTCGACCGTGGTCTGCACGGTGACGGGCAACGGTCTCAAGGATCCTGACACGGCGCTCAAAGATATGCCGACCGTGTCCGCACTGCCCGTGGATCCTGTGCTCGTGGTCGAGAAGTTGGGGCTTGCGTAGTGGCGATCGCAAGCGCGGCGATGGGGGCACGCCCCCACAAGTGGGAGGTACCCCCACCCGCGTGCGGGGGACGCCACGCATCGGATCTGAGAGTCTGTCCGTGACCCAGATGTTGCCTGCCGGGCTGGTGGCAAGCGCCGTGGTGTCGGCGTCCAGCGCCAACCTCGGCCCGGGTTTCGACAGCTTCGGCCTGGCATTGAATCTGTGCGACGAAGTTGTCGTCCAGACAACGGATTCCGGCCTGGTGGTGGTGGTGGTCGAAGGCGAGGGCGCCGATCAGGTTCCGTTGGGACCGGAACATCTGGTGGTGCGTGCCATCGAACGCGGGCTGCAAGCGGCGGATGTCGGCGCGTCGGGCATGGTGGTGCGTTGCCGCAACGCCATCCCACATTCTCGTGGTCTCGGCTCGTCGGCGGCCGCCGTGGTGAGCGGACTGGCAGCGGCAAACGGCCTTATCGCACAAGTGGATTCGACACCGCTGACCGAAGCGCAGCTGATCCAGCTGTCCTCGGAATTCGAGGGGCATCCCGACAATGCCGCGGCCGCGGTGTTGGGCGGTGCCGTCGTCTCGTGGGTCGAGCGCACCGGCAGTCCGCCCGAATATTCGGCCGTGGCGCTGGATCTCCATCCCGATATCCGTCTGTTCTGCGCGATCCCCGAGGCACGTTCGTTGACGGCGGAGACACGGATTTTGCTGCCCGCCCAGGTCAGCCACGATGACGCCCGGTTCAACGTCAGCCGCGCCGCATTGCTGGTCGTAGCCCTGACCAAACGTCCGGATCTGCTGATGGCGGCGACGGAAGACCTACTTCATCAACCGCAGCGTGCGCCAGCGATGCCCGCCTCGGCGGAATATCTGCGGCTGCTGCGGCGTCTTAACGTGTCAGCGACGCTTTCGGGGGCGGGTCCATCGTTGATTGTGCTCAGCACACACGAGCAGCTACCTGCGGATGCGTTGGACTACGGGGCCGCACATGGATTTACCATTACTGAGATGGCCGCTGGCGAAGGAGTTCGCTGGAGCCCGGGCGTCACAGTTCCTGGTTGATTCAGAGCGTGGCCGGAGGGTTTGCTTGCTTCCGGCCCAGATGCAGGTTATTCTCGGACCCGTCCAGCAATCGCAGCTTCTGGATCTCCATCCATACTGTTTTGCCGCTAGGACAACTACCAATTCATCTCGTGAACGAGGTTCGCCGCATCCCTTCGCCGGTCAGGCGATCACCGTTGCAGAGACGATTGGGCGCACTCGGCAGTTTGGCTGAATGCAACGAACCCTCATATGACGTGTTCAGCGAGGGAAGAAAGGAAATCCGTGACTGATACGGACCTCTTCACGGCTGGCGAAAGCACCGATGGCGATCGGCTGTCGAACTCCGTGACCACAGACACTCCCGACGTCAAGAGCACTCCCGACGTCAAGAACGCTTCGGTGGGCTCTCTGTCCACCATGGTCCTACCCGAGCTGCGTGCGCTGGCGAACCAAGCCGGCGTCAAGGGCACGTCGGGTATGCGTAAGAGCGAACTCATCGCCGCTATCAAGGAGAGCAGGGGGCAGGCTAACGGCACATCCGTCAATGACCGTCCCTTTTCCGTGGACAGCGGCACTTCCGATGCGGCCGTCGCCGAAACGCCGACCGCCCAAGGGAAACAGGACGATTCAACGACCGAGGCGCCACGTCGGGAACGACGCGGTGCATCCCGTGACGCGGGTTCAGCCCCCCGCACCGCCGATGACGCAGACCGCGAGTCCTCTGACTCCCGCGGCTCGGCCGGCGACAAGCCAGCCCGCAACGGAACCGCCAACGGCGAAGCCGAGGCCCGTCAGGGAAATCGGCAGAACAACAGGAACGACGAGCGCGGACAAGATTCCGGCAACGACCGCGGTGGTGACCGACAAGGCTCGGGTGGCCAACAGAATCGCGGCGGCTCGAACCAGCAAGACAATCGCGGTGGCTCGAACCAGCAAGACAATCGCGGTGGCTCGAACCAGCAAGACGACGACGACGGCGATGGCCGTCAGGGCCGGCGCGGCCGCCGGTTCCGTGACCGCAGGCGCCGCGGCGAACGGCCCGGCGAAGGCGGCGGCGGCGTCGGGGGCAATGAAGCCGAGCTGCGCGATGACGACGTCGTCCAGCCGGTAGCCGGCATTCTCGACGTCCTGGACAACTACGCATTCGTGCGCACCTCCGGCTACCTGGCCGGTCCGCACGATGTCTACGTCTCGATGAACATGGTGCGAAAGAACGGCCTGCGCCGCGGCGACGCGGTGACCGGCGCCGTCCGGGTGCCCAAGGATGGGGAACAGCCCAACCAGCGGCAGAAGTTCAACCCGCTGGTGCGCTTGGACACCGTCAACGGTGGACCGGTCGAAGACGTCAGGAAGCGTCCCGATTTCACCAAGATGACGCCGTTGTACCCCAACGAGCGGCTTCGTCTGGAAACCACTCCCGACCGGCTCACCACCAGGGTCATCGACCTGATCATGCCCATCGGCAAGGGCCAGCGTGCCCTGATCGTGTCGCCGCCCAAGGCGGGTAAGACGACGATCCTGCAGGACATCGCCAACGCGATCACTGTGAACAACCCGGAATGCCACCTCATGGTCGTGCTCGTCGACGAGCGGCCAGAGGAGGTCACCGACATGACTCGCTCGGTCAAGGGCGAGGTCATAGCCTCGACGTTCGATCGGCCGCCGTCTGACCACACCGCGGTCGCCGAGCTGGCGATCGAGCGTGCCAAGCGGCTGGTGGAGCAGGGCCAGGACGTCGTGGTGCTGCTGGACTCGATCACCCGGCTGGGGCGCGCCTACAACAACGCGTCGCCGGCGTCGGGCCGCATTCTGTCCGGTGGTGTCGACTCCACCGCGCTGTACCCGCCCAAGCGTTTCCTGGGTGCGGCGCGAAATATCGAGGAAGGTGGATCGCTGACCATCATCGCCACCGCGATGGTCGAGACGGGATCCACCGGTGACACGGTTATCTTCGAGGAGTTCAAGGGCACCGGTAACGCCGAGCTCAAGCTGGACCGCAAGATCTCCGAACGCCGGGTCTTCCCTGCGGTCGACGTGAACCCCTCGGGCACCCGTAAAGACGAGCTGCTGCTCTCGCCCGACGAGTTCGGCATCGTGCACAAGCTGCGTCGGGTGCTGTCGGGTCTGGACTCCCACCAGGCCATCGACCTGCTGATGTCGCAGTTGCGCAAGACGAAGACCAACTACGAGTTCCTGGTCCAGGTGTCCAAGACGACACCGGCGAACATGGACAACGACTAGCTTCTCGGCGGCATCATCGCGCCGGGAATGCGCAAGCGGATCTCGGCGTTTGGGCAGATGGTGGTTGACCTGGCATAATCTCGTCTCGATTAATTCAGAACCACCTTTGGTTCGGAGTTCACGTCCGACCGCCGGGTTGAAGCGGCGGCCCAGGGCGACAAGCGATCGAAGAGGACATCATGAAAGCTGATATTCATCCCGCCTACGAGGAGACCACGGTGGTCTGCGGGTGTGGCAACACCTTCCAGACCCATAGCACCAAGACGGGCGGCCGCATCGTCGTCGAGGTTTGCTCGCAGTGCCACCCGTTCTACACCGGCAAGCAGAAGATCCTGGACAGCGGCGGCCGCGTCGCCCGCTTCGAGAAGCGGTACGGCAAGCGCAAGGCCGCTGATGGCGATGCCGCGGAGAACGCGGACAAATAGCTGAATTGCCGACGCCCGAACTGTGCGTGAACGTGCACAGGCCGGGCGTCGGTTCGCGTTTAGCGGCAATGAGCTCTGCTCAAGGGAAGCGCCGGCAGGAGGTGTGACATGACGCAGCCCGTTAACACGATCGATGTGCTGCTCGCCGAACACGCCGCGCTCGAGCATCAGCTGGCGGATCCCGAACTGCACAGCAACCCCGTCGAAGCCCGCAAAGCCGGACGCCGATTCGCCCGGTTGGCCCCGATCGTCGCCGCCCATCGCAAACTGGTGACTGCTCGCGGCGACCTGGACACGGCACGCGAACTGGCCGCCGACGACGAGTCCTTCGTCGATGAGGTCACCGAACTTCAGGCGCGGGTGGCCGAACTGGACACCCAACTCACCGACATGCTTTCGCCGCGGGATCCGCATGACGCCGACGACGTCGTGCTCGAAGTCAAATCCGGTGAAGGCGGCGAAGAGTCGGCATTGTTCGCCGCTGATCTGGCAAGGATGTACATCCGTTACGCGGAGCGGCACGGCTGGACGGTGACCGTGCTGGACGAGACGATCTCGGACCTGGGCGGCTACAAGGACGTCACGCTGACAATCACCAGCAAGGGCGACGCGGTCGACGGGGTGTGGTCGCGGCTGAAGTTCGAGGGCGGCGTGCACCGGGTGCAGCGCGTCCCGGTGACGGAATCCCAAGGGCGCGTACATACTTCGGCCGCGGGCGTACTGGTCTATCCGGAACCCGAGGAAGTCGGCGAGGTGCAGATCGACGAGTCGGATCTTCGTATCGATGTCTACCGCTCCTCAGGCAAGGGCGGGCAGGGTGTCAACACCACCGACTCCGCGGTGCGAATCACGCATCTGCCCACCGGGATTGTCGTCACCTGCCAGAACGAACGCTCGCAGCTGCAGAACAAGGCCCGCGCGATGCTGGTGCTCGCCGCCCGCATGCAGGCTTTGGCGGAGGAGCAGGCGTCCGCCGATGCGTCGGCGGATCGGGCCAGCCAGATCCGCACGGTGGACCGCAGCGAACGCATCCGCACCTACAACTTCCCGGAGAACCGGATCGCCGACCACCGGATCAATTTCAAGGCCCACAATCTCGATCAGGTCCTCGACGGTGACCTCGACGCGCTGTTCGACGCGCTGAGCGCCGCCGACAAGCAATCGAGGCTGCAACAGGCATGACCGTCTTGCGGCGCGCAATCGATTGTGCTGCGGCGCAACTCGCCGAAGCCGGAATCGATTCTGCCCGTCACGATGCCGAGCAGTTGGCCGCTCACCTGGCAGGGACCGAACGCGGCCGACTGAGCCTGGTCGAATCTCTCGACGAGGACTTCTTCACGCGCTACCGCGAGGTCGTCGCCGCGCGTTCACGGCGGGTGCCGTTGCAGCATCTCGTCGGGACGGAGGCGTTCGGGCCCGTAGTCCTGCACGTCGGCCCCGGGGTGTTCATACCCCGCCCGGAGACTGAAGCGATGTTGGCGTGGGCCACCGCGCAACGACTACCGATGCGGCCCGTAATTGTCGATGTGTGCACCGGATCCGGTGCACTGGCGCTGGCCTTGGCCCGGCACTTGCCCGATGCCCGCGTGATCGGCATCGACGATTCCGATGCGGCGCTGGAATACGCGCGTCGCAACGTCGGGGGCAGCTCCGTCGAACTGATACGCGCCGACGCCGCCGCAGCCGGTTTGCTTTCCGAGCTGGACGTGCGGGTAGACCTGGTCGTCTCGAACCCGCCGTACGTTCCCGACGATGCCGTCGTGGAACCTGAAGTAGCCCAATTTGATCCACCTCATGCCGTGTTCGGCGGCCCGGACGGGATGACGGTAATCGCCGCAGTGGTGGGGCTGGCCGGACGCTGGCTGCGCCCCGGCGGCTTGTTCGCCGTCGAGCACGACGACACCACCTCGACGCACACAGTCGAATTGATCAAGAGCACAGGCCTTTTCGAAGATATCCAGGCCCGGAAAGATCTAGCCGGCCGGCCTAGGTTCGTGACGGCCCGGCGGGGAAGCGGGACGTAAATGGCCGAGGTCTTCGATTGTGCTGACCCCGAACGACGTTCGGCCGGAATCACCTCAGCGGTGGGGGCGCTCAAGGGCGGCCGGTTGGTCGTGATGCCGACGGACACCGTCTACGGCATTGGCGCCGACGCATTCGACAACATTGCCGTGGCGGCGCTGTTGTCGGCGAAGGGGCGTGGACGTGACATGCCGGTGGGCGTGCTCGTCGGGTCGTGGCACACCATCGAAGGCCTGGTCTACACCGTGCCCGATGGAGCCCGAGAACTGATCCGCGCCTTCTGGCCGGGCGCGCTGAGTCTGGTCGTGTCGCAAGCGCCGTCGCTGCAATGGGATCTCGGTGATGCCCGCGGCACGGTCATGCTGCGGATGCCGCTACACCCGGTTGCCATCGAGTTGCTGCGTGAAGTCGGACCGATGGCGGTGTCCAGTGCCAACATCTCCGGTCGCCCGCCCGCGGCGGACGCCGACGAAGCCCGCGGCCAACTCGGCGATCTCGTCGACGTCTATCTCGACGGGGGCCGCTGTGCGCAAGGTGCTGCCTCGACGATCGTTGACTTGACCGGGATCACCCCGCGCGTTTTGCGCGCCGGGCCGGTGAGCGCCGAGCGGATTGCGGAAGTGCTCGGAACGGACCCCGGAAGTTTGATCGCCTAACCGGCAGCACAAGTTTTAAGGTCTCAGGAAGGTACCGTACGGTCTCGTGGTGTCCCGCCAAGCCAGCGATCTAGCCAGCCTGACGAGCGGTTTGCACGCCCTGTCTGACCGCGGCGCCGGCGTCCCGCTGCGTGAGCTCGCGCTGGTTGGGCTGACCGCGGCGATCATCACCTACTTCGCGACCGGCCCGGTGCGGGTGCTGGCCACCCGATTGGGGGCGGTCGCCTATCCACGCGAACGCGATGTGCACGTCACGCCGACCCCGCGGATGGGCGGGCTGGCGATGTTCATCGGCGTGCTCTCCGCCGTTTTTCTAGCCTCTCAGCTTCCCGCGCTCACCCGCGGGTTCGTCTACTCCACCGGGATGCCCGCGGTGCTGGTGGCGGGCGCGGTGATCATGGGTATTGGGCTCATCGACGACCGCTGGGGCCTGGACGCGCTGACGAAGTTCGCCGGTCAGATCACCGCGGCCAGTGTGCTGGTGACCATGGGTGTCGCCTGGAGCGTGTTGTACATCCCGTTCGGGGGAGTCGGCACCATCGTGCTGGACCAGGCGTCGTCGATCCTGCTCACGCTCGCGTTGACGGTCTCCATCGTCAACGCGATGAACTTCGTCGACGGACTCGACGGGCTGGCCGCCGGGCTGGGGCTGATCACCGCCCTGGCGATCTGCATGTTCTCGGTCGGCCTGCTGCGCGACCACGGCGGTGATGTGCTGTTCTATCCGCCGGCCGTGATCTCGGTGGTGCTCGCGGGGGCGTGTCTGGGCTTCTTGCCGCACAACTTTCACCGAGCCAAGATCTTCATGGGCGACTCCGGCTCGATGCTCATCGGTTTGATGCTCGCTGCGGCCTCCACGACGACGGCCGGCCCCATCTCACAGAACGCCTACGGCGCCCGCGATGTGTTTGCCTTACTGTCACCGTTTCTTTTAGTGGCCGCGGTGATGTTCGTGCCGATGCTCGACCTGCTGCTGGCGATCGTGCGCCGCACCCGTGCGGGCCGCAGCGCGTTCAGTCCCGACAAGATGCACTTGCATCACCGGTTGCTGCAGATCGGTCATTCGCATCGCCGGGTGGTACTGCTCATCTATTTATGGGTGGGCATCGTCGCGTTCGGCGCCGCCAGCACAATCTTTTTCAACCCGCGCGACACCGGCGCGGTGATGCTGGGCGCAATTGTCGTCGCGGGAGTCGCGACCGCGATCCCGCTTCTACGCCGTCGCGACGACTACGTAGACGAGGACTACGACGAGCAGTAGTAGTGGCGCTGACCTTGTGGTACGGTGCAGGTAGAACCCCGAAAAGAACCTCGCGGGTTGCCGGCCAACCGGCTCGACGGACGCGAATCCGAACGTGCCGGATCACGACCGACAGAGGGAGCTACCCCTTGAGTGATTCGCCTGTGACGTGCGATACGCTCGGCGGGCCACCGATCAGTCGGTTGGAACGTTTCCGCTCAACCAATCCGGAGTGAGGTGCTGCAGTGACGACACCAGCGCAGGACGCGCCGTTGGTGTTTCCCTCTGTCGCTTTCCGCCCGGTCCGGCTATTTGTCCTCAGCATTGCGATCACTGCAGTAGCGCTGGTCGCCGCCGGCTTGTCCGGTCATTTGATGGTAGGGGTGTTCTTCGGGGTCGGGTTGCTACTCGGTTTGCTCAATGCGGTTCTGGTGAGTCGTTCGGTCGCGTCGATCACCGCCAAAGAGCATCCGATGAAAAGCAGCATGGCGCTGAATTCGGCGACCCGCCTGGCACTCATCACCGTTATCGGACTGATCATCGCTTACATTTTCCGGCCCGCCGGACTGGGCGTGGTGTTCGGATTGGCGCTTTTCCAGGTGCTGTTGGTGGCGGCGACAGCGCTTCCGGTATGGAAGAAGCTGCGCACCGGCGACTGGGCGTCCGATCCTCCCGGCGATTCCGAGGGCGGCGTTATCGCAGGATCGGACGCAACGGAAGGAAGGAACACCAGCAATGACTGATATGACGTTCCTGGCCGATGCTGCAATCGAGGTCGGCGAGCACAAGCACGCGACCTGGCTCGGGCTGACCGTCAACACAGACACGATCCTGGCGACCGGCATCGCCGCGGTGATCGTGCTGGCGCTGGCCTTCTACCTGCGCGCGAAGATCACCTCGACCGGTGTCCCCAGCGGAGTTCAGCTCTTCTGGGAGGCCATCACCGTCCAGATGCGCGATCAGATCGAGGCCGCCATCGGGATGCGGATCGCGCCGTTCGTGTTGCCGCTGGCGGTCACCATCTTCGTGTTCATTCTGATCTCCAACTGGCTGTCGGTGCTGCCGCTGCAGTACACCGACAAATCCGGGCACACCACCGAGTTACTGAGCTCGGCAGCCGCCGACATCAATTACGTTCTGGCGCTGGCCCTTTTCGTGTTTGTCAGCTATCACGTGGCCGGCATCTGGCGCCGCGGCATCGTGGGACACCCGCTCGCGGTGCTCAAAGGCCACGTGGCTTTCCTGGCGCCGATCAACCTGGTCGAAGAGCTCGCGAAGCCAATCTCGTTGTCACTGCGACTTTTCGGCAACATCTTCGCCGGTGGCATCCTGGTCGCGCTGATCGCGCTCTTCCCGCCTTACATCATGTGGGCGCCCAATGCGATCTGGAAGGCGTTCGACTTGTTCGTCGGAGCCATCCAGGCGTTCATCTTCTCGATCTTGACAATCTTGTATTTCAGTCAAGCCATGGAGCTCGAGGATCATCACGACTGAGGCCACATGAATTGTTTTGAGCCACAAAGCATTATCGGAGCCTGGTAGACCACTACCAGAACAAAGGAGGATAGAATGGCCCTGGACCCCCAAGTCGCTGCCGCTGCTCTCATCGGCGGTGGATTGATCATGGGTGGCGGCGCAATCGGCGCCGGCATCGGTGACGGCATTGCCGGTAACGCATTGGTTGCGGGTATCGCACGGCAGCCCGAGGCGCAAGGACGGTTGTTCACACCGTTCTTCATTACCGTCGGTCTGGTTGAGGCGGCCTACTTCATCAACCTGGCATTCATGGCACTGTTCGTCTTCGCCACCCCCGTCGGCTAGTTCGCAGTGATGGGCGACGCGACCCTGAGTGTTCTGGCATCCAACCAGGCAGAGGGAAGTAACAACTTCCTCGTTCCGAACGGCACCTTCTTCTTCGTGCTGGCCATTTTCCTTGTGGTGCTCGGCGTCATCGGCACTTTTGTGGTGCCGCCGATCACCAGAGTGCTGCGTGAACGTGACGCGATGGTCGCCAAGACCGTTGCCGACAGCAAGAAGGCGAATGAGCAGTTCGAAGCGGCCCAGGCCGATTACGAGAAAGCCATGAAGGAAGCTCGAGTCCAGGCGTCGTCCTTCCGGGATAACGCGCGGGCGGATGGCCGTAAGGTCGTTGACGACGCACGCGCGGCTGCTGAGCTGCAGGTGTTGACGACGTTGCAGCAGGCTTCCGAGCAACTGAAGCGGGAGCGGGACGCCGTGGAATTGGATTTGCGCGCCAACGTGGGGGCCTTCTCGGCGACCCTGGCCAGTCGAATCCTCGGCGTGGACGTCACGACCTCGGCCGCAACAAGGTAATCACCAATGTCGACATTTATTGGACAGCTGGTTGGGTTCGCGGCCATTGTGTTGCTGGTGGTGCGCTATGTCGTGCCGCCAGTGCGCAATTTGATGACTACTCGGCAGAAGACGGTGCGCCAACAGTTGGATGATGCGGCGGCGGCCGCCGAGCGGCTGACCGAGTCGACGACCGCCCATAGCAAGGCTGTGGAAGCCGCCAAGTCGGACGCTGAGCGGGTCGTCGAAGAGGCCAAGGTAGACGCGGAGCGCATCGCCCAACAGCTCCAGGCCCAAGCCGAGATCGACGCGGAACGCATCAAGTCGCAAGGTGCACGCCAGGCTGAACTGCTGCGGGCACAGCTGAGCCGTCAGCTTCGTCTGGAGCTCGGGCACGAATCTGTGCGCCAGGCAGAGGAATTGGTGCGCAACTATGTCGCCGACGACGCGCAGCAGTCGGCGACGGTCGATCGCTTCCTGGACGAGCTTGATGCCATGGCGCCTGCGGTGGCCGACGTCAAGTACCCCTTGATGGCGAAGATGCGCTCGGCCAGTCGGCGGGCGCTGAAAGACGTCACGGACCGATTCGACGTCATAGCCAAGGATCTCGACAATCCAGGACTGGAAAAGCTTGCTGCTGAGCTGGTTTCGGTCGTCAAGATGCTGAACGAAGAACTCGTCGTCACCCGGTATCTCACCTTGCCTTCCGAAGACGCAGCACCCAGGGTCAGGTTGCTCGAGCGGCTGCTATCCGGCAAAGTCGGCGATCCCACGCTGGAGCTGTTAAGGGCGGCCGTTACGGATCGATGGTCTGCCAACTCCGATCTGGTCGACGCCATCGAACACGTGGCACGGCAAGCGTTGTTGGAAGTCGCCGCACGCGAGGATCGGGTCGACGAGGTCGAAGACCAGTTGTTCCGGTTTGCCAGGATCCTCGAGGCGCAGCCCCGCCTTGCCGTCCTGTTAGGCGAATACGGCGCTCCGGCCGAAGGCCGAGTCGGGTTGCTGCGCAGCGTGCTCAGTAGCGCGACCGGCAGGAGCAACAGGATTACGAACTCATTGCTGGCGCAGACTATCGAGCTATTGAGAGGTCAGTCGGCCGACGACGCCGTGATGTTCTTGGCCGAAGCGGCGGTGGCGCGGCGCAACGAAGTCGTCGCGCAGGTGAGTGCGGCGGCCGAGCCCAGCGATGCCCAGCGCACTCGCCTCACCGAGGTGCTCAGCCGCATCTATGGTCATCCGGTGGCCGTGCAGCTGCAGACCGACGCCGCACTGCTGGGTGGGCTGTTGATCTCCGTGGGCGACGAAGTGATCGACGGAACGCTTTCGTCCCGTCTAACCACGGCCGAGGCTCAACTGCCCGACTGAACACGAACTTAGTCAGCAATAACCGAAGTAGGAAGACGAAAAGCTATGGCCGAGTTGACAATCTCCGCTGATGACATCCAGAGTGCGATCGAAGAGTATGTGGAGTCTTTCACCTCCGACACCTCCCGCGAGGAGGTCGGCACGGTCCTCGACGCTGGAGACGGCATCGCGCACGTCGAGGGTTTGCCGTCGGTGATGACCCAGGAGCTGCTTGAGTTCCCGGGCGGTGTCCTCGGTGTCGCCCTCAACCTCGACGAGCACAGCGTCGGCACGGTGATCCTCGGTGACTTCGAGAAGATCGAACAAGGCCAGCAGGTCAAGCGCACCGGCGAAGTCCTGTCGGTCCCCGTCGGCGACGCGTTTCTGGGGCGGGTGGTCAACCCGCTCGGCCAGCCGATCGACGGGGGCGGCGACATCGACGCCGAGAAGCGCCGCGCGCTGGAGCTGCAGGCGCCGTCGGTGGTGGAGCGGCAGAGCGTCAAGGAGCCGCTGCAGACCGGGATCAAGGCCATCGACGCGATGACACCGATCGGCCGTGGCCAGCGTCAGCTGATCATCGGCGACCGCAAGACCGGCAAGACCACTGTCTGCGTCGACACCATCCTCAACCAGCGCCAGAACTGGGAGACGGGTGATGAGCGCAAGCAGGTGCGCTGCGTCTACGTGGCCATCGGGCAAAAGGGCACCACGATCGCCTCCGTCCGCCGCGTTCTGGAAGAGGGCGGCGCGATGGATTACACCACCATTGTCGCGGCGCCGGCATCGGATGCCGCAGGCTTCAAATGGCTTGCGCCGTACACCGGTTCGGCGATCGCTCAGCACTGGATGTATCAGGGCAAGCATGTGCTGATCGTCTTCGACGACCTGACCAAGCAGGCCGAGGCGTACCGCGCGATCTCGCTGCTGTTGCGCCGCCCGCCGGGCCGCGAAGCCTATCCCGGTGACGTCTTCTATCTGCACTCGCGGCTGTTGGAGCGCTGCGGAAAACTCTCCGACGAGCTCGGTGCCGGTTCGCTGACCGGTTTGCCGATCATCGAGACCAAGGCCAACGACATCTCGGCCTACATCCCGACCAATGTCATCTCGATCACCGACGGGCAGTGCTTCCTGGAGACCGACCTGTTCAACCAGGGTGTTCGGCCGGCCATCAACGTCGGCGTCTCGGTGTCCCGGGTCGGCGGCGCTGCGCAGATCAAGGCAATGAAAGAGGTGGCAGGAAGTCTGCGTTTGGACCTGTCGCAGTACCGCGAACTGGAATCCTTCGCGGCGTTTGCCTCTGATTTGGACGCCACATCGAAGGCGCAGTTGGCGCGTGGCGCGCGGTTGGTCGAGCTGCTCAAGCAGCCGCAAAACCAGCCGATGCCCGTCGAGGAGCAGGTCGTTTCCATGTTCCTGGGCACCGGCGGGCACCTGGACTCGGTGCCGGTCGAGGATGTCAAGCGGTTCGAAACCGAACTGCTAGACCACATCCGGGGCTCCGAAGAAAAGATCCTCGAAGAGATCCGCACGAGCCAGAAGCTCAGTGAGGAAAACGAGAAGGCCCTCACCGATGCCATCAATCACTTCAAGAAGGGCTTTGCAGCGACGGGTGGTGGGTCGGTGGTGCCCGACGAGCACGCCGAGGCCAAGGATGCAGACAAAAAAGAATCGGTGAAGGTCAAAAAGCCTGAACCCAAGGACAAGGACACCAAAAAAGAGTCCAAGAAGGACAAGAAGTAGCTAACAATGGCTGCCACACTTCGCGAACTACGCGGGCGGATCCGCTCCGCGGGCTCGATCAAAAAGATCACCAAGGCCCAGGAGTTGATCGCGACGTCGCGCCTTCCCAAGGCGCAGAATCGGCTCGAATCCGCCCGGCCCTACGCCTTCGAGATCACCCGGATGCTCACCACCCTGGCCGGCGAAGCCGCTCTGGACCATCCGTTGCTCGTCGAGCGCGCGGAACCGAGACGGGCCGGTGTTCTGGTGGTGTCGTCGGACCGCGGTCTGTGCGGCGCATACAACTCGGGCATCTTCCGTCGCTCCGAGCAGCTTTTCTCCCTGCTTCGAGATGAGGGAAAAGAACCGGTCCTCTACACAGTGGGCCGAAAGGCGCAGAACTATTACACCTTTCGGAACTGGGACATTGCCGCGTCGTGGACGGGCTTCTCTGAGCAACCCCAGTACGAGAATGCCGCGGAGATCGGTTCGACCTTGGTGGATGCATTCATGCAGGGCGCCGGGGATGACGACGATCAGCAGGCCGACGTACAGGGCGTCGACGAACTGCACATCGTGTACTCGGAGTTCAAGTCGATGATGTCGCAGACGGCGGTGGCCCACCGGATGGCGCCCTTGGTGGTGGAGTATGTCGAGGAAGACACCGGACCGCGCACCCTGTACTCGTTCGAGCCGGACGCCACGACGCTGTTCGAGGCGTTGCTGCCGCGCTACCTGACCACGCGGGTTTATGCGTCCATGCTCGAGTCCGCCGCCTCGGAGCTGGCATCGCGTCGGCGGGCGATGAAATCGGCCACCGACAACGCCGACGACCTCATGAAGGCTCTGACGCTGGAGGCCAACCGCGAGCGGCAGGCCCAGATCACCCAGGAAATTAGCGAAATCGTCGGTGGCGCAAACGCGCTCGCCGACGCCGCTAAGTAGCCCCACAAGGAAGCGAAAACGATATGAGCGCTACTGCCGAGAAGACCGACAAGCCGACAAAATCGGACACCAGCGGCCGCGTGGTACGAGTGACCGGGCCGGTCGTCGACGTCGAGTTCCCGCGGGGTTCGGTCCCCGAGCTGTTCAACGCACTGCACGCCGAGGTCACCTTCGAGGAGCTGAAGAAAACCCTCACATTGGAGGTGGCGAACCACCTCGGTGACAATTTGGTGCGCACCATCTCGATGCAGCCAACCGACGGCCTGGTGCGCGGCGTCGAGGTGACTGACACCGGTAATTCGATCACCGTGCCGGTCGGCGAGGACGTCAAGGGCCACGTTTTCAATGCGCTGGGCTACTGCCTGGACAAGCCGGGATACGGAGAAGACTTCGAGCACTGGTCGATTCACCGCAAGCCGCCCGCCTTCGAGGATCTCGAACCCCGCACCGAGATGCTCGAGACCGGCTTGAAAGTGGTGGACCTCCTCACTCCCTACGTGCGTGGCGGCAAGATCGCCTTGTTCGGCGGCGCCGGCGTGGGCAAGACGGTGCTGATCCAGGAGATGATCAACCGCATCGCTCGCAACTTCTCCGGTACTTCGGTGTTCGCCGGCGTGGGGGAGCGGACCCGCGAGGGCAACGACCTGTGGGTCGAGCTCAAAGAAGCCGACGTGCTCAAGGACACCGCGCTGGTCTTCGGTCAGATGGACGAGCCGCCCGGCACTCGTATGCGAGTCGCACTGTCCGCGCTGACCATGGCGGAATGGTTCCGCGATGAAGCGGGCAAGGACGTGCTGCTGTTCATCGACAACATCTTCCGGTTCACCCAGGCCGGATCCGAGGTCTCGACACTGCTCGGCCGGATGCCGTCGGCGGTGGGTTATCAGCCCACGCTGGCCGACGAGATGGGCGAGTTGCAGGAGCGCATCACCTCGACGCGAGGCAAGTCGATCACGTCCATGCAGGCGGTGTACGTGCCGGCCGACGACTACACCGACCCGGCGCCGGCGACCACCTTCGCTCACCTGGACGCCACCACGGAGCTGTCTCGTAACGTGTTCTCCAAGGGCATCTTCCCGGCGGTGGACCCACTGGCGTCGAGCTCGACGATCCTGGACCCCAGCGTTGTCGGCGACGACCACTACCGCGTGGCGCAGGAAGTCATCCGAATCCTGCAGCGCTACAAGGACCTTCAGGACATCATCGCGATCCTCGGTATCGACGAGCTCGGCGAAGAGGACAAGCAGCTGGTGTACCGGGCGCGTCGCATCGAGCGCTTCCTG
>Ga0208987_1000045_pt1 | contig 30956 bp, 31 predicted proteins | sample MedBloCARef_O2_FD_187845 | JGI IMG/M metagenome (GOLD analysis project Ga0208987, IMG submission 187845) | Forest soil microbial communities from El Dorado National Forest, California, USA - Mediterranean Blodgett CA Ref_O2 (SPAdes) (version 2) | ecosystem: Environmental > Terrestrial > Soil >... | reverse complement strand
GGATGCAGCCATGCACCCCGCCCCGGCAGGCTACTGGCTGGATCAACGATCACGGCGTATTCGCCGTTCCCCGCCGACACAGCCACCACTCGAAGCAATTTGACGGCCAACTCTCGCTTCCGGCACCCGACGCACGTCCGCACAGGTTTACCCATGTGTCGGTGCGCCAAGACCGAATGCTCGCGCTGGATCACGGCTCAGTCTAGCGTCACTTGAGCGCTGGCCCGAACCGCCCGCAGCTGGCGCTCAGGCGCGGTCAGTGATCGTGCGCCACCGGATGTCCGGCGCCGTGTTCGGGCTGGTTTTCCGGATGCCCCGGCGAATCGCCGCGAATGTCGATACGCCAGCCGGTAAGCCGGGCCGCCAGCCGCGCGTTCTGGCCTTCCTTGCCGATCGCCAGCGACAGCTGGAAGTCGGGAACCACCACCCGGGCGGCCCGGCCGGTTTGGTCGATCACCGACACCGACACCACCTTGGCGGGCGACAAAGCGTTGGCGACGAAGCGGGACGGGTCCTCGTCGTAATCGATGATGTCGATCTTCTCTCCGGAGAGCTCACTCATCACGTTGCGGACCCGCTGCCCCATCGGACCGATGCACGCGCCTTTGGCATTCAGGCCCGGCACCCGGGATGCGACCGCGATCTTGGACCGGTGCCCGGCCTCGCGCGCCACGGCCACGATCTCGACCGATCCGTCGGCGATCTCGGGAACCTCCAGCGAGAACAGCTTGCGCACCAAGTTGGGGTGGGTACGCGACAACGTGATCACCGGCTCACGGGACCCGCGAGTCACACCGACCACATAGCAGCGCAGCCGGTTGCCGTGCTCGTAGCTCTCGCCGGGGACCTGCTCAGCCGCCGGAATGACACCCTCGGAGGCCTTCGTCTCACTGCCCATCCGCACCACCACCAGGCCACGCGCGTTGGCCCGGCTGTCGCGCTGAATCACCCCAGCGACGATCTCGCCTTCGCGGGTGGAGAATTCGCCGAAAGTGCGCTCGTTCTCCGCGTCGCGAAATCGCTGCAGCATGACCTGACGGGCGGTTGTGGCGGCGATGCGGCCGAAACCCTCGGGGGTGTCGTCCCATTCACTGATGACGTTGCCGTCCTCGTCCACCTCGCGGGCCATCACCTGAACGACACCGGTCTTGCGATCGATCTCGATGCGCGCGTCCGTCTGGTGGCCCTGGGTGTGCCGGTAAGCGGTCAGCAACGCGGATTTGATGGTCTCGAGTAGCTCGTTGACCGAGATGCCCCGGTCCACCTCGATGGCATGCAGCGCGCCCATGTCAATGTTCATGTCCCGGCCTCCGTCCTGTCGGCCCGATCCCCGATTGCCCCCGTCGCCAGCGCCAGCTCGGCTTCGATTGGCGGCGAAAACTCAACCTGGACAACAGCTTTCGCGATGTCAACAAGGGGGATCTCGCGTATGGTCCACTCCCTGCCGTGGCGGAGGACCAGCGAGGTCGTGCCGTCGCGGGTCTCGCCGACCCGGCCGGTCAGCTCCGACCCATCGGCCAGCGCCAGTTCGACCCTACGGCCGCGGGCACGACGGAAGTGTTTCTCGGTGGTCAGGGGGCGGTCGATGCCGGGTGAGGAGACCTCGAGCACATATCCGTCGTCGATGTCATCCACATCGTCGAGCAGAGCCGACGCCGAACGCGACAACGTCGCTATGACGTCCAGGTCGAGCGCCGTGTCGCCGTCAGCGATCACCGTGATCCGCGGCGGGCGGGTATGGGAATCGATGACCACGTCTTCAATCTCATAACCAGCGCGCGCGAACTCGCCACCGAGTAGCTCGATCACCTGTGTCTGGGTAGGTAGCCCGGTGGCCACGGCGAGCTCCTCATCTTGAGTTGTCCGGTCATCTGGCGGATGTCGCCGCCCAAGTTAACTTTGGGCAACTTCCGGCGTCCCGGCGGAACGCAAAACGTGCCGTTCGGCGAGAACCGACTATTCACGATACGCCAGGAAACGCAGATGGCGGCGTGATCGCGTGGTCGGGGTCCGCGCATCGTGCCTACCGTCGTAGCCCATGCTTCTGATGGCAGGATGTTGCTGTGTCTAGCGCCGTACCCGTCACCAACAGGCGGGGCGTGCTCGCTGGTGGCGCGGCTCTCGCCGCGCTCGGCGTGGTGGCGTCCGCCTGTGGCGAGTCCGGGCCCAAAGCTCCCGCTGTCGAAGAACTGCTGGGGCCGTTAGACCAGGCCAGGCATGACAGCGCGCTCGCCGCTGCCGCCGCCGCGGCCGTCGGCAATCCGCCGCAGATCGCTGCCGCGCTGACGGTGGTAGCAACCCAGCGGGCAGCGCATGCCCGCGCTCTGGACACCGAGATTTTCCGTGCCGGCAAGTTCAGCTCCTCCTCGAGCGAAACCGCCAGGCCCAGCCCCAGCCCGTCGGCGCCGGGCACGCCGCCCCCACCGCCACCACCACCGCCGCCCCTGGCCGACGTGGTCAATTCGCTGCGCGCCTCGGCCGAAAGCGCCAGTCGTCTGGCGGCCACGTCGTTGGGTTACCGAGCCGGGCTACTGGGCTCCATCGCCGCTTCGTGCACCGCCTCCTACACGGTTGCCCTAGTGCCTCCGGGACCGACGCCATGACTTCCGTCGAGCCCACCCCGGGTGCGTCGCCCAAGCGCGGCCCGGTCCCCAAGGACGCCGACGACGCGGCGTTGTGTGATGCGCTGGCCGTCGAACATTCGACGATCTACGGCTACGGCATTGTGTCCGCGCTCTCGCCCCCCGGGGTGAACAACTTGGTGGTGGACGCGCTGGTCCAACATCGGCAACGGCGCGACGACGTCATCGCCATGCTGGCCGCCCGCAAGGTCGCCGCACCGGTCGCGGCCGCCGGCTACCAGCTGCCGATGCTGGTGGGCAGCGGCGCCGATGCGGCGCGCCTGGCCGTGCGGATGGAGAACGACGGAGCGACGGCGTGGCGCGCCGTGATCGAGCACGCCGAGACGGCCGAAGAACGGGCGTTCGCCTCGACGGCGCTGACCCAGAGCGCGGTGCTGGCCGCCCGGTGGGACCGAGTGCTGGGCGCCTGGCCCATCACGACGAGCTTCCCGGGCGGCAACGAATAGCTCGGCGCTGCCCGCTAGCCGGTCAGGGCCGCCGCGATGTCGGTGGCCAGCGCAGCCCCGGTGGCCAGCTCGCGAGTCTGTCCGGTGAAGCGGTCGCGCAGTTCAACCACGCCGTCCGCCCAGCCTCGCCCGACCACCACGATCCACGGCATCCCCAGCAGCTCGGCGTCCTTGAACTTGACGCCGGGCGAGGCCTGACGGTCGTCGAGCAGCACCTGCAACCCCAACCGGTCCAGGTCGCCGGCCAGCGCGGTGGCTCCGGCGCGCGCCTCGGGGTCTTTGTTGGCGATCACCAGGTGCACGTCGTAGGGCGCGACCGCCGCCGGCCAGCGCAAGCCCAGCTCGTCATGCTGTTGCTCGGCGATCACGGCCACTAGCCGCGACACCCCGAGCCCGTAGGAACCCATGGTCAATCGCACCGGCTTGCCGTTCTCGCCGAGCACGTCAACGGTGAACGCGTCGGTGTATTTGCGGCCGAGCTGGAAGATGTGCCCGATCTCGATTCCGCGCGCCATCACCAGCGCACCGGCGCCGTCGGGAGCGGGATCGCCCTCCCGCACCTCGGCGGCTTCGATGGTGCCATCGGCGGTGAAGTCGCGGCCGGCCACCAAACCGACGACGTGTCGGCCCGGCTCGTCGGCGCCGGTAATCCAGCTGGTGCCGTCGACCACGCGGGGATCGACAAGATAGCGAACTTCGTTGTCCCGCAATGCCTTCGGCCCGATATAACCCTTGACCAGGAAGGGATACTTGGCGAAATCGCCGTCGGTGAGTAGCGCATACTCGGCCGGCTCCAGTGCCGCGCCCAGCCTCTTGTCGTCGACTTCGCGGTCGCCGGGCAGGCCGATGGCCAGCAGTTCCCACTCCCCGCCGGGTTGGCGGACTTTGAGCAGCACGTTTTTCAACGTGTCGGCCGCGGTGACCGGGCGACCGAGGTCGGCCTCGTTTGCCCAGGCCACCAGGCTGGCGATGGTCGGGGTGTCACCGGTGTCGTGAACCACCGCCTCGGGCAGGCCGTCTAGAGGTAACGCATCCGGGCGGGCGGTAATCACCGCCTCGACGTTGGCCGCATAACCCGACTCGAGGCACCGCACGAAGGTGTCCTCCCCGCTCGGGCTCTCGGCGAGAAACTCCTCGGAGGCGCTGCCGCCCATCGCGCCGGACACCGCCGAAACGATCACGTAGCGAAGCCGCAGCCGATCGAAGATGCGCTGATAGGCCTCGCGGTGTGCGTGGTAAGCAGCCTTGAGGCCGGCGGCGTCGAGGTCGAAAGAGTAGGAGTCCTTCATGACGAACTCCCGGCCGCGCATAATGCCGGCCCGCGGCCGGGCCTCGTCGCGGTACTTGATCTGAATTTGGTACAGCGCCAGCGGGAAGTCTTTGTAGGAGCTGTATTCGCCCTTGACCGCCAGGGCGAAAAACTCTTCGTGCGTCGGAGCAAGCATGTAGTCGTTACCGCGCCGGTCCTTGACCCGAAACACGCTGTCGCCGTACTCCGTCCAACGATTCGTCGTCTCGTACGGCGCACGCGGCAGCAGAGCGGGAAACAGAATCTCCTGCCCACCGATCGCGTTCATCTCCTCGCGGACAACGCGTTCGATGTTGCGTAGCACCCGCAGCCCCAGCGGCAGCCAGCTGTAGAGCCCGGGGGCGATGGGCCGGACATATCCCGCACGAATCAGCAGTTTGTGGCTGGCCAGTTCGGCATCGGTGGGATCGTCTCGCAAAGTGCGCAGGAACAACTCGGACATCCGGGTGATCACAGCGGGCCAGCCTAGCGTGCGGCGAGTTTGACGATTGCGGACAGAGCGACGAGACGCCGAAGCTTAGATCTCGCCGGAGTCGATGGCTTCCTTGACCTCTTGAGCGTGGGCAACCTGCTCAGGGGTGTAACCGATGAACAGCGCAGCGACGCCGACGATCACGGCCGCTCCGGCGATCCACAGCAGGCCATAGGTGTAGCCGTGGTCCAGCGCACTCAACTGTGCCTCGTTCATGTTCTTGACCGGGCCGGTAGTGCCGCCGAGATACAGCGTGCGCGAGGTGATCACGGCCTGGATGACGGCCAGCACCAGCGGCCCGCCGAGGCTCTGCAACATCAGCGTCATGGCCGATACCGGGCCGATCCGGTCGAAACCGACGCCCGCGATCGCCGACAGCGTCAGCGGAACGACCACCATGCCGATGCCGATGCCACCGATAACGATGGGCACCACCAGGTTGGGGAAGTAGGAAGCGCCGCGATGCATGCAAGCCGAGCCGTACAGCATCGCCGCCAGCAACAGCCAGCCACCACCGATCGTCAACACCCGCGGCGAGAACCGGGACACCAGCTGGGAGGAGACACCAAGGCCGATTCCCATCGCGATGACGAACGGGATGAAGCCGACGCCCGCTCCAAGCGCGCTGTAGCCCAAGATGTCCTGCACGTACAGGCCGATGGAAACGGTCAAGCTGAACATGACGCCGCCGGCCAAGAAGATAGCGACGAACGTGACCAACCGGTTGCGGTCGCGGAACAAATCGAACGGCACGACGGGGTTCTCGGCGGTGCGCTCCACGATCGCGAACGCGATACCGGCTGCGATGGCCACCACTCCCGAACCGAGGGTGGTCAGCGAGACCCAGCCCTTTTCCGGACCCATTGAGAAGGCGAAAACGGCAGCGGTGCATGCGAGCGTGGCCAACATGGCCCCGGCAGCATCGAGCTTCATCCGCTCCCGGTTGGTTTCCCGCAGCGCGGCGCGGGCCAGGTAGATCATCACCAGCCCGATCGGCACGTTCACCAGGAAGGCCAGCCGCCAGGAGAACTCGGTCAGCGCCCCACCGACGACCAGGCCCATCACCGAGCCGATAGCGGTCATCGCAGCGAATACCGCCGTCGCCGCGTTACGCGCCGGGCCTTTAGAGAAAGTGGTCGCTACCAGCGCCAGACCGGTCGGCGATGCGATGGCCGATCCCACCCCCTGCGAAAGCCGGGCGATGACCAGCGTCGCCTCGTCCCAGGCCACCGCGCACAGCACCGAGGAGATGGTGAACAGCGTGACGCCGACGATGAAGGTGCGTTTGCGGCCGATGGTGTCGCCGAGGCGGCCACCCAGCAGCATCAGCCCGCCGAAGGTGAGCACATACGCGGTGATCACCCAGCTACGGCCGGCATCGGACAGGCTCAGCTCGTTTTGAATCTTAGGAAGCGCGACGATCGCGACGGTGCTGTCCATGGTTGCCAGCAGCTGCATACCGCCGATGGCGATGACTGCGGCGATGAACCGACGAGAGGGCAGCCACGCTGGGTAATACCTGCTAGTGCGGGTGGTGGCGGTCTCGGAAGAGGTTTTGGACGGGCGCTCCGCGCGCGCCGGTGCCGGACGATCGGGGCGTGCGGCACTCCAATTCTGGGCCGCACGCTCTGTGTCGTTGAGGGCCGTCATACCGGGTTACCTTACAGTAATCTTAAGAATTGTTTAAACGGCGAATCCCGCGACGGGCCCTATCACGATGATCGCGGGAGGTCGAATCCCGTCCGCACGGACCTTTTGCGGCGTGTCGGCAAGAGTCGCACGCAACGTGTGCTGAGCTGCCGTTGTTCCGTGTTGAACCACGAGGACGGGCGTATCCGCAGGTCGGCCACCCGCCAACAGCGCCTCGACGAAAAGTTCGATGCGTTCGACCGCCATCAGCAAAACAATGGTGCCCGAAAGCGCGGCCAGTGCATTCCAATTCACTAACGATTCGGGGTGGTCGGGCGCCAGGTGTCCACTGACCACCACGAACTCGTGGTTCACCGCTCGGTGAGTGACCGGAACGCCCGCCATCGCGGGCACCGCTATGGCACTTGTCACACCAGGCACCACGGTCACCGGTATTCCGGCGTCGACGCAGGCCAGGACTTCTTCGTAGCCGCGGGCGAACACGAACGGGTCCCCACCCTTGAGGCGGACCACAAAGCTGCCAGACCGGGCCCGGTCGATCATCACCTCATTGATGGCGTCCTGGGCCATGGCTCGTCCGTACGGGATCTTGGCCGCGTCGATGACTTCGACGTGCGGCGGCAGCTCCGCAAGCAACTCCGGCGGCGCCAGCCGGTCGGCGACCACGACGTCGGCCTGCGCGAGCAGACGGCGCCCGCGCACCGTGATCAGTTCGGGGTCGCCGGGGCCGCCGCCGACCAGCGCCACCCCGCCGCGCACCACATCCGGGCTTTCCGGGCCTTCAGATGTTTCAGGGGTGATGACCCCCGTCTGCAGCGCCTCGCGGATGGCCGACCGGATCGCGGCCGATCTGCGGTGCTCGCCGCCGGCCAGCACCCCCACCGACAGCCCGGCGTAGCTGAACGACGCGGGAGTGACCGCGGTCCCCTCGAGAGCAATATCGGCGCGGACGCAGAAGATCCGGCTGCGATCGGCCTCAGCGACGACGTCCGCGTTCACCTGCGCATCGTCGGTGGCCGCGATCGCATACCAGGCTCCGTCGAGGTCACCGTCGCGATATTCACGCACCGACAACGTGATTCCGCTCATCGATTCGACGGCGGGGGTGGCGGTGCGGGTGATGACGTGCACCTCGGCGCCGCTGGCGATCAGCAACGGCAACCGGCGCTGCGCAACTGTGCCCCCGCCGACCACGACGACCTTCTTGCCGATCAGCCGCAATCCGACGAGGTAGGGGCTCTCGGTCACCCGATAAGCCTAGTGGCGGTCCGCAGCGCGGCGGTGACGCCGGGCAGCGGCCTGGGTGACGAAGCGTCCGACCGCGCCGGGTGCCGCGGCCGGGTGCGTGTGCAGGTAGGACGCGTGGACACCGGCATGCACCACGCCGTCTCGCACCGGGGGTTTGTCGTGCACATCATCGCCGCCGTATACCCAGGCGGGCTGGTAATTCTCGGCGAATGTGACCACTGTCCGGTGGAATTCGTGGCCGACCGCCCGTTCGCCGACGGTGTACAGCGACGAATCGGCCACCGCGACGGCGTCGCGGTAGGCCAGCTTCAGCTGATCGGTGAACCGGGCCGATCCGGCCAGCACCCCGCACATCGGATATCCGTCGAGTTCGGAGACCAGGTAGATGAGCCCGGCGCATTCGGCGTGCACCGGCGCACCGGCGGCGGCCAGTTCGGCGATCTGGCGGCGCACCACGTCGTTGCCGGAGAGCTCCGCGGTGAACTGCTCGGGGAAACCCCCGGGCAGCACCACGGCGTCCGTGCCGTCGGGCAATGCCTCGGTCAGCGGGTCGAACTCGACCACGTCGGCACCGGCGGCCCGCAGCAGCTCGGCATGCTCGGCGTAGGCAAAAGTGAAGGCCTTCCCGGTGGCCATGGCGACCAGAGCCTGCTCGCCCGGCGTCGACGACACCGCCGCCGCGGGATTCCACGGCGGATCGGCCACCCGGCATCCGGCGGCCGCCACCACCGCGGCGAGGTCGACGTGGCGAGTCACCAATGCGGTCATCGCGTCCACCGCCAGCCGGGCCCGTTGTCCGTACTCGACAGCGGTTACCAGGCCCAAATACCTTGTCGGCAGCTCCAATTCGGCCGTCCGCGGAATAGCGCCCAGCACCGGGACACCGGCTTGCTCGCAGGCCTGGCGCAGGACGTGCTCATGACGGTCCGACCCGACCCGGTTGAGGATCACACCGGCGACCCGGGTCGCGGAATCGAACGTGGAAAACCCGTGCAGGAGTGCGGCAATGCTGTGGCTCTGGCCGCGGGCATCGACCACCAGGATCACCGGCGCGCCGAGCAGGCCGGCGACATGAGCCGTCGACCCCGCCGCCGGCATGGTTGCGGCGTGTCCGATCCGCCCGTCGAACAGCCCCATCACGCCCTCGATCACCGCGATCTGCGCCCCGTCGGCGCCGTGGGAGTACAGCGGCCCAATCAGCTGCTCCCCCACCAGGACCGGGTCGAGGTTGCGCCCGGGCCGGCCGGCCGCCAGCGCGTGGTAGCCGGGGTCGATGAAGTCCGGGCCCACTTTGAACGGCGCGACCGCATGCCCGGCCTGTCGCAGAGCACCGATCAAACCCGTTGCGACCGTGGTCTTTCCGCTGCCCGACGCCGGTGCAGCGACGACGATGGCCGGAACACTCACCACTCGATGCCCTTTTGCCCCTTGCGTCCTGCGTCCATCGGGTGTTTGACCTTCGTCATCTCGGTGACCAGGTCGGCCGCCTCGACCAGCCGCTGCGGGGCGTCGCGTCCGGTGATCACCACATGCTGATGACCGGGTCGGGCCAGCAGGGCGTCGACCACCTCGTCGACGTCGATCCAGCCCCACTTGAGCGGATAGGTGAACTCGTCGAGCACATAGAAGTCGTGTCGTTGCTCGGTCAGCCGCCGCGAGATCTCCGCCCAGCCGTCGGCGGCCGCCGCGGCGTGGTCGGGTTCGCTGTCCGCCTTGCGCGTCCAAGACCAGCCGCTACCCATCTTGTGCCATTCGACCGGTCCCCCGATCCCCCGCTCGTCGTGCAGCTGGCCGAGTTCACGCAGGGCGGCTTCCTCGCCGACTTTCCACTTGGCACTCTTGACGAACTGGAACACTGCGACGCTCAGGCCGACGTTCCAGGCGCGCAACGCCATTCCGAATGCGGCCGTCGACTTTCCCTTGCCCTCACCGGTGTGTATCGCCAGCACCGGCGCGTTACGCCGGGCCCGGGTGGTCAGGCCGTCATCGGGGATCTGGGTTGGGGTTCCCTGCGGCATCGGCGCTACCTTTCGTCAGGCCACGCTGCGCACGGCTCGCGTCAGATGGTCGGCGTGCAACTGCTCGAGTCGGACCACGGGCGCACCCAGCTGGTGGGCCAGCTGGCCCGCCAATCCCAAGCGCACATAAGATGTTTCGCAGTCGACCACCACTGCTGCCACGCCTTCGGCGACCAGTCGAGCCGCAGCGATTGCACTGCGGCCCAACGGGTTCGGTCCGGCGGTGGCCCGCCCGTCGGTGAGCACCACCACCAGTGGCCGACGCGTTGAGTCGCGTGCCTTTTCCCGAACGATGAGCTCACGCGCGGCCAGCAGACCCTCGGCCAGCGGCGTTTTGCCGCCGGTGTCGAACCGGGCCAGTCGCCGGCCGGCGATGTGTGCCGACGACGTCGGTGGCAGTAGCAGTCGCGCCTCAAGCTGGCGGAACGTGATCACCGCGACCTGGTCACGGCGCTGGTAGGCATCGCGCAGCAGCGACAAGGTAGCGCCGTTGACCGCGGCCATCCGGTCGCGTGCGGCCATCGAACCGGAGGCGTCGACGACGAAGATCACCAGGTTGCCTTCGCGGCCTTCGCGAATGGCCCGGCGTATATCGCTCGGCCTGGGCCGAAGTGGCCCGGATCCAGCCTGCTCGGCCGCCGAGAGCAAAGTGGCGAACAGATGCAGCCCGTGCGCACCGGGGACGGCGTCGCTGCCTTCGGTCGCGGCGACCACGCTGCCCGAGGAGTTGCGGGCCCGCGACCGTCGGCCCGGCGCACCTTGGCCGACTCCCGGCACGGTGAGCGCCCGAGTGCGGAAGGTTTTCGACGGCGGCGCACTGGGCCGCGATGTCTGCGGCCCAGTCGAATGGGAATTCTGTTGTGGTGGTTCATGATCCGTATCGGCGGCCTGGCCGCCGCCGGGTGGATCGGGATCGGGCTGGGGATCCGCGGCGCCGGCCTGCTCGAGTGCCGCGTCCAGCTGGTCGCGGTCAATGCCCGGGTCGTCGAACGGGTCGCGGCGGCGCCGATGCGGCAAGCCCAGCTCGGCGGCCACCCGGACGTCTTGTTCTTCGACGGTCCTCGCGCCGCGCCACGCGGCGTGCGCGACAGCGGTGCGGGCCAGCACCAGATCGGCGCGCATGCCGTCGACGTCGAATGCCGCGCACAGCGCGGCGATACGGCGTAACTCGTTGTCCGGCAGCACTACATCGTCGACCAGTACCCGCGCGGCAGCGATCCGCCGGGCCAACTCGGTATCGGCCTCGGTGTAGCGCGCGGCGAACGCGTCCGGGTCGGCCTCGTAGGACATCCGCTGGCGGACGACCTCCACCCGCACGTCGACATCACGTGAGGCGTGCACATCGACGGTGAGACCGAACCGGTCCAGCAGTTGCGGACGCAGTTCGCCCTCCTCCGGATTCATCGTGCCGATCAGCACGAAGCGGGCCTCATGCGAATGCGAGATGCCGTCACGTTCGACGTGCACCCAGCCCATCGCGGCGGCGTCGAGCAGCACGTCGACCAGATGATCGTGCAGCAAGTTGACCTCGTCGACGTAGAGCACGCCGCCGTGCGCGCGGGCCAGCAAGCCCGGCGAGAACGCGTGCTCCCCATCGCGCAGCACTCGCTGCAGATCCAGTGAGCCGATGACCCGGTCTTCGGTTGCGCCAAGCGGCATTTCGACCAGGCCGGCGCTGTCATCCCCGGTCGCAGCGGACAGCAGCGCAGCCAGCCCACGCACCGCCGTCGACTTGGCGGTGCCCTTCTCGCCACGGATCAGCGCGCCGCCGATCTCGGGGCGCACCGCACACAGCAGCAGCGCGAGCCGCAGCTGATCGTGACCGACGATCGCGCTGAACGGGTAAGGCTTCACGGCTTTGCCGCCAGTCCGGAGCCGGGCCGCAGCATCGGGACATGCGGAACGCCGTCGTCGAGGAAGTCCTCGCCGTCGCGGACGAACCCGTGTCGGGAATACATCTCCGCGAGATAGGTCTGCGCGTTGATGCGACACGGGTAGTCGCCCACCTCGGCCAGTGCCGCGCGCAGCAGTCGGGTGGTGTGACCGAGGCCTCGGGCGCTGCGTTTGGTGCAGAGCCGGCCGATCCGGAATACCTTCTGGCCACCGGCATGCTCCTCCATCAGGCGCAGCGTGCAGATCACCTCGCCGTCATGCCTCTCCAGCCAGAAGTGCCTAGTCTCGGCAAGCAGGTCCCGGCCGTCCAGCTCGGGATACGGGATCGCCTGCTCCACGACGAACACCTCTACCCGCAGCTTGAGCAACTCGTAAAGAGTAGGCACATCAAGGTCTTTGGCCCACACCCGTCGCAATGCTTCCGTCATGGGCACCACTCCTCCTCATCGCTGCGCTCTGCATCGTCGCCGGCGCGCGTCATGACACGCTCAACTTCAATACCTTCGTTCCCCATGACCACAGCTCGTCGAATAACGCAGGCTCATCGGATAGCTTGGCGCCCAGTGATGGAACCATCTCTTTGAGCATGGGCAGCCACGACTGGTATCGGTTGGCGAAATAGCGCTGCAGAACGTCGAGCGTAATCGGCACGGCGGTCGAGGCGCCCGGCGAGCCGCCGAGCATGCCCGCGATGCTGCCGTCGTCCGAACCAACCACGGTGGTGCCGAACTCGAGCACTCCACCTTTTCGCTTGTCGCGCCTGACTATCTGCACCCGCTGGCCGGCCGTGATCAACTCCCAATCCGAATCCACGGCGGCCGGGGCGAATTCGCGCAGCACGCGGACCCGGTCGGGGTGCGTGAGCCGCAGCTGGCTGATCAAGTAATTCACTAGTTTCATCTCCGTGAACCCGACACCAAGCATCGACAACACGTTGTCTCCCTTGATGGATCGGGGCAGATCGCTGGCGTGGCCATACTTCAAGAACTTAGGCGACCAGCCGGCGTAGGGCCCGAATACCAGCCACGACTTGCCGTTGACGAAGCGCAGGTCCAGATGCAATGCACCGAGCGGCGGCGCCCCCGGCGCGGGAACGCCGTACACCTTGGCCCGGTGCGCGGCCACCAGCGCCGGCTCGGCGGTACGCAGGAACCGGCCGCCGATCGGGAAGCCGGCGAAGCCTTTCGCTTCCCTGATGCCGGACTTCTGCAAGAGCGGCAGCGTGTCGCCACCGGCGCCGAGGAAGACGAATTTGGTGTTCAGCTTTCGCTTTTCGCGGGTGCGGCGATTTGCGACGAGCAGCGTCCAGCTGCCGTCGGATTGCCGGGTCAGGTTGCGAACCTCGTGACCGAACAACGCGGTCGCCCCATTGCGCACGCAATAGCCCAGGAGTTGCTTGGACAGCGAGCCAAAGTCGACGTCGGTCCCGTCGGCTGCCCAGTTGAGCGCAACCGGCTCGGAGAAATCACGTTTGGCCGCCATCAACGGCAGCCTGCGGGCGAATTCGTCCGGGTCGTCGATCAATTCGGTGCGGGCGAACAATGGATTGCCGGCCAGCGCCGTCTGGCGCCGCCGCAAGTAATCGACACGCTCGGCCCCGTGCACGAAGCTCACATGCGGGACGGCATTGAGGAAGCTGCGATCGGTCAGGATGCCGTTCTCGACGGCGTAGGCCCAGAACTGCCGGGTCACTTGGAACTGCTCGTTGATGTTCACCGCTTTGGTGGTGTCGATCGATCCGTCGGGGCGCTGCGGGGTGTAATTCAGCTCGCACAGCGCGGAGTGACCGGTGCCGGCGTTATTCCACGGGCTGCTGCTCTCGGCGCCCGCGGCGTCCAGCCGTTCGATCACGGTGATCGACCAGTCCGGCTCCAGCCGCCGTAGCAACGCACCCAGCGTGGCGCTCATGATGCCCGCGCCCACCAGCACGACGTCGACGCGCGTGGTTCCTACGTCTGACACCGGGTCGTTGGTCCTCTCCTTGGCTGCTTCGCCGATCCCAGGTTATCCCGAGCGACGTCACCGCACCGACCTGCGCCTCGGACCTCAGCAAAACCGATAAGCTGGCCTCGTGACTGGCTGGGAGCCCGACATCCTGCCTGGCTACCGGCAGTGCACGATCCCGCTCGGGCCCGATCCCGCCGGCGAAGGCGACATCGCCGCAACCCTGATCCGGCGCGGTCCGGAATCCGGAGGGAGTCACGCGGTCCTGGCGGTGCACGGTTACACCGACTATTTTTTCAATACCGCGCTGGCCGATCACTTCGTCCACCGCGGCTTCGACTTCTATGCGCTGGACATGCAGAAGTGCGGCCGGTCCCGGCGCGACGGCCAGACCCCGCACTTCATCACTGACCTGGCCCGCTACGACACCGAGCTGGAACGCGCCCTGGCCATCATCGGCGAGACGACTCGTCCCGGCCATCCGGTCAAGACCCTGGTGTACGGCCATTCCGCCGGTGGGCTCATCGTGTCGTTATGGCTGGACCGGCTGCGGCTGCGGCGCCCCGAGGCGCACGCCGACGTCGCCGGCTTGGTGCTCAATAGCCCGTTCCTGGAGCTGCACGGCCCGGCCCTCCTGCGCCTGCCGGTGACTTCGGCGATGATCGCCGGCCTGTCGCGGGTGCGCTCCAAGGGCGTGATCCGGGCCTCCAGCAAAGGTGGTTACGGCACCACATTGCACCGCGATTTCGACGGGGAGTTCGATTACAACCTGCAGTGGAAACCGTTGGGCGGCTTCCCCATCACCCTCGGATGGCTGCACGCCGTACGCCGCGGTCAGGTCCGGCTGCATCGTGGGCTCGACGTCGGGGTGCCCAATCTGATCCTGCGCTCAGATCACAGCGTGCCACTCGGCGACCCGGCTTCCATGCAGCGCGGCGACGCGGTTCTCGACGTCACCCAGATCGCCCGGTGGGGCGGCTGTATCGGTAACCGCAGCAACATCGTTGCTGTGATCGACGCCAAACACGATGTCTTCTTGTCGTTGCCCGAGCCACGCGTAGTCGCCTATCGCGAACTGGACCGGTGGCTGGATGGCTACCTGGCCAGCGATCGCGCCAAGGCGCCGGCATCGTCAGGAAAGGGGTGACGGCGTGGAAACCTACGACGTCGCGATCATCGGAGCCGGTTCGGGCAACGGCATTCTCGACGACCGTCACTCAAGCAAGCGAGTGGCGATCTGCGAGCAGGACACGTTTGGCGGCACCTGCCTTAACGTCGGCTGCATCCCGACCAAGATGTTCGTCTACGCCGCCGAGGTCGCCCAGACCATCCGGGACGCGGCACGCTACGGCGTCGATGCGCATATCGACCGAGTCCGCTGGGACGACATCGTCTCGCGCGTGTTTGGGCGCATCGATCCGATCGGGCTGGCCGGCGAGGATTACCGAAGCTCCGCACCCAATACCGACGTGTACAAGCAGCACACCCGCTTCGGCCCGGTCCAAGCCGACGGCCGCTACCTGTTGCGCACCGATGCCGGCGACGAGTTCACCGCCGATCAGGTGGTGATCGCGGCGGGGGCACGGGCCACGGTCCCCTCGGCGATCCTCGAGTCGGGCGCCGACTACCACACCAGCGACACGATCATGAGAATCTCCGAGTTGCCAGAGCATCTGGTGATCGTCGGAGGCGGTTTCGTGGCAGCGGAATTCGCGCACATCTTCTCCGCACTCGGCACTCGGGTCACCCTGGTGGTCCGGGGCTCCACGTTGCTGCGGCATTGCGACGACATCATCTGCAAACGCTTCACCCGTATCGCCTCGAGCAAATGGGAACTGCACACCCACCGCAACGTCGTGGGCGCCGCCAACCGTGACTCGGGCATAGCGCTGCGGCTCGACGATGGCCGCACCTTGAACGCCGACGCGGTGCTGGTGGCGACGGGCCGGGTGCCCAATGCCGATCTGCTCGATGCCGACCAGGCCGGAGTCGATGTCGAGGATGGCCGCGTGGTTGTCGACGAATATCAACGAACCACGGCGCGTGGGGTTTTCGCGCTCGGCGACGTCTCGTCGCCGTATCAGCTCAAGCACGTCGCCAATCATGAGGCGCGCGTGGTGCGGCACAATCTGCTGTGCGACTGGGACGACACCCAAGCGATGGCCGTCACCGACCATCGCTACGTACCGTCCGCGGTGTTCACCGATCCCCAGATCGCCTGCGTCGGGTTGACCGAAAACCAGGCCGTTGCACAGGGTTTCAATATCTCGGTGAAGATCCAGGATTACAGTGGCGTCGCCTACGGCTGGGCAATGGAGGACACCACCGGGATCGTGAAGCTCATCGGCGAGTGCGGCACCGGGCGCCTGCTGGGTGCGCACATCATGGGCCATCAGGCCTCGTTGATCATCCAGCCGCTGATCCAGGCGATGAGCTTCGGACTGACGGCGCCGGAAATGGCCCGCGGCCAGTACTGGATCCATCCGGCGCTGCCCGAGGTGATCGAAAACGCGCTACTGGCATTGCGGGCATAGGCCGCGCAAGGTCAAGCCGGCCCGCTCCGAGAGCGCAAACGAGCTGCCCGCGATCGCATGTTCGAGCGCGGCACTCAGCTGCCCCGCGGGCACTTCGATGATCGAGCTGCATTGCGTGCACACCGCGTGGTGATGGGGGGCGGTGGCCAGCCCGTAGGTGGTGACGCCGCCATCGAGGGTCAGTGCGTGCAATACCCCCTGATCGACCAGGGTGGTCACGGTGCGGTAGATGGTCGCCACGTCGGGCGGCTGCGTTCCATCAGGCAGGCAGCCGCGCACCCGCTGGTGGATCTCGGCCACCGGGAGGTGTCCATTGACCGGTTCCAGCACCGCCAGCACCTGGATCCGCGACGCCATTCGCCGCAGCCCGCGGGCCCGCAGGAACTCACCGAGGCGCTCGGTGACCGCGGGATCCAGAGCCGAAGACTCAGACGTCACCCGTTCAGTGTTGCGCCGGATACCCGGGACCGCCAGCGATCGCGGGATGGAGCCCGAATGATTCCTGCAATCGACTTGCATCCAGCTCGGTACCGAACCTACAGTCGTGGCGTTCTGCCCGATGCCGGAAGGACCGCCATGGCCAGCAGTGAGCTCGCCCGGCGGTCGTCGAAGTGGTCCACATTGCGCGGCGCCCTGACACCACCGGAATGGCGACGACTGGGATCGATGTCGGCAACCATCGTCGCGCTGCACCTGGTCGGCTGGGGCACCCTGGTGTACGTCGTGGACCCTGCCCAATTCAGCTTGGGCGGCAAGGCATTTGGCATTGGCATCGGCCTGACGGCTTACACCCTGGGCCTGCGACACGCGTTCGACGCCGACCACATCGCCGCTATCGACAACACCACCCGCAAGCTGATGAGCGACGGACGGCGCCCACTCGCGGTCGGATTCTTCTTCTCGCTGGGCCACTCCACGGTGGTGTTCGCGCTGGCAGTGCTGCTGGCGACCGGGGTCAAGGCGATCGTCGGACCGGTCGAAGACGATTCGTCGACCCTGCACCACTACACGAGCCTGATCGGGACCAGCGTCTCGGGCCTGTTCCTCTATGTGATCGCCGTCCTCAACGTCATTGTCCTGGTGGGGATCCTGCGGGTGTTCGTCCGATTGCGCCGCGGCGACTATGACGAGGCTGAGCTGGAACAGCACTTGGAGAGTCGCGGATTGCTCAATCGATTCCTCGGCCGCTTCACCAAATCGATCACCGAGTCCTGGCAGATGTATCCGATCGGGTTGTTGTTCGGTCTGGGTTTCGACACCGCCACCGAGATCGCCCTGCTGGTCTTGGCGGGCACCAGCGCCGCGGCCGGGTTGCCCTGGTACGCCATTTTGTGTCTGCCCGTGTTGTTCACCGCCGGCATGTGCCTGCTGGACACCATCGACGGCTCGTTCATGAACTTCGCGTACGGCTGGGCCTTTTCCAGCCCGGTGCGCAAGATCTACTACAACATCACCATCACCGGGCTGTCGGTCGCCGTCGCGTGGGTGATCGGCAGCATCGAACTGCTCGGCCTGTTCGCGGGCCAACTGGGATGGCAGGGTCCGTTCTGGAACTGGCTCGGCGGTCTGGACCTCAACACCCTCGGCTTCGTCGTCGTCGGGATGTTCGTCTTCACCTGGGCGGTCGCCGTGCTCGTGTGGCGCTTCGGCCGTATCGAAGAGAAGTGGTCGGCCGCCGAAAGCGCGTCCTGAGCCCCAGCATGATCCCGCGGCTACTCGTCGCGGCTACTCGTCGCGGCTTCTCGTCGCGGCTTCTCGGGTGTAGAAACGATTTCATGGGCCTACGCCCGACGCCGGTGACCGGCGATGCATGAGCTGTCGCTATGCGAGGCGATCGCCGGCGTGGTCAAGACACATGCCGACGGGCGGCACGTTGACGTGGTGCGGGTCCGGATCGGCGCTCTTCGTCAGGTAGTGCCGGAATCGTTGTCGTTCTGCTGGACACTCGTGCGGGACTCCGAGGACATTCCGGACGCCGAGCTGGAACTCGAGTGCGTCAGCGCTGAGGTGCGCTGCCGCGCGTGCGGGCGGCAGTCGGAGATCACGTCGGCCTGGTCCATCTGGTGCCCGCGGTGCGACAGCACCGATGTCGAGGTGCTCCGTGGCAATGAATTCCTGGTGACGTCGTTGGACGTCTCGTGAAAGGTGCTCACTATGGGTAGATTTCATCGGCACGACGATCCAACCGTGCACACCCACGAACACGATCACCTTCCCCACGACCACGAACATGGCGATCACCGTCACTACCAGACTGGCAAGCAGCGTATCGATGTGCTGGAAGCCATCTTCGCCGAGAACGACACGCTCGCCGATGCCAATCGCGCGGCATTCGAGAGCAACGGAATCCGCGCCCTCAACCTGATGAGCTCACCAGGATCGGGAAAGACGACCGTATTGCAGGCAACGCTCGACGAACTCGCCGGCGAGTTCGCGATCGGTGTGGTCGAAGGTGACATCGCCACCGACCTCGATGCGGCCAAACTCAGCGGTCGCGGTGCTCAGGTGTCTTTGCTGAACACCAGCAATGGGTTTGGCGGCGAATGCCATCTCGATGCGCCGATGGTCAGTCGCGCGCTGCCGGGCCTCGACCTTCCCGGCCTGGACCTGGTGATCATCGAGAACGTCGGGAACCTAGTCTGCCCAGCGGAGTTCGACGTCGGTGAGCACGCCAAGGCCATGGTCTACTCGATCACCGAGGGTGAGGACAAGCCGCTGAAGTACCCGGTGATGTTTCGATCGGTGGATGTGGTCTTGCTCAACAAGATTGACTTGCTGCCCTACCTGGATGCCGACGTGGACACCTACATCGCGCATGTCCGACAAGTCAATGCGGCGGCGGCGATCCTGCCGATAAGCGCGCACACCGGAGCAGGGATGGCCGCCTGGTTCGGCTGGCTCCGGCGATTCGCCGGAGCCACCGATGCGTATCAATAAGTCCTGCAAACGACTTGCAAGAGAGGCGCCGGTCTCCGAGCAACAAAACCTCCGGTGATTAGCCTGGCTCACTGGTTCGCCGCAAGTTGCGGCATACGCTGAAATCCCTTGCCGTACAGCGAAAACAAGGTAGCTCAGAACAGCGACCAGACATTTGTGCAGCTGCCTAACGAGTCGGAACCGTTGACAACTCTGCAGGGCCGGAGTAGACCCGAAAACAGCGCTGTGCAAGTGGGCCGATGGTCGACTCCGGCGGCGTAGGGGCCCCAGCCCGGCCCCGGAAAGCTGCGGCATGCTCACAGAAGCAGCAGTTAAGGCAGAAGAAACGTTGATCCACGTTCTGTGGATCAACGCAGGTCTCAGTTGTGACGGTGATTCGGTGGCGTTGACTGCCGCCACCCAGCCCAGTGTCGAGGAGATCGCCCTCGGGGCGCTCCCCGGCCTGCCCAAGGTCGCCGTGCACTGGCCTCTGATCGACTTCGAATGCGGACCCAACGGGGGGGCCGATGACTTCCTCGAGTGGTTCTTCAAAGCCGATCGCGGCGAGCTGGAGCCTTTTGTGCTCGTCGTCGAAGGATCCATTCCCAACGAGAAGATCAAGGACGAGGGGTACTGGTGTGGGTTCGGTAACGACCCGGCCACCGGACAACCGATGACCACCAGCGAGTGGCTCGATCGGCTCACCCCCAAGGCAACCGCGGTCGTGGCGGTCGGGACCTGTGCGACCTACGGCGGCATCCACGCGATGGCCGGCAATCCGACCGGAGCGATGGGTGTGCCCGATTACCTGGGCTGGGAGTGGAAGAGCAAGGCGGGCATCCCCATCGTCTGCGTTCCCGGGTGCCCGATCCATCCGGACAATTTGTCCGAGACGCTGACCTACCTGCTCTACATGGCGACCGGTCAGGCACCGATGATCCCGCTCGACGAGGCGTTGCGTCCCAAGTGGTTGTTCGGGGCGACCGTGCACGAAGGTTGCGACCGCGCGGGCTACTACGAAGAAGGCGATTTCGCCACCGAGTACGGGTCACCGAAATGCATTGTCAAGCTTGGCTGTTGGGGTCCGGTGGTGAAGTGCAATGTGCCCAAGCGCGGATGGATCAATGGTATCGGGGGTTGTCCGAACGTCGGCGGCATCTGCATCGGGTGCACCATGCCGGGGTTCCCGGACAAATTCATGCCGTTCATGGACGAGCCGCCGGGCGGCAAACTCTCCAGCACCGCATCGGGCCTGTACGGCACCGTGATCCGTAGTCTCCGGGGTATCACGGGGCGCACCCTCGATCACGAGCCGCGCTGGCGCCACAAGGACACCCAACTTGTCAGCGGGGCGCGCCGCACCTGGTAGGTGGTGGCCCATTTCGTCTCGCTTTCAGGACCTTTAAGACCGCAGCCCTCGGGGCAGAGAGCAGTATTTGCGATGACAACCATCATTCCGAAGCCGACCGAAGCCAAGCGGGAACCCGGCCAGCTCGTTGAAATGGCGTGGGACCCGATCACCAGGATCGTCGGCAGCCTCGGCATCTACACCAAGATCGATTTCGAAAACAAGGAAGTCGTCGAGTGCCACAGCACGTCGTCGATTTTCCGCGGCTATTCGATCTTCATGAAGGGCAAGGATCCCCGCGACGCCCACTTCATCACCAGCCGCATCTGCGGCATCTGCGGTGACAATCACGCCACCTGTTCCTGCTACACGCAGAACATGGCCTACGGGGTTAAGCCGCCGCCTCTGGGCGAATGGATCGTCAACCTGGGCGAGGCCGCGGAATACATGTTCGACCACAACATCTTTCAGGAGAACCTGGTCGGGGTCGACTTCTGCGAGAAGATGGTCGCCGAGACCAACCCGAGTGTGCTTTCACTGGCGGAGAAAACTCCGGCACCGCACGCCGGTGCGCACGGGTACAAGACCATCGCCGACATCATGCGCTCGCTCAACCCGTTCAGCGGTGAGTTCTACCGCGAGGCGCTTGTGGTCAGTCGCTGGACACGAGAGATGTTCTGTCTCATGGAAGGTCGCCACGTACACCCGTCCACGCTGTATCCCGGCGGGGTCGGCACCGTAGCGACCATCCAATTGATGACCGACTACATGACCCGGCTGATGCGCTACGTCGAGTTCATGAAGAAGGTCGTCCCCATGCACGACGACCTGTTCGACTTCTTCTACGACGCACTGCCCGGTTACGAGAAGGTCGGCCTGCGCCGCACGCTGCTCGGCTGCTGGGGCTCCTTCCAGGACCCCGACGTATGCAACTTCGAATACAAGGACATGGAGCGTTGGGGCAACGCGATGTTCGTGACGCCCGGCGTGGTGGTCGACGGCAAGCTGGTCACCCACTCGCTGGTCGACATCAATCTCGGCATCCGGATCCTTTTGGGCAGTTCGTATTACGACGACTGGACTGAGCAGGAGATGTTCGTCAAGACCGATCCGCTAGGCAACCCGGTGGATCGCCGCCACCCGTGGAACCAGCACACCAACCCGCATCCGCAGAAGCGGGAATTGGAGGGCGGCAAGTACAGCTGGGTGATGTCGCCGCGCTGGTTCGACGGCAAGGATCACCTGGCGCTGGACACCGGCGGCGGCCCGCTGGCCCGGCTATGGTCGACAGCGCTGGCCGGTCAGGTCGACATCGGCTACGTCCAGGCGACCGGTCATAGCGTCAAGATCAACCTGCCCAAGACCATCCTGAAGGGTCCGGTCGAATTCGAATGGAAGATCCCCAAGTACGGCAGCAACACGATCGAGCGTGACCGGGCCCGCACCTACTTCCAGGCCTACGCGGCCGCGTGCGCGCTGCACTTCGCCGAGAAGGCGTTGGAGGAGATCCGCGCCGGGCGCACCAAGACGTGGGAGAAGTTCGAGGTGCCTGACGAGGGCATCGGCTGCGGCTTCACCGAGGCGGTCCGCGGGGTGTTGAGCCACCACATGGTGATCCGGGACGGCAAGATCGCCAATTACCACCCGTACCCGCCCACGCCGTGGAATGCCAACCCGCGCGACAGCTTTGGCACGCCAGGGCCCTACGAGGATGCGGTGCAGGGCCAGCCGATCTTCGAGGAGAACAGCCGGGAGAACTTCAAGGGCATCGACATCATGCGCACGGTCCGCAGCTTCGATCCGTGCCTGCCCTGCGGTGTGCACATGTATCTGGGGAACGGAAAGACCCTGGAGAGATTGCATACGCCAACACAATCACCCGCCGGGGAGTGACTCATGGCCGATCGCCCGGAAACCGACGGCAACGCGCAGTGGCGTACAGCGGGCGATCGAATCCAGACCCTGCTGGATTCCTGCGCGGCGGGTGGGGCGGCCGCGTATGACCGCGCCCAGCAGCTGGTCCGCGAGGTAGTCGGGCTCTACGGAGCCGGGCTGGACCGAATCGTCGCGCTGTCCGACCAGGGGATGACCGAGCGGCTGGCCACCGACGACCTGGTGGCCAGCCTGCTCCTGGTGCACGGCCTGCACCCGCACGACGTGTACCGGCGAGTGTCCGATGCGCTAGACGGGGTGCGCCCCTACCTCGGCTCACATGGTGGCGATGTGAAGCTGTTGGAGGTGGGCGAGGACGGGACCGTGCGCCTAGCGTTCGCAGGGAGCTGCAAGAGCTGCCCGTCGTCGGCGGTCACGCTGGAGCTGGCCGTCGAAGACGCGGTGCGGGCGGCCGCGCCCGAGATCTCCTCGATCGAAGTCGTTGCTCCCGAGACGAATTCAACGCCTACGGTGATTCCGGCCGAATCGCTGCTGGCCAAGATCAAATCCGCGCCCAATCTCAACCGCACGGCAGCGTGGCACCAAGTGCCCGACCTAGGCCAGCTGTCGCCCGGCGAAGTCGGCGGATTCCTGATCGACGGGGTTGCCGGTCTTACCGTGCTGGCGTGTCGCGCCGAGGACCAGCTTTACGCCTACCGCGACAACTGCCCGGCGTGCGAGGGTTCACTGGCCGGGGCCGCCCTGCACCGCGTCCTGGGCAACGCAGACCCGGTGCTGCGTTGTCCCCGCTGCCACGCGCATTTTGACGTCGTGCATGCCGGGGCCTGCGTCGATGACGATGTCGACTGCCATCTTGAACCCATCCCGCTGCTGGTGCGTGACGGGGTGTTGTCCATCGCGGTGGCTGCCGAGGCGCTGGGGACTCCGGCATGACGACGCCGTATGACGTCCTGGCCCGCATCCGGAGCAACCAGAGCGCCCCCGAGCCGGCCGGCGAGCGGTGCGAGATGTGCAGCGAGGCGATCGTCGCTGAGCATCAGCACGTGGTGAATGTGGCTGGCCGGCAGCTGATGTGTGTCTGCCGCGCCTGCTATCTGCTGTTCACCGACACCGAGGCTAATTTGCGCTACCGGGCGGTGCCCGACCGTTATCTGGCATTCCCGGATTTTGCGCTGGACCGGCGCGCGTGGGAGGCACTCCAGATCCCGGTCGGTGTCGCGTTCTTCTTCACCAACTCCGACCTCGGTCGCACCGTGGCCTTTTATCCCGGCCCGGCCGGGGCATGCGAATCCGAGCTGGACCTGGAAGCCTGGGACGCGATCAAAGGCACCGACCCCCGGGTCGGCCTGCTCGCCGACGACGTGGAGGCGCTGCTGGTTCGGGTCCCCGACGCCGATGACGACGAATTCGCGCAGCCGCAAAGCTATCTCGTTCCGATCGATGCCTGCTACGAATTCGTCGGGCGGTTGCGAATGATGTGGCGGGGTTTCGACGGCGGCCAAGAGGCGCGCAGGTTCATCGACGGCTTCTTCGCGCAGATCGCGGACCGAGCCAGACAGACACCGCTGGGGGCGCCCGCATGAGCGACCGCCCGATGAACATGACTTTCACCGTCCTGGATGTAGAGCCCGAGCCGTTTACGGTGACCCCGGTGCTCACTGCCCGCATCGGCATCGCCACCGGCGGTGACGACCCGGTGCACGCGATTGCGCTGCGCTGTCAGGTCCGCATCGAGCCGATGCGACGGTCCTACTCCGACGAGGAAGCGGCCGGGCTGACCGACTTGTTCGGTCCCCGCGAAAGGTGGACGACCACCCAACGAACCTTCCTCTGGCAGCACGCCAGCACGATGGTGCCGGGCTTCGCCACTAACACGACTGTCGCGCTCCCGCTGGACTGCACCTACGATTTCGAGGTCACCGCCGCCAAATACTTGCATGCGCTGCGCGACGGCGCGCTGCCGCTGCAATTCCTGTTCAGCGGCACCATATTCGTCAAGTCTGAGCGCGGTTTCTCGGTCCAGCAGGTGTCCTGGGATTGCGAGGATCGCTACAACATGCCGGTCTCGGCCTGGCGGCACCTGATGGCGCAGCACTATCCGAACAGCGGATGGGTACGGCTGAACCACGACACCGTCACTGCGTTGGCGCATTACAAGTCGTCACGCGGGCTCCTGGATCTCGACCATGCCGTCACCGAGTTGCTGGCCGTCGCCTCACGCCAGGAGGTGGCGCGATGACGTCGAGCTGGGACCGGGCCCGCGCCGTCGCCGATGCGGTGCTCTACGAGGGTTACTTGCTCTACCCGTACCGCGCCACGTCTAGCAAGAACCAATCACGTTGGCAGTTCGGCGTTTTGGGGCCGCCCGGCGCCGCCGACGCCGGGAAGGGCGAAGACGACTCCCTGGCGGCGCAATTCCTGGTCGACGGAGCTCAGGCGATCACGTTGGTGGTGCGGTTCCTGCAGTTGCAGCACCGCCGCGTCGAACGCGAACTCGCCGCAGGGCGATTCCAGCCCGTTGATGAACTGACCACCCCGACCGGGTCCTGGCTGACCTGGGACGAAGCCGTCGAATGCGAGAGGTCCTTCGGCCCCCTTGCCCTCGACGCGCAGCGCCGGACCCTCCCCTTGGTGGCAGAGTCGGCCAGCGACATCGAGACTGTCGACGGCGGGCGCTTGATCCGCGAACGAGACGAGGTCTGTGCCGCACTGACCGTCAGTAGCGAGCCCGACGGCAAGCTACGCCGGGTGTCGATACGGATCAGCAACGTCGGCGCTGGCGCCGCCGACAAGAATGACGCCATCGCACGTTCGATGATCGGAACCCACTTCATCGCTGAAGTTGTTGGGGGTCGGTTCTTCTCGCTACTCGAGCCGCCACCCGACGCCGTTGACGCGGCGTCAAAGTGTAGCCAGCACCGCTGCTTCCCCGTGCTGGCCGGCCCGCCCGGCGCCGACGACATTTTGCTGGTCTCGCCGATCATTCTCTACGACCATCCCCAGGTCGCCGAACAAAGCGATGCCGCCCTGTACGACTGCACCGAGATCGACGAGATCCTGACGCTGCGTGTGATGACAATGACGGACGAGGAGAAGGCGCAAGCCCGGGCCACCGATCCGCGGGCGGCGCGGATCATCGACCAGTGTGACGCGATGTCGCCAGACGCCATGGCGCGTTTGCACGGCGTATTGCGGGATCCGCACGGGCCCGAGATCCCAGCAGGACTGGTCCCTGAGATTCCCGACGGTATCGACTGGTGGGACCCATTGGCCGACAACGCCGTTCGTCCCGAGATCGATGCCGTGCTGGTCAACGGGATCCGTGTCGCCCGGGGTAGCCGGGTTCGGTTACGGCCACGCCGCAACGCCGACGCTCAGGACATCTTCGTGGCCGGTAGGACCGCTCGCGTCACCTCGGTGCACGAGGACGTCGAGGGAAACAAACACGTAGGAGCAGTTGTCGACGACGACCCCGCCGCCGACCTGCACGAGTGGTACGGCCGCTATCTGTACTTCTCCCCCGACGAAATCGAGCCGTTGGAAGCAGAGAACACGCACTAAATGAAAGGAGTCCGATATGGAGATCCTAGGCTGGATATTCATCGCCATCATCGCCTTGGTGGTCGGGATCGCAGTGGTGTTAGGGGTGGTATCGCTACCCGATGCGCGCCGCTATCTCAGACTGAGGCGGATGTAGCTACCTCGGCCAATCCAATGTCAGCACGCATCCTGGTAGCCGGGATCGGCAACATCTTCCTGGGAGACGACGGGTTCGGCTCCGAAGTAGTCCGCAACGCCGAGCTACCACAAGACGATCCGGCCGTCCGCGTCATCGACTACGGCATCAGGGGCATGCACCTGGCGTATGACCTGCTCGAGGAGTGGGACACGCTGGTCCTCGTCGACGCGGTACCCAGTCGCGGCCAGCCGGGCACGTTGCACGTGTTCCAGGCCGACCATGAGAGCGGTGAATCAACTTCGGCCGCATCCGGTCTGGACGGTCACAGCATGGATCCGGCCGCGGTGTTCGCCAGCCTTCGGGCACTGGGCGGCAGTCCGCCCTACACGGTCGTCATCGGGTGCGAAGCCGGAAGCGTCGAGGAAGGCATCGGGCTCAGCGAACCCGTCGCCAGGGCTGTCCCCCGAGCCGCGCACGCCGTCGAGGAGATCGTGGCGGCGTTGCAAACCGGCGGGGCCGCAGCGTTGCCGGCGGCGTTGCGCGAGGGGTGCTGAAATGTGCCTCGGGATACCCGGTCAAGTGATCAGGATGCTGGACGGCTACGAGGGTCAACTCGCGCTGGTCGACGTTACCGGCGAGCCGCGCAAGGTCAACATCGGCATGTTGCCGGAAGAGACATTCGCTCCCGGCGACTGGGTGATCATTCATATGGGATTTGTGGTCGAGAAGACGGACCGGGCCGGAGCCGAGCAAGCCATGGCCGGTCTGGAGCTGATGGGCCGGGGCCCCACCGAGGCGACAATCAGCCCGGAGGGCGGCTGAGATGAGCAACGCCCCCTTGATGTTGCGGTCGGACCGCGCCGATACCGTTGTCCGGCAGCACTTCACTGTGACCGGTGTTGTTCAGGGGGTTGGCTTTCGTCCGTTCGTCTACCGCATCGCCAGCGAGCTGGGCCTGGCCGGGTTCGTCGGAAATGATTCCGGCGCAGTCTTTCTCGAAGTGCAGGGCGAACAGGTACAAGTGGCAGAATTCGGTCGCCGGCTGCGCTTCGAGGCCCCGCCATTGGCGCGGATCACCGACGTGTGCGTGACCGACCTGGCGGCAGATTACGCGTGCGGACCCGACTTCCGGATCGTGCCCAGCCAGCCGATCACCGGTGTGACCACGCCGATTCCGCCGGACATCGCGGTGTGCGAGGAGTGTGTGGCCGAGCTGTTCGACCCGCGCAACCGCCGCTACCGGCACCCGTTCGTCACCTGCACCAACTGCGGGCCACGGTTCACCATCATCCGCGAGCTGCCCTACGACCGCCCGGTCACCACCATGTCGGCATTCCCCATGTGTGAGCGGTGCGCCACCGAATATCACGACCCCACGGATCGCCGGTTCCACGCCCAGCCGATCGCCTGCCCCGAGTGCGGGCCGTCGCTGTGGTTCTGGTCGCCTGCCGGGCAGGTCAACGGAACAGACGCCGCGCTGGCCTCGACCCAACGAGCCTTGGCGGCGGGCGCAGTGGTCGCCATCAAGGGAATCGGCGGCTACCACCTTGCCTGCCGCGTCGACGACGAGGCGGCTGTCGGCGCGCTACGAGCACGAAAGATGAGGGGCGCCAAGCCCTTTGCCATGCTGGTCCGTGATGTCGGCGTCGCGCGCCGCTACGCTCGCATCGACGACACCGAGGCCGATGTCCTGTCGAGTGCCGCTCGCCCGATTGTGTTGCTGCGCAAGCGCGCCGGCGCACCGGTCGCCGGGACGGTGGCCCCCGGCAGCCCGCTGTTCGGACTGATGCTGCCCTACTCCCCCATCCATCACCTGTTGCTCGCACCCGTGCCCGAAGCTGACGAGCGGGTGCCCGACGCGCTGGTGCTGACCAGCGCCAACCGTTCCGACGAGCCCATCTGCTTCACCGATGACGATGCCGCGCTGCGGCTGCCGGGGCTCTGCGACGCGATCCTTGACCATGATCGCGCAATCCACGTGCCCTGTGACGACTCCGTGGTGCGGGTCGTGGACGGCCACGAATTGCCGATCCGCCGATCCCGTGGCTACGCGCCGCTACCGGTCGATTTGAGGCTTGACGGGCCGACCGCCCCTGAGGTGCTGGCGGTGGGCGGCGAATTGAAGAACACGTTCTGCCTCACCGACGGTTCGCGCGCCTACCTGTCCGGACACATCGGTGACATGGCCAGCGTTGCGACGTTGCGCGCTTTCGAGCGCGCAGTCGGTCAGCTCAGCGCAATCCGGGGCCAGCCAACGCGTTTCGCGGCCGATCTACATCCGGGGTACCAGACCCGAAGCTGGGCGGAGCGTCACGCCGGCGATCGGCCGCTGGATCTCGTTCAGCACCACCACGCGCATGTGGTGTCGCTGCTGGCCGAGCACGGCCGCATCGGTGAGCCCATCGTCGGGGTCGCCTTCGACGGCACCGGTTACGGCTGCGATCACACGATTTGGGGTGGCGAGGTTCTCACACTCGGGCCCGACAGCCACCGTTTCGTACGCGCCGGCCATCTATTACCCGTGCCGCTGCCGGGCGGTGACACTGCCGTGCGCAACCCCTGGCGGATGGCGCTGTCCCAGTTGTGGATGGCCGATATCGACTGGACGTCGGATCTGGCACCGGTCGCTGCGGCAGCGCCAAACGAATTGCGGCTCATTCGTTCGCAATTGGAGAGCGGGACTGGATGCGTGCCGTGCTCAAGCATGGGCCGGCTGTTTGATGCTGTCGCCTCTCTACTGGGGGTTCGGCATCGCGTCGACTACGAAGGCCAGGCCGCCATCGAACTCGAGGCCCTCGCCGAGTCGGTTGCAGACAATCCTCAGGCGCTGCTCCCGTCGCTGCCGCTGACGGTGCGCGCTGACGGGGTCATCGATCCGGCCACCACGGTGCAAACGATGGTGTCTGCGCTCTACGCCGGCACCCCACCAGCGATGTTAGCGGCCGCATTCCACCAGGCGGTCGCGATCGCCGTCGCCCGGCTGGTTTCGCAGGTGGCCGGCTCGATCCGGCTGGTAGGTCTCACCGGCGGCGTGTTCCAGAACGTGCTGCTGCTGCGCGAGTGCCGTAATAAATTGCAAATGAACGGCTTTGAGGTGCTGACCCACCACACCGTTCCACCCAACGACGGCGGACTGGCGTTAGGCCAGGCGGCGATCTCGATGCTGACCGCACTCGAGGAGGCCAAGTCATGACAACTGTCACCGCGATCGACCGCGGCCTGAGCGCCGAGCTGGCCGAGGACTTGGCTGCCGCGGCCTTCACGCTGGCCAAGCGATTCGCCGCGGGCGCCACGATGTGGTCCATTGCTCCGTCGTGGGAACCGCATGCGCTGCATATCGCGGTCGAGTTCGTCCATCCGGTGATCATGGGCAAACGAGCCCTGCCCGCGGTCGCGCTGACCGGACCCGCCCTGGTCGATCAGGTGCGAATATCTGTGCAGCCCGGCGACATCGTGGTCGCGGTCGCGTCAGCGCACAACGCACAGGTGCGCTCGGTGATGCGCCGAAGCCCGGCGTGGGGCGCCACCACGATTTGGATCGGCGGCGGTGAACGGCCCGAGAGCGGAATGGCCGACCACGTGTTGTGGCTCGACGACCCCGACCCGCGAGTGCCCGCGACGGGCGGCTTCGTCCTGTTCTACCACCTGTTGTGGGAACTGACCCACGTCTGTTTCGAACATTCAGGGTTGCTCAAACCCGAAGGCGCCGAGCCGGTCTGCGTTACCTGCAGCGATGAGGGACGCCTCGGTGAGGTGGTTAGCGCCTCCACCGGCGGCCAGGCCCCGGTACGTACCGCACGGGGCGTCGAGGACGTGGTGACAACGCTGATCGACCCGGTCGGCGCGGGTGAGCTGGTGCTGGTACACGCCGGCACAGCGATCAGCAAACTCGAAGAGGAGGAAGGTCTTTGATGAGCGACGAGCCGACCAACTTCTTGTATCCGTTCATCGACGCCCAGGAGGACGACGCGGCATCGCTGCTGGCCGACTTGGCGGCGTCGGCGCAGGCCAAAGCGACCGAGAGCCTGGCATTGCGGCACTCGACTCTGCAGCTAAACGCCGACCTGTTGAACCGGGCCGCCGCCGAGATGGCACGGCGCTTTGCGGCGGGCGGGCGCTTGTTCACCTTCGGAAACGGCGGCAGCTGCACCGATTCCACCACTTTGGCCGGGCTGTTCGCCCGGCCGCCGATCGGAAAACCGGTACCGGCCTGGTCGCTGACCGCCGATCAAGCGATCGTGACCGCGCTGGGCAACGATGTCGGATTCGAGCTGGTGTTCGCCCGTCAGCTGATCGCCCGCGCGAAGGCCGGCGACATCGCCATCGCAATGTCAACCAGCGGTAATTCGCCGAACCTGCTCGCCGCGTTCGCTGAGGCACGACAACGCGGCCTGTACACCATCGGTTTCGCCGGCTATGACGGCGGCGCCTTCGCGAACAATCCGAATGTGGATGCCTGCTTCGTCGTTCGATCGCAAAGTGTGCACCGGATTCAAGAATCTCAAGCACTACTGGGCTATCAACTGTGGTTGATGGTCCACTCCGGCGATCAAGCTTTGGGGGCCGCATGAGCAAGTCAGCGGGCGACTACCTGTCGTCGGGGCCGCGTTTCGCCGAGGGCGAGGTGATCGAGCGGATCGAGACGTTCCGCAGGCGCCGTCCCCGGTTGCTCGACGACCATGTGACGTTGGCGCATGGCGCCGGCGGCAAGGCGTCAGCGGCATTGGTGGACGCGGTGTTCATGGATGCCTTCCGCAACCCGGCACTGGAGTCGCTCGGCGACAGCGCGGTCCTCACGTTGCCCAGTGGCGAACGGATCGCCATGTCCACCGATTCGTTTGTGGTGCAGCCCAGGCGTTTTCCCGGCGGCTCGGTCGGCGTCCTCGCCGTCCACGGCACCTGCAACGACCTGGCGATGGCAGGTGCTGTGCCCGCGTGGATTTCGGCGGCTTTCGTGCTTGAAG
>Ga0208987_1000044_pt1 | contig 31452 bp, 29 predicted proteins | sample MedBloCARef_O2_FD_187845 | JGI IMG/M metagenome (GOLD analysis project Ga0208987, IMG submission 187845) | Forest soil microbial communities from El Dorado National Forest, California, USA - Mediterranean Blodgett CA Ref_O2 (SPAdes) (version 2) | ecosystem: Environmental > Terrestrial > Soil >... | reverse complement strand
GTTCGCGCTCTTCGTCGCCGAGGAGGTGCTCATAGCTATAGAAATCCAACGTGTCGATCTCGCTGTGGCTCATGGCCTTTCCCCGGGTTCGGTCAGAAATTTCTCGATAACGGGAGCGAGCTCGTCCGCGTTGTGCACGAGGTCGATATGGCCGCCGGAATGTAGATGTAGCCGCGAATGCGGAAGCAACGCATTCATGATGCGCGCATTGACCACCGGGATGATCGGATCATCGGTGCCCGCCACGATCAACGTCTGCTGTCGCACCGCGGGCAGCGCGAACAGGCTGGTCCATATCGCACCGGCCAGCAATTGGTGTAGATAACCGATCTTCGACCCGGCGTGTAACTGCCGAATGAACAGTCGCGCGACGTCTTCGCCGTGTGCACGGACGGTGCCACCGTAGAGCTCGCCGGCAATGGACGCGGCATAATCCGGATCCGAGAATCTATGCGGGGTAATCATTTTCGTCAGCACCCGCGGGTGCGCGGGCACCATCAGCGCACCGGTGCCGGTCGCCGCCAGTACCAGGCGCCGGCATCGACGCGGATTTTGGAAGGCAAACTGCTGAGCCAGGGCGCCGCCCCAGGACAGTCCGAGCACGTCCACCACACCGATTCCCAGCTTGGACAGCACCCGGCCGAGCACCCACGCGAGGTAGGGAAACCCGTAGGGCGCAATGGATGTGGGAGATCCTCCGGCCCCGGGTACATCGAACCTGATCACCGGGCAGGCCAGGTTTTCTACCAGCGGATCGAGCACTTCCAGGCTGGCCCCGATGCCGTTGCAGAGCACCAGCGGGACGCCGATTCCCTCTCGTACGTTCACCCGGATCCGCTGACCGCCGGTGGTGACATAGCGTACCTCGCCGATAGTGCTCACCGGTTTAATCGCAGCGACCGCGCGACGCATCGCTCACTTCTCCATCACGTAGCTACCCGGTGCTGGACCGAGCGGCGGTAGGTCTTCGGAGCCAAGAGCTTTCGGAGCGTCGACCTCTGGGCCGCTGCGCTCGGCGAGCCAGGCCACGTAGTCCGGCCACCAGGAGTCTGCGGACTTCTGTGCGGACTCCAACCATTGTTGAGGATCTTCTGCGTCGACCGGACCGGTCCGGAACGACGCCTTGGGGTTGCCGGGCGGGTTGACCAGTGCCGCGATGTGACCGCTGGTGGACAGCACGTAGCGGTTGTCCTTGCTGCCGAGCAGTCGCGCGCTGCGATAGGTGGCCTGCCACGGGGAAATGTGATCGGCGACCCCGCCGAGAACGTAGGCGTCGGAGGTGATCTTGCCCAAGTCAACGGGGCTGCCGAGCATACTGACCGCGCCCGGTGTGACCAGCGAGTTGTTCAGCCCCATCAGCACCATGTCGCGGTGCAGAGCGGCGGCCATCCGAGTGGTGTCGGCGTTCCAGAACAACACGTCGAACGCCGCGGGCTTGCGGCCCTGCACATAGTTGTTCACCACGTACCGCCACACCAGGTCGGTGGGGCGCAGCCACGCGAACATCTCTGCCATGTCCCGCCCGTCGAGATAGCCCTTGCGGCCGGAAACCCGAATCGCCGCCTGCGCCGCGCGGTCGCTCATCGCCGCGGCCGCGAAGCCGGCCCGGGTTTCGTCCAGCACGGTGACCGCCAAGTTGAGGCCCGCGATCCGGTCGCCCTCGCCGATCTCGGCCAGGTGGGCTGCGGTCATCGCCGCGAGGATGCCGCCCGAGCAGGTGGCCAGCAGGTGGGTGCTGTCCGTCCCGGTGACATTCTCAACCGCGTCCATCGCCTCCACAATCGCGCCGCCGTAGGCGTCGAAACCCCAATCACGATGGCGGGCTTGCGGGTTGCGCCATGAAATGACGAATACCTGTTGACCCTGCTGGACGAAGTATTCGATCATGCTGCGCCCGGGCGCGATGTCCATGACGTAGTACTTGTTGATCACCGGCGGCACCATCAGCAGCGGAATGGCGCGCACCTTGGGTGTCTGCGGTTTGTACTGAATCAATTCGAACATCGAGGTTTGCAGCACCACCGCCCCCTTGGTGATAGCGACGGTCTCGCCCACTGCAAATGCATCGAGGTCGACCATCGCCGGCACCCGCGGCTTCGAAAGCATGTCTCGGGCAAAGGCTCTCACTCCGCGCACGGCGCTCAAGCCGCCGGTGTCGATCAGCGCCTTCCAGCCCAGCGGACTGATCAGCGGGTTATTCGTCGGCGCCAACCCCTCCACTAGGTTGTCCATCACGAACTGCATCTTCTCGTTGTCGCGCCAATCCAGCTGCGCGTCGTCGAGGAGACCTTCGGCGGCCTCAGCGCCGGCCAGATAGGCCTGCATGATTCGGTGTAGCAGCGGGTTCTCCTGCCAGGCAGGGTCGCTGAAACGTTTGTCGGCACGTGCCGGGGCGCGGTGCGATTTGCCCACGGCGATAGCTCCGAGCTCCCGGGTAAGGGTGCCGGCCCGGCCGGCCACAACACCGGGCTGCTGGGCAAGGTTGGCGCCGAAGCGGGCCCAGGTGGCATTCGGCATCATTCGGCTGGCGAACGGCTTGGTGGCACTGGTCAGCAGCAGGTCGAGCGGTGCAGCCAGCTCGTCGGCTTTAGCGACGGTGTTCGCGGAATTCAGGGCCTTGGCCATAACTATCGTGTGCTTTCGCTTGTCGGGACGGTGATTTCGCGCTTCAGCAACTTGCCGGTCGGCCCCTTGGGCAGTGCGTCGACCAGCCAGACCAGGCGCGGATATTTGTAGGCGGCCACCCGGGCCTTGACGTAGTCGCGCAGTTCGTCGGCCGTGACCGAGGCGCCCTTTTTGAGAGCGACCGCGGCACCGACTTCCTCGCCGAGCGAATCGTGCGGGATGCCGATGACGGCGGCTTCGGCCACCGCCGGGTGCTCGTAGAACACCTCCTCGATCTCGCGGGGGTAGACGTTGTACCCGCCGCGAATGATCAGGTCCTTGGTGCGGTCGACGATGTAGAAGTAGCCGTCTTCGTCGATGCGGCCGACGTCGCCGGTGTTCAGCCAGCCCTCGGACGTGATGGTGGCCGTGGTGGCATCGGGCAGGTTCCAGTAACCCTTCATCACGTTGTGGCCGCGGATCTGAATCTCGCCCGTCTTCCCTTGCGGCACCCCAACCCCGTCCAGGTCGACCACCCGCATCTCGACACCCTCGATCGGGGTGCCGATCGAACCCGCCTTGCGCGGCCGATGCGGATGATTGAAGGCGGCCGCGGGAGAACTCTCGGAGAGGCCGTACCCCTCAAGCACGGTGCAGCCAAAGGCATTTTCAAAGTCGGTGAGGACTTGCACCGGCAGCGCTGCGCCGCCGGAGACACAGGTCCGCAGACTGTGCGCCGCTTCGGCGGCGTCCTGGTCCGCCACGCTGAGCAGTGCCGAGTACATCGTCGGCACGCCCTCGAACACCGTGACGCCGTCCCGCTGGATCACTTCGAGAGCCTTGCGCGGCTCGAACCGCGGGATCAGCGTCAACGTCGCACCCGCCAGGACGGCCCCGTTGAGCCCGCAGGTCAATCCGAAGACGTGAAACAACGGCAGGCAGCCCATCACGACGTCGTCAGGTCCGATCTCGACGAGGGTGCGGACGCTGACCTCAGCGTTGCGGCCCAGATTTCCGTGGGTGAGCATGGCGCCCTTGGGTTTTCCGGTGGTGCCGGAGGTGTGCAGGATGACCGCGACATCGTCGTCGTCGCGCTGCACCGGCGAGTCTTGGCCGGGCACCTCGGCGATCAGCGTCATCAGCCCGGCATCGTCGACCACCCAGCACTGCGCGCCGACCTCGCCGGCACCTGCTGTCGCCTCGTCGGCGAAGGCCGGCGTGGCGAACAACGCCTTGGCGCCGCTGTTGGACAGGTAGAAAGACACCTCACGGGCCTTGAGCAGCGGGTTCATTGGCACCGCCACGGCGCCGCGGTACATGATGCCGTAGAACACGATGGCGAAGGCCGGAGTGTTGGGCAACATGATTCCCACCCGATCGCCAGGCTGGACGCCGGCCTGCTCCAGCAGCGTCGCCACCCGGGCGGCTGCGTCGTCGAGTTCGGCGAAGGTGAACTTCACGTCGTCACACCGCAACGCAATACGGTCGGGGTGGCGACCTTTTGATGCAACGAGATTGGCGCTGAGGGCGGTCATGGTGTACCTCTGGGGTCTAATTGGGCGGCTTGTGCTGAGGATTCCAATCGTCCTCGCGGTGATCTCGCCCAACAATGTCGACACGAACAACAACCTGGATGCTTTGGTGTGACGGCCCACAGCTGTCCGGAGGCCGAGGTGCGGGCCAATAGCTCAGAAACGCTTAGCGCACTTCCAGGTCGGCGGCTTCCGGATCAATCGGCGCGCGCCCACGGTCGCAGAATGATGCTGATGTCCTTGTCCTGCAGCAGATTTCAGAGATTACCCTCGTGGTGGATTCGGCGTCGTTGTAGTCGAAACGTCCGAATAGTCGGGTAGGCGAAGGTCGTCCGCCGAGACGCGTCCGAATCGCCTGCCAATCGAGTTCGTGACCGCTCGAGCGGGTGGGCTTGCCGCGAGTCGGGCAGTTGCGTGCAGGGCACTGATGCCGGCACGGCTGCGGGGATTAGCCGCCCGCAGCACCCAGGGGCGCACATCTTGGGCGGACGCGACGTGCGGGCGCATGAACTGTTCGTAGCTGGTCAGGGCGGTGCGGTGATCGTCGGCGCGGGCCAGCTCGCCGGCCAGGACATAAGCCCCGATCAGGGCAAGGCTGGAGCCACCCCCGCCGACAGGTGAGACGCAGTACGCCGAGTCGCCGAGCAGTGCGACGCGTCCTTTGCTCCAGTGTGGGGCGCGTACCTGTCCGAGGGCGTCGAAGTACAGCGGTGCCTGATCGAGTGCGGCCAGAATGCGTCGGGCATCGGCGGCGTCCGCGAAGTTGCGTCGCAGGATGGCGACCTGATCGTCTCGGGCGAGGTCTTCTAGACCCCGAACGTCGGACACAAAGGACAGCATGGCGCGGGTGGTGCCCAGGTTGTCGGGCCGCAGGTGGACGGCGCGGGATCCGGGTAAGTGGTGCCAGTTCCACCACTGGTCGTCGGTATCTTGGCGGGCGATGGTGAGGTAGGCGATGTACATGCCCAGGTCGCTGACTTCCAGCGGTAGGACCAAGTCACGGGTGCGGGAACGCATCCCTTCGGCGATGACGACGACGTCGGCGTCGATGGCCGTTCCGTCGTCAAGATCTGCCCAGATGTGGTCGCCGTCGTCGGTGAGGCCTGCGATCTGGGTGTTGAATCGATATTCGGTGCTGTCGCGGGTGTGCTCGATGAGAATGCGGGACAGCTCCCCGCGCAGAATCTCCAATTCCGCTGTCGGACCGTCACGCTCGCTAGAGCTGTCCATCGGGAATTGCGCCGCCGCTGAGCCGTTGTCCTTGACGAAGCGCATCCCGACTTCGCCGGTATTGGCCGCGCGAATGTCTTCCTCGATGCCCATGCGGCGGGCGACCTCGCGGGCTGCGCCGCGGACGTCGACGTTGCTCCCTTGATCGCGGCGTTCTGGTGCGCGTTCCAACACAGTCGTGCGCCAGCCACGCCTGGTGAGTTCGTGGGCCAGCGCGGGCCCGGCGATGCCGGCCCCGGAGATGATGGCGTGACGAGACATTGTCTCGATGTCCTTCCCGCGACCGCGCGCGGGAAGTGCCCGCAGATCCTCTGATCAGATGGATGACGCGTTTCCTTCAGCTACGTGCCCGTCCGGGGTAGTCACGAAACATTAACCGCCTACGTCGTGATGACCGTATAGAGCTCGGAGATCAGGCCGTCGCGCACGACCGCCACGTCGAATCCGCTGGCCACCGGGTCGGCGCCGTCAGGCCCGAGCTTCCACGCCAAGTAGCCGAATCCGCGGGTTCGGTAGACAGGACTCGCTTTGCTGAAAACCAGTCCCTGCATTTGCGATTGCAACGCTATCGCCTTGGCCTCTAACGCTTCACGACCGACGGAGGTCCCCTCGTCATCGGTCCAGCGAACGTCCGCAGCGTAGGTGCTTTCAATCGTCGCGGCCCTGCATCGGGCATCGCGTTCGTTGAACACCCCGAGCAAGTTCGCTTCCATCAATTTGTTGATCGTCTCGGTCATGGTGGATCCTCCGCGGTAGAAAGTTTCAGGGTAACCGCTATGCGTGATACATCAAGCATTTTCTCGGCGACTACCCTCATCGCGATACCCTGGGGCGGATACCCAGAGAAGGAATGGCGGAAGTGTCACGTAGTCAGCGCCGGAAAGCCGAACAAGGTCCGTGGCTGTCAGCGGCCCAGCAGCGAGCCTGGCGTGCGTTCATGAGCGTGCAGCTGCGGATGAATTATGAGATGAATCGGCAGTTGCAGAGTGACAGCGATGTGTCGCTTGCCGACTACCACGTTCTGAACGCGTTGACAGACGCACCCGGCGGCCGCCTACAAGTGTCTGACCTGGCCGCGCTGATCGGCTGGGAGCGCAGTCGCGCGTCGCATCAGCTGCGCCGACTCTGTGAGCGCGGCCTTGTTGAACGTGTTCGATCGGGCGACGACGGCAGGGCGACCGACGCGATCCTGACCAAGGCGGGCCGTGAGGCGATCGACGCGGCAGCGCCCGGCCACGTGGCCATGGTCCGGAGCCTCTTCTTCGACCCACTACCCGATGAGCTGCTCGCACCGCTTACTGCGGCGTTGGAACATGTCCGGGTCAACACCAACTTGAATAGCTCCCTGCCGCCAGCTCCCTGGTGAGCAGATGCCAAGGATATTGCGCGGCCGCACAGCCCTTGCGATAAACGTGATAAATCATCTATTGTGATGGACGCGCGCTACCTCCAAAGGCGAGGGAGGGATCCCATGGACGCGACAGCCGGTCTTTTCGCCGGGGATGCGCGACGCTCGACGCGATGGATGTTTCGATGCTGAAGTCCCTTTTCGCCGGAATCGACAAAATCCGTTCGGGTACAACAGTATTCCTGAGAACCTTGCCCATCCCCATCACCTAGGAGGAGCTCATGAATTTAGCGCTGTGGATTGTCGCGATTGTCTTGGCCGTTGTCTTCACTGGAAGTGGACTACTGAAACAGTTTGTGCCCAAAGACAAGCTGGTCACGGCCGGCCAGGGCTGGGCGCAGGACTACAGCCAGTCCAGTATCAGATTAATCGGGCTCGCCGAGATTCTCGGCGCCATCGGGCTAGTCCTGCCGGCGGCGGTGCATATCGCCCCTATCCTTGTCCCCTTGGCTGCTGTCGGGTTGGTGCTCGTCATGGCGGGTGCGGCCGTCGTGCACGCCCGACGCAACGAACCGATGAACGTCGCGGTCAACCTGGTGTTGATCGCCCTGGCCGTCTTCGTCGCCTGGGGTCGATTTGGGCCGTATTCGTTTATGCCGTAACCGAGCTGACCGAAGATGACGATGCCCGCAGTGATGCTTACCGTTGCCGACCCCCGGACAGCCGGCGCACAACACATCTGATCGGTTATCGGGCGTTGTTCGACGCAACACCGCCTGGCGCTGCTCCTTGTCACTGAGTCCATGGACATCGCCCAAGGCAGGCGTCATCGTCAAAGCATGGGAGGCAGTCCGCCCGAGAAGTTGTCATGACCAACTTGAGCCTGTACCTCGTCGAGTCGGCAGACATGTATCCCGACGGTCCCGCGCTGCACTGCGACGGAGTCACAACAACGTTTTCGGACTTGGCCGACAACGCCGCTCGCTTCGCCGCCTACCTCGACGACCTAGGCCTTCGCCCGGGTGACCGAGTGGGGGTCATGCTGGCCAACCGACCCGAGTTCGCCATGGTTTTCTACGGCGTGCTGCATGCCGGAGGGGTTGTGGTGCCGATGGATCCGCTGGGAAGCGCAGGCGAAGTCGAATTCTTCTTGACCAACACCGGGGCGCGCCTGCTGGTGTTCGAGCCGTCCTGCGCCGCCGCGGCTATCGCGGGTGCGCGCGCCGCCGGTGTTCTGCCAATCGGTGTCGGCAAGCACACGCTCGAACAGCTGACCGGCGACTTTCTCGGACACGCCTGGCCGATGACCCGCGCCGGCAACGACAACGCGGTCATCCTGCACACGTCCGACACGACCCGGGCGCCCAAGGGAGCCCAACTCACCCACAGCCACCTGGTCAGCAACCAAGCCGTCATCGCGCGCAGGCTCCTCAACATTGGGCCTGCCGACGTCGTGCTGGGTTGCATGCCACTGTTTCGCGCGTTCGGGATGACATGCGTTCTGGGCGCGGCCATCTCGACGGGCGCGACCGTGGCGTTGCTTCCCAGGTTCGACCCTGGCAGAGCGCTGGAAATGGTTGCGGCCGAACGGGTCACAGTTTTCGAAGGTCTACCGCCGATGTACGCAGCATTACTCGGGGCCACCGCCGGCCGCAATCTGGACTTCGGTTCGTTACGGGTGTGCCTTTCTGCGGGTAAGGCATTGCCGGTGGGGGTGTTGCGCCGCTTCGAGGACACGTTCAACTGCATGGTCCTCGAGGGCTACGGGCTGCCAGAAACCTCTGGGCCGGCCTGCTTCAATCATCCCGCCGCGGCGCGCAAGGTCGGGTCGATCGGAACACCCATCAACGGCGTGCAGATGCGGGTGGTCGACGAATACGCCAGTGAGGTGCCGGTTGGGACACCGGGCGAAATTCAAGTGCGCGGCCACAACGTCATGAAGGGATACTGGAACTCACCGGAAGCCACCGCGAAAGCCTTTGTCGACGGCTGGTTTTCGACTGGCGACATCGGCCAGGTCGACGAGGACGGTTATTTCTACATCCTCGCCCACGACAACACCTGACCTACATCAATCGGCGATGCACTTCGAAAGCCAGGCACAACTCGGCGATATCCCGCGGCGAAGTCAAGCAACGGCCGGTGCGCTGCTCGATGCGGCGCAGCCGATAGCGCACGGTATTCGGGTGACAGAACAACATCTCCCCAGCGGTGCGCACCGACCCGTCGTGGTCCAGCCACGCCCGAAACGTCTCAAACAGGACCTCCCGTTCATCGTCGGCAAGATCTGCGAAACGCTCCACTACGGGGCTCGCGAGTTCGACCATCACGTCTGGCGCGCTGATGGCGGCGGTGGCCAGGATCGAGCCGTCAAACACCGACACCGTCGAGCCGGGCTCCGGCCGACCCTGCAGCGTCACCCGGGCCTGACGTAGCGCCCGCGCGGTATCGCGCAGATCGCCGAAGCGGGCGCTCACTCCCACCCGGCCGATGGCCACTCGCGACACCAGCGCCAGCATCGCCGCCAGCTCACGCTCCGTCTTGACGTGCACGATCCCGACTTGCACGTCGGCCAGCCCCCGCCACGCGGAGGACACATCGAGTCTGCGCAGCTTCGCCTCGATGTCGGGCAGGGCACCCACCCCGGACCAATCGGCATCAGCGGCGATCACCACGAACGGACCGGTAGTCGGCATCCGAAGATAGTCGGCGGCCTCCCACAGGCTGCACCGCTCCAACAGCCGGCCGTGGATCAGCGCGTCGATGAGCAGCGCCCGCTGCATTTCGTCGCCGGCGACGCGGCTGCTCTGCTCCTGTCGGTAGCCGGCGGCCATTGCGCCGGTGAACAGGTCTTGGGCGGTCAGCAACTTGGCGGTCAACGTACGCAACGCATCGCCATTCGGCTGCGGGCGCGCGGCGGCCTCGTCAGCTATTGCTTCCCATGCCCGGCGGAAACCGACCCGGTAGGCCTCCATCACCGACGGCAGCGGCACCCCGTCACGCGCTCGATCGACCCCCGTCTGGGTGGCCACGGTCACGTTGAAATCGGTATCGGCGGCGATTGCCCCAAAGATCGCTCGTATATTCGCCGCACAGCCCTCGGCAACAACGTCGAACGACACCGCCGCGATCGCCCCGTAGAGCCGCACCTCGCGGATGATTGCATGGGCCAACAGGATCGACATCTCATCGGTTCGCCGGTACATCGCATCCGCGACGTCAGCGACCTGTTGCAGCGGCATGTCGCTCTTCATGCAACGGAACACTAGGTGCCGCCCGGCCCCCGGCGTTTGTTCGCCCGAGACGAAGATCGGCGGCGTTGTTGTTCATCGGGCGAAACCAGACGATGTACGCGCGCTAACCCCGGCGCAAAGACGGCGACTGCAGGCGGTTCGGGTCGTCCTCAAGGGCGCTGCGGTCCCAGCCGCCGAGTTCGGCGGCCGCCTCGTACGTGGTCTGCAAGAACCGGGCGACCGCACGGTCGGGGTCATCGGCGGTGCGCACGGCCTCGTAGGGCAGCAGAAATTCCCCGTGTTCGGCGCTGAAGTAGGCGGTGTCTGGTTCAACCCGGTGGTCGGAGAATCCCACCGGCTCCGGGTATGCGTAAGAGTAGAACGCACCCTCTTCGCCGCCTCCGGGCCAAAAGCCGCAGCTGCTGAGTTCCCGTGAGTACCCCTCGGCCATTACCCAGTCCGGGCAGTTAGGGGCTCCACCCGGATGCCGGGGGGCGGGCCGCCCGGAAAACCGTGTACAGGCTAAATCCAAAGCACCCCAGAAAAATTGGACCGGGCTGGCCTTTCCGACGAATGCCGCGCGGAAGTTGGTCATGACCCGGTGCGCCTGCACCAGCTGCTGCCAGAACGCGCGCGCGGCATCGGGGTCGTATTCAGCGTGCTGGTAATCCTCAGCGAACGGGATAGCGGGTTCGACCTCGTTGGGTTTGGCGCTGATCCGCGATTCGATTCCGAGACCCTCGAGCGCCGAGAGCGTCTCGCGGTAAAACTGGGCGACCGGTTTGGCCACTAACGGCACCGCCTGCTGACCGCCGCCACTATGTCGGATCGCAAGCATATGGTTGACGAAGTCGAATTCCACGTCGAACATCCCGTCCCGGTATGGAATTGCGCCGGTGGTCAATCCGCGTGGACTCACGTACGACGTGACCTGCCACCAGTGATTCAACAGCGGCATGTGAACCATCCGGATCTTGCCGACGATCTGGCTCCACATGTGCAAGGTGTCGCGGGTGGCCGTCCATTCGTCGACCAGCAGGGGTGGCCCGTCGTAGGTCCCAGCGGCGCCGTTCATGTCGTTCCCACGCGCAGTTGGCCCACCGTGTATGCGATCCACTGTCCGCTCATAGGCTCCATCCGCTCCACTTTCCGCTCTGCATGGCGGACTCAAGCCTGCCCGAAGACGCCGCCCCTTGTCGATGTCGATGCGCACAACGTCGCTGGCCGTTCGCCGGTGGGCTGACCCGCTAAATCCGGTGGTTAACAACAGAATCCCACACCGACAGTTGCGGCCCGTGTGTTCGGGCACAACGGCGGCCGCCAATCGTTGGCGCTGCGAACATCGACTTCGTCGGATGCGGTGCCGATGATTTGAAGAGCGTCGCCGTTACGCGTCCAGAGAAAGGCGTGCACTGTGAATGCGGCAGAAAAGCTGGCTGACAAGATAATCGCCAGCAAGACAGCGGGCTCAACCGATGAGCACCACTATCCCGATCCCGATGGATTCGTTGTCGAAACGCCAATGGCGTCTTACACCGGCGTCAAGGAAATGATCGAGATGTCTAGGACCCCGGGTGAATACAAGTGCCCATTGACTCCGTTTGGTTCGTGGCAACCAAGCTGGCTGTGACCGCCGCCCAGCAAACCGTTTTAATTAACCCTCGCATCTGCCATTGAGCAGGGCCTATGGTTTCGGTTATGAGCGTCGCAGCGAAGACCAACGGCGACCGGCGTGGTGCCGCCTCTGATCCGCACATCGTCGAGCTCGGCAAAATGATGCTGGCGCGCGCCCCGAAACTGGGCAAAGCGATGGCGGATCTGCTCTGCGGGCAGATCGATGCGTACCGCGACGGAAGCGTCGTTTCGAAAAACACAGTCGCCGAAAGCTGCGTGGCGAACGTGACGTTCATCTTCGACTCCCTTGCCGGGGGCGTGGACGTCGACGTGTCGCCCGCCGAGCACACCGGCTCCGCACGCGCCCTGGCCGGTGTGCCGCTGCCGGCGGTGATGACCGCCTACCGCATCGGCTTTCGATTCATGTGGGAGGAGACAATTGCCACGGCACAGGCTGCCTCAATTCCCACCGACTCCATATTGGACGCCACCGCACAGGTTTTCCTCGCTCAAGACACCTTCACGCAGGCGATGAGTGCCGCCTATCGCCAACAATTGACAGCGCGGATCGTTGAGCGGGAGGAAGAGCGTTCGGCGTTGGTGGAGGCGCTGTTATCCCACCGGATCACCGATAGCCAAAGCCTTTGGGAGGCAGCTGATCTGCTGCGGCTACCCACGTCGGGCCCCTACGCCGTGGTGGCTGCGGAGCTGCCCGCGATCGGAAAGCTGGGATTACCGACAATCGAAAACAAGCTCTCCGTACGCGACATTCGGTCGGCATGGCGACTGCTGCCCGACCTACAGGTTGGCATCGTCCATCTGCGAGGCCACGCGTCACCGGCCGCCCTGGCCACGCTTGTCGAGGTGCTCGGCCACGCCGCGACCGCCAGGGTCGGTATCAGTCCGCCGTTTGACGAGCTGGCGCAAACCAGCGACGCGCTGCGATTCGCCCGGCTGGCGGTGACGGGCAAGCCGTTGGGCGATTCACTCGTCGCCGTTTTCGATGAGACTCCCCTAGCCGTCGCGGCGGTGAGCGCTCCGGAAGCCATGATGAAAATCAGGTCGTCAGTACTCGGGCCACTAGACGCGCTGCCCGCCGAGGAACGCATCGTCCTGCTCGATGCCTTCCGGGCTTGGGTGGAGGCGGGCGGCTCCGCCAACGACACCGCGGCGAAGATCTATTGCCACCCCAATACGGTGCGGCACCGCCTGCACCGCATCGAGGAGTTGACCGCCCGATCGCTGTCGCGGCCGCAGGACATCGCCGAGCTGTGCCTGGCTTTCGAAGTCGAGCGCCGACTTCCCTAAGCGGCCTTGGCCCGGCCGCGAACTCCGAAGGCACTGATGACGTCGACGATGCCAATGGCGATCAGCCAGCAGCCGGCCACCAGGGTCAGGATTTCGATCGAGTCCAGCGGCGAGACGATCAGCACGGCGCCGCCGACCACAATGACCAGCCCGGACAGGATCTGCCAGCCGCGGCCGGGCAGGTGGTCCAACGACAACGCAGCGCCCAACAGCGTAAATCCGCGAAACAGCCAGCTGATGCCGATCCAGATGCCCAACAGGGCGACTGCCTCGAATTTGTCGCGGAAGCAGAAGAACCCCAGAATCAGCGACACGATGCCGGTGATGAACGTCAACACTCGCATTGCGGCACCGGCGTGTGTGCCGAAAGCTGCAAACACGTACCCGAGTCCGGACACCACCAGGTAGATACCGAACAGGACACCCGCCACGAACAGTGTCTTGCCTGGCCAAGCCAGCACAATGACACCCAGGACGACGGCCAGGATGCCGGTGAGGAGAAGCAGTTGCCAGGCGCTTCGGGCAAGCTGCTGCAGTGGACCTTCGAAAACGGTCTTTTCGTTGGATGTCATCCGAATATCATTCGCCAGAATCGATATAAAGAAAATGTCCGCGGCGACACAATTGCGCATCGCAAACAGGTATCGGGAACAATGTGCGGCTGAAATAGCCCCGGTCTGACACCCAGCCCGCGGTGAACGCGCCCCCCAGCGGCGGTTTGTCGCCCGAAGACAAGACCGCGTCGCAAGTTGGTCGATTCAGCACATGATCGCGCAGCGGTGGCCTCGGTAGATTTTGTGACGAACCTGATGACTCGATCCAGCCAAGGTCGAATTATCAACAGCCACAATCAAATCCGACTAAACCGCATCGCGGAGAAATTTAGGTGAAACCATGTTGCTGCCCGCCCTCATCATGCTGTTGGTCCTGGGCCCGGTAATCCTGCCGGCGATCATCACCCTCGTGCACCTAGTCACCGGTCAAGCCCGGACTTGCACCGAAGACCGTGTCGCGGCCAACTTCGGGCGCCGCACGTCATCCCCGCGTCTGGCTGCTGCTGCCGCGGCGTGAACTGTCGCTGAACCAAACCCGGCCGGGCCCGCACCACCAGGTGCGGGCTCGTTCATTTGGGCTGCAGAACGACGGCGCCGTACCAATGGCAGATCAGCAAAGCCAGTTCGACGTCAAGCCGATCGCTGTCGATGTCGCGGCCGCGCCGGGCAACGGCACGGCCAACGCGATACTTCACCGTGTTGAAGTGCAAGGTGAGCTGCTCGGCCGCCAGCTTGTAGCTGGAACCGCAACCCAGGTAGATGCGCAACGTCTCCCGCAGTCGCGAGTCGTTCTCGTCGTCGCCGGCCAGGTCTCCAAGCACCTTGGCCACCCAGGCGCGGGTGTCGGCGACGTCGCGGTTCAGCAGCGCCGCGATGGACACCCCGGGGTCGGCCGCCGCAATCACGGTCGGTTCCCGCTTGCCGACCAACGCGACGCGGCGGGCGTTTTCGGCCTCCCGGTGCGACTGGCGAAAACCCTCGATGCCGCCGGCCACCGTACCGATCGCCACACTCGGCGGATCCGGCCGCGACAGGGTGAACTGGCGAACCTTCGCTGCCGCATCGGCATTCGAGGCGCGGTACGGTAACCAACCCCACCCGCACGTCCGATCGGCGGCGGCGAAGAGCGCACCATCCGCCGCTCCGGTCGCTTCGCCCAGTTCGCGAAGAAAGCGCTGTAGCCGGGCAAGTTCGTTGCCCTCGGTGCTTGAGTCCGGGTACCACATGACGAGGCCAAGGTGGTGCCACCGCAACGGATATCGGATCGACGTGGACGTCGCATCGACGTCGATGGTCTTCGTTGCGGCAAGGACCTCCCGCACCCGCAGGGCGCGAAGGCTGTTCTGGTTCTCCAGCCAGCGTTCACGTTCGTCTTCGTAGGCGACGACGACTTGTTGGGAGATCCAGTCGATGTATTCGAACAGGGTGGCGGTAATCGCTTCGATGACCGCGTACCTCATCTTTTCGGAAATATCGAGGGCGCGCACTTCGGCGAAAACCAGCTCATTCATCAACCGCTGACCGAGCCGGTAGGCACGTACCAGCGCGTTCACGGGTACCCCGTGTTGGGCCAATCGCCGGGCATACTCCAGCGCTGCGGTGGGCGCCTCGACCCGCTCCACGGCTATGTCGTAGCGCAACGCGCGAAGAATGGTGTCCACATTTCCCTCGACGCTGGCCCCGAGTAATTCCGTTAATCGTTCGTCTTCGGGCAGCTCCGGGATCTGATCCTCGAGGGAACGATGCATGAGCGACGACAGCTCTGCCAGCCGATTGTGCAATCGTTCGGCGGTCTCGGCGACGTGGCGGCTGACCTCAACGTCGCTGTCGATCTGCGCCTTCACCACTCTGCTGACGGTAGACCCCGGAGTTGTCTTTCGGCGACAACCGCCACGCACATGTTCGTCGGGCGGCCACTGTTTCCGCATCGGTCCGACTCCTAACGTTGGGAGCACTTGGCTGCCAAGAAAGCCATTAAGCAAAGGAGCTACTCCAATGGGGTTCACCAAGCCGTATCTCCCCGACGTCGATCCGGATACCTTCCTGACGAAGCCACTGATGGAACGTATGCGGATCCTCGCCAACGATTGGGCCGAAAACGGCTTCGGCTCACCGAAGATGATTCACACCATTTACATCGTGAAACTCGTTTTGTTCTTCGCGCTCGGCGGCATCACCGTCGCGACGGCGACATCGGGGCTGCCCGCCTTCTGGCATGTGAGCGAATGGTGGAACCAGCCGATCGTCTACCAGAAGGTCATCTTGTGGACCGTCCTCCTCGAGGCCATCGGTGTGGCCGGCTCGTGGGGACCGTTAGCCGGCAAGGTCAAGCCGATGACCGGCGGCATCCTGTTCTGGGCCCGACCGGGAACCATCCGGCTGCGGCCGTGGAAATGGGTGCCGTTCACCGGCGGCGACCGGCGCACCTGGTTCGACATCGCGCTCTACCTGGCCCTGCTGGTGAGCCTGGCGGTCGCCTTGCTGTCACCGGGCGTCGTCAGCTATTCGCTGTCAACTGCATTGCCGCACAACACATCCGGATTGGTGAACCCGGCCCTGCTGGTGGCGCCGATCGTGCTGCTGGTGCTGCTCGGTCTGCGGGACAAGACCATCTTCCTGGGTGCTCGCGGCGAGCAGTACCTGCCCGCGCTGTTCTTCTTCGCCGTGCTGCCGTTCGCCAACATGATCATCGCGCTGAAGATGCTGATCGTGATCGTTTGGATAGGCGCGGGCTTCTCCAAGTTCGGTAAGCACTTCTCCAACGTCATTCCGCCAATGGTCAGCAACACGATATTCGCGCCCAAATGGGTGCGCCGGGCCCACTACCGCGACTTCGGGCGCGACATGCGGCCATCCCGGCTGGCGGACTTCATGGCACACGTCAACGGCACCACCGTCGAAATCGGCGCCCCGCTGATCCTGTTCTTCTCGACCAACAAGTGGTTGACCCTGGCCGCGGTGCTGTTGATGGTGGGCTTCCACCTGTTCATCATCACGACGTTCCCGCTGGCGGTGCCGCTGGAATGGAATGTCGTCTTCGCCTACACCACGATCTTCCTGTTCCTCGGCTTCCCGAACTGGAGCGGATACGCCCCGTGGGACATGACGCCGCCCTGGCTGGCTGTGCTGATCGCAGCGGGTCTGCTGTTCTACCCGATCCTGGGCAACCTGCGGCCCGACAAGGTGTCGTTCCTGCCCGCGATGCGGCAATACGCCGGCAACTGGGCCTCTGCGGTGTGGACGTTCGCCCCGGGTACCGAGCAAAAGCTCGATCGCGTCACCCGCACCGCGTCCAACCAGATCGACCAGTTCGTCGCGGCCGGCTACGAGCCCGCGTGGGCCGAGATCACCCTGCAGAAGACGACCGCCTGGCGCAGCATGCACAGCCAGGGCCGTGGCCTGTTCTCGCTGCTGATCAGCCAGCTGCCCGACATCGACGCCCGCACCGTGCGGGAGGGTGAGTTCGTGTGCAATTCGCTGATCGGGTTCAACTTCGGCGACGGCCACCTGCACAATGAAGACTTGATCCGAGCAGTGCAGACCGAAGCCGCGTTCGAGCCGGGCGAGTGTGTCATCGCCTGGGTGGAATCGGAGGCCTTTGGCAGCGGTGTTCAGCATTACCAGTTGATCGACGCTGCGCTCGGGGTGATCGAGCGCGGTACCTGGAAGGTGGCCGATGCGGTGTCCGAACAGCCTTGGCTCCCCAACGGCCCAATTCCCACTAGCGTGACCTGGTCGCTGCGCGGCGGTAGCAAGCACGGAGCGCTGGCATGAGTACCGCGGTCGTGGTGGGCAGCGGGCCCAACGGGCTCGCCGCCGCCATCTCGCTGGCCGCCAGCGGCCTGCAGGTCACCGTGCTCGAGGCCGCCGACGAAATCGGGGGTGGCACTCGCAGCAGCGAAGCGATCCTGCCCGGGTTGCTGCACGACCACTGCTCGGCGATTCACCCGATGGCGGTCGGCTCGCAGTTCATGCGCAACTTCGACCTGCAGCGGTACGGATTGTCTTGGCGGCTACCGGAAATCGATTGCGTGCACCCTCTCGACGACGGCAGCGCCGGCGTGCTGCACCGCTCGGTGGAGCAGACCGCAGCCGGCCTCGGTCGTGACGGGGCGCGCTGGCGGCTGGCGTTCGGCTACTCGGGCGCTCAGTTCGACACGCTCAGCGAGGACATCATGGGCCCGCTGCTGCGGTTCCCGCACCATCCGCTCAAGCTGGCCCGGTTCGGCGCCCCCACGGTGCTGCCCGGGTCCACGTTCGCCCGGGTGTTCCGCACCGACCAGGGCCGGGCATTGTTCGGAGGTGTTGCGGCCCACGCCTTCCGGCCGCTGCATTACCCGATGACGTCAGCGATCGGGACGGGCATCATCGCGGCAGGCCATCGGCACGGTTGGCCGGTGGCCGCAGGCGGATCGCAGTCGATCGCCAACGCCATGGTCGCGCTGCTCAGCGACCTGGGCGGCAAGGTCGAGACCGGGGTGCACGTCAAGACGGCGTCGCAGCTGCCGATTGCCGACGTGACGATGTTCGATCTGGCGCCCAGTGCGATCGCCGGAATCTTGGGAGATCGCCTGCCGCGCCGAGTTTCGGCCGCTTTCACCAAGTTTCGTCGCGGTCCCGGCGCGTTCAAGGTCGACTTCGCCGTCGAAGGCGGCGTGCCCTGGACCAACCCGGACGCACACCGGGCCGGCACCGTGCATGTGGCCGGGAACTACGCCGAACTTGCCGCGACCGAGCGGGAAATCCACGCCGGACGTATGCCGCAGCGGCCGTTCGTGTTGGTTGGTCAGCAGTATCTGGCCGATCCGCAACGGTCGGTGGGCAATACCCACCCGGTGTGGAGCTACGCGCATGTCCCCAACGGCTATGCGGGAGACGCGACCGAGGCGATCATCGCCCAGATCGAGCGATTCGCCCCCGGTTTCCGGGACCGCATCGTCGGCCACACCGTGCGCTCGACTACGCAGATGGCCAGCTACAACGCCAACTATGTCGGCGGCGACATCATGACCGGCGCCAAGGACATTCGCCAGCTGGTGTTCGGTCCGCGAATCACGCTGTCGCCGTACACTATTGGCGTGCCGGGCATGTACATCTGCTCGGCGGCCACCCCGCCGGGACCCGGCGCACACGGCATGTGCGGGGCCAATGCCGCCCGGCTGGCCCTGGCCAAGCTGGGTCGCCTTTAGAAGGTCACCACGACCTTATCGGCGGCACCGGGCGTGCTGGCCAGTTCCAGTGCTTCGCCGACGCTGTCGAACGGGATGGTGTGGCTGACGAGCAGCGCATATTTCTCCCAGTTCGCGACGAGATCGGCAGTCACCTCAAAGATCTCGTCGGGATATCCCATGCTGCCGACGATGGTGATCTCGTTGCTCATCACGTTCACGAACTCGACCGGAACCGGCTCCTTGTGCACGCCAACGATTCCGAGGGTGGCGCCCTTCTGGGCGGCGGCCAACGCGGTGTTGACGACTGCCGGCACGCCCGCAGCGTCCAGGTAGATGTCGGTGCCGGCTTTTCCGGGGAACCTCGATTCACCGGGACCGTGCAGTTCGATCAGGCGCTGCACGACATCCTCGTCGGCGGAGTTGATGACGGCGTCGGCGCCGATCTGCAGCGCCTTGTCCAGCCGGGACGAGATGAGATCGACGACCACGACATGGCTTACGCCAAGGGATTTGAAGGCCAGCGTCGCGCCCAGCCCAATCGGACCAGCGCCGAAGATGGCGACCTTGTCCGACGGTTTGGGCTTGCACTGATTGGCGCCGTGGCGGGCGACGGCCATCGGTTCGTTGAGCGCGGCGACTTCCCACGGGATGTGGGAGGGGATCACTTCGAGACTGGTTCCCCGGACCGCGTTTTCGATGAGCAGGTAGTCCGCCAGAGCACCGGCGGCTCCCCCATTGCCGATGATGCCGCCTGGGGCTGCCATGGGATTGATGACGACGTGATCGCCGACCGCTATGCCGGACACGTTCGCGCCGACCTCGACGACCTCACCCGCGGGTTCGTGCCCAAGCGGCGTATGCCCTTGCCGCGGTGGGACACCGCCGATGGTGATGTAGAACGCGTCGGAGCCGCAGATTCCGCAAGCGCGCATTCGGACGAGCACGTCGCTCGGACCGGCCTGCGGGTTATCGGCGTCGAGCACCTCCGCCTTGCCGGGGCCGGTGACCACGGATGCTTTCATGACGTGGCCTCCAGTTCGATGTCGAAAGTGCTCAGGTATTCGGCGAAGACCGGCTCGAGTTGTTCGACGCTCAGGCCGTATTGGTCGAGGCTGTAGGTGTTGAGGGCGAACAGATCCTGCGGATGACCGGTCAGCCAATTCCGCATGCGCGCTTCGGTTTCAGCGGTCAGCGGCTCGCCTGCCCAGTCGTAGATGCGGCGCATGACGTCCATCGGGTCGCGCATCATTTCGTGGTAGTACATGTGGAAGAAGCGGTCGTCGCCGATGCGATCACGGGCCCGTAGCGGTCGATCGACGTGGTAGCGCATCTGCCAGGTCGCGGCGCGCCCCATCTCCGTCTGATCCAGTAGTTCGGTGTTCATCACCAGGCTCTGCGGCAGCCGCCACAGGTTGCACAGGGAGCCCGTCGCCTTGTAGGGGTCGCGATGCGCCCAAATCAATCGCGCATCGGGGAACACCTGCAGCAGCGCTTCGATGTGCACCGAGTGCGACGGCATCTTCAGGCTCCAGGTGCCGGGCGCTTTCGATTGCAGGACTTGCAGATAACGCTTTTGGTATTCGTAGGTGCTGGTCATGTCGGTCTCGTCGAAGAGCCAGCGCGCGTAGCGATCCGTGGGGAGGAAGGAGTCCCAGGACAGGCCCTTGAAGTCCTGGTTGTGGATGAACATGTCCTCGGTCGGTCCGTCGGCGTCTTCCCAGTGCGGCAGCGGCATTTTCGCCTGCTTGACCATCTCGACGATTTTGCGCTGTTCCTCCAGCAGGGCCAGGCAACGCGGATCGGTGCGCAGCGTCTCGGTGCTGGCCGGCGGAATCGGGTCCACGCACTGCCAGTGCAGTAGCGATCGGCGTCCCGGGTCCTGGTCGAGCAGGTAGCTGATGACCGTGGTGCCGGTGCGGGGCATGCCGAGCACGATCAGCGGTCGTTCGACGGACGCGTCCAGCACCTCGGGGTGCGCCTGAATGTAGTTGTGCACCTGCATGCGCCGCCCCAGGGCGTCGGTGGCGTCGTTGAGTACACGTTCGCGCCCGAACGGCGTAAAGGCCGGTGAGGTGTTGAGCTCGTCGAGCATGATGGTCAACCCGTCGCGCCACGAGTCGGAGTCGATCTCGCTCACTCCGGTGCGCTTGGCGGCCAGTTTGAAGATGTCTTCTGCGGTTAGCGCTCCATCGAATTCGCTCATGTCGGGCACCTAGACCGTCAGGTATCCGCCGTCGACGGCGATGGTGGCGCCGGTGATGTACGAGGCGGCTTCGGTACACAAGAACAACGTCGCACCGGCGCAGTCCTGCGGCGTTCCGGGTCTGCCCAACGGCGTGTGGAAACCGATCTCGACGTCCATCACCTCGGGAATTCCCATGGCCGGGTGTGTCATTCGGGTGTCGATCAACCCGGGCGCAATGGTGTTGACGCGGATTCCGTCGTTGGCCCACCGACGGGAGAGGTTCATCGTCAACGAGAGCAGGCCCATCTTCGACGAGCCGTACCCGGGGACGAAGACCGCCGAGCGGAACGCGGACATCGAGACGACGGTGACGACGCTCGCGCCACCGGCTGCCTGGCTGGACTTGAGCCGCTCATGACAGCGCATGGTTAACCGCATGGGCCCCAACATGTTCTGCGTCACCGACGCGACGTAGCCGTCAGGGTCGTATTCGTCGCCCGCGGGGTACGGGCCGCCCGCGTTGTTGATCAAGATGTCGAGTTCACCGAGTGAGTCGGCCAGCGCGTCCACCGACTCGGGGTCTTGAATCTGGCACTGGCGGTAGGAGAATGCACCCAGCTCGGTCTCGGGGTAGTCAGCGGCCGAATCGCGGGTGCCGGTCACCGTGACCGTAGCGCCCGCCTTGGCGAACTCGGCGGCGATCGCATGGCCGATGCCACTGGTGCCGCCGGTCACCAGCACGTTGGCACCGGCGAAGTTGAAGCTAAGGGTATTCATTCGCGCGTCCTCAATTCCTCAATGGATTTGGTGAGCCAGGCTTTTTTCCAGAAGTTGTCGGTCTCGGTTAGCAGCGCTTCGTGGGCCTCGGCGGCCGCGCAGCGCGCGGCGGGATGGTCGGGTTCGGCGGCCAGAACCAGGTCGGTGAGGTGCAGCGCCTCCACCGGCTGCCCGCTGTCCAGGCGGGCGCGCGCCGCCTCGACCAGCGCCTCGGGTCCGGCGACGCGAACGATGTCGGCGGCGACCGACGTCGGGGCCACGCCGTAAAGCTCGGTGGTGGAGCGGTGCTGGAACCAACCGGCGTACATCTCCCAGATGGCGCGCACATTCCACGACGTCTGGCCGTAACCTTCGCCGATGTCGAGCTGCTTGGGCACTGCGACCTCGCGCATCGCGGTATAGACGTCGGAGCCGGAATTCATCATCTCGACGGTGCGGTCGTGCACAGCCTGCATGGCGTCGCGCATCGCGGTGACTTCCTCGGCGATGCGGTCGGCGCCCTCGATGGGCGCGAAGTGGCCGGTGACAAGTTGCTGCGGCGCGTATGCCAGCACGGTGTTCAACGACTCGATGTAGAGGATCGGATCGCGATAGCGGTCGCCGCGGATGGTCATCAGGTTCGGCACGTGACCGAATAGCGGCCCGAACAGATTGCCGGTGAACAGGATTCGTTCCTGTGGCAACCACACCACGGCCGCGTCGGTGGTCTCGCCGCCCGGGGTCCAGGCCAGCTCGAAGGTGCGTCCGCCGACCGTCAGCTCGTGGTGGCGGTCAAATGTCGTGGTCGGCTCGGGGAAGGAGAAGTCGATGGTGGCGGGATCGATGGTCTTGAAATGCTCGAGCACCGCCTCGGAGAACTTCCGGAAGGCGAACGACGTCTTGGGCACGCGGTATCCCATCAGACGTTCGTTGTCGTCGCGCCAGTACCGATAGTTGCGGTGCATCACGATGTCGGTGTCCGCGTCGCGGATCGAGTTGACCCCGCCCCAATGGTCGGCGTGCCCCTGGGTGATGAGGATGGCTTGCGTCGGGCCGGCCACATCGGCAAAAGCCTTGCGGTGCAGCGGTCCTTCGAAAACCAGACCGGCGTTGACGATGACCCGTCCGTCGTCGGTGGCCACCGCGTAAGAGTTTGAGACGCCAGGCGACATCCAGATGTGGTTGCCCAACGGCATCGCCGCCGTGTCGGTCGCCGCCGCCAAGTCAGCAGCGCCGGGACGCTCCCGATGAATCCCAGCCATGAGTTGCGATCCTCTACAGTTCTAGAGGTAAAGTCAATATCTATGGGATTGCGCGGCCTGACTGGGCGTGTCGCCGTGGTGGTGGGTGGCGCCACCGGTATCGGCGCCGCGACGGCCACTCGCCTCGGCGAGGAGGGCTGCCGGGTCGTCATCGGCGATGTCGCCACCGACGCCGCAGCGCAAACGGCGGCGCGGATCGTCGCGGCCGGCGGCACCGCGACTCACGTCGCCTTCGACCTGGCGGATCCCTCCTCGGTCGCCGAGCTGATACGTTCCGCCGCAACCTCTTTCGACGGGGTCGAGCTGCTGTTCAATGTGGGTGCCGACATGAGCACGATCCGTGCCGACACCGATGTGGTCGATATCGAATTCGACGTGTGGGATCGCGTGATGGCGGTCAACCTGCGCGGGTACGTGGCTGCCATGAAATACGCCATCCCCGAAATGCTGCGTCGCGGCGGCGGGGCGATCGTCAACATGTCCTCGGCCGCGGCGTTTCAGGGCGAGCCGGCGCGACCGGCGTATGCCACCGCGAAAGCCGGAATCGGCGCACTCACCCGCCACGTCGCATCGAGGTGGGGAAAAGACGGGATCCGCTGTAACGCCGTCGCGCCCGGGTTTACCGGCACCGAAGCCATCCGCTCGGTGCCGCAATGGCCGGAGCTGGAAGCCGGTGCGCTGAAACGCATCCGCGGACCTCGCGTCGGCGACCCCGGCGACATCGCCGCCCTGGTCGCCTTCTTGCTGTCCGAGGAAGGCGCGTGGATCAATGGCCAGGTCGTCAACATCGACGGCGGAACCGTCCTTCGCTAGCCATGGCCACCAACACCCGGAAGCGCAACGGCGACGAACGTCGACGCGAACTGTGTGACGCCGCCATCGCCGTGCTGGCCGAACATGGATCCCGCGGACTGACGCACGGCCGGGTTGACCGCAGCGCGGGAGTCCCCGAAGGCACGACGTCGTACTACTACCGCACCCGGGAGGCCCTGCTGCGCGGCGTCGCCAAGCGCATCGCCGAGATCGATGTCGCCAACCTGCAGTCGGTGATCGACGCGCCGCTGGACCCACTGTCGCCGTTCGCACATCTGGCCGAGCTCACCCTGATGCAGGCCCACGGGCCCGGGCTGATGCTGAATAGAGCGCGCCATGAGTTGCTGCTGGGGGCGGTCCGCGACCCCGATCTCGCCGCCACATCACAGGCTTTCGCCACCCGGATCAACGCCATGGCCCGCGAGGCCATCGCTCACCTGCAGCCGAGCACCGACGCTCCCGCCCTGCTGGACGCGCAGACGACGGCTGTTAACACCTTTATCGCGGGCGTGTTCACTCGGCTGGTCGGCGGAGACCGCGCGATCAACAACGCCGAGCAACTCGCCGGACTGCTGGAAGCGGTCGCCACCGCAGTGTCCCTGCAAACTCAGCGAACTTAAGCGTCCGGCGAAAACGCATGTGTAGTCGGTCGGCTACACCTAACCTTATTGCCGACGCTGGAGACTTAAAGGATTGGATGGACATGAAGCGAGCTGTCGCCGCTGGTGTGCTGGCTTTCGCGGGGTTGATGACGATCGGAGTGGGCGTCAGCAACGCCGACACGGTTCAGACCGAGGGCAACTACCCGACTCGGCAGGCGTGCCAGGACGCCGGCCCGGGCGTGAAGGCCACAACGCCGGGACAATGGAACAACTTCTGGTGCGTCCCGGATCGCAACGTTGGCGGCAACTGGAAGCTCGTTCTGAGTAACTGACGCGGCTACGACGCCGGGTACGGGTAGAAGCCCTGCCCGGTTTTGATGCCGAGCTTGCCCGCATCGACGTAGGACTGCAGCAACTCGCGCACGTTCTCGGGTAAGTGCGGGAACTCTTGGGCGTAGTGGTTCTCAATGTCGAGCACCACGTCCAGGCCAACCAAATCCATCATCTGAAACGGCCCGGCCGGCACGCCCCAGTTGACCTTGAACATCCCGTCGACATCCTCGGGACGGGCCACGCCCTCGGCAACCACGGCCAGCGACTCACGCTTGATAGCGGCCCAGATGCGATTGAAGATAAAGCCGGTCGACTCCTTGCGCGCTTCAAAGGGATACACGCCGAATTCGGGTAGCACGGTCAGCAGAGTGTCGAGTAGGCCACGGTCGGTTTCACCGTCCGACATCAGGTCCACCGCGTTGATTTCCGGTGGCATGTAGAAGTGCATGTTGCACAACCGGCTCTTGTCGCTGACGTTTTCGGCCATCAGCCGCGACGGATATGACGACGAGTTGGTCGCGAAGATGGTGCCGGGTTGCGCCGCCTGGTCGATCTGGCCCCACAGCGGGATCTTGATGTCGAGCCTTTCGGGGACGGATTCAACAACGAGCCAGGCACCGTCGAGCGCCTCTTCGAGTGAGCCGGTGGCCGTCACGGCGCCGGCTTGGCCGGAGCCTCGTTGCGCCAGCACTCGCGGAAGGTTTTGCGACACGTAGTCAGTCGCGTCGGTGCGCTGCTCGGCACGGCGGGCGTAGATACGCACCGCTGCGCCGCGGGTGGCGAACATCAAGGCGATCCGGCGGCCCAGCGTCCCGGCGCCGATCACCGCGACCGGGCGATGCTGGATGTCTTCGAAGGTGTAGATGTAGGAGCCAGTCACAAATGCATGTTAGGTCGCGGCCGCGCTCGCGGACCCGTCGCGCATCGACAAAGATCGGCGCAGCGCTGTCTCACGCAGACAATCCTGGAAATGGTGGTGTGATTGCTGCGGCGGATAGCGGGTATCTCAGGTCGATGGACTCGGCTGACGGGGGCCCCGAATCGTCGCGTAATGAGGCACCACAGGAGTCGGCTAGTGGCCGCCGCAAGGATCCGTTGTTCGCCGGGATCAGCGAGATATGTGACGCCGCGACGCTGCAGGCGGGCGCCGATGGGGCTGCGCTGGCGGTGTTGACCCCGTCCGCAAACACCCGGGAGCTGGTATATGCCACGGATGCGATCGCCCAGCAACTGGATGAAGCGCAATACGTCATCGGTGAGGGCCCGTGCTTTGATGCCTATCTTGACAACAGTCCTCAGTTTCACCCCGAACTGAAAACCATTGCTCAGACGTCACGGTGGCCTACGTTCGCGGCCCACGCAACACAGCTGGGAGTGCAGTCGTTATTCGCGTTTCCCGTGCCGGACACGCTAAGACCGATGGGAGTGCTGGAGTTGTACCGCCGAACCGCCGGCACCCTCACTGACACCGAATACGTCTCCGCAACAGCGGGCGCGGCGGCGATCTCCCGCCGATTGCAGTCAAATTGGGAGAACCATGTCAGCTACTACGGCAGCGTTGAAAAGGCCGTCGATGCGGTCGCGGCTTCCGGCTTCGAACCCGGTGAATCCCCCGACCCTTTCACCCGTACGCAAATCCATGTGGCCGCCGGAATGGTCGCCGTACAACTGGGAATCGACAGCGACGACGCAGTCGACCTGTTGCGGGCTCACTCCTACGCGCGCGGGCGTCCCATCTCGGCGGTGGCCGCCGACATCATCGCCCGCCGACTCACACTGCGCGATAGTTAGCTAATCGCGCTGGCTGCCGTTTTTGATTGCCGCAGAACGCGATTAACCGTCCTGGAGTACAGACCTTGCGCCGAGGGCGCATACTGTGAGGTCTACAACAGAGTGCAGCGTCCCGATGTGAATGAGGTTGTGCGGAAAGCAGTCCTCATGTCCAGTAACGGTGAATATGACCGGATGCTTGATGGGCTCATTGCCGATCTCGCCATCGAGCCCCGGGATCCCATTGCTATTGAGCAAGTCCTGGCCGGGGTCACCAACGCCGCAGTCAGGTTGATCCGGGGAGTGGATTACGCCGACATCCTGATGATCGACGACGGGCAGTTCCGCTCGATGTCGCCGACAGCGCCCTTGGCCATACAACTCGACGACGTCCAGCGGCGATTTCAGCAAGGTCCGTGCCTACAGGCCGCGATATCCCACGAAATGGTTCGTTGCACCGACTTACGAACGGAGCCTCGCTGGCCCGAATTCTCCGCTGCTGCAGTAGAACTCGGTGTATTCAGCATGCTTTCCTTTCAGCTCTATACGCACCGCGGCGGGGCCGGCGCGCTGAACCTGTTCGGCCGCGCGCCCCGCGAGCGTAACTTCGAAGCCGAAGCGCTCGGCGCCAGCCTTGCCGCACACGCCGCCCTCGCCATCGCCACACTCACTCAACGACATCAGTTCGAGTCCGCTGTGGCCACCCGCGACACCATCGGGCAAGCCAAAGGCATCCTCATGGAACGATTCCAAATCGACGCCATGCACGCCTTCGAACTCCTCAAACAGCTCTCCCAAAACACCAATACACCACTACGGCAAGTGGCCGAACGGCTCATCGAGTCGCTGAACAAGCCGCCAAATCATGAATGAGACTGTGCCTTAGTTCATTTAGCTGGATGCGAGGCGACATCGTGGTAGCGATGCGATCGGGCAATCGTCGACGCCGCACCGAGAGCCAGGACGCGCAGCATCTGTTGCCGGATATCGACTTCAATCGGCCTGAAACCACTTGTTTCACTTTAATTTCAGTGGTTTCGGGGCGGCGTTTTTTGTCGGTGGGTCCCGATAGTTTGATCGTATGGGTCCAGCCGCGATTCTTGATCGGGAGGCATTGACGGCGGATTTCGATGCGTTGGACGCCGCGCTCGATAGTGTGCTCGCGCGCAAGGTCGATGCCTTGACGCCACGCGAGCTGTTGGGATTGCTGGAACGCTGCGAACGAGTGCGACGGCGCCTACCCGCGGTGGAGCATCCGATGATCACTCAGCTCGCCCACGAAGCGACCCCGGAGGAACTCGGCGGCACACTGTCCCACGCCGTGGCCGAATGGACCCTGGTCAGCCGCGCCGAAGCTGGCCGCCGGATCCGGGAGGCGGCCGATCTAGGTGAGCGACACGGGCTCACCGGTGAACCACTGCCACCGATGCTGGCGGCCACCGCCGAGGCTCAGCGGGCCGGTCGAATAGGCACCGGGCAGGTGGCGGTCATCCGCCGGTTTTGCCACCAGCTCCCGGGCTTCGTCGACATCGACACCCGCGAGCACGCCGAAGCTCAACTGGCTCGGTTGGGCTCGCAATACCGGCCCGACCAATTGGCGCAGCTGGCCGCCCGGCTGGCCGACTGCCTGAACCCCGACGGCACCTACACCGACGACGACCGCGCCCGCCGACGCAGCCTCACCCTGGGCACGCAGCAAGCCGATGGCATGTCGGCGCTGCGCGGCCGGATCACACCCGAACTGCGCGCCACCTTCGAAGCGGTGCTGGCCAAACTGGCCGCCCCGGGGATGTGCAATCCCGCCGATGACACCGCATGCGTGGACGGCGCGCCCACCCAGGAGGCGATCGATCGTGATGCCCGCAGCGCCGCCCAACGCCAGCATGACGGTCTCAATGCCGCGCTACGTGCGGTGTTGGCCTCGGGAAAGTTGGGCCAGCACAACGGGCTCCCGGCATCCATCGTCGTCACCACCACGTTGAATGACCTGGAAGCCGCGGCCGGCACCGCGCTGACCGGTGGCGGCACCGTGCTGCCGATGAGCGATGTGATCCGCCTGGCCCGCCACGCCCACCATTACCTGGCCGTCTTCGACAAAGGCGAAGCGGTGGCGCTCTATCACACCAAACGACTTGCCTCGCAGGGCCAACGAATTGTGTTGTACGCCAAGGACCGCGGCTGTTCGGCACCCGGGTGCGATGTCGGCGGCTACTACTGCGAAGTCCACCACATCACCGACTACGCGAAATCCCACACCACCAACATCAACGGTCTCACCTTCGCCTGCGGCCCCCACCACCGAATGCTGCGACCCGCAGGCTGGACCACCCGAAAACGCGCCAACGGCGATACCGAATGGATTCCGCCCCCGCACCAAGACCGAGGACAACCCCGCACCAACATGTTTCACCATCCGGAGAGGCTGCTATGTGGGTTGGATGCACGTGAGGAAGAGGAGTAGCCGCCCGCGCTCTGGCGACGATCGGCGGGACGCTACTTAGCGTTAAAGCCAGCGTCGACAGGAAGCGTGATACCGGTGATGTAGCGCCCGGACTGCCCGCACAGGTAGACCATTGCTGCGGTTACGTCGACGGATTCGACCATCGGGATCGGCAACAAGTTTTCCAATGCACTGTTGCCCTCGGGATGTTCAGCCATGTTCTGCGCGACCGCTTCATTCATAATCATCGGCGTCGCCACCCCGGATGGATGCACGGTATTGACGCGAATGTTCTTTTCGGCCAGCGCAGTCGCGTAGTAACGCATCAGTCCAACGACGCCATGTTTGGCGGCGTGGTATCCGGCATAGCCGTGACTTCGCATGCTGAATTCTGAGCACAAGCTCTTGAATCCAGCGGCCGAGCTCGTAATGACGATCGCCCCGCCATCGTCGTGCTCTAGCAGTGCGGGCAGCGCCGCCTCGACCGTGTAGTAGACCCCGTTCAGCAGAACGTTCACGGCGTCGACGTACGCCGCAATCTCATAGCGCTGTTCGCCAACACCTGGCATGATCCCGGCGTTGGCGAGCACGAAGTCGACCCGCCCCAGCTCGGCAACGCCGTTGGCCACCGCGGACTTCAACCGGTCGAAGTCCCGGACATCGCCCTGCTCTGCGACGATGCGACGCCCTGCCTTTTCTACAAGGTTGACGGTCTCGTCGAGGTCCTCGCGGGTGGCCATCGGATAGGCGACGGTGTCAATCTGGTCGCATAGATCAAACGCGATAATGTCGGCGCCCTCTTCGGCGAACCGAACCGCGTGCGAGCGGCCTTGGCCCCGTGCGGCGCCAGTGATGAATGCAACCTTGCCGTCAAACTGCATGTCCACGACTCCTCCGAACGCTCCACGCCAGATGGACCCGGGTGAATCGAGTATCCGCTCCTGATCCAGGCCAGTGGTGCAATCGAAGATTTCCCGGCGCTATAACAGCGTGATCTGCTCGGGCTCTGGCTCGGCGGGCTGAAGTAACTCGGGGCCGTTGTTGCGAACGCTGTTGACCAGTGTCGACACCTGACGCAGCTCGATACCGTGCACGTCCGGCGAGGTGGCCAGTAGCTCGGCATCCAGCCCGGCATCGGGATTCAGCCAGGCATCCCAGTCGTTTTCGGCCAACAGCAACGGCATCCGGTCGTGCACCGCCGCCAGCTCGCCCACCGCATCGGTGGTGATGATCGTGCAACTCAACAGCGGCTCAGCATCTTTGGCCGGTTTCCAGACCGACCACAGCCCGGCCATGAACAGCAGGTCCCCGTCCTCGCGGTGCATGAAGAACGGGGTCTTGGCCGTCTTCTTGCCCGCCGCGCCATCGGAGTTGACCCGCCATTCGTACCAACCGTCCATCGGCACCAGGCAACGCTTGCCCTTCGCCGAGCCACGGAAAGCCGGCGAGGTGGCGACCTTGTCGGCCCGGGCGTTGATCAGCAACGGGCCTTTGGTGTCGGGGGCACCGTCGGTGCCCGCCTTGATCCACGGCGGGATCAACCCCCAGCGCATCAGCCGCACCCGGCGAGTCGGCTGGTCGTCAGGCTCGCTGTGGCGCGACACCACGGTGGCGATCGTGGTCGTGGGCGCCACGTTGTAGTTGGGCTCCCCCGCGCGCTCTGAGGTGCCCGTCGCTTCGTCGATCGCCTTGATCTTCTGGGCCAGCAGGGCCGGGTCCGTCGTGACCGCAAACCGTCCGCACATAACTCCCATGGTGGCAGAAGCCAGCGACAGGCAATGATGGACGGATGAGTACGTGGGCGGCCCCAGTGGCATCGACACCGGTGCACGCGACCGTTACCGTTCCCGGCTCGAAGTCGCAAACCAACCGGACGCTGCTGCTGGCGGCGTTGGCGGCGGCGCAGGGCGAAGGTTCCTCCACGGTCAGCGGGGCCCTGCGCAGTCGCGATACCGACCTGATGATCGGAGCGCTACAAACCCTGGGTTTGCAGGTAGACGGGGCCGGCTCCGATCTGACCGTGAGCGGCCGAATCGCCCCGGCGCAGGGCGCGCGAATCGATACCGGCCTGGCAGGCACGGTGTTGCGTTTCGTTCCCCCGCTGGCCGCGCTCGCCGATTCGGCAGTGGAATTCGACGGTGACGAACAGGCACGGGCCCGGCCGATCGAGCCATTGCTGGATGCGCTGCGCGGTCTGGGCGTCCGGATCGACGGCACCGGTCTGCCATTCCGGGTGATAGGCACCGGATCGGTGGTCGGCGGCACCGTGTCCATCGACGCGTCCGCGTCGTCGCAGTTCGTGTCGGGCCTGCTGTTGTCCGGGGCGTCGTTCGCCGAGGGCCTGACCGTCCAACACACCGGTTCGGCGGTACCGTCGGCGCCGCACATCGCGATGACGGTGGAGATGTTGCGGCAGGCAGGAGTCGACGTCGACGATTCGATCCCCGATCGTTGGCAGGTGCGGGCCGGGGTGGTGGCGGCCCGGCACTGGAACGTCGAGCCCGATCTGACCAACGCCGTTGCGTTCCTGGCAGCGGCCGTGGTCACCGGCGGAACGGTGCGCATCACCGGTTGGCCGTCGACCAGCGTGCAGGCTGCCGACATCATCTTGAGTGTGCTCGGCAAGCTCAATACCGTTGTCACCCAGAATGATTCATTCCTCGAAATCCGCGGCTCAGTGGATTACCTCGGCTTCGA
>Ga0208987_1000043_pt1 | contig 31574 bp, 29 predicted proteins | sample MedBloCARef_O2_FD_187845 | JGI IMG/M metagenome (GOLD analysis project Ga0208987, IMG submission 187845) | Forest soil microbial communities from El Dorado National Forest, California, USA - Mediterranean Blodgett CA Ref_O2 (SPAdes) (version 2) | ecosystem: Environmental > Terrestrial > Soil >... | reverse complement strand
CGTGCTCGTCGCCGCCGCGGCGGGTCTGCTGCTGGGCTGGGGCGTATTCCTCAGCTACGGCCTGGCGTTGCTGGGTCTTCCGGCGCTGGCGGTACTGGTGTCCGCGCCGAATTGGCGGGCTGCGTTGCGGGCGCTTTGGCCGGCGGTGTTGACCGCGCTGGCCGTGGCGCTAACCTTCGCTGTCGCCGGATTCTCTTGGTTCGACGGCTATACCCTTGTGCAGCAACGCTATTGGCAGGGCATCGCCAAGTATCGGCCGTTCCAGTACTGGTGGTGGGCCAATCTGGCCGCTGTGGTGTGCGCGATCGGGCTGGGCAGCGTCGCCGGGATCACCCGGGTGTTCGACGCCGCCGCCATCCGTGGGCGCCGCGGCTTTCAGTTGCTGTTGCTGGCAATGCTGGCCGCCGTGGTGTGCGCGGATTTGAGCATGCTCAGCAAGGCCGAAGTTGAACGGATCTGGCTGCCGTTCACCATCTGGCTGACCGCGGCGCCCGCGCTGCTGCCGGTGCGGTCGCATCGTTTGTGGCTGGCACTCAACGCCGCCGGCGCAGTACTGGTGAACACCGTCATGCTGACCAACTGGTAGGCGGGCATGACAGAGCAGCCAGGGCTGGCGCGTCGACTCAATACCGCCGACGCAGTCGTGATTGGGCTCGGTTCGATGATCGGCGCCGGGGTGTTCTCGGCGTTCGGCCCGGCCGCGCGCGCCGCCGGCGCCGGCCTGCTGATCGGTCTGGCGCTGGCCGCGGCGATTGCTTACTGCAATGCGACCGCGTCGGCGCGACTGGCCGCGGTGTATCCGACATCCGGCGGGACGTACATCTACGGACGTGAACGCCTGGGACCTTGGTGGGGATTCATCGCCGGATGGGGATTTGTGATCGGCAAGACCGCCTCATGCGCGGCCATGGCGTTGACCGTCGCCGCCTACGCGGTGCCGGGTATTGCGGGGTGGGCGCAGCGGCTCGTCGCGATCGTCACCGTTTTGTCGCTGACCGCGTTGAACTACCGCGGCATCACCAAGACCGCGCTGTTGGCCCGAATCTTGTTGGCATGCACACTGATCGCGCTGACCACGGTGGTGGTCGGCATCGCGGCGGCCAAACCGGACCCGTCACATCTCATCGATGCGGATGCGTGGTCTGCTGCCAGTGTCTATGGCGTCCTTCAGTCGGCGGGGCTGCTTTTTTTCGCGTTCGCCGGTTATGCGCGTATCGCGACGATGGGCGAAGAGGTGCGCGACCCGGCGAACACCATTCCCAGGGCAATCAGGATTGCGCTGGCGATCGCGGTAGCGATCTATCTGATCGTCGCGGTGACCGCACTGCTGGCCGCGGGGCCTGACCGGCTCGCACACGCCGCGGCGCCACTGGCCGAGGCGGTCCGGGCAGCCGGGATGCCGGCGCTGGTACCAGTGATAACGGTCGGGGCCGCCGTGGCGAGTATGGGTGCGCTGCTGGCGTTGGTCGCCGGGCTCGGGCGCACCGTGTTGGCGATGGCCCGTCATCGCGATCTGCCCGGCTGGCTGGCGGCTGTGCACCCGCGCTATCACGTGCCGTATCACGCCGAGATCGGGCTTGGGGCGGTCGTCTGCGTTTTGGTGGCCACTGTCGACCTGCGCGGGGTGATCGGTTTCTCCTCGTTCGGAGTGTTGATCTATTACGCGATCGCCAACGCCGCTGCGTATACGTTGCCTGCTGGCAAGCGGCGGCACCGAATCCTGAATGCCTGCGGCCTGATTGGATGCCTGCTGCTAGTCGCCACCTTGCCGTGGCAATCGGCGGTTGCGGGGCTAATTGTGTTCGCAATCGGGATCGCCGGTCGCGCCGCAGTTTTGCAACGGCGAACCCGCGGCGGCTGAGCGCGTCGACTGTGCGCTGAGGGCATCGAATGTGCGGCCACGGCGGCGAATGTGCGCCCACGGCGGGAATCCGGCGAATTTTCCGCCGTGGACGCACACTCAACGCCCGGCGTGCACACTGGGCGCTAGCCCGCGCGGCCTACAGCCCGGCCGCGCGGGAGACTCGCGCGAAGCGACTGTCCGGCCCGCACGCGTCGCGCACCGCGGCGATGTCGTCGGCAATATCGAAGTCGTCCAGCAATTCCACCGGTTCCACGTCAATACCGTTGTCGCGCAATGCCTTCAACGTTAGCTCTCCGGTGTCGGGCTGAGACATCGGGACGGTGCGCAGGCATTCGGCCATCGCCGGACTTTGCACTCCAAGCACCCACCACCCGCCGTCGCGGGCCGGTCCGAGCACCGCGGGTGCCTGCAGCAGCCGTCGCGCACAATCGGCCAACAGGGCCGCGGTGACCTGCGGGGTGTCCATCCCGATTTGCAGCACCGGAAGTCCCTGAGCCGAGTCGGCGTGAGCGTTGGCGAGCCGGTCGGCGAAGCCGGCACCCCGCTGCTCGATCACCGTGAACGACTCAAGCCGGTGCCGGATCTGCGCCCCGCCAGCGGCGGCATCCAGGTCGCCGGTGAGTGCCACCACCCGCGCTGCCACCGGCGTATCGGTCACCGCGTCCAGGGTGTCCAACAGTGCGGCGGCAGCAATGTCAGCGGCAACCAGATCACCCACCGTTGCGGCCAGCCGCGTCTTGGCCCGGCCCGGTTCGGGTGCCTTGGCGACCACCAGCACGGTCACCGGCAGGCCGCTCATGAGATCACCTTCCAGAAGTCCAGGATCGCGGTGATGCTGCCGCGCAGCGAACCGCTGACCTTGGATACCCCGCCCGTGCGTGGGCCATAGCTGACGTCGAACTCGACTACCCGCCAGCCGGCGGCCGCGGCACGGACCAACAGTTCCAGCGGATACCCCGACCGCCGGTCGGCGACACCGAGATTCAGCAGCGCGTCGCGGCGGACTACCCGCATCGGCGCGATGTCATGCACCGGCAGCCCGTGGCGGGTGCGCAGCCGCCAGCTCATCACCACGGTGCCCACCCTGGCGACCCATGGCCAACGCAGCCCCGGCACTGGCTGGCGCCGGCCGACGACCAGGTCCGCGCCCTGCTGCAGGGCGGCGACCAGCCGCGGCAAGTCGGCGGGGTCCATCGAACCGTCGGCGTCGATGACCGCCACGATCGGGGTCGTCGCGGCGACCACGCCGGCGTGCACTGCCGAGCCGTATCCGGGCCGCGCTTCGGCGACCACCGCAGCACCGTGCCGCGCGGCCACCGCGGCGGTGTCATCGGTGCTGTTGTTGTCCACCACCAACGCTCGATACCCGGCAGGAATCACCGCCAGCACCGCCGGCAGCGACTCCGCCTCGTTCAGGCACGGCAGCACCACCGTGACGACCTCGCCGGGCACGGGATCAGCTGTGCGTGTGGGGCTGCTGCGGGACCACCGGCGCCTGCGTGTGTGGTTGCGTCGGGATCACCGGCGCCTGGGTGTGCGTCGGCGCGACAGTTGGCGCCTGCGTCGGCGCGACGGTTGGTGCCTGCGTCGGCGCGACGGTTGTCGGCGGCTTCGTGGTCGGCGCGACAGTCGTCGGCTCGACGGTGGTCGGCGCAACGGTTGTCGTCGGCGTAATCGGCGTGTAGGGCGTCGTCGTCGGAGCGACGGTCGTCGTGGGCGTAATCGGTGTGTAGGGAGTGGACGTCGGAGTCGTGGGCGGCGTGTACGGGGTGGTCGTTGGCGTCGTCGGCGTTGTCGCTGTCGTCGTGGGAGTCGTCGGCGGCGTGTACGGCGTCGTCGTCGGTGTGGTCGGCGGCGTGTACGGCGGCACCCAAGGCGGCGGCTGCGGTCGCCAACCGGGGTACGGAATGAAGATCGGGACCGGGATCGGCACATACGGGTTCGGGTTGGGCACAAAACCGGGAACGCCCGGAACCCCCGGGGCACCCGGTGTCACGGGGCCCACCGGCACCGGGCCTACGCCGGGCACCTGGGCAGGAGCTGGAATGGTGCCGCCCTGGTATCCCAGGTTGGGCGCGTCGGGCGGGGGCGGTGGCACCGGCGCCTGCTGCTGAGTCGGCAACAGCGGCATGAACTTACCCGGAGCGGCGTTCTGGTGCCCCACCACCGGTTCCTGGGCCGAGGTCGGCCGGACGCCGACTACCAGCGCGACGGCCAACGACGCGAATCCGATGACCGCGAATGCGACGACCGCGTTGCCGACCAGCAACGAGCGCCTGTCGAGCTTCAGCGGGCCGGTCTCGGCCTCGGCGTCGTCGTAATCGTCGAATTCGTCGAATTCGTCGGACTCGCCGGGAAGCAGGTCGGCCCCATCGTCGGCCAGCGAGTAGGCCAGCTGCTGATCGGCCGCCGCGGCGTCGGCAGGCACGATCGCGGTCGCTTCGGGGGCGAGTCCAGCCGTCGGGGCCATCGCCGTGTCGGCACCGGATAGCGCGGCCGCCGGGACCATCGCCGTCTCGTCACCAGTCAGCGCGACCGCCGGGGCCATCGCCGTCGCATCGGGGGCCAGCGGCGCAGCCGCCAGCGCGGCGCCGCGAGCCAGCGCAAAGGTCGGGTCCTCGGCGATCTGCACTCGCATCGTCGACGTCTCGCGAAGCTGGTCGGCAACCCGGTCGAGATCCCCGGACGCACCCACCAGGTAGACGTCGTTGAGGGCTTCGGGTTGATCGCCGAGTCTGGCCATCATTGTGTCCAGCGTCGCCGTCGCGTCGCCGCCCGCCAACGGCCCCTGCGCCAGCAATGTGGGCGGGGCATCCTCGTCGGTGACCGCCGAATCCACCAGCGAGAGCGTCGCCGTCGCTTCGTCAAACAGCAGCGCGGCGCCCGGCCGCCCGGCCGCGCGCATCAGGGACTTGACGGCTTGGGACTCCGTGAGCACCGCGACGTTGTGAACCCCGGAGTCCTCCAATGCCTGGCGCAGCTGGTCGGCTTTGGGATTGTCCGTCCAGCACACCCGAGTACCGACCAGCCGATGGTTCTCCCCCGCCAACAGCCGATTCGTGCCGACGACAGTCTCGGCTAGTTGCTCAACCGGGTTGTTTGCCAGGTCAACAACGGACTGGTCGATGACGCCAGTAGCGTCTGCGCCCGCTCCGATAAGCGCCAACCGGGCAACGGGGCCGGTGACCGCAACCCCCAACACGACGTCCATCCCGGCTCTCCTTCGGCTGGCCACCCCAGATCCAGCATGTCCCGGCATCATTACACTGCGATACCGTCGGCACTAACAATCATTCGGGCGACAACGTTCACCTACGACCGCAGCGTAACCAGAATTCCAAACGGCGGGACGGTCACCGCGAAGCCGTGTCCGCGGAGCCCGACATCGTTAGCCACCAACGCGTCGCCCGAACGGAGATTATGTTTCCAAGTAAGCAACGCAGTCACCGCGGCAGGGGGTTCCCTCGCCACGCACCTGAAATTGCGCCGCCAGTAACCGTCCTCGATACCCGGGGGGAACCGTGAGTCAGAGCAGCGACGACGCACCGACCGGCCCCATCACCGGTGCCCACGCACGGCACAGCGCCCCGGCCGGGAGTGCCCCGGCTCCGGCTGCGCCCACCCCGCACATCGCGGTGCAGCCGACCCGCCGGGGAACCATCGCGATCGGTCTGACCGCCGCGGCCCTGCTCATCGTCGCCCTGGTGCTGCCGTGGAATCTGTATTTCGGTATCGGAATCCCGGACAGCAGCATCACCTTGTTCGCGGCGCTGCTCGCGGTGACGGTGCTCTCCCTGATTGCCGTTGCGCTGGCCACGTCCGGGCGATCGGCCAGCGGCCTTCGCCTCTGGCTCAACGTCCCTTATCTGCTGTTGGTCCTTGGGTTCGTCGGCTTCGACGCGTTCGAGACCATCCGATTCGGTGGCACCGTGACCGTGCCCGGCGGTGTCGGACCGGGGGCATGGTTAGGAGTCGCCGGTGCGCTGCTGGGTGCGCAACCGGCTATCAGCGCCGCCGCGGACGGCCCGGCGTTCGGCCGGTGGGTCACAGCCGCCCGGATCATCGGCTACGCATCGATCCTGGGCGCGACGGCCAGCTTCGGTCTCAACCTGTACTGGCGGGTGCGATACGCGCTGCACGCTCCGGGCGATTCGACGTCGTTCGGCAAGCAGAACGTCGCGGTCATCGCCACGGCGGTCATCTACGGTCTGGTGGCGTTGATCGCTGTGGTCGTCGCGTCGAGGTGGCTGCTGCGTAGTTCCAAGGGTTCTCGTCTGGAATCCGTCGCACTCGGGGTGTCGACGCTGATCGCCGGGGTCATCGTGTGGGCGCTGCCCGTCGGTCGTGACATCGATGCGTTCCACGGCATCGCGCAGAACACCTCGACCGCCGGAGTCGGATTCGAGGGCTACCTGGCCTGGGTGGCGGCCGCGGCGATTTTCGCGCCACGGGCTTTCGCCCGCCAGCGCCACCCTTCGACGAACGAAGAGAATGCGTGGCGCACAGCGGCCCGAAATGGCTTGCTGCTCATCGCCGTATGGTGCGTGGGATCGGTCGTGATGAGGATCGACGATCTCGCCGTCGCGGTGACGCTGAATTACCCGTTCTCTCGATACGACACCCTGGTGCTTGCCGCGTTCGATCTGGTTACCGCGGTGCTGGCCATCTGGCTACGCATCAACCTGGTCAGCGCGACCCTCTCGGCGCGACTGACCTCATCGCTGTGCGGACTTGTCGCGACGCTGAGCGTTGCCCGGGTCGTGGTCGGCGTCGCGCTGGCTCCGCGATTCGCCGAAGCGCCCGACGCCGTCGCCCAAAACCCGGTCTACGGAAACGATCTCGCTCAACAGATCACCAGCACCTTTGACGTCGCGCTGAGCGTGCTGGCGTTGTGCATCCTCGCGGCGGCGATCATCACCGGCCAGTTGAGCGGGCGCCGGCTGCGACGCCAAAAGCGCCGCGCTGCCCGCGCGCAGGTTGCCCCGGCCGGCGCTCCCCCGTCGGTGGGCGAGCCGACGACCCGTATCCCGGTGAGCGGCGTTCCCACGCCGTCGGCTGCGGCGACCACCCGCATCCAGACCGGCCCCCCGGCACCGCAACCAGCCCCCAGCCCCCGGATCTTCCGGGGTGACGACTCAGCCACCCGGCAGCTACCCCTGCAAAAGCCGCAGATCTACCGACCCCCGAACGACACCACGTAACCCCAAGTCGCGCAAGGCCTTAGCGCAGCGGCGCGAACGCGAATTCGCGCAGACCCTGGTGCGGGTCGATCGCCGCGCGGAAACCCAGCGCCACGGCGGCCCGGCTGGGATCGGCGACAATATGACGCACGTCGCCGCTGCGGTACTGCCCCGTGATCACTGGGGAAATCGAACCGTCGCGGGCGTCGCACAGCGCGGTGGCCACCTGCAGGATGGAGATGGGCCGTCCCGAACAAACATTGACCGCCGTGAACCCGTCGCGTTGCGCGGTCGTTGCGGCGGCCGCGAGGTTGGCGGTGGCCACGTCGTCGACGTGGACGAAGTCGCGCATCTGCCCACCATCCTCGAAAACCCTTGGCGGATTGCCCTTTTCCAGAGCTGAGCGAAAGATCGCCGCCACCCCGGAATACGGGGTATCGCGTGGCATGCCGGGGCCGTAGACGTTGTGGTAGCGCAGCGCGACTACCGAGCCGCCGGTGGACTCCGACCACGCCAGCGCGTAGTGCTCCTGTGCGGTCTTGCTAGCCGCGTAGAGGCTGCGCGGCCGCAGCGCCGCTTCCTCGTCGACGAGCTGCCATCCCAGCTCCTCGCCGCCGAGCGGGCAGCGGTGCTCGAAGAGCCCGGCGTCGAGGTCGTCGCGCCGCCGCGGCAGCGGATCGACCGATCCGTGCTCAGGACACCGATAGCCGCCCTGCCCGTAGACCACCATCGATGACGCCAGCACCAGACGCCGCACCCCGGCGGCGAACATCTGCGCCAGCAGCACCGTGGTGGCGAAATCGTTGTGGCCGCCGTAGGCGGGGGCGTCGGCGGCGTCCACCCCGGCACCCACCATCGCAGCCTGGTGACATACCAGGTCCACCCCGTCCAGCAGCGGCGCCAACGCCTTGGCGTCGCGCACGTCGATCTGTCGACATCCCTTCGGCAACAATGCGTTTGGACCATGCGCGGCGGGCAGCAACAGGTCGACGCCGACGACATCGTGGCCCGCCGCCCGCAGCGCCGCGTCCACCCGCGACCCGATGAAGCCGGCCGCGCCGGTGAGCAGCACCCTCACGGCAGCTCGAAGGGCAACGTGACGCCCGTGTGCGCCAGGCAATGCGTGCATTCATGGTCGACCCCAACCCGCCCGATCGCCTCGCGCACCAGCTTTTTGAACAGCTCCATGTTCTTTTCGAACTGCGCATAGACGTCGACGGCCTTCACGCCCTCCCCGGCGGCGATGCCTGCGTCCAGATCGGTCACCAAAGCGATTGCCGCATAACATATTTCGAGCTCTCTGGCCAGCACCGCCTCCGGGTAGCCGGTCATGTTGACCAAAGAAAACCCGGCCGAGGCGTACCACTGGCTTTCGGCCCGGGTGGAAAACCGCGGCCCCTGGATCACCACCATGGTGCCGCCGTCGACCACGTCGGGCAGGCCGGTGACCGCGGCGCGCAACGTCGGGCAATACGGATCGGCGAAGTCGACGTGGATGGCCCCGGAATCGAAGTAGGTGTCGGCACGGCCGTTGGTGCGATCCACCAGCTGGTCTGGCACCACCACGGCGCCCGGGCCACAGTCGGGGTTCAGGCTGCCCACCGCACAGGGCGCGAGTACCCGTCGCACCCCCAGCTTGCGCAATGCCCACAGGTTGGCGCGATACGGCACGGTGTGCGCCGAGAATTCGTGACTCGCACCATGCCGGGGCAGGAACGCGACCTCGTGCTCGCCGATGGTGCCGACCGAGACCGTGGCGCTGGGCGCACCGTAGGGAGTGTCCACCGCGACGGTGCGGACTTCGGAATCGAAGAATGTGTAGAAGCCGCTGCCGCCGATCACTCCGAGCATTCGCCCATTGTGGTCCATAGGGCACGATGTCTAAGTGGCCAATGTTGCGCAGTGGATCTCGGGTGCGCGGCCGCGGACGCTGCCCAACGCGGTGGCGCCGGTCATCGCGGGCACTGGCGCGGCGGCATGGCTGGGTTCGGCCGTGTGGTGGAAAGCGCTGCTGGCGCTGGCCGTCGCACTCGCGCTGATCGTCGGTGTCAACTACGCCAACGATTACTCCGACGGAATCCGCGGCACCGACGACAACCGGGCCGGCCCGGTGCGGCTGGTGGGCGCGCGGCTGGCGAGCCCCCGCTCGGTGCTGGCCGCGGCGGTGACCAGCCTGGCGGTCGGCGCCGCGGCGGGCTTGGCGCTGGCGCTGCTCAGCGCACCGTGGCTGATCGCGGTCGGCGCCGCCTGCATCGCCGGCGCGTGGCTGTACACCGGCGGGTCCAGGCCCTACGGCTATGCGGGTTTCGGCGAAGTCGCCGTATTCGTGTTCTTCGGCCTGGTCGCCGTGCTCGGCACCCAGTACACCCAGGCGTTGCGGGTGGACTGGGTGGGCTTGGTGCTGGCGGTGTCCATCGGGGCGCTGTCGTCGGCCGTGCTGGTGGCCAACAACCTGCGGGACATCCCGACCGACACGGAGTCGGGCAAGATCACCCTGCCGGTGCGGCTGGGCGATGCCCGCACCCGAGTGCTCTACCAAGCGCTGCTGGCCGGCGCCGCGGTGATGACCCTGGTGTTGATGCTCGCCACGCCCTGGTGCGGCGTCGGGCTGGTGGCCACGCCATTGGCGCTGCGCGCCGCGCGACCGGTGCGATCCGGCCGTGGCGGGCCGGAGCTCATACCGGTGCTGCGTGATACCGGGCTGGTCATGCTGGTGTGGGCGATCGCGGTGGCCTCGGCCCTGGCGTTGGCGCGCTGACCAGGCCTTGGGCTGCGCCCGAGGAATTAAAGCTCACCAAACGTCGACGGATCAGATAACAATGGGGAGTTGGCTTCGACGGCTGTTTCGCCGCTAGCTGGCTAAACACCGAGCGAGGAGCGCAATGCAGCAGATCGCCGCGACCAGTGGGCCCACCAACATCGGATTGCTCAGCGTCGGTGCCTACCGCCCGGAGCGGGTCGTCACCAACGAAGAGCTGTGTCAGAACATCGACTCGTCCGACGAGTGGATCTACTCGCGGACCGGAATCAAGACCCGCCGATTCGCCGCTCGCGAAGAATCCGCCGGTTCGATGGCGATCGAGGCAAGCCAAGAAGCGATCACCAAGGCGTCACTCACGGCAGCTGACATCGACGGTGTGATAGTCGCCACCAGCACCCACTTCCTGCAGACCCCGCCGTGCGCACCCGCAGTCGCCGCAGGGCTGGGCGCCTCGGGCATTTCCGCGTTCGATGTCGGAGCGGGGTGCGCGGGATTCGGGTATGCGCTTGGCGTCGCGGCCGACATGATCCGCGGCGGGAGCGCAGCCAAGATGCTGGTCATCGGAACGGAGAAACTCTCGCCGACGGTGGACATGCTCGACCGCACGAACTGCTTCATCTTCGCCGACGGTGCCGCCGCAGTCGTGGTGGGTGAGACGCCGGAGCAGGGCATCGGACCCACCGTGGCGGGTAGCGACGGCGAACAGGTCAACGCCATCCGCCAAGACATCGACTGGATCGACTACATGGACGACCCGAGCGGCCCGCGCCCGTTTCTTCGGCTCGAGGGCAGCGCGGTCTTTCGTTGGGCGGCGTTCGAGATGGGCAAGGTCGGCCGGCAGGCGATGGACGCCGCCGGAGTCAGACCCGATGAAATCGACGTGTTCATCCCGCACCAGGCCAACGCCCGGATCAACGAGGTACTGGCCAAGGGCTTGAACCTGCGGCCGGATGCGGTGGTGGCCAACGACATTGAGCACACCGGGAACACCTCGGCGGCTTCCATTCCGCTGGCGATGGCCGAACTCCTGTCCACCGGGGCTGCCAAGGGCGGCGATCTGGCCCTGCTGATCGGCTACGGCGCGGGCCTGAGCTATGCCGCACAGGTCGTGCGACTGCCCAACGGCTGAGCACGCCGCCTTACTGTCCGTCGGGTCCCGGTTCGGGCTCGTTGTTGGGCCCCGGTTCGGGCTCGTCGTCTACCGACTCACCGCGCAGCCGGGCTTGCAGTTGTTCGCGTTCGGCGCGCCGACGTTCGGCGGCGATCGACAGCGCGGCCGTGGCGCGGCGACGCAGCGGGCCGAATAGCCAGATTCCCAACGGCATCGCGATGATCAGACCGAACAAGGCCGCGACGACGACGGGGAACTCGGTCAGCCCGAGCAACCGTGCCGCCAAGTAGATCCCACCGGTGAGCACGACCACCAAGAGCAACCGCGCGCCGGCGTACAACCCCACGTCAAGGAGCACGCGATCCCCGCTGCGCCCGATGTGGTCCTCAGTGGCGTTGTCGCTCGGCCCTTCTGACACGGGTCGAGCCTACGGCGCGGGTATATTCGCCAGAGGAGGTGTTGATGCTCTACCTGCTGATCGTCCTGGTGCTTGGGACGCTCGTCTACATCGGTTGGCGCGCCGCGCGGTCACAGACCCAGCGTGCGAAGAGTCGCGTCATCGGACCCGACGACGATCCAGATTTCCTGCGGCGACTAGGCCGCAAGGACTAGCCCAGGCCTAAGTTCGGCTGGTCACCCGGAAACCCTTCGGCCACAACCGCGGCCAGCTCGGTGAGCGCTTCGCGGGTTCCCCGGCCCAACAGTTCGAGCGAGATCTCGGCGCCTTCGTCGAGATGAGCGTCGTAGGGCACCAACCGCACGGCGCGGCAGCGCCGCGAGAAGTGATCGATGACCTTGCTCATGTCGACCTTGCCGGCCCGCGGCCGCACCCCGTTGATGACCGCGATCGAATTGCGGACCAGCGCTTCGTGGCCGTGCGCGTCCAGCCAGTCCAGCGTCGCGGCGGCGCTGCGTGCGCCGTCGATGGAACCCGACGCCACCACAATCAGCACATCGGCATTCTCCAGCACCGACGACATCGCCGAGTGCAGCAGCCCGGGACCGCAGTCGGTCAGCACCAACCCGTAGTACCGCTCCAGGACTCCCAGGACGCGGGTGTAGTCGTCGGCGCTGAATGGCTCCGACACGGCCGGATCGGTTTCCGAGGCCAGCACCTCCAGCCCACTCGGTCCCTTCGAGGTGTACCGGCGGACATCGCTGTAGCGCTCGATGGTTCCGGCGTCGTGCAGCAGCTGGCGGACCGTGGCCGTTGTCTCCAACGGAATTTTTTGGCTGAGGGTGCCGCGATCGGGGTTGGCGTCGACGGCCACCACCCGGTCGCCACGGACGGCGGCGAAGGTCGATCCCAGCGTCGCGGCGATCGTGGTTTTGCCGACGCCGCCCTTCAGCGACAGCAGCGCGATGCGGTAACTACCACGCAGCGGCCGGTTGACCGAGGCCACCAAGTTGTTGTGGCGCGCGGCCCGTGGGCCCTCGCCGAGGTTGATCAGCCGACCGGAGGCCACGTAGAGCAACCGGCGCCAGCCCTCCGATGGCGGCGGTTTGATCGGACGCAACAGCATCCCGGTGGACAGCTCCGGATGAGGCGTGTGCGGCAGGTACTCGGGCCGGTACGGGGCAGGCTGGGATTGCGCAGGCGCATCCGGGCGGCCGTTGTAGTAGGCGCCGAAGGCGGTCGGGTCGACCCGCGGGATCCCGGTGATCGGAGTGGAGTCCCAGGACGGCAGCCCGGGAGGTGGCGGTGCCGTCGGCGGAGCGCCTTCGTGCCGCTCGGCTGCGGCCGTCCGTCGCTCGGTACGGAACCCGGCGAAGGCCCGCGTCGGTGCGTCGGCTGATTCGGGTGGTTCGCCGGAGTACTGCTGCGCCGGCTTTTGAGCCATCTCCGTGGTCGGATGCTCGGGCGCCCCCACGCCGCTGGTCGTTTGGTCGGACACGTCACTTCCCCCTTGTTGTTTCTTACTCGTTCCTGACTGTCACCCCACGCCCGCATACGAATGCAGACCCACCGTCACCAGGTTAACGAAGAACAAGTTGAAGACCATGGCCACGAACCCCGCCACGTTGATCCAGGCGGCCTTGCGGTCCCGCCATCCCGCGGTTGACCTGGCATGCAGGTACGCCGCATAGATCACCCATGCGACGAACGACACCGTCTCCTTGGGGTCCCAGCCCCAATATCTGCCCCATGCCTCCTCGGCCCAGATGGCACCGAAGATCACCCCGAAACCGAACACCGGGAACGCGAAGATCGTGGTGCGGTAGGCGATGCGATCCAGGGTCTGCGGATCCGGGAACCGCTGCACGATCCGGGCCAACGCCCCTTGCGCGGACGGATCACCCAGCGTGGACGTCCGCAGCAGGAACAGGATGCTGGCAATGCCTGCGACCAGGAACACCCCTGAGCCCAGGCTGACCACCGAGACGTGAATGGGCAGCCAGTAGGACTGCAGGGCGGGCATCACCGGCGCGGCATTGGTGTACAGCCAGCGCCCGGACACCGTGAGCAGGATCAGCACCGGCAGCAGCAGGAAAACCCAGAGCGCGCGGTACTGCGGGCGGCGCAGCACGATGGCCCCGGCGATCAACCCACACATACAGGTCAGGTTGATGAACTCGTACATGTTGCCCCAGGGCACCCGCATGGTGGCCAGGCCGCGCAGCACGATGCAGGCCAGCAGTAACCCGATGCCGAGATAGGTCACCGCCAGCCCGGCCCGCCCGACGCGTTCGTCCAACGTGCGCTGGTCGGCCTCCTCGACGACGCCGGGAGTGCTGCTGTCGGCGGCCACCGAACCGGCCAGTACCCGCGCCCGATTGTCGGCGCGGCGGGCTCCGACGTAGGCCAGCTCGAGGGCCAGCAGCAGCAGCGCCACCACCAGGGCCACTATCGCCGAGGTGAACGCCCAGTCCGAGTAGCGCGCCAGGCCGATATTGACGTGCAGGGTATTCATGTGACGTCCACCTCAGAACTCCTTCGCGACGCTGGGGTTTCGGCCGCGCCGCCGGATTCGTCGAGCCCGGTCAACACGCGCTCGACGAGTTTTTCGAACTCGTCGCCCCACCCGGAATTATCGGTACGGGCCAGGCCGCCCAGCTCGACGTTCACCGTACCGGGGACTGCGTCGACGGGCGTGAGACGAACCCACACCCGGCGGCGGCGCACCAGCAGTGACACCAGCAGCCCGGCCATCATCGCGATCGCGAAGACCAGGACAAAGGCCTGGCCGGGGTCGTGGGAGACCTGCAGGTTGACGAACGGCACGGCGCCGTCGAAGCGGATGATGGTTCCGGCCGCCGGGCCCTGATCGATCCGGACGTCCTGGCCGGCCCGCAGGTTGACCCGCTTTTCCTTGATCAGCCGGCCCTGCTCGATCAGCCGGGGATCCAACGTGAACAGCGACTGCGGCCGTCCGGTGTCCAGACCGGTGTCGCCGCGGTAAATGTCGACCGCGACGGCGGGAGCATTGAGCGCGGGGAACCGCGACGACAACAGGGCGCCGTCGAGTTGCTCGGTGGGCGCCAGCAGGCCCTGGATCGCGATCTCGTGTTGGCGGCGCTCGGCGGGGTTGGGATAGCTGCCGGCCGGCGGGTCGATGCGCGCCGCCCCGGACGAAAGCAGGGTCTGCGGGTTGTCAGGTCGCCACTGCACGGTCGACGTGCGGGTCTGCCCGTCGGGGAACGTCACCGTGAAGGTGGGCGCGTAGCCGTGGCCCTGCAGGTACACCCGGTCACCGCCGACTCGCAGCGGGTGGTTGACCTCCAGCCGGTAGGGCCGCCAGTTGTTGGCGCTCAGGTCGCGACCGGCCTGATAGTCGATGTCCGCGGCGAACGAGGTGGCCTGACCCGACTGCAGATAATGCGCCTGAAAGTCGTTGACCCGCACGCAAATCGGATGCAGCGATGTGCCGTCGACGGTGTTGCCGGCGCGGAAGGAGTCGAACGCGGCCGGGGATGCCGAGCAGAAGCCCGGACCGGCGTCGGCGATGACGATGACGTTGCCCTCGTAGCCGAACAGCTTGCCGACGGCCACCGCGACCAGCAGGCCCAGCAGCGAGAAGTGGAAGACGATGTTGCCGAACTCGCGCAGATAGCCCTTCTCGGCGGAGACCTCAACGGCCTCGGTTGCTTCGTCATGCCGGATGGCGGTGCGCCAGCCGTGCAGCCGGCCGGCGATGGTGTTCGCCACCGCGTTCAGGTCGGCCTCGTCGGCGAGGGCGAGCTGCGAGCTGGTGTGCTTGGGCAGCCGGCTCAGGTTTCGCGGGGCGGGCACCGGGGTGGCACGCAGGCTGCGGGCGTGTTCGACCATGCGCGGGGTCAGGCAGCCGACCAGGGACACGAACAGCAGCACATAGATGGCGGTGAACCAGAAGCTGGAGAACACGTCGAAGGCCTGCAGCCGGTCCAGCCACGGACCGATCACCGGGTGGACGGCCAGGTACTCGTTGACCTTGCCGGCGTTGAGGCTGCGCTGCGGCACCAGCGCGCCGGGGATCGCGCCGAGGGCCAGCAGACACAGCAGCACCAGCGCGGTGCCCATCGAGGTCAGCGCGCGCCAGGTGTTGCGAGCCTTGGAAAGCGCCCGGGTGAGCAGACGCAAAATCGCATCAAAACCCATGCTTTTGTGCGATTTTGCGTCTGCTCGTGCGTCTACTGGTGCACTCAAATCGGCAACCTCACGTCGCTGACGAAGCCGTCGCGCAGCCAGGAGATGAAGTCGTTCCATACCCCGGTGACCAGCAGGGCGCCCACCACGATCAGCAGGATGCCGCCAAAGATCTGGATGCCCCGGCTGTGCCGTCGCAGCCAACCCAGGCCGGAAACCGCGCCCGCCGAGCCGAATGCCAGCAACACGAACGGGATGCCCAGCCCCAGGCAGTAGGCGATCACCAGCGCGATTCCGCGTGCGACGTGGCTGCCCTCGGTGGCCGAAGCGACGGTGATGACCCCGGTCAGCGTCGGCCCCAGGCACGGTGTCCAGCCGAGCGCAAACACCGCGCCCAGCAGCGGCGCACCCGCGACGGTGGTCAGCTGTCGAGGACTGAACCGAACCTGACGCTGCAGGGCCGGGATGAAACCGACGAACACCAACCCCATCACGATGGTCAGCACGCCGCCGACCCGCTGCAGCACCAGCTGGTTGGTGATCAGGGTGCTCGTCATCCCGAGTACCGCGACGGTGCCGAGCACGAACACCGTGGTGAATCCGGCGACGAACAATACCGCCGATCCGGCGACTCGCCACCGGGCCGACGGCGGGGCCTTGATTGCGCCCGGTTCGGGCGCCTCCTCGACTCCCACCACCGCGGCCAGATACGACAGGTAGCCGGGCACCAACGGCACCACGCAGGGCGAGGCGAACGACACCAGCCCCGCCAGCACGCAGACGCCGAGCGCCACCAGCAGCGGGCCGGCGGCGGCGAGGTGCGCGAACCCGGTCACTTGGGTTCCTGAGCCAGCCGCTGCACCACGGGTTGCAGGTCGGCGGCCAGCAATTCGCGCAGGAACACCGCCGCGACCCGGTGTTGGCGGTCCAACACCAGCGTGGACGGAATGACGGTGGTGGGGTACTTGCCGCCGAAGGCGATCAGGGTGCGCATGGCCGGGTCGAAGATCGACGGGAAGGTCACACCGCGGTCGTTGACGAAGTCCAGGGCGGCCTGGCGGTTGTTGTCGCGGACGTCGATGCCCAGGAAGGAAACTCCAGAGCCCCGGGTGGCGTCATACACCCGCTGCAGCTCGGCGACCTCCGCCCGGCACGGGCCACACCACTGCCCCCACACGTTGATGACCACGACGTTGCCGGCGAAAATCTGGTCGTCCAGCGACCGCTGGTTTGCCGGGTCCGCGAGATCCGGCCCGGACAGTGGGCCAGGGCGGCTACGGCTGGCGGGCGGGTCGTAGAGCAGGTCGGTTTTCCCTCCGGGCGAGACGAATTCGAAGGTGCCGCCCTGGGCAACCGCATCTCGACCCGAGCAGCCTGCCAGAAATCCCGAGCCGCCGGTGAGCAACCCCACCAACGCCGCTGCGGCCATCGCCCGCCGCCACATGCTCAAGCGACCACCGGTTCGAAGTACTCGACGTCGACCAGCAGGTCACCGTCGTACACCAAGGTCGTCACCGAGGCCAAGCCGCATTCCCGCCCTCGCGGGTCGTGCCAGAGCCGCTTGCCGGTCAGATGTAGCCGCAGCGTCCACACCGGCAGTTGATGGCTGACACACACCACCTCGTGGCCCGCGCCCCGGGCGCGCGCCTTGTCCACCGCCGTCGCCATCCGGTCCGCGATCTCGCGATAGGGCTCACCCCAGGACGGTCGGAACGGGTTACGCAGCTGCCACCAGAAGCGCGGGTCCCGCCAGGCGCCGTCACCTGGGCCCATGCGTTTGCCCTCAAAGAAGTTGGCCGATTCGATCAGGTCGGGGTCGGTATCGACCGACAGATCGTGCTTGGCGGCGATGAATCCGGCCGTCTCCTGTGCCCGCTGCAACGGCGAGGCGATGACGGCGACGACGTCGCGCTTCCCCAGCGCGTCGGCGACCGCGGCCGCTTGCGCTCTGCCCTTGTCGGACAAGTGAAATCCGGGCAGTCGGCCGTAGAGGATGCCGTCGGGGTTGAACACCTCGCCGTGCCGCATCACATGAACCCGGGTCTGTTCGGCCATCAGGGTCTGTCCTCCTGGGCAGCGGCTCGGGCGGCGGCGGGCAGGGCGTCGGCGATCCGCTCAAAAGCGTTTTCATTCAATGCCGCTGAGACGAACCATGCTTCGAAGGCGCTGCACGGCGGGTACACGCCGGCATCCAGCAAGGCGTGAAAGAACGGCGGATAACGCCAGGTCTGGCTGGCGCGCGCGGATGCGAAGTCGTTGACCGGCGTCTCGCTGAAGAACACACTGAGCATGTTGCCGGCTCGCGGAATCTGATGTGGCACACCGGCATTCGTCAGCGCCTCGGAGAACAGGCCGGCGAGCCGGTCGGCATTGGCGTCCAGAGCGCTGTATACGGCTTCGTCGGCGGTCCGCAGCGTGGCCAGCCCGGCGGCCACCGCCACCGGATTACCCGACAACGTGCCGGCCTGATACACCGGCCCCAGCGGCGCCAACCGCTCCATCACCTCGGCTCGCCCGCCGAAGGCGGCAGCTGGTAGGCCGCCGCTCATCACCTTGCCGAAGGTGAACAGGTCAGCGGCAACCGGATCGATTCCATACCAACCACTTCGGCTGACCCGGAAACCGGTCATTACTTCGTCGATGATCAGCAGCGCGCCGTGTTCGGCGGTGACGGCACGCAGCGCGGCGTTGTAGCCCGGCGCCGGCGGGACGACGCCCATGTTGCCGGGGCTGGCTTCGGTGATCACCGCCGCAATCTGGCCGCCGAACTGCTCGAAGGTCTGCCGTACTGCGTCAATGTCGTTGTAGGGCAACACGATTGTGTCAGCCGCCGCGGCACCGGTGACCCCGGGCGAGGATGGCAGACCCAGCGTCGCCACCCCGGAGCCGGCGTCGGCGAGCAAGGCGTCGACATGGCCGTGGTAACAGCCGGAGAACTTGACGATCTTGGCCCTGCCGGTGAATCCGCGGGCCAGTCGCACCGCGCTCATGGTGGCCTCGGTGCCGGAGTTCACCAGCCGAATCCGCTCGACCGGCGCCACCCGATCGATGATCTCGGTTGCCAGGTGAATCTCTGCGGGGGTCGGCGCGCCGAATGACAACCCGGCGGCGGCGGCCTTGGTGACCGCCTCGACCACGGCCGGGTGCGCATGGCCCAGAATCATCGGGCCCCACGAGCACACCAGGTCGACGTAGCGGTTGCCATCGGCGTCGGTGAGCCAGCAACCGCTGGCCTCGGTGATGAAGCGCGGCGTGCCGCCCACTGCGGTGAAGGCCCGCACCGGGGAGTTCACCCCGCCCGGAATCACCGCGCACGCCTCGTCGAAAAGACGTGCCGAGATGCTGACGGCTCCGCTGGTCACCGAGGCCGCCTGATCAGTGCTGCCCATGACGACCAGTGTTCCAGCCTGCGAACAGCGATCAACTACAGGGTGTAAGAGTTGGCTGACGGGTTGAAGTGAGTCCGGTCCGGCGAGTTGGATAGAGGTATGCAACTTCCCCAAGGCCTGGCCCGCTTCAACCGGCACGTCACCAATCCCATTCAGAAGCTGTGGGCCGGCTGGGCCCCGTCGTTCGCCATCATCGAGCACGTCGGACGAAAGTCCGGCAAGGAGTTCCGCACCCCGGTGAGCGCGTTCACCGCCACCGTCAACGGCAAGCCCGGTGTCGCGGTGCTGCTGACCTACGGCCCGGACCGCGACTGGTTGAAGAACCTCAAGGCGGCCGGCGGCGGAAAGATGCGCCGTCACGGCAAGACGTTCGGCATCACCGACCCGCAGGTCGTCACCAGGGACGAGGCCGCCGAGCATGTCAGCAGCGGGACGCGGCGGGTCTTCGGCAGGCTGCCGTTCGAGCAGGCGGTGCTGTTCACCCGGACGTCCTAAGCGCGGCGGCGCCGGACGCGGCCGACGAAGTACAACCCGATCACCACCGCCCAGGACAGCAGGGACAGCAACAGCTGACTGCGCGCCGAGCGGTCGAACGCCATCTGCACCAGCACCGCGGTGATGCCCACCAGCGTGAGGATCGACAGCACCGGGAAAAACCACATCTTCAGCTGCAACTTCTCCTCGGGCGTCCGGCGGCGCAGCACGATCTGTGACAACGCAATCAGCCAGTAGACGAACAAGATGATGGCGCCCGAGGAGTTGAGCAGGAACAGAAACACCGTGCGAGGCGCGAGCCAGGACATGATCACGCACAGGAAGCCGATCGCCGAGGAGAACAAGATCGCGGCAGCTGGGACGCCGCGGGGGCTGAGTTTGACCAGCCGCTTGGGCGCCTCGTTGCGGGCGGCAAGCACGAACAGCATGCGCGACGCCGTGTACAGGCCGGAGTTCAGGCAGGACAGCACCGCGGTGAGCACCACCGCATTCATCGCCTGGTCCGCGCCGGGCAAACCCATGTGCTTGAACGCGGCGACATACGGCGAGGAGCCCAGCTCCACCGAGTTCCACGGCACGATCAGCACCAGCAGAAAGACCGATCCGACGTAGAAGATCGCGATGCGCGCGACCACCGATCTGGTCGCTCGCTGAACCGCCAGCACCGGGTCACGGCTTTCAGCCGCCGCGACGGTGACGATCTCAGCGCCCACCATGGAAAAGATCACCACCACGATGGCGGCGAAAACCGCGGCGATGCCTTTCGGGAAAAACCCGCCGTGGGCGGTCAGGTTGGACAGGTCGCCGTGATGGCCCGGCAGCAGTCCGAGAACGAACAACGCGCCGATCCCCAGAAACAGCACGATGGTCGCGACTTTGATTCCGGCGAACCAGAATTCGAATTCGCCGAACGAAGACACCGAGAACAGATTCGTCGCAGTCATCAGCACCATCAGGCATAGCGACAGCAGCCACAGCGGCGCGTGGAACCAGTAGTTGAGGACCTTCCCGCCGGCGACCGCCTCGAACCCGACGACGATCACCCAGAAATACCAATACAGCCAGCCCACCGAGAAACCCGCCCAGCTGCCGAGCGCCTTGGCGGCGTAATCGGCGAACGAGCCGGTCGACGGGTTCGCGGCGGCCATTTCGCCCAGCATCCGCATCACCAGGATCACCAGCAGACCGCACAGCGCGTAGGTCAGAAACGCGGCGGGGCCGGTGTCTTGAATCACCACGCCGGACCCGACGAACAACCCGGCCCCGATGACACCGCCGAGCGCGATCATGCTCAGCTGTCGCTGCGAAAGTCCTTGGCGGAGTTGCGAATTGGATGCCAAAGACCCGCTTTGGCTATCGCCCTCGGAGCTGGGGGCCTGCGCGCGCGGCATTACCGGACGCTAGCTTAGAACTGCAGGTCCTGCTCGCGAATCAGGGCGGTGGCGATCACGCTGATGACGGCGGTGGCAACCAGATACCCGCAGGCCAGCCACGGCGCACCGTGCAGCGCCGCGATCAACGCCGTCAGGATCAGCGGGGTGACCCCCGAGGCGTAGATCCCCGAGAACTGGTAGACGAACGACAGGCCGGTGTAACGGGTGCTGGTGGGGTACAGCGCGGAGTACAGCGTGCCCTGCGCGCCGTAGAAAAGCGCGTGAATGACGCCGAACACGATGATCATCGCCAGCCCGAAGAAGACCAGCTTCTTGGTGCCGAACAGCGCGAACGCGGGGAAGGTCGCCAGGCCGTAGCAGGCGATGCCCACCAGATACACCCGCCGCGGGCCGTAGCGCTCGGTCAGTCGTCCCGACACCGGCAGCAGCGCGGCCATCAGCAGCGCGGCGATGGTCACCACGACCAGGACCGAAACGCGGTGCAAACCCAACGCGCCGGTGGCGTAGCTGATCGCGAAGACCCCCCAGGTGTTGAAGGCCGATCCCTCGCCCCAGCGGGACAGCAGCCCAAGCACGGTGTTGCGCCGCGAGACGGGCTCGCGAATGATGTCGCGGATCGGCACCGTCGATGCGGCCTGCAGGTTTTGCAACTCCTGGAACGCCGGCGTCTCGTCGACCCGCAACCGCACCACAATGCCGATCACCACCAGGACCAGGCTCAGCAGGAATCCGATCCGCCAGCCGTACGACAGGAACTGCGACGGGCCCAACACCACCTGCAGCAGCGCGAAGATGCCGGTTCCCAGGGCCAAGCCCAAGGCCAAACCGACCTGCGGGATCGCCCCATAGCGGCCGCGCTGGCCCTCGGGGCTGTGTTCGACGGCCAGCAGCACCGCGCCGCCCCACTCGCCGCCGAGCGCAAAGCCCTGCAGCATCCGCAACAACAACAGCAGCACCGGTGCCCATGCGCCGATCTGCGCGGCGGTCGGCAATACCCCAATCAATGCCGTCGCGACGCCCATGATCAGCATGGTCAGCGCCAAGCTGCGCTTACGGCCGATCCGATCGCCGATGTGACCGAACACCAGACCGCCGATGGGCCGCATGACAAACCCGACGGCGAACGTCGCGAACGCCAGCAACGTGCCGACCAGGGAACTGGCGTCGGGAAAGAACACCTTGTTGAAGACCAGCCCGGCCGCGGTGGCGTAGAGGAAGAAGTCGTACCACTCGACCGTGGTGCCCAGCAGGCTTGCCGCGACGACGATGCGCAGCCGCCGGCGACGCTCGGCGTCGGTTTCGTCCTGCCCGCCCGGCGCCGCGATGGCCGCGCCGGGCAACGTCGTCGCCATGACTAGTGGGCCGAGGAGACCGCGAACGGCGTCGCCGGGGCCGGCCGGGACCGACGGTTGGGGTGCTTCCACAGCCGTAACTGCTCGAGCAGTGGAAGCACACCCTCACCGAACCAGTAGGCCTCTTCCAGATGCGGATAGCCCGACAGGATGAAGTGGGTGATGCCCAATTGCGCGTATTCCCCCAGCCTTTCGGCGACCTCGGCGTGCGACCCGACCAGGGCGGTGCCCGCTCCCCCGCGGACCAGGCCGACCCCAGCCCACAGGTTGGGCCCGACCAGCAGCCGGTCGCTGCCGCCGCCGTGCAAGTTCAGCATGCGGCGCTGACCTTCGGATTCGCTGCGGGCCAAGCTGGCCTGCACCCGCTCGACATCGGCCGGGTCGACAGCGGCCAGCAGCCGGTCGGCCTCGGCCCATGCTTCGGCGGCGGTGGGGCGGCTGATCACGTGGATCCGCAACCCGAACTGCAGGCGACGGCCGGCGTCGACGGCGTGTTTGCGCACCCAGTCCAGCTTCTGCGCGACCGCCGGTACTGGCTCACCCCAGGTGAGGTAGACGTCGGAGTACTTGCCGGCCACCGGACCGGCGGCTGCCGACGATCCACCGAAGAACACCGCGGGTATCGGGTCGGGTGGGTTGTTCAGCTGGGCACCCTCGATGTGGATGTGCTCGCCGGCGAAGGTCACCGGCTCCCTCGAGGTCCACAGTTGCCGCACCACGTGCAGGAACTCGGCAGTCCGCGTGTAGCGCGCCTCTTTGTCCAGGAAATCGCCGTAGGCCCGCTGTTCGTGCGGCTCGCCGCCGGTGACCACGTTGAGCAGCAGCCGTCCCTCGGAGTGGCGCTGGAAGGTGCCGGCCATCTGCGCGGCCAGAGTCGGGCTGAGCAGCCCAGGCCGGAACGCCACCAGGAACTTCAGCGTCTCGGTGCGCTCGATGAGCGCCGCCGTCGTCAACCAGGCGTCTTCACACCACAGTCCGGTGGGGGTGAGCACCGCCTCGAAGCCGTTGTCCTCGGCGGCAGCGCAGATCTGGTGCAGATACCGCAACGTCGCGGGCCGATCGCCATGCATCGCCGTGCCGTGTCCGCCGGCGACGAGGTTTCGCGAATCCCCGTACGTCGGCAAGAACCAATGGAATGCCAGGCTCATCCAGTCCTCTTCTGTTCTGCGGTCAGCGCGCGAAAACCACGCACGAAAGTTCCATCCTGCAAAACACCGCCGGCGCGCGCGAGGGTTGAAACCTGGCAGATTCGATCCCCCCTCGCGCCTGCCAAATAACTGCTCGATGACCGCCGCATCACAAAGCTCTTGCAAACGGCGTGGCAGGGTCGGAATTACCTTGCAGGCGCGGCATTATGGGCTCGTGCCTGACGTGAACCGCCGCGCGGTGCTTCGGATGGGCGTGGGTGCCAGCGCGGCGGCGGCGGGGGTGTGGACGTTGAGCGCGTTGGTGGATCCGCTCCAGCCACAAGCAGCGCCACAGCTGCTGTCGCCCGCGCCTTTTGAGCCGTCGACCGCGGGCAGCAACCTGCCCGACAAGCTGAGCGGTTCGTTCATTTCGTCCGCACGCGGCGGCGTCAACACCAATTGGGTGGTTGCGCTGCCGCCCGGGCAGACCTCCCAGAGTGGCGCGCTGCCCGTGGTCATCGCGCTGCACGGCAAGGATGGCAACGCGAACATGATGCTGGACTGCGGTGCCGAGAACGGGCTGGCCAAGTTGGTCAGGGAAGGCAGGTCGCCGTTCGCGATCGTCGGTGTCGACGGCGGCAGTGACTCCTACTGGCATCGACGGGTCAACGGCAGCGACTCCGGCGCAATGGTGGTCGAAGAGCTGCTGCCGATGCTGTCGTCCATGGGTTTTGACACCTCCCGGGTGGGCTTCATGGGGTGGTCGATGGGCGGGTACGGGGCGATGCACCTGGGCGCCAAACTGGGTCCATCGCGGACCGCGGGGATCTGCGCGATCAGCCCGGCGCTGTACACCTCCTACACCGGCAGCGCCCCAGGGGCCTTCGACAGCTATGAGGACTACATGGCCAACAACCTGTTGGGCGTCCCGGCGCTGTCGCAAATCCCACTGCGGGTGGATTGCGGTATCGGCGACCGCTTCTATTTCGCCACAAAGCAATTCGTCAGCCAACTGAAAAACCCGCCGGCGGGCAGCTTCTCGGCGGGCGGACACGACATTGATTACTGGCGCCAGCAGATGCCGGCCGAGCTGGCCTGGCTGTCGTCCTAGCCGATGCACTCGAAAGAGGTATGACAGCGAAACGGATGTCAGGACACCTCGACGACGCCACGGTGACCACCGGCGCCGGCGGACGCTACGCCGACCTGACCGACCTGTTCTGCACCGCGAAGCGCGGCCCGATGATCGTGGGCAACACCCTGGTATTCCGCGACGACAACCACGTGACGACCGAGTGCGCGCGGCTGCTCGCACCAGTGCTGGGCACGCTGGTCGACCAGGCCGTCACGGGCGGATAACTAAGCGATGACTTTATTGACGGATGAAGCCCGCGACGGGAATGAACGTGTTAGGAAGGTAATGGGTTTGGAGGTTCGGGGATGACAGCGCTACTACTGGTTTGCCTTGCGGGCACCGCGCCAATCGTCGGTATGGGTCTGGTGCAACTGCAGGCACGTTTGGAGCGATGGGCGTACGAGCGTCACGTCGACGACTGAGCCGCGGCCGTAGTCAACGGCAGTAAGCAAGGTCGGTAGTTTTCCGTACCTGCGCGATGGTGCAGTTGAAATCTGCGCATTTGTGCTGATGTTTGTGACTCACGCGATCCGCAAGCTGGCTAACATGATCGGGACTGATGCACCATCGGATACGCCACTGCTGGACTGGAATGAGCAAAGCCTGAGCGAGCTGCCAACTGGAACGGTGACGTTGCTGCTTGCCGACGTCGAAGGCTCCACCCGATTGTGGGAGAGCCAGTCCGACACTATGACCACCGCGCTGGAGCACCTCAATCACACCGTGAACGAGCTCGTCGACGCGCATGGCGGTGTGCGGCCGGTCGAGCAGGGCGAGGGCGACAGCTTCGTCGTCGCGTTCGCCCGCGCCAGCGATGCCGCCGCCTGTGCGCTTGCGCTCCAGCAAGCCGTAGTGACGCCGATCCGCATACGCATCGGCCTGCACACCGGCGAAATCCAGCTACGCGATGCCGGCAACTACGCCGGGCCCACCATCAACCGCACCGCACGATTACGCGACCTCGCGCACGGCGGCCAGACAGTTCTGTCCGGTGCCACCGAACCATTGGTAGTCGACCGGTTACCACCCGAAGCCTGGTTGACCGAGCTGGGCGTCTACTCGTTGCGCGACCTGCCGCGTCCGGAACGGGTCGTGCAGCTCAACCACCCCGCGCTGAATAACGACTTCCCGCCGCTGCGTACAACGAATGATGTTGCCAGCTGCCATCTTCCAGTTCAGTTGACCAGCTTCGTGGGCCGCGGCGCGCAGATCGGCGACATCGGACAGCTGTTGCGCGACAACAGGATGGTGACTCTGACCGGCGCGGGCGGCGTCGGAAAGACCCGGCTGGCGGTGCAGGTCGCCGGCGAGGTCGCGTCCGAGTTCGCCGGCGGCGTTTGGTTTGTCGACCTTGCACCGGTCACCAATCCCCTTGTCGTGCCTGTCGCCCTGGCGCGCACGTTAGGCCTGGCCGACCAGCCTGGCCGCTCCACCATGGAGACAGTGGCGAGGTTTGTCCGGGACCGAAGAATGTTGCTGGCCCTCGACAATTGCGAACACCTGTTGGATTCCACTGCAGCGCTGATAATCTCGCTGCTTGATGCTGGCCCGGGCCTGACGATTCTGGCTACCAGCCGCGAGCCGATCGGCATCGCGGGAGAGCTGACCTGGCGGGTACCGTCACTTACGGTGGACGACGAAGCCATCGCACTGTTCGTCGACCGGGCCCGTAGAGCCAGGCCAGATTTTCAACTCACTGAAGTTAATTCGTCTGCGATCGTTGAGATCTGCCGGCGCCTGGACGGCATGCCACTGGCGATCGAGCTGGCGGCGGCCCGAATTCGCACCCTGTCGCTGACCCAGATTGTTGACAGCCTCCATCACAACTTCCGCCTGCTCGCCGGAGGCGCGCGCACCGCGGTGCGCCGCCAGCAGACGCTGCGCGCGTCCATCGACTGGTCACACGCCATGCTCACTGAGCCAGAACGCGTTCTGTTTCGTCGCCTGGCGGTCTTCATGGGCGGATTCGACCTCGACGCCGCTCAGGCCGTCGGCGCTGACACCGATGCGGAGCATTTTCAGCTCATCGATCTGCTTGGACTGCTCGTCGACAAGTCACTGATCGTCGCCGACGAGATCCAGGGCGTGATGCGATACCGGCTGCTGGAGACCGTCCGCCAATACGGCCTGGAAAAGCTGGCGGAGTCAGGCGAAGCCGAGGCCGTGCGGACCAGTCACCGCGACCATTACACCGGCACCGCGGTGACGCTGGAATCACAGGGGCGCGGTGATGGCGCACCGCTGGTCCTGTGGGCCGAACTCGAGATGGCCAACCTGCGGGCGGCCCATGCCTGGAGTTGCGACGCCGCGGAGTTCGGGCCGGCGCTGCAGCTCGCGTCGGCGTTGCAGCGGCTCTGGATAGCGCGCGGACGCTTCCGCGAAGGCGTGGCCGGGTTCGACGCCGTCTTCACCGACGAGCGCTACCGCGACGGCGATGTCAATCCGGGGGTCTGGGTGCGAGCGGTTGCCGACGCCGGGATGCTGGGCGTCTGGTTCTCCGTGCCGTTCAGCCTGCAACGCGCGGACGAAGCCCTGGCCGCGGCGCGCCAACACGGCGACCAATCGCTCGTCGTGCACATCCTGATGACCTGCGCCATGCTTACTTTCTACGACGCCGAGCTGGCCGCGCCATATTTCGCCGAGGCGGTCGATCTGTCTCGGGCAGCGGGCGACTTCTCCGCCCTCTACTACGTGCGGGGCTACCTGTGCTTTGCCGGCGTAGTCGCCGGCGATCCCCTCGCTGCGCAGGCGGCCGGCGAGGAGGGGCGCGACCTCGCCGACGCGCTCGGCGACAGCTTCATGTCCCGATACTGCCGGGTGTTCCTCGCCGGCGCGCTGGCCATGCAGGGCAAGCTGGCCGAGGGTTTTTCGGTATGCCGAACGCTGGTCGAGGAGGCGCGGGCTGCCGGGGACCGCCCAATGGAAGCCTTCGGTCTGATGACGTTGGCGCAAGGGCTCGCATTCGGCGGCGATGCGGCGGCTGCGCGGGCCGCGGCGGAAGCCGCCCTGGAAACCGCGGCCACCCTGGGCGGTTTCCACGATGACACAACCTACGTCGCCCTTGCCAACGCCGCCCTGGCCGCCGGCGATGCGGTGGCCGCCAAGGCGGCCTGCGATGCGGCGTTGCGGCACATGTCTCAATTGAAGGAAGTGTTCACCAAAAGCCTGGTCCCGATGACCGAGGCAACGATGGCCTGCGGCGATCTGGTCGCCGCCCGCCGTTGGGCCGACGACACCGTCGCGTTCGCTCCGGGATGTCATCAGGCGGTGGCGCTGATAGCCCGCGCCCGCGTCGCCGTCGCCCAAGGCGAGCCCCAGCAGGCCGAGCGCGACCTACACGACGCCATCGAGATCGCCGAGCGTACTGGCGGCCATCTGCACCTGCCCGATGCCCTGGAGTGCCTCGCGACTCTGACCGCCGACGCCAACCCCGAGCATGCGGCGCGGCTTTTCGGTGCCGCCGAGAGGATGCGACAACGCTATGGCGAGGTACGCTTCCAGGTCTTTCAGGCCGCCTATGACGCGGCGCTAGAGCAAGCACAGGAATCATTGGGGGCCAAGGCTTTCGACGCCACATGGGCGGAGGGCCACGCGCTGTCCACCGGCGAGGCCATCAACTACGCGCGGCGCGGTCGCGGTGCACGCGGACGTCCGGCCAGCGGATGGGAATCGTTGACGCCCACCGAGCGCGACGTCGTGCAGCACGTCAGTGCGGGCTTGTCCAACAAAGACGTCGCCGCGCGACTCTTCATCTCACCGCGCACCGTGCAGACCCATCTCACGCACGTCTACACCAAGCTCGCGGTGTCGTCGCGGGTGCAGCTTGCTCAAGAAGCGGCCCGACACACCTAGGCTTGCCGCGACAACTGCATCCCCACCAGTGGGGCAATCTTGGCCGCCATATACGCATGCCCCGCGTCGTTGGGGTGCACACCATCGGGGCCGATCAGGTCGGGCCGGTCGACGAACCAGCGGTCGCCGATCGGATCGACGAACGCCGCTCCTGCGGCCCGGGCCTCGGTATTGAGCACGTCGCGATCCTGCAGCACCTCGGCGGGCACATCGGCGGTGGGCCACGGCGGTCCGATGACCAGAAACCTTGCGGACGGCGCGAACCGGCGCGCCAGGGCGAAGGTGTCGCGGGCTCTGTCGCCCAACTGCCCGGGATCAACCGGCTGGTCATTGCGGGAGCCGAAGAACACCACCAGGACGTCCTGGGGTTTGACCGCGCGGGCGGTCAGATCCTCGAAGACGCTGCCGTGGTCGCCGGGCACGCCATAGCCGGCGCGGCCCTCGGCCGCCACATCGGCGGCGACCCGAATGCCGCGCTGCGTCAACGCCTGCCAGGCGCGAGCGGGCCAAGATCTCGGTCCCCGGCCGCCCTCGTCGGTGCCGGTCGTGTACGAGTCGCCGACAACCGCGATGTGGCTCACCCGGGAATCCAAGGTCAGTGTCTCGTATTCCCGCACGCGGGAAGGATGCTCCGGGGTTTGAGCGAGCACGCCGCATAGCAACGTGAGACCAATGACGAACGTGGTCAGACGAGTCACCACTACCTCCCCCCGAACGGCACCAGCGTATGCGGCATCCAAATTAGCGGAATCGTATTCCGAACGCGGCCCAATCGCGCTGCGGCCGGCCGCTATCGGATTGCATTCGAGGAGTGATGCGCCACAGCATGACTGGCGGCTCGGTGCAGCGGTCACACCGCGCGCGCCGAAACCCCTTCCCGCCCGCCGTCGATCTGGTGAAGTTTGGTGTTGGCCGACTCGACGGGCGCGACCTTTGCGGTCGCCGGTCGGACGTCGACCATCCTGCGCATCCAGCGTCGCGCGGGCTCTTCCACGAAGTGATACATGAGGCTCGAGATGCCCAGGGCGATCGCGAGCAGGCCAATGACATTCCATCTCCAGGGCGACGCGGAGTCCCACGGTGTGAGCCCGAACTGCAGCACGGCCCATCCCCACGAGGTGTGCACCAACTCATGCACCATGTACAGGCAGAACGAGATCTGTCCGCCGTACACCATCACCCGGGTCGACAGCAGCCTCGGCAGACTGCCCAGGCCAACCGCCAACGTGATCACCAGCGGAACGAACAGCATGTCGACCACGCCGGCGCTGTCCAGGACTCCGGTGATCGGATAGGCGTCCAGTAGGTAGATCAGGCCCACCAGGGCGGCCAGAAGAAGCAGGGAGACGTAGCCGACCACGCGGCGAGCGCGCTCGCCCAAATCCAACCGGCGGACGGCGGCGCAGGCCAGCGCACCCGCGAGGAACTGGGTGACGATGCGCGGCAGCCAGCTCCACGGCGTGTAGAAGAAGCCGCTGGTCAACAGCAGCACTACCGGCGGCAGTTGCGCCACGAAGGCCAGCACCATGAGGGTTCGTGCCCGGGTAGCGAGCTTCATCCGGAAAATCACCAGCACGAGCGCACCGAACAGCAAGTAGGCCAGCCATTCCGCGCTGATCGACCAGGCCGGCCCGTCCCAGCTCGTGCCGTCGAAGAACGGCTCGAACCACAGCTGGACCAGCAGGACCTGGCGCACATAGCTGATTGCGGTGAGCGAACTCACTTCGGGCAATGGCACATGACCGACGTGCAGCGACAGGATGACCAGCAACGCGGCCAGGTGCAGAGTAACCAGGTAAACCGGGTACACCCTGGCCAGTCGCAGCCACAGGAAGTGCAGCGTTTCGCGCGTCGACCACGAGCGGCCCATCCGGTCGAGGTAATTCCAGGCCAGCACGAACCCACTGAGAATGAAGAACAGGTCGACGCCCTGGGCGCCGCAATTGAGGACCGGCGACAGGTTCTCGCGTAAATCGGGCGAGATATCACTGAGCATGGGCCGAAAGTGAAAAAGGACCACCCACACTGCGGCGACGATGCGAAGTCCGGTCAGGGCCTTGATTTCACCCTTGATCTCTCCGCTGCGCACGACGCTCTTTCCGTTTCGTTCGCCTTTTCACCCGGCTGACCAGGCGTTTCGCCCTATCACAAGCCCCCTGACTCGCAACCGGTAGCCCTGGCAGCCTAACAGCGCGAGTGTCCCGACAGCGTCAGGGCATCTTGGTGTGGCCCGGCCAAGTCCGCAAAAAGCCCGCAAAAGCCCACCTTATTAACAAAAAAATAGACGTGGCTGTCGGTCTCCTTAGATTTCACGGGCACCGTTAGGGACAGGTTGGTCGGCGTCGAGTCGGCCTCCCGCTACGGAGAGGCTGCTCATGGCTATCGCGACCGCCGCCGCCCGACAGGGCAACGACGTTTTCCAGTGCAGTGGCGCCGAGATTCGGGCGCACTGTCGTCACCTGGCGACAGTGGTGACCATCCGAGGCGAGATCGACGCCGTCAACGTCGACCGGGCCAGTGAATACCTCCGGCGGTTCATCCTCGCGAGCAGCCCCGTAGTGCTCGACATGAGCGACGTGAGTCATTTTGCCGCCGCTGGTATCTCACTGCTGTCCGCGTTCGACGACGAGTGCCGCGCCGCCGGGGTGGAATGGACTGTGGTGGCCAGCCCGGCGGTCCTGGAGCTACTGGATCAGGGCGAGCAGGACGACGCGCTGTTCCCCGTCACCCACTCGGTCCAAGAGGCGCTGCGCGACCTGGCCAACGCCATTGTCATCCGCCGCCAGCTGGTGCTGCCGTTGATCAAGAAGACGGCCTAACTCGCGCTGAGCGCCCTCGAGCGCAGCAGCCTGGCCACCCCGACCACAACTAACACTCCGGCGATGATCGCCAGCAGCATGGTCAGCAGCAGCAGCTGCGGGTCATAAACCAACGACGTCGTAAAGGGCTGCCCCTCTGCGACAGGTGCCACACCCCGTAGCTGGCTCGCGTGCGACCAGCACACCCCGGCGCCAACCAGGGCGGCACCGGCCAGCGCGAGTTCGACCAGCGCCCGAAAGCGACCGATCACAGCGCGGACCCGGTGTCGTCGTCAGCGTCGGTGGCATCTGATCGGGCCGGCTCCACCCGCTCCTGCACCAGCGGGGTCAGCGCTGCCCGAAGATGACGGTGACGACGCGCCCAGGCCTGCGCGGTACGCCCCCCGGTCAGCTTCAGGCCGATGCCGCGTCGGCCCCGCGGTACCCCGAACAACTCGCCGAGCGCTCGCGCCTCCTGCCAATTCGCCAGCGGCTTGTCGGACTTCACCGAATTCTCGGCTTCGGGATACACCTTCACGATTTCGCGCACCA